>Ga0163144_10011081_pt1 | contig 19117 bp, 17 predicted proteins | sample OliLak19BULKMAT1_FD_123175 | JGI IMG/M metagenome (GOLD analysis project Ga0163144, IMG submission 123175) | Freshwater microbial mat bacterial communities from Lake Vanda, McMurdo Dry Valleys, Antarctica - Oligotrophic Lake LV.19.BULKMAT1 | ecosystem: Environmental > Aquatic > Freshwater >... | reverse complement strand
GTTTTTCGCTTGTTTATTATTTCTTTTAATTTTTCTTCTTTGAGAAACATGTATCTTGAATCATAAGAATTCATCTTCTCAGTTTAACTGAGAGTGTAAAGTCTATTGCTGCAAGGTTAACAAGAATTTTACAACAAACAAAGTATCCAAGAGCGAAAGAATCAAAATAATACAAAGAGACAAAATAGCCGTCCGACCAAAGATTGTCGGTGCTCCAATAGTATTTTTTGAGTTCGGGAAATTTTTTTTTGATGTTTCGAGCGGTGTTGGTTTTAACGAAGCGAAATACTTTACCAACAGACTTTTGTGGCGGGATAGAGATTAAGCTATCAATCTGGTCTTTCTCAAGATTCGCCACTTTGGTCAGTTACGAGTTGGTTTAGTGGATGACCATTCTCAAGATTTCAAATGACGTCTTCAACAGCAAGTTCTCTAACCCTCTCATCCGTTTCTTCAATGCCGAAAGTAATATCTAAAACGGCAGTTTTTTGTATCTCAGATAGAGAAAGATGTTTTTCTTTATTTTTAGGAATATATATTGGTGAATGTATTTACAATGACTACTTCTTAATTGAGTCAAGAACAGCAGCGGTTGAAGCTAAATCTCGGTTTGCCCCGGCGTCGATAATAATCGTGTTGCCGTGCGAAGCGGCAGTAGTGATAGCGTCGATGCGGTTGGTATCAGTTAAAAACTGTACTGCTTGTTTAGAATCTAAACCAGCTCTTTCCATGGTCTTCATTGCTCCTTCTAGACCTCTGGCGATTGCTTCACGCATTTGAGCCATTCCTTCACCTTGGAGCTTCTTACTCTCTGCTTCGGCTTGTGCGGCACCGACCAGCTTGATTCTTTCGGCCTCGGCTTCGTTGCGAGCTGCTTCCATTAAGCGCTTGCTAGCAATTACCTTATTAAAGGCGTCCCTAACTTCAACACTGGGCTGTGGTTCATCAACCAAAACATTTTCAATAATATAACCAAACCGAGCAAATTGTCCTGAGAGCGCTTCTTGTACCTGTTGTTCAACTGAGTCACGGTTGGCATACAGTTCTGTCATCTCCATTCCTGAAGCTGTCTGCCTAACATTATTTAGGACATAAGAAGTAATTTGCTTTTCTGGAGCCTCAAGCTCGTAGTGTGCCTTTACCGCTCCACTGCCTTCATCACTCGCCCGGTACTGCACCTTGACGGGCAAAGTCATAAAAGCATTATCACTAGTCTTCACCGATACGTCCGCATGAACTTCCTGTATTTGCAAATTCACTCGGGCCACGATAGACGTAATTGGCCAAGGCCACTTAAAGCGCAGTCCAGGAAAAACTGCATTTTGGTGTGGTCGACCAAAAGTTTCCAAAATAGCAGCGGTCTTTCCTTTTACGACATAAACAATAGAAGGCAAGAGGATTAGAACAAGAATCAAAATAAACCAAAACATAAAAATGTATTAACTAATTACATCCATATTGTACCAAAACTTGGCAAGCTGCGCTTGTCAGGTTTTGGTACTTAATTCCACTTAGACACTTGGAACTTCTTGATTGTGATCAGCTTCATGGTGATCCTCGACCCCTTCATGATTATCGTGACTTTCTACTTCATGACCATGATCTGAGTCACCGTGGGCGTGCATATCCCCTAAGGCCCCGGCAACAAATCCCATAAGCAGAGCTCCGACTAAAACAAATGATAGGTGTTTAAAGAACAAACTCTTATTCTTGTGATTGGTTGGTTTTGGCAATAAATCATGAAGAACAACGTGCAGGAAGAAACCCGAACTGAGAGCCAGAAGTAGCACTTCTAGTTCGTGTGAGGCTAGGGCTAAATAACCCAATAATACGCCTAATAGAATCGTGCTTGAGGTAGCAAAATTAATTAACAAAGCCTTTGTGACTGAATAACCAGCTTGACGTAACACGAAGAACTCAGAAATCTCTTGAAGAGCCTCGTGGATCAATATGGAAACAGTGGTGGCAATTCCTAAAGCCGGTGACACGGAAAAAGCAACAACTAAAATTACACCGTCTGCAATATTATGAATTGCATCACCGACAATCAACTTCTTAGCCGCCCGCCCATGAGGCTGAGCGCAGTTTGGATCATGATGGTGATGCGTCTCTGGTAAGAGAGCATGTAATCCCCAGGCAATGATGTACCCAATAGCAATCAGAACAGCTCCAGTAGTAAATGAATCGGTCAGCTCAAAAACTTCCAAGCCCAGAGCTCCCGCGGTCACCAGAAAAACTCCGGCTGAAAAGGCGACCAGTATTGATAGGCGGTTCTGTAAAAAATTCTGTGACACCTTAGAAATAAAGACAACTCCAATCAAAGAGGTGAGCATGACGAGTAGAGCGGCTCCGAGTACTGGTAATAACATACTAATGTTTTAATGATTACTAATGCAAATCAGTTGCATAATAACATGATACTCTCATTATGCAAATTTCAATGTTCAAATTATAAATATGCTTAAAACTAAAGATTGACAAACGATTGGGGATTTTTTAGACCACGGACCTCAAGCCTTATCCGCTGCCGAGATACATGCGGCACCACCCGAAATTAATCTAATCACTATTTATCGCAATCTTGAGTCCTTTGTGAAAAGCGGACAAGTGACCGAACTTCATCTTAGAAAAAATGAAGCTACCTAAGAAAAACTTCATGAAGCTTACCAATCATGTAATCTGCGCTGATCGTCAGAAAGTGGTTCACTTCACCCTAGACGACAAGAGCTCAAAAAAGAATTTCCTTTACCCGGCTTTAATATTAAAGGTGTCGAAATCATTCTTAAAGGAAGCTGTAAAAACAGCGCACCTCTAACTAAAGTAAAATTAAAGAGCCGAGCCCAAGTAAGAAAAAGAGTCCTAGTACGTCGGTAGCAGTGGTGATAAAAATAGTTGAAGTTGAAGCTGGGTCCTTACCTAAATGTTTGAGTAGTAGTGGAACAATGGCACCAAAAAAACCAGCGACAACATGCACTCCTATCATACTTATTCCAACCACCAGCCCTAGCAAAGCGCTGTCATTCCAAATAATTGAAATTAAGGCAACAATCACACCCATCACAATACCGTTTAATAATCCAGTCTTAACTTCACGCCAAACTACCGGCATGCCGTTAGTAAAATTTATAGTCCCAAGGGTAATACCTCTAAGCATAACGGCAAAAACCTGACTAGCCGCATTACCTCCCATGCCAGCCACTATTGGAATATACATAGCTAACAAAACCAATTGGTCAATAGTATCTTTGAAAAAGAAAATCATCGAACCAGCCATAAAAGCAGTAACTAGGTTCAAGATTAACCACCGATATCGACTAAGAAACTTTTTTTGGACTGAATCAAAGGGTCTTGCAGTATCATCCATTCCACTAATATTATAAAGTGATTCGGCGGGTAAATTGCCAAATAGTGCCACCGCATCATCTGCATATATTAGGCCTAAAACGCTTTCATCTTGATCAAGAACAATAACTTTTTTACGCTGCGATATTGTTAAGGTTTCAATTATCTGTGCCACTTCAGCTAAATAAGAAACTGTTTGCACTGGTCTAACAAATCTTTTCAGTATAGATGTGTTACGCTCGCGAACTAAAGTAGACATAGTTATTTCACCAACCAGCTGACCGTTTTCTTGCACTAATACTTCAGGAAATTTTCCTGTACTTTCAAAATGCTCATCTATGGCCTCAGCTGCCTGCGAAATTGTAGATTTGGCTGAAAGGAGAACATAGTTAAAACTGATTAAACCAGTGGTGGCTTTTGGATGAAAACGAAGAAAATATTCAATTTTTTCCCTAGCATCATCTTTCAACTTTTTAATAATGCGTAAACGATATTTTTCGTCTTTTAAGCGATAGAGGATATTTTCCGCTAAGCGGGGGTCCATATGATCCAAAATATCAACTACTTCAGTTAATTTTAACTCCGTTAGTAACATGGTCTGAATCTGGTGTGAAAACGTTGAAAATACTGCACTCTGCTCAGGTGTCGAGAGGGATCGTAATCGCACTAATCTATCCTTGGGATGAAGAACAATTGCTTTAATTTCCGCTTGGAGTTTTTTATTCATGACAATTCAAGTATAACAGTAGTTTTATAGACAAAATAAAAAGGGTGTGTAAACACACCCTTTTTATTTAGATATACGGCGCTTATTAGATCAAAATTTCGATGTCGGCATCAGCTCTAAGTGTCTGAATGTAGTCGTTGATTAATGATTGAGACTTACTATCGCGTATTTCTGTTATTGCTGTCTCTTTAATCTCAGACAGTGGTGGTAATTCATTACCTGCAGCAACAGCTTGATCGTACATTTGCTGAACCTCCTCATCAGTCACTTCAATTTCGTTTAAGATCTTTAGATCAAATAACTGCTGAATCAAAAACTCATTCTCAATATCATGTCTGAGAGCTTTTTCAGTTACTCCAAATTCCTCCATTCTAGCTGCTAACAGTTCGGCTCCACCGAGATTCTCACTGATCTCATTGAATCTAGCATCAATTTCATCAGCACTAGCAGTCAGACCTTCTTTTATTGCCGCCTGCCGTAAAATCTCAGCATTAATCAAGGTATCGATAGTTTTATTTTTTATTGAGTCGATAACTGCTGAGTCAGTTAAATCTTCTCCTTGAGCCACTCTCATATTACTTAATTGCCCCAAGCTGCTTTTATATTCACCCGTTGTGACTGCTTCGCCGTTTACCATTATTGCTGGCTGTCCATCTTCCAAATTACTAATTAGAACAGTAAATAAACCGGTTGAAATTCTCCCTTCCTTCTCTAAAGCAAAAATTAAACCGGCGAATATTACTAGAATTACTAATACTCCACCCACATATGCTTTGATGTTGAAATTTTTGCCAGAATGATTGACAGCCACTTCATTTGGCTCCACCTCATTTGAGGCGGATACATTCACATTGCCATCTGTTACTGCCCCTGGAGTTGCCTCTGTCTCAGAATTTAAGTTTGTAGCTTCACTATCGCCATTTACATTCATATTATCCTCTTTCTTTTTTTCTTCCATAAATAAAATTAAACAAAAAATTAACAACGTGAATCACCACTTAATAGAGTGAACGTCGGGAGTATAGTAACATAATTATTCTATACCGGGCAGTATAGCTCTCTGGTGCTGCGCACTCCAAGATGAGAGAACAATGGCAGTTGCCGCTGCCGCGTTAAGCGATTCACACCGGGGATGGATGGGGATTGAAATCAAGTCATCACATAATTCTTTAGTCTTTTCCCGAAGACCTGAGCCCTCATTACCGAGAATAAATGCACTTGGTTTAGAGAATTTTTCAGTAGTTGATTTTACTGTCCCATCCCCTTCTAGACCATAGATCCAGAAACCACGCTTTTGTAAGTCTCGAGCTACACTATTTACATTGCTAATAGCAACTAGCGGTATTCGGAAGGCCATACCGGCCGAAACTTTAATTACTGTTCCGGTAACTGGTGCTTGGTTATGTGGTGGAATAAGCACAGCAGCTAGACCAAAGGCGGCCGCTGAGCGTATGACAGCACCGACATTATGAGGATCCTGAACTTCACCCAAAATGAGTAGTGCAGTATGATCATTAATCGATAATTTACCGATGAAGTCCTTGTAGTCAAGCATTAGTTTATGAGGAACAATCGCCGCCACGATTCCCTGGTGAGCTGCATTTGCAGAAATTCCCCGCGGCGGGTTTTTTAGGTTTAATGGCTTGGCGGCAATCTTAGCTGTTTCTATTTGCCTGATTAGCTTAGCGTCAGAAAAATTTAAGTCGAGAAAGACTTGTTTAACAACATCTGGTCGCTTACTTAAAGCTTCAGAGACAGCGTGTTTCCCAAAGATATATTCGTATTCAGTCTGCATATAACGTTATCCTAACACGTTTTTTAAAGTGCGCTACTTCTTGGCAATACTTTTAATGTATGTAACCAATTCGTTCTGTAGGGCTTGCGCCTTAGCTTTTACCTTTGACTCAAACATAACCTTAATCGCTTCTTCAGTTACGCTTACTTTAGCCGCTCCCCAGACATCTCCATAATCAACCCAGATTCCATCAAACCCACTAACAATTTTTGGTTTTTTGGCTAAAAGAAATTCTTCAACCAACTGTAATACTTTCTTTTTATGCTCTACTTCTATCACCACGTCTTCGGTTTGCTTGTAAATAGTAAACGGTTTCATCATGAACGAAAATGTCATTCCTTGCTCTTTGGCTTCTAAATATGCTTCAAGTACGTAGCGAAGCGTCAGTACAACTGAATCAGTAAAAAAATAATCTTTGAAATAAAAGTGACTGGAATGCTCACAGCCAAACAAGGCGTCTTTTCGGCACATGGTTTGTTTTATGAAAGCATGGCCCACCTTGGCTAGTAAGGCCTGACCACCATTTGCTAAAATAGTCTCCTCATAAACTCGACTTGTTAAAAAGGTGTAAACCATCTTGGCCTTTGTATTTTTAATTAAAAGTCTCTTAGCCACTAGCGCTCCTATTGCCGCACTGTTTATAAAGCGGCCATTTTCATCCAAAAAGGCAATTCTGTCTGCATCTCCATCAAAACTAATTCCAAAGTCGTATTTACCTGCTTTCAACTTAGCGGTAATCTGACGTTGGTTTTTTTTGATAGTAGGATCTGATCCACGATTTGGGAAACGCCCATCGAGATCAGTAAACAGAGTTGTAAATTTAATTGGTACCTTTTCTTGCAGTAAGGGCAAGAGGACTCCAGCCATACCATTTCCGGCATCAGCTACAATTTTGATATTTGCTAAACCTTTAGTCTTAATTCCCTTCAAAACAAATCGTTGATACCCTTTCAAAACATTTTTATGTTTTATTTTTCCTGGCTTTGACACTTCTACAAAACTTCCTATTTCCATCCGCTTTCTTATCAACTTTAGGCCATGATTTTCTGTTAGAGGAATAGCCCCAGCCTGCACTAGCTTAAGACCATTGTATTCCTTGGGGCTATGAGAAGCGGTTATAACTACTCCTGGTAAATTCAAAGTAGCAGATGCAAAATAAAGTACTGGAGTATGTACCAAGCCAATATCAACCACATCTGCACCAGCATCAATAACACCTTTACAAAAAGAAGCATGTAGAGCTGGAGTGGACAGACGCATATCTCGGGCAACTAACACAGCCTTATGCTTGTATTCATCCACAAAACTACGTCCAACCAAATAAGCAACCTCTTCGTCAATCTGAGTTGGGTAAATACCCCTGACATCGGTTGGCTTAAAGGCTTTCATGTAATCAGCAGAAATTTTTATAGACATATAGTGAAAATTATACCTTATAAACATCACCCTCTGAGACAATCAATTGGGGTCAATCATTTTTTTGTAAAATTATGCTAGGCTATTATGATTTAAATAAAATACATGAATAATAACTGGGACGTTATAGTAATTGGCGGAGGTTCTTCCGGAATGATGGCGGCGGCTATAGCCGCGTCCCGGGGACAGAGAGTCCTCTTATTGGAGAAAAACAAAGAATTAGGTAAGAAACTCCGAATTACTGGTGGCGGCCGGTGTAACTTAACTAATGCAACTTTCTCAAATAGACAATTATTGTCCCGCTATGGTGAAGCAAGTAAATTTCTCTTTTCCACTTTTGTCCAGCATAGTGTCACTGACAGCTTAAATTTTTTTCACCAAAATAATCTGCCTACAAAAGAAGAGCTTGAACAGCGGATTTTTCCCCTCTCAGAAAAAGCTGAGGATGTTGCTTTACTACTAGAAACCTTGCTCCAAAAAAACAAAGTTACGGTTCTGTCAGAAATTACTGTCCAAGATTTAATTTCAAAAGATAACCAAATAGTAGCTGTCAAAACTAGCCAGGGATTGTTTAAAGGTAAAAGTTTTATCCTTGCAACTGGAGGCACTTCAAGACCCGATACTGGCTCAACTGGTGACGGTTATTCATGGCTACAGAAATTAGGTCACGCTGTCGTCTATCCTACCCCCTCACTAGTGCCAATCGTCCTCAAAGACTCCTGGACAAAATCAGTGACGGGGCTCAGTTTAGATAATTGTCACATCAATCTATATCAAGACGGAAAACTTTTTCTCAAATCCAAAGGAAAAGTACTTTTCACTCACCAAGGATTGAGTGGTCCAGGTATACTAAACATTAGCACCGCTATTGGTGATGGACTCCGGCATGGTCGAGTTACCTTAAAACTAAATCTAGTATCTTTGCTGAAAGAAGAAGAATTAAGCCAGAGTTTATCAAAGTCATTGATTGAAAATCCCAACAAATTGGTGAAGAACATCTTGAATAATTTTATACCTGCCGCCTTGGCAATCCCTGTTTTAGATACCTGTAAGTTAAACCCACATATAAAGGCCAACCAAGTTACCCGAAATGAAAGACATCTCATAATCAGCAGCCTACGTGGTCTCCATGTTGAAGCCAGTCACCTCCTAGGACCAGAAAAAGCCATTATTGCCAGCGGCGGTATTACATTAACTGAAGTAAATTTTAAAACCATGGCTTCACAGCTCTACCCCAATTTATACATCGTTGGCGACTTACTCAATGTAAACCGGCCTTCAGGCGGTTACAGCCTCCAATTATGTTGGACTACAGGCTACGTGGCCGGAATTAGCTGCAATAATTAGAAGTATTCACTTAACTGACTTTTTATTCTGCAGTGCCCTGGCTTTCAGCCGATTCTTCCAAAGAAAATAATTCTCTACTTTAGCTCTAGCCCATGGTGTTTTTCGTAAAAAAACTAAACTAGAATTGATTGACGGTTTAGTGGTAAAGCACTTAATTGGAATTTGTTTTCCGAGTTCTCCAAAACCAAAGTCTGCCACCAGTGACTCGAGCATTTCTTTGAGAGTAACTCCATGTAGTGGATTCTTTGGTTGCATACTACAATTATACTACATAAAATATTATTAATTAAAAATTAGAGTTAATGAGTAAATAGTGTTGGTAACATTCCCGAAAGAGCAAGGTGCTTACTTACTCTTTTGCATATTTTGGACACAATTACTAAACATGTTTTTAAGTTTTAACTAAACTACCGTTATTATATATAGCTATAGTATCAAAAGTAGCATCTATTTTTTGCATCTAGACGTAGGTTTCTAAGATAGAAGAATACCTTAGGAGAAAGTTGTACAGTAAGGGTAATAGAGACAAGTATATAAAATCTTGTCACCCGCTACCATTACCAGCAAGAGTACCAAGGAGGCACATAGCGAGCTGAAGGTTTCGTTAGACTGGACAAACTAGAGGATCAGTAATTTTTTTAGTAAGGGAGTAAATTGAATACAGTAATAGTGCAACGCCAAGAAAACCAAACTCCTCACCACCCAAGGGCAGATAAGTCAGTACTCCACCGACACCAAACAAAGTTAGTGTAGAAGTAAGAATGAATGTCCCACAAGCGGCACAACCAATACCTAATGACCCACTAACAATTCCCCCGATGCCAGTTAGTCCCGTGCTACGCAATCCAGTCAGTCCACTACGCATCTTCTGAATGTAGTAGGTGAGCAATGCCACGTTCATGCCAAACAGCACAGCAATAGCTATGGTGTACGCCGCTGAAGTTAAAGTAAAGTTGCTAGAAATAGCTCCGTAGAGACTCCACAGTAATGACAGAAATTCATTCAGACTGGCAGTTTGCATGACAATCCAAAGCAACTGAAAACTTGGTAGTAAGACAGCTAGGCTAAAGATGAAACCCGTGACTACTGTTGCCAGAATCAGGTAATACGGTCGCTTAAAAATATTAATTAGTGCCCATAGATACTTCATGTCTATTGCTTATTTCGGGCAATTCCTATCAGCTGCTCTATTGCCGCCAGAGGTAATGCACCATTAATTGGGTAAGTTGTTCCATCTGGACCAATCATCACACTCCATGGCGTAGCGCGTCCGCCTGTTTCTATGGCGTTCTGAATGTCAGCAGCGATACTTTCATCATGTTTACCACTTTCAAAACATGTCTGGAAAGCCGTCTGGTCTAATCCAACTTCTCGAACCAATTGTGGAATGACTGCTTCAATGTCAGTCCGATTATTTGTTAGAGTCACACTGTAGTATCCGTCGGTAAATTTCCAAAAGGCATCGTTGCCGCCTAGTTCCGCCGCACACTCAGACGCCACAGCAACCGCCCGCGCTTTCACTGGATGTAACTGATCCAAAGGAAACTGTCTAAATACCCACGCCACTTCTCCACTATTAACATACTTGTCCATCACTTCGTTCATAGTGTCGTGAAAACGCTTACAAAATGTACACTCAAAGTCTGAATATTCGACTATTTTTATTGGCGCATTTGGATTTCCCTTAATATGATCTTCACTGGTAACTGGACGCACTGCGTCAGTTGAACCTGCTAGTTGTGGAGCCTGAACGACTGGCGCCAGGTAAGAAGTAATATCAGAAAAATATAATGCCCCTGCTATAAAAGCTCCTACCGTAAAGATTGCTATCGGAATTAAAAATTGATTTGGTTGTTTTTGATTTATTTGTTCCATAGTTTTTGATTAATTTATATTTATAAGTGTAAGATCTTTTACTAAAACAATAAATCCGTAAATACCATTGCGTTAGAAATCTTCATGAGAACACCTATCGGCAACTTCACAAAATACTAAAACAACAACTCCTAAAACCCGTGCTGAATCTTAAAAATGCTCTCATAACACCATGGATTATTTCTATTCCCGATGCACTTTTTAGCCATATGACTAGAAAATGTGTGTCGATGTTTTTTGTGACAGATTGAGACTTAGAACACATATTATAGACTTAAACCAAAATATCTAGGGAACAATAATTGTGTACCATCGGCCGTCTCATCATCGTATCCGATTGGTAGCTGTTCTATTTGACTTGGCCAAGGTATTGGTAAAGTTCCCACAAAAGGCTTGTCGCCAAACAACACGTCTGACACACCCGCTCCTTCACCGCCAGGTAACCAAGCTGCTACTAAGCCAGCAAAAGAGTCTATTTCGTCTGCAATAAATAACGGTCGACCGGAAACAATAATCACAAGCACCTGATTGGCAGACGCTTTAAGGTTTGCAATAGCTTGTAAATCCTCATCACTCAAAACAAGTTGTTCGGTATCACCCCAACCTTCGGCATAAGAATTTTCACCCACTACAGCAATACCGACAGGAGCTTTTATCTCACTGGTTGCAAAGTTGCCAAGGACATCATACTGAATCAGTGTCCTCTGACTTACTCGTGATTTGATGCCTGACAAAATAGATGTCGCCCCGGGCAGCCAGTTACCATCTATCCCCTGCCATTCGATAGTCCAGGCACCCACTTGTCGACCAATATTATCGGCAGCACTGCCCGCTACAAGAATAGATGAGATGTTGGGCGAAAGTGGTAGTAAATTATCCTCGTTTTTCAAGAGAACAAGTGTCTTAGCTACTGCCTCACGTGCCAGCACTTGATGATCCACATTAGGAATACTAACCAAGGCACTGGATTCATCATTGGTATTAAACAACCCCAGGGCAAACTTAGCATACAAAATTCTTCCTACAGCATCATCAATCCTTTCGTTTGAGACCAGACCTAGTCGATTAGCCCAGGTTAAATGCCGAGCAAAAGTGTGGTAATCAAACGGCAGCATCACCATATCTACTCCTGCGTTAACAGCTTGTACCGTAGCCCAAAAGGTGTTTCTTCTTCCTTCATGCACCCCATACCAGTCAGATACCAAAAAACCTTTAAAACCGAGCTCTCCCTTCAGGACATCAGTTAGTAATTCTTTTTGTAGTACCATACGCTGTTCACCCCACGTATTGAGACCTACCATAATACTCAAAGCCCCAGCCTCAACTACCGCAGCAAAGGGCGGTAAGTGCTTAGCGTAGAGCAACTCTTTATCGGCCAGTGTGACGCCTTGATCAATTTTGAAATTTTTGTTCAGTGACGTGTCCCACTGCATACTGCCAAGCCCGAGGTAATGCTTTGGTGTAGCTAGAACAAACAAGTTGTCCTTAAATAAATCTGAGTGAGTCTGCAGACCCTTAACATATGCGACGCCTAACTCTGTCACCAGAGCTGGGTCATCAGAAAATGCTTCATATACTCTACCCCAACGAATGTCCTGTGGTTGGTCGAGTGTCGGCGAATAACTCCAGTTCACTCCCGTAGCCCGCAACTCTGCAGCCGTAGCTTTTGCCACCTTATATACTAACTCAGCGTCCTTAGTGGCCCCCAGCCCGAGCGCATGCGGGAAAACCGTTGCTGTCTGCACATGAGCATGACCATGTATAGCGTCGACACCATAAAGAAGCGGAATACCCAGCCGGGACTCTTCGGCCATTGCTTGGTACCCATCAATCATTTTTTTCCAATCTTCTGGCGTGTTTTGTTCTGGCTGAGATCCGGCACCACTCAAGAGTGCCCCCAAATGATAATCAGCAATATCCCGTTCAGTGATGATGCTGTTTTTTTCTACCAGTGTCATCTGTCCGATTTTTTCCGCCAGGGTCATGTATGACAGTAGGTTTTCAATTCGATCTTCAATAGAGGCACTAACCTCTTTAAACAGCGGGTCCGGTGGTACCACTGGTACCATTTGCTGATTGGCATATTGCACGAGTAACCACACTAGAAAAACAGTAGCAGTTGTAATTACCATGGCTAGAAATAATTTATTCATCTATCCATTATATCAAATTTGTTGGTATGAGACTTATCCAAGTAACTTTCTGGCTGTCTTAACATACTGTAAATAATTTTATTTTGAACTAACTCACCAGCTCCAAGGCCTTCACCGCATATTTATATACATCTGGTCTCAGACGCTTATCATTCGACATTAGCTCATCTAACTCGTCTTTGGTACACCAAAGACATTCAGCCTCCTTGCTTTCCTTCTCTTGAGGATTTATTTCTCTAGAACTTGACCTAGCAGCAAAAACAAAAGCTGAGTGATCATGTACATCATTTATTTTGTGCCGATTCACATACATTGGCGGCACTAAGTCCTTATTTGACTCAGTATCACTTTTCACCCAATCCTTTGGACCAACTAACTCTACTCTAAGACCAACCTCTTCCCAGACTTCTCTTAAGGCCGCTTCATTGACGTCCTCTCCGGCATTTATATGCCCACCCGGTGCTCCCCAATAGTTATATTTTTCATGCAGCCTAAGCAAAACCGCATCCCCATTGACCACAAAGGTATCCACACATAAGTCTAAGTAATAATTGTTGTGTGCCATTCAAACATAATACCTGCTGGCCTTGCTTTAGGGTATAGCTAGGTGTTAATATTTAAGTAATCACGCAAGTAATAAAATGTTAGAAAAAGGCAAAATACAACAAATCAAGAAAAAACTGGACCATGCCACCGATGACGGCCTTTTAACTGAGGTTTTTAAACTACTTGGAGACAAAAGCCGATACCGGATTATTAAGGTACTCACCGAGGAGGGCGAGCTTTGTGTTAGCGACTTGGCCGCTATTACTGACGCCTCAATGTCTGCTGTCTCACAGCATCTGCGTATTTTAGAGATGTCTGGAATGATTACTGGAGAGCGTATGGGGCAAATGATGTGCTACCGCCTCCTAGTGGACCACCCTAAGGTCAAGGCAATTATTAAGTTAATGCAATAAATTTAAATTATGAAACTCATTCTCTCACTTAGCACAATCATTATTCTGGCAATAGCTATTTTTTATATCACTAAACCATATTTTTCAGTGTCGAATGACGCCATTGAAAAAGCGCCAAAAACTTTAAGTGAACAGACCACGTCTCAAGAAGGTTTCTTTAAGGGTGGACAACTAACTACCGACATGAGTGTCCACTCCATTCCCCTTGCGAGCATCCTGGACGGAGGGCCTGGCAAAGATGGTATTCCAGCGATACTCATTCCAGCTTTTACCTCTCTGACTGAGGCCAGTACCTGGTTACCTGAGGATGCTGATGGACTAGTGGTCACTGTAGGCAGTACCACGCACTTTTACCCCTTCAATATCATTGTCTGGCACGAAATTGTAAACGACGTCATTGAAGACACGCCCTTAGTGGTTACTTTTTGTCCCCTGTGCCGATCAGCTATTGTGTTTGACGCCGAGATTGATGGAACTAGGGAACTTTTTGGAGTCAGTGGGAAACTATATGAATCAAATCTACTAATGTACGACGTGACCACCGAATCGCTCTGGTCACAAATTATTGGCGAAGCTGTTGTTGGTACCCGCACCGGGGGTAAGCTCGACTTAGTACCCTCCCAAGTCATGACCTTGAGTGAAGTCACCGTCCAGTATCCAGAAGCCTTAGTCTTGAGCCGGGATACTGGACATAAACGAGATTATTTAAATGGTCCTTATGGTGATTACAATACAAATGAATCCCTCTACTTTCCAGTTTCTATCAGCGACACTCGTCTACCAATAAAAGAGATCATGCATATTGTAAATTACCGAGATAAATCAATTGCTTTCCAAAGAAACCTGCTCTCAAAGATCGAAGTAGCCACCGTGTCTGTCGGGACCGAAACTCTGAGCGCCAAAATTGTAGATAGTGAGGTTATAGTGACAGACAGTACTGGCGCCATGATTCCCGGATACACAGCCATGTGGTTTAGCTGGGCCATTCACCATCAGGAAGATGGAATTGTTTGGAAAGGATAATAGAAGTTACTGCTCCCAAACTAATCCAGGCAGCTCAGACACCCTTCCACGCTACTTACCGGCTAACTTCATAAGTAAAGCGGTAGTCTGTTGGAGGAATATCTGCTTGCGTTTTTGCTGGGGAAACCTCCACCAAAGAGACCGTATAGTCACCAAATGTCTGTGGCACACCCAAGGTAAGCACATTTTCCCCATGTTCAACTGTACTGGTAATAGTAGTACTAACTTCGACCGTGCCGGCCCGGATACATTCTACGTCAGCTAGACAACGACTATCAGAAATAATTGCCTGAGGCGAAACAGTTACACCCATAGCTATGGCACTATCACCTAAAGCGGTAGTCACCAGGGTCAGCGTTTCTTCGACTACTGGACAGGCGGCAAACTCGCAGCCTGGACCCTGTATGGCGACATACGATCCATCCGGACAAGCTTTAGCTTCTTTAGTACAAGCATACGCCCCGGCTTCATGAGGTACTACTACTAGAGAATCAGTCACCGAAAAAATGCCTTCCATCTCGTACTGTTGCCATTTATATGAACTTAAAGCTTCGACAGTTGTCACAGTACCGTTCGCTGAAAATTTTTGTGCCAACTCCAGCACTGGAGTTGTTTCTGTCATCATTTGAAAATCAACCGCGTAGTATTCACCACTGTTAGTCTTGAGTCCCGGTTCACATCTTGTTCCTGTTGCTCCTGCCTTATATAGCAAACAGACATATTCCCCTTCTAAAGTAGCGCGGTAAGATTCCGCCGCTGTTTCGACTCCTTGCTTTTCTTGGTAAATATAATTATTAAACAGGAATAAAGCTCCGACCAAAGCTACTGCTACCACTAAAAAACCAATGACTCTAACGACGAAAAAGTTTCTTATCTCCATATAGGTATTATAGCAAAATTATTTAGACCAAATAATCAAATATTTGCTGCAATATACTTATATATAATACTTAAGTAAAATAAATCACCGTATTTCTGTTTAGAATCAATTCAGCTTTATAAAATAGGACAAATTAGGACTTTCCTTCATTATTTTATATAATTTAGACATGGGTCCGCTTGATATATTTATCTTTACCAAAGTAGCCAGTACCGAGACACTAATGTTTGTACTTTTGGTTATTTTTTTAGTTTTACTTAAGAAAGGTGCTCGGAGAAGAGCACTAGCACTAGCTCTATCTACAGTAGGATTGACGTCCACTGTCACCATTGCCAAAAACTATTTTCAAGTACCGAGACCGGCCGAAGCACTGGTCGAGGCCTCAGGCTACGCTTTCCCTAGCGGTCACGCCGCCGGAGCGTTTTTCCTAGCTATCATCTTAACTAGTTTAGCTTGGAATCTTAGTCCCCGATATAAAAATGTAATTGCCGTTGGCTGTATCATGCTGGCTCTAGCTATTACTTACTCCAGGGTTATCCTGCATGTTCACACTTGGTCTCAAGTCTTAGTCGGAGCCTGCGTAGGTGTCTTTTTTGGCTTTTTATATATTTACTTCAGTAAAAAAGGAACAAAAAACTGATTAAAACTCCATAAACTATTTCCTTATTCATTAACATATTATGAATATCAAGTAAATGGGGTTAAAGTAAATGGATTCAGTAAACCGCCCCAAAAAATGTAAAGCTGAAATAAAAAAAACGGCTGAGGCCGTTTTTTTATGGCTTCTTATTTGGAGATAATACTACTTACTCATTAGAAAAAGAAACTTGAACTATTCTCGTAATCTAACTTACCTGGACCTAGCGGATTAGAAAAAGTGGTAACCTCCTCATAATCAGAATACCCATCTTTATCAGTGTCTGAGTTACTAACATTTGTACCAAGGATTTTTTCCAAAGCATCAGACAATGAGTCTCCATCACTATCCGTCATGACTCTTCTTGCTTGACTGACCGAAGTTTTATTGGCCCGGTTTTCACCAGAAGCGTATTTCGGCACTAATAAGTTGCGACTAGCTGGGGTCTCTTCATAATACGTTGAATAGTATGTAACATCTATCTCACCAGGCACAACCTCCTTTTCAGCGTAGGTGTAATAATTAGAAAGATTCTTATCCTTGGTGTAAGGTACCAAATTAATTTGGTAAATAATTTCATAATCTGCTGTCCCTAAATTGTACCTGTAAGCCTCCTTCGTAAATACGTCATCTGGTAAGGTTTTAATGAAAGGAATCTCCTTTAGGTAATCTGAATGTTGGTCACCATAGGAGATATATCGATAATCCTGAGAGGTGTCTTTGGTAACAACCTCCTGGCGAATGACTTCGGATCTTTTTTTAGTTAGTTGAATTAATTCCACTGGGTACACTCCTGTCCAATCATAATATGATCTGAGAGCTCCCCTAATGGCCGAAATATTACTTTCCTGACGTCCTAAAGAAATCTCCTCCAAAGTCTGACCAGTTATCTCGACCATAAGATTGTCAAAAGATATCGACTCTTTTGGCTCGACAATAACCAAAGACTCGTTTATTCCACTCAAGTCAAGCGTTAGTGTTAGTGCAATTTGTTTTCCTTTCAAGGCTCTCGCGGCCTCGGAAGGAACATATCTTACCTGATGTTCAAACTTTATTGGGTAACCTTTTTTGTCAAACCAGATATGGAACGTCACATTCTCCCGTAAGTGTTCGAAAGCTTTTTTAAAATCTTGACTATTAAGTAGTTCAATCAACTCAATTCTTTCTGACTCACCAATCTCATAATCAGTTCCTTCAATCTCTTTTATGACTGCCTTAACAAAAGTAACTAGGTTTTCTTGCTCTAACCTTAAGGCATACTTAGTGGCTTTCACTCCGTTAATTTCCTCTTTGACTGGACCAGAAGAAATCTTTACCACTTGCTGATTCACCGCTATTTGTAATACCTTACCTAACAACACTTTGGCTTTTTCCATTTCCCTTTTTCTCTCATTTTCATCACTCGGTACGTAGTAATCGTAAAAATCACCGTAACCATGGTTCCGCAAATCTGTCTCAGTCAATCTTACCCACTTACCGCGCAATTGACTAAAAGAACCAAAGAATGTCGGGATTTTATTTAGAATTCCATAGTAAGTGTCACCTTTTTTAACCCCTTCAGCCTCAAAAGCGACTGAAAAATCTGCCAGAGAAAGTTCTCCGCCCATATGCAATCGGGCGTTGGCCGGCTTGTCAGCCTGATTATCTATACTCCCCCCAAAAAAGGCAGCGGCTGAAATATCAGCTGGTATAATTTCTTCTATCTCTTCTAGTGAAAAGAAACCGAATAGCTTTGGTTGGCTTGGCTTACCACTAAATCCATAACCTGAGACGTAATCATTTGACTTTAGAATGACAGTTCTATTTGAAGTTAAACCATTACCGCTTGAATAGTCCTCATCATAATAACGAGATGTCTGCATGGCATTAAAAGCTTCGGCCGTTTCAAAAGTGACCTCTAGACTGAAGTCCTGACCACCATCTAAGCTAGTATACTTATACTCTCGGCCTTGCGTATCAGCCACAACTAAACCTAACCCAGCCAAATTGAGTGGATATAATTTAGGAGTAGCTGAGGTAGTTGGAGTAGAGTAATCGAAGGAGTGCTGATACGGTGATTTTATTTCAGTCAATTTATTTTTTATCTTTGTTATATCCCTGATGCGATCAGAATCACGTTGATACATTGCTAGTTCCTCCTCACTAACCGGATTCATATCACCAAAAGCTTTTGCCTCTTCATCTCGTGGTACCACCCCTAAAGAAAACTTGAGGTCATAATTTGTTGTATCAATCCTAGAAAGCTTTTCATAAACAGTCCTCAACATCGTTTCATCAGTTAGGGAACCTGGAGCAAGCACCTTAGTATATAGAAAGTATCCCGCCGCCCCGACAGCCACAGCCAGCAGTAGACCGCCAACCACAACTATTGCTGTCTTCGACATAACTTTGTTATTGACAGGAGAAGAAGGAAGACCCCCCTCTTCATTTACCCTAACTGGATTATTTTCAATAATCCCATCAGACGAAAGGTTGTTAGACGGCGTAGCTTTCACCGACGAAAAACCAAATCTGCGTACAGCCTCAGTAATCTCATCTTCTGGCCACCCTGCTCCGACCAAGCTATCTCGCAGTGAACTTTCAGTGATTTCAACTCCGTCAGCTTTCAACTTATCGATGTATCTAGACTGCTCAGAGTTTAATAACATAAAAGTAAATCTCAATAAAAACTATTAATAATAATTATTATTAATAGTAGTACACTTTAACTCTAATCTAAAGACTTGTTAACAAAACGGCCAAATAACAAAAAACCGGCCTGATCCATTTTTTTATTTAGGGATAGTAAATAGCGTCACGGTTACCTTTCTTCAAAAAATGTTTTCTGCCAGAGCAGGACCCGAGCACCAGTAGCTGGTGCCAGAAATTAGGAGAAATTGGGTACGGTTCGCTGAACCCAATTATCCTGTTTAATCAAATTTTATGCAAACCTAAGATTATGATTATCCCAAATACTCTTAAGC
>Ga0163144_10011079_pt1 | contig 19119 bp, 18 predicted proteins | sample OliLak19BULKMAT1_FD_123175 | JGI IMG/M metagenome (GOLD analysis project Ga0163144, IMG submission 123175) | Freshwater microbial mat bacterial communities from Lake Vanda, McMurdo Dry Valleys, Antarctica - Oligotrophic Lake LV.19.BULKMAT1 | ecosystem: Environmental > Aquatic > Freshwater >... | reverse complement strand
GCTGGAAGATGTTCTTCGAGGGGAGCCGGCTCGAGACGACCGTCGACGTGCCTGGCCATTCCACGCGGCTCCGCGCCGGCCACGGCCATGGTGGATGAGCGAGAACCGCGCGGGCAGCGCCCGCGGCGTGTCAAAGAGCTTGACAATTTGGCCCGAATTCGGTGTTTTCTCTTGTTTCTTACAAGGAGCTCGACATGCAGAAGTACATTCACCTGGCGCTGTTCTCACTCTCCGTGGGCATCGCTTCGTTCATGGGTTGCTCTTCCGACCCCGAGGGATCGAGCGGCAGCGGCGGCACCGGTGGCACCGGTGGCACGACGACGACCACGACGACGACCACGACGACCACGACGGCGACGAGCGTGACCACCGGCACCATGATGGGGTGCGAGACGGACGACGGCGTCTGCGACAACGGCGACGCCGAGCTCGGAGCCGAGGAAGCGTGCAAGTGCATGGACTGCAAGGACACGTCGCTGTGCGTGCCCGACAAGTGCATCGACGACGGGCAGTGCACCTTCGACGACGCCTGCACCTGCAAGGACTGCTGGGCAGACGCCTTCTGCAGCGACGGCGGCAAGGCGAACTGCACCGACGACGCCGAGTGCTCGAGCTTCCTCGAAGGGTGCCTCTGCGCCGACTGCGCCGACACCTCCAACTGTGACGGCTTCACCCCGCCCGATCCGCCCGATCCGAACTGCACCGCCGACGCGGCGTGCCAGAACGACGAGGCCTGCATCTGTGCCGATTGCACCACCGATCCGTTCTGCAGCAACGCCGGCAACTGCACCGACGACTCCTTCTGCTCCTTCAACGAAGGCTGCGTTTGCGCGGACTGCGCTGCCGACCCGCTGTGCATGGTCGGTACCGGCAGCGGCGGCAGCGGCGGCACGGGCGGCACCGGCAGCGGCAGCGGTGGCGCGGGCGGCGCCGGTGGCATGGGCGGCATGAGCGCCGCCAGCTCCGGCTCCGGCATGTGATTCAGTGAGCGTTCGGCCTCTCGCCGGCGTTCCCGCCTGACCTCTCTCCCGCAGCGAACGCCTCCCGCTGGCTGCCCTGTGCGGCCGGCGCGGGGTGGCGTCACCCCCTCACTGCCTCACCGCTGGCCATCCAGATTCATCCCGTCGACGCTGCGAAGTCGCGGCGGCGCAGGCGTTCGAGCTCCAGGATATCGAGCAGCAGCATGCCGTGCCGCGTCCGCCACGCGGCGATGTCCGCTGCGCGCTCGCCCTCTTCCGTGAAGCGGGTGATGGCTCCCCAGATGCCGCGCTTGCGGACGGTGTCGGCCGGGAGCTGCGACGCGATGCCGGCCGCCGCGACGCGCAGGCGCTCCACCCGTGCGTCGGCGGCGGGCCGGTCGAGCTCCCCCGCCAGGTACGCCGCGAGGGTGATGCAGACGAAGGTGCGGCAGGCTCCGGGCCGCTCGTCGTAGATGCCACACGACCGGTCGCGAGAGTGTGGGCACGGCTGCGTGAACGACGTCTGCGATCCCCGCACGAGCAGCGGCAAGCGCAGCCTGCGCGCCGCCGCGAGATCGTCCTCGCCCAGGCGGACGTTGTCGAAGAGGGTTCCGTCGCAGCACAGAGCGCAGCTCCGGCACAGGGCCGAGTCATCTCGGGGCGCCTTCGGGATCACTCGCCCATCCTAGCCCGTGAGGACATCCCGGTCCTGCACCCATCCCGGCGCTTCACCCACCCCGGTCCTCCACCACCGCGGACCTGAATGGAGCGCGCGGAAATTGCACGTCACGCCGCGGCGCGAGTCGGGGTACGACTCGGGGAATGCTCCGCGCCCACGAACCGCCCCCCTTCGAAGTCGTCCGACCCACCGCGCGCTCGCGCGTGGTGCTGGTCTGCGACCACGCGTCGAATCGCATCCCCGAGGTGCTCGGCTCGCTCGGCCTGACACCGTCGGAGCTGGACAGCCACATCGGCTGGGACATCGGCGCCGCGTCCGTCGCGCGCCACCTGTCAGCGCTCCTCGGCGCGCCGCTCGTGCTCTCCGGCTACTCCCGTCTCGTCATCGACTGCAATCGCCCGACGAGCGCCCCGAGCGCCATCCCGACGGTGAGCTGCGGCATTGCGATCCCCGGGAACGAAGGCCTCGACGACGCCGCCCGCGAGGAGCGCATCCGCACCTTCTTCAGGCCCTACCACGCGGCCATCTCGACCCTGCTCCACGCGCGGACGAGGACCGCGCGCAGCACCGTGGAGGGGACCCAACCGGTGCTTCTGTCCATCCATAGCTTCACCCCCGAGCTGCTCGGCGTGAAGCGGCCGTGGCACGGGAGTCTGCTCTACGGCAACGACGCGCGGCTCGCCCACGCCTTCCGCGACCGCCTCCGAAAGGACCCGGCGCTCCATATCGGCGATAACGAGCCCTATCGGGTGAGCGAGGCGACCGATTACACGATCCCGGTGCACGGAGAGGCCCGTGAGGTGTTGCACACGGCCTTCGAGATACGGCAGGACGGCATTGCCGACGAGGCCGGGGCGCGCGCCTGGGCGGAGCGCATCGCGACGATTGCGCGCGATCTGATTGTCTGATTGCAGAAGCGATGGACTGTCATTCGCCCCGTTGCAGGTCGGCGCAATGATGGGCCTCCCGGGATCAGGGAGTGGGAGGGCGGCGCGAGGCCGCCCAGATTGATTAGGGCGGCGCCACGGATGGTGGAGCGGCCATTCACGCGCAGGACCGTGCGGGCAAAGGCCCGGGCCTTCCGCGATTCAAATTCTCGCGCTAACTCTGGGGGATTGCCTGGCGCTTGCCCCGGAGGGTGGCGGCGGCTCCGCGGATGTTCGTGTAGACGAGCTCGCCTCGGGCCCCTTGATCGAGCTCGGCGGCGTTGGCCTCGTCGGTGTCGATGTGCATTTCGAGCGTGAATTTTGGGCTGACGCGGACCAGGACGTCGCCGAAGACGAGGTCGCGCGGGCCGCCCTCGAGCGCCACTTCGACCTCGTCGCCGTCCTTGACCTCGAAGCGGGCGGCGTCTTCGGGGGACATGTGAATGTGGCGCTTGGCGCAGATGAGGCCCTCGTGGAGGGGCAGTGTTCCGGCGGGGCCTTCCAGAGTGATGGGGGCCGAGCCGGCGACGTTACCGGAGTCGCGGATGGGGGCGTCGACGCCGAGCTTGAACTCGTCGGTGCGTGAGACCTCGACCTGGTTTTTCGGGCGCAGCGGGCCGAGCAGGCGGACGCCGTCGATGCGGCCGCGCGGGCCGATGAGGTTGACCCTTTCCTCGCACGCGTACTGGCCGGGCTGCGAGATGTCGCGGTATTTCGTCGGCTCTTTGCCCACGCCGAAGAGCTGCTCGAAGCCCTCGCGGTTGAGGTGGAGGTGGCGCGCGCTGACCGCGATCGGGATCGCGGCGGGGGCCGGCGGGTGCGCGGCGGCGCGCACGATCGAGGCGGTTTGCTGGGCGATCGCCAGCTCCTCGTTGGTCTTCACGACGAGGGCTGCGACGCGGCTGGTGTCGTCGTGGATGCGCGCGACGGGGTGGGCGTCGTCGACGCGGGCGTCGGCGTTGCGGTCGTCGTCGAGCACGAGGCCCAGGAAATCGAGGCGCTGGAGGATGCGCCGCCGCATGCTCGCGCCGTTCTCGCCGATGCCCCCGGTGAGCACCACGGCGTCGAGGCCGCCCATGACGGCGGCGTAGGCGCCGACGTATTTGCGGACGCGGTGGGCAAAGACGAGGACGGCGAGCCGGCAGCGATCGTCGCCCTCGGCGGCGCGCCGCTCGATGTCGCGGAGATCGTTGCCGACGCCGGAGAGCCCGGCGAGGCCGCTCTTCTGGTTGAGCAGCGCGTCGAGCTGCTCGGCGGTGTGGCCCGCGCGCAGCAGATGGAGGAGCACGCCCGCGTCGAGATCGCCGGGCCGCGTGCCCATCACCAGGCCTTCGAGCGGGGTCATGCCCATGCTCGTCTCGGTGGAGTGGCCGAACTCGACGGCGCACGCGCTCGCGCCGTTGCCGAGGTGCAGCGTCACGAGGCGCAGCTCCTGGAGGGGGCGGCCGAGGTCGCGCGCCGCGAGCCCCGCGACGTAGGCGTGCGAGGTGCCGTGGAAGCCGTAGCGGCGGATGCTCTCGCGCTCGGCGAGCTCGTGGTCGATCGCGTAGGTGCGCGCGCGGCGGGGCAGCCGCACGTGGAACGCGGTGTCGAACACGGCGACGTGGGGGACCGAAGGGAGCGCGCGCCGGGCCGCACGGATGCCCGCGAGGTTGTGCGGATTGTGCAGGGGCGCGAGCGGGATGCACGAGGCGATGGCCGCCTCGACCTCGTCGTCGACGCGGGTGGCCTCGTGGAATTTGGCGCCGCCGTGGCCGACGCGATGCCCGACGGCGTCGATCGCCTGGCCGGCCGCGCGGGAGACGATGGCCTCGAACGCCTGCTCGTGGCTGACCTCGGCGCCGATCCGCTCGATTTTCCCCTGAATCGCCACGGTCCCGGAGGCGAGATCGAGCAGCACGTACTTCACGCTCGACGAGCCCGCGTTGAGCACCAGCACCTTCATGGCGCGGCAGGGTAGTCCGCTGCTCGCGACCATGAAAGGGTGACCTCGCGGCATGGGTGGACCGCGGCAGCCGGCGCGGACCGCCAGGCTGACATCGATCATTGAAGCGCCGTGCGGACGGCGGTGTCGACCGAGGTGACCGCGATCCTCGCGGCGGAGCTAGCGCGAACCGTGGATTGCCTCGCGCCCGCGCCCGGCGTATCCTCTTGGGCGGCAAGCGAATGGGGTTTGCCGCGCCGCAGGCCGCGGGCCGCGGCAATGGACGTGCGGCATGCGCGCGGAGGCAGGGGACCCTATGAAGAGATCGATCGTGCGTGGATTGTTTACCATGGCCATGTTCTTGACAGCCGGCCTCGCGGCGCGGCCGGCGCAGGCAACGACGTTTCATACCTCGGATGGCCAGCTCACCCCCGGCATAGACAACCGGGGCTGGTGGAGCGCGACCGTCTCCAATGACGACTTCAATGACGATTGCTCCGTCGGCATGGAGGCCGGGGAGGAGGTGCGGAACTTTTTCACGTTCGATTTGAGCCCGCTCTCGTCGGAATGGGTGGTGAGCGCGAGGCTGGAGGTCCAGGCGTATTTCGGCGCCGGGGATCCGACCGAGACGCTCGGGCTCTTCGACGTCTCGACCAACGCCTGGAGGCTCAACCAGAACGACGGGACGAGCGGGGCCATTTTCCAGGATCTGGGGAGTGGCAAGAGCTATGGGTCGTTCGAGGTGAGCACGACAGCGCCTCCGGATGGACTGCTCCGCTTTCCGTTGAGCTGGGAAGCGGTGGCCGACATCAATGCTGCGAGAGGTGGCTTCTTTTCAATCGGCGGCGCGTTGACGAGCCTGACGTCGACCCGGGGCGTGACGTCCACCGGGGGGCTGCCCCGCGAGATGTTGCTCACCAGCAGCTTCGGGATCGGGACGCAGCGATTGGTGGTGTGCCTCACCACCGACCTGGACGGGGACGGCGACCGCGTCTGCGACCTGATCGACAACTGCGGCAGCCTCTTCAATAACGACCAGCGCGACCGCGACAATGACGGTCTCGGCGACGAGTGCGATCCGTGCCCTGACGGTGAGTCCGACGGCGACGGCGTGTGCGACCGCGCCGACGTCTGCCGCTACGTCGACAATGCAAATCAGGCGGATCTGGACGGCGATCGCGCCGGCGACGCCTGTGACAACTGTCCGGCGACCTTCAATGCCGGTCAGGAGGACAGCGACTTCGATGGTCTCGGTGACGCGTGCGACCCGACGCCGGTGCACGACCTGGCGATCGATCTGTTGAAGGCGTCGATCGTGTCGCTGCACGCACCGGGCTCCGGCACGCTGCAGGTCAATGTGACGGTGGCGAACCTCACGGTTTCGCCCGAGGACATGACGGTCACCCTGGCGGCGGAGCGGCTGCCGGACGGGTGCGTGCTCGGCAGCTCGCCGCGCCCGCTGCACGCGAGCGTGAGCGCCCTCGGAAAGCGGACGGTGACAGGGCACTTCGACATCGCCTGCGATGCCTCGCCGGCCTCCGGGGGTCATCCGGTGGTCGTGACCGCCTTCGTGCAGGCGAACCTCACCGCGCACGAGATCTCGTTCATCGATAACACCGGCAGCGTCACGGCCAGGCTCATCGTCCAGCCATAGGCAACGGCGGACCGACGTCGAGACCACGTCAGGGCGCGCGACATCCCGATTGACTCTTCACGTGGGGTCGCGTGCCATGGCGGCGTGAACGAGCCTCGAAAACCAAGGGATGTGACCAGCCCGCGGCGCCAGCGACCGTGGCGCGTGGGGCGGCGAGCTTCGCTGTTGCTCGCCGCCGCGCTCGTGGTTTGGGCGCCTTTGGCGCAGGCCGCGAGCCCCCTGCACGTGGACGGTCCGCACCTGAAGGACGCGGCCGGGAGGGTGGTGGTGCTGCGCGGCGTCAACGTGGCCGGCAATGCCAAGGTGCCGCCGTTCATGCCCGCCGCGGACCCTGCGATCTTCGAGCCGCTCGAAGCGTGGGGCATGAACGTCGTGCGGCTGCTCTTCACCTGGGAGGCGTACGAGCCGTCTCCCGGGGTCTACGACGAGGCCTATCTCGACTATTATGCCGGCGCCGCCCGGGCCGCCTGGGAGCGCGGGCTCTACGTGATCGTCGATTTTCACCAGGACGCGTTCTCGCGCTCGGCGCTGGGCGGCTGTGGTGACGGCTTCCCGGCCTGGGCGCTGCCTCCCGGCGTGACCCCGGTCATGCCGGACAATGGCCCTGACTGTGCGGACTGGGGGGTCAAGATGCTTTCCGACGCGGACCAGAAGCTCGCATGGCAGTCGTTCTATGCGGACGAGGTCGGGGCGCGGGCTCGATACCTGGCCATGCTGGAGAGCGTGTCTGCGCGCCTCGAGGAGGAGCCCGGCGTGATCGGCTATGACATGATGAACGAGCCGCAGGGGGACGAGGTGGCGGAGATCGGCCCGCTCTACGAAGACGCGGCGGTCGCGCTGCGGAAGATGAGCCCTTCGGCCGTGCTATTCGTGTCGCCGCAGGCCCGCACCAGCGCCGGGACGCAGACGGCGCTGGTGAAACCGTCGTTCGGGAACTTCGTCTATTCGCCGCACTTCTATGATGCATCGGTGATTCTGTTCGACTCGTGGAGCGGTGTCGAGCCGGACGCCCCGTTCGAGGACATGACCGGCAAGGCCGCGGAGTGGGGTGCGCCGCTCTTGCTCGGCGAGCTCGGCGCGCCGGCCGAGACGGTCGAGGGCAGTGCCTACGTGAGCGCTCTTTATGACCGGCTGGACGAGGGCTTTGCCTCGGGCACCCAGTGGGTCTACACGCCGGGCTGGACGGAAGAGGCAAAAGACGGCTGGAACGGCGAGGATTTCAGCGTCGTCGACGGGGAAGGGAACACCCGCCCGAACTTCGTGGCACGGCCGTATCCGCGAAAAATTGCCGGGGCTCCCAAGCAATTTCGCGCGACGGTGGGGCCCGGAGCCGACCGGCGCATCGAGCTCGAATGGGAGCACGAGCCCGAGACCGGGGCGACGGAGCTGTTCGTGCCGGTCGAGGCGCTCTTCGCCGGGGGCGCGGTGCTCGTCGAGGCGTCGGGCGACGGACTGACATGCTCCCTCGAAGGAGACCTCGTGACGTGCTCCTCCGCGGAGCCGGGGCCGAAGAGCCTGGTGATCAGGAAGAAAGAGGTGGTGGCGCCGGAATCCGGGTCGTGTGGGCTCACCGGCATCGAGATGCTGGTGCTGTGGCCGCTGGCCATGGTGGCGCGAAGGCGAGCCCGCCGGAAGCGCGGGAGGTAGCGCCCCTTTGGGATCCGCCTGACTATTTTCGCGGCCGACCCATGGGCCTGGAACAACCGCGTGGCGCGCGGCGTCGTTCCTGCCTGCGCCCCCTTTCGCAGGGTGCAGGAACGGACGCATGGCCACCGCCTCCCGCTTTCCGCAGCTCGCTCTCCCATTTGCCATCGTCGGGGCGGCTGCAGGGTGGCTGTCCGCAGGCCTCCTCGCGAATCCGCTGCTCAGGCACACACACCCTGGAAAACAGGGGATCGCGGCCATGTGCGCGATGGTCTTCGCCGCCGCGGCCGGGGCGCTGCTGACGCGCTGGTGCAGCGTCCGGAAGCAGCTCGCCTACGAGCTGGATTCGCCGTCGCCCGAGGCGCGTGGGCGAGGTGACACCTGGCCCCGCCACGTGACGGTGGTGCTGCTCGCCGGGACCGCCACGGGCACCGCGGTGGCCTTCGTCGGCAATACGTTCCGCGGTCCTGCGGGGGGCGCGATCAGCGGGTTTTTATGCGCGCTGGCCTTCGTTCCGGTGTGCGTGGCGGTCATTCTGGCGGCGCGGCGGGCGCTTCGCGCCCGGCTGGGGTCGATTGTCGCCGACAGCGATCGGCGGGCAGTGTGGGGCATTCTGGCGCCGGCGCTGGCCCTGGCCACCCTGGAGGCGTTACCGGACTGGCCTGCTGCCATGGGCGGCGTCATCGACGTGCCAGTCATTGCGCTCCACCTGGCGCAGGGCGCGGGGGTGCTGCTCGTGGGCATCCTCATCGTCGACATCGTTGCCTTGCGCCGGGCGCGGCGTGCGCTGGGCTCGGGGCTCACGTTGCGGGATCCAGGCGAGAGCGGAGACGTCGATGGCTCCGTCCCGCGGCTGGATCTGGGCCTGGGAGACGAGTCGCACGCTCGCCTTTCGCGCAGCGCCTCCGCCTACCGCGGGCGCGATCGGACTCTGGCTCTCGTGGAGGGCAGTCCGGAGCAGGCGCTGTCGGCGCTCCGCCGCGCGATCGTTCGGGGGGCTGTCGGGATCGGGGTCGTCGCGGCCGTGTGGAGCGCACACCTGGCCGCCGACACGCCGTATGCCTATCAACGCTACACGGAGCACCTGTGTGGCAAGGGGGACTTCGCGAGCTGCGTGACGGCCGCTTACCTGGTGCAGCCGACCGACGTGGAGCGGGCGATTCTGCTCTACGATCGAGCCTGTCACGCGGGCGAGGTGGTGGGCTGTCTGGCGCTGGCGCAGATCTACGAGGGTGGGGAAGGGGTGACGGCCGACCCCGCGCGGGTGGCCGACAACCACCGGCGCGCGTGCGAGGCCGGGGACACCGCGAGCTGCGAGCAGGACGTGGTGGCGTTCGGCCGGCGCTGGAAGTGACAGGCGATTTGTCTGGGTCATCGCCTGGCGCCGGGCTCATCTCGACTCCGTGAGCTGCCGCCTTGCGCCGGGGCCACGGGGCCTCCCACTCATTGGATCGCTGCTCGACTTCGGCCACGATCCGATCGCCTTCCGGAAGCGCGCGGCCGGACACGGCGACATCGCGTGGTTCCGCGCCGGGCCGCTGCGGATGCGCCTCCTGGCCAGCCTGGGTCTCCGTGCGAAAGGGACTGTCGTAGGGAGGCATGTTCCAGAAGTGGACGACGACACCAATCTTCGGTGCGACGCGAAGCCCGTCGTTCCAGCGCCGGATCATGGCCGGCGCATGGCCGGCATGACCGTGACCCTCGACGATAATCCGCACGACGCCCTTCTTGGTCCAGTCGAGGCGCATGGCCCCGGCGGGGCCCTTCCATCTCTCGAACGATGGGCCGCGCGAGACGATGCAAACGTCGGTATCCGCAGCCTCCGGCATTTGTGTCAGCAGTAGCAGCGTTTGCATGCCCGGTAGCCCGGTAAAGCGCCTGGCACGTCGGCCACGCGGGCGGGCGCGGCCCCTCGGCTCCGCCGCAATGCGGAGGGCGCCAGTGAGCCTGGCCGCGCCGCCGAGCGCGCCGCTCCAGGCCGTGTCAACCGCCCGACGGGTAAAAGTAGCTCCAGAAAAAGCACATCTCGTCATTGGCCCCGAGGCCGCCGTAAACCGGCTGCGGTGTCGGGTTCTTCCAGTGGCACTGGTAGGCGAAGCCCTTCGACGAATTCGCCGGGACATGGAGCGCCGGCTCGAACAGCTCCAGCGGTGGGTCGCTCCAGTCGACGCTGTCAGCGATCGGCTGCGACAGATCGTTCTCGTCATCGGCGAACCAGACCTGCATCCGGGTCCCGAGGTGATGCTGGTGCGTCGTCAGCGCGAAGACGTTCGAGCCGGAAATCCCCGGCAAGAACAGCACCCCGGTGTCGGCCTCGCCTTGCGCGGGAATTTCCGGGATGCTCAGCCCACCCTGGAACGAAAACCCGCTCTTGATGACCTTCGACGCGGCGGGCAGGACGTCCATCTCCACGGCGCCGAGCACGTCGATCGGCGCGGCCGTCGCGTTGATGTAATGCATCTCGAGCGTGAGGGACTGGTTCGGTCCGAGCTCCAGCGCGACCGGCACGCCGCTTGGATCCGTCGGGAAAACAAGCTCGGACTCGGATTGTTGCGCAATGAAGATGGCCGCCCCGCCGGCGACGCCGAAGCTCTGGCACGAGAAGGGTGTCGGGTTTGCCGGCTCGTTGCTGGTGTAGACGATCAAGTGGTGCGAGCCGTCGTTCAGCTTCGTGCGGAAGCGGCGGACGAAGACAGTCTCCTTGTTCCCGAGGCTCACCACCACACACTTCACGGCCTCTTCGCCGGATGGGATCGAGTGTGGACCCATCTGCGCGGTGAGCTTCGTGGTCCCCGGCTCCGCGCCGCCCGGGCCCGACGAGCTGGAGCTCGCGCTGCCTCCGCCGCCATTTCCCCCGGCCCCCCCGGTTCCGCCTCCAGCTGCCCCCGCGCCGGTCGACGTGGTCCCCGGTGCGTCCGGGTTGGAGCAGCCCAGCGCGGCGCCGCAGGCGACTGAAAAAGCCAAGAGTCCGAAGCGTCGAAGCATGAAGTCCTCCATGTCCGAACGTACCTGACCCGTGGCCGTCGGGGGGCACCTTGGTTGCGCCTCGAGACAATTTCTCGCGGGCACCGCTCGCTGCGGTCGCCCCGAGCCCGCGCCCCATGCTTCGTGCTCATTGCGTCGATGGGTGGCAATTCCATTGCGCGTCCCCCTTCCGGATCGTAAATGCCTCTGGTACGAACGATTGACCAGGAGGTCCTATGGCGCAGAGCACATGGATTCTGGTGTGTGACGCGAGCCGTGCCCGTCTGTTCCAAGAGAGAACCGATGGCACCGGGCTCTCGCAACTCCAGACGTTCGATCACAGCGAGAGCCGAGCCCATGCTCGTGATCTGATGTCCGACGCGAACGGCCGAAAACCCGTGGGGCCGGTCCCCGCCGGCCCGAATCACGGAGGGCAGGGCGGCGCGTACGGTCGGCCGGGTGCCGAGCCGGACACCGACCCGAAAGAGGTCGAGGCCCAGAAGTTCGCGCGGCAGCTCGCAGAGGTGCTCGAAAAAGGCCTCAACGAGCACGCTTACGAGCGCCTGGTCCTGGTCGCACCGCCTCACTTCCTCGGGACCATGCGCGGCACGGTCGGGGCGCAGGTCAAGAAACGGCTGGAGGTGACCATCGACAAGGACTTGACCAACATCGACCAGCACGAGCTCGTCAAGCGCCTCCAGAGCCTCTGAAGCGACGGCGACGCGACCCCGAGGACGACGCGACATTTTTGATTTGACACGCGACGACCAGGAACGTGCGTTCGGCAGGCTCGCGCTTGCCCAACGCAGCCCGCGTCGTGGTTTGCCTTGACGGTCGAGCGCTCCGGCGTTGGAATCGCCCGCCCTCGGGCGCTCCGCCCGGACCCCCGGTGCCGAACGTGCGAGGCGGCCGAATCATGCGTCGTTCCTGGTTTTTCATTCCTGCGCTGGCCGTTGCGCTCGCCACGCCGTGCGCGGTTCGCGCGCAGACGCCTGACGAGCCGCCTGCCGAGCCGCCTGCCGAGGCCCCCCTCGAAGATGACCTCGCCGAGACGCACGCCGCCGAGGGCCGGGCCGCAGCCGACAAGGGTGACTGGCAACGGGCCTACACCTCTTACCGCGCAGCGTACGCCATCAAGGAGACCTATCTGATTGCCGGAGCACTGGGCGGCGCGGCCCACCGCGTCGGAAAGTACCGCGACGCCGCCGAGTACTTGACGGTGTTCCTGCAGAAGGCTCCCCCGACGCTGCCCGCGGAGGCCCGCGCGACCGCAGAAAAAGCTCTCGCCGACGCCCGGACGCGCGTCGGGACACTGACGATCGTCGCGCCTGCCGGCGCAGAGGTCTTCGTCAACCACGTCATCGCCGGAAAGGGGCCGCTCGGGCGAGACGTCTTCGTCGAGCCGGGGAAATGTGACGTGGAAGCGCGCTCTGCCGGCGGCGAAGCAGCGAAACAATCGGCGACCGTCGAGAAAGGGAAGTCGGCCTCGGTGACCCTGGTCTTCGGGGCCGACCAGGGCCCCCAGGCGACCGTGACGGCGGCGCCCAGCCAGACGGGCACGGGTGCACCCACGACCTCGGCCACGAGCCCCGCCGCCCCTCCCGACGGCCCTCGAAGCGCGGTCTGGATCACCGGCGTGTCCGTGGCAGCGGGCGCCGCGGTGGCAGGCGCCATCCTCCTCGGAGTCTCCCGCTCCAGGGTATCCGAAGAGGACAAGCTCCGTGCCGAGCTGGTCACTCTCGGCAAGGGCAATGTCTGTGTGGCGGCCGCTCGCGATCCCCGGTGTGATCAGGTGAGAGACGCCGGCAATGCGGCCGACGCTCTCACCAACGCCGGCGCCTGGCTGCTCATCGGCGCCGGCGCGGCGGGGGCCGCCACCGCCATCTATGCTCTCGTCACGCGGAGCCCAGCCGCTCCCCGGGTCGAGGCGGCGGCGATCGTCGCCCCTCAGGGAGGCGGTGCCTCCGTCTCTGTCCGCTGGTAGGAACAACCGTGCGAAGCCATCCGAAGTACTTCTTCCTTGCGTTTTTGGTCGTCGCACCCGGTATGGCGACCAGCTGCTTCTCGGACTATGCGGGCGACTGCGATCGCAACGTGGATCTCGGGTGCTTCTGGGACGGAGCCGGGGCCGCCTCGGGGACCGGGACTGGCACGCTCTCGTGCGGAGACGGCGCCCTCGATGCGGGCGAGGCGTGCGACGACGGGAACACTGTCGATTGCGACGGCTGTCGCGGTGATTGCAGCGCCGTCGAGACGGGCTGCGGCGACGGGCTCACGTGCAATGAAGAACAGTGCGACGACGGGCCGCAGAACGGCGATCCCGGCGCGTGCTCGAAGGAGTGTATGCAGGCCGGGTGCGGCGACGGCCTCGTCCAGGACGGCGAGGAGTGCGACGACCAGAACACCCTCGAAGACGACGGTTGTTTCGAGTGCAAGCGCGAGTGCAAGGTAGGCAGTCTGCCAGTGGGGAGCATGCCGGAAGCCAATACCACGGTGTTCAAGGATATCGCCGCCTCGCGGTGTTATGTCCGCGTCAAGAGCTCTCAAAAGAGCTGGATCGCGGCGCGGACCGCCTGTCAAACCTGGGGCGGCGATCTCGTCGCCTGGAGCACCGCAGCCGAATATGACACGGTGGCTCAAGAGCTCGCCATCGAGAAGGTCGCGTGGACCGGCGGCAACGATCAGGCGACGCCCGGCACGTTCGTCTGGGCCAACGGTGAAGCCTGGCCGAGCAGCCCGGTCTGGGCCGCAAGCCAGCCCGACGACGGCGGGCCCGGCGGCAACTCCGAGGCATGCGTCGAGCTCGACAGTGGAGGCTTCCTGTCCGACGCGGATTGCGCCGCGTTGCTCCCCTACATCTGCGAGCGCGAGCTGCCGGCCGCCCCGCCCACTCCGTGAGGCGCCTCGAGAATCGCCGTCGCCGGCCGGCGTCTTGCGGCCGAACGGCCTTACGGCCTTGCGGTCTCAGATCTGTCCGGCCTTCGCCTTGGCGAGCCACACGTTCACTTCGCGCTCGATGACCTCCATCGCCCGCTTGCGGAACGGCCGGAGCAAAAACGGCACGTCGAGCTCGACCGTGATCTTCCCTTCAGCCACCTCGATGGCCCCGTCCAGAGTGGTCGCCATGGCGCGAAAGCCGATGCTCGCCCGGCGCTCGGTCACCCAGCGAAACGTCGGGTCGTACTTGGCAAATCGCTGCTGGTATTCCCCGAAGGCCCGATCAATCACCTTCTTGGCGGTCGGGACGTCGAGATCGTGCGCGATGACGTGGTTCATGCACCTTCTCTTAGCAGGTGTCGCTCGCGAAGGTGACGACTTCGGATTGGCACCGGCGTCGTGGAGTCCAGGGGAGAGCCTCCCACCCGGTCGACGCCTTCCTCACCAGGACCATTGAATGACCTGTCCATTGAAAGGACAGGTCTCAGCGCAGGATCATTGAACCACGGGCAATCCAGGCACCTGCCGCGGAGTCGACCGAGCCCGCTCCACATCACCTGCCGCGGAGTCCATGCGGGGTCCATGCAGGCACCTCCGGGCCGCGGCCGTCCCCCGGTCCGAGCGGCGAGCCTCTATCGCTTTGGAGCGGCGAGCGTGCTAACGACCGCCCCGTGCGCTTGCCGTTTCGCCTCGTCCTGACTGCTGTCGCCCTCGCGCTCCCGCTGCTCGTCGCGGGGACCGCGGACGCCGCCGGCCCCTCCGCCTGGTCCGCCATGGGCGGCGGCGTCGTCGGCTGGAAGCAGGGCACCCGGTTCCCCGACTTCCGCGCCGATGGCTCGCTCGTTTTCGAGGCCGGGGTCGGCACCCCCGTACGGTACCCGGTGATCGTCGGCGGTCTGTTTCGCGTCACGCCGCTCCTCGCCAGCGCCACCGGGGCCGACATGGCCTGGCTCGTGCGCGTCTGCACGCGCGGCTATCAGGTCGGAGGCTTCGGTGTCGCGGCGGACGTCGGCGTCTATGCGCGCACCTGGGGAACCCCGTCTCAGGGCTTCGCCGGGACCCTCTCTTTCGGCGCGCCGCTCGGCTTCAACGTCAGCTTCAACGCCAGCGCCGGCTCCGACGATCTCCTCGCCTTCGGCGGCACCGTGAGCCTGGACCTGCTGCGCCTCACGTTGTTTCGCGAGATCTTGCTCGACTGGTGGCCCAACCCGGAGGTGAACACCCGCCGCCTCCCGCAGGCGAGCGCCCCCCGCCTCCCGCAGGCGAGCGGGCCCGTCGGCTTCCACTTCTGATCGCGAGGCACCGGCTCGCGCCTTCCGTCGAGGTCGGGCCCACGTTCGGAAGCGGCTTGGCGCGGGCAGACGCTGCGGCTTGGCGCGGGCAGGCGCTGCGGCTTGGCGCGGGCAGGCGCTGCGGCTTCGCGCCGGCAGGCGCTGCGGCTTCGCGCGGGGGCGGCTCCGAAATTTGGCCCTTGGATGCGACCTTCGATAAGGGCTGGTTCTCGGACGGCGCGGCCGGCGGTCTCGGCCCCGTTCCTGGAAGGAGCATGCGATGCGCTCGAAGGTGGAGATGATGTCGGAGCTGCGGAAGCAACTGCGCGAGTGCCTGCTCGCCCAGGCCGATGGCGGCAGCTACACGAAGCTGGCGCGCACACATGGTTTCGTCGACGGTTACATGCGCGCCATGCTCGAAGGTGGGCAGGCGAGCAAACAAGAGCTTCTCGAGCTCGTCGCGACGGAGCGCGCCCGGGTCAACGGCCCGGCGCTCCGCATCGTCGACACGGCCGCCGAAATCGCCGCCGCCTGAAGCGCCCGGATCTCGGCTCCGACCCGCGAACGGCCTTGGGCCGCTCACTTCGATGCCGTAACATGCCGGCCATGCTTCGCAGGGTCTTTGCCGCCGTGGTCGTCCTCGCGGCCGGTTGCGCGAGCGGCAATGGCGAGCAAACCGATCCGTGCGAGCGCGCTCTGCTGCGTCTCGTCGACGAGTGCGACTACGAGATCGAAGGCCTCGAAGACCTCAAGCTGAACTGCAACGGCGCGTCCGCGTGCGTCGCCGGTTGTCTCGAAAACTCGCCCTGCGCCGACATCGCCGGCAACAACCGCGAGTTCTCCGACTGCACGGCCGCATGCGAATAGCGCACCTCACCATCGCATCGCGCGGCCTCTCGCGGCACCGCACCCTCCATGACAAAGCCCCTCGCGGCCAATGCCGGAGGGGCTTTCTCTCGCGTCCGAGCATCGCGCGATCGACGTCAGTTGGACGTCAGTTGGACGTCACTTGCCGAGCAGCGCCTTCACCTCTTCCGCGATCTTGTCCTCTTCGCCGTCCTTGTAGCCGGCGTGCACGTGGCGGATGACGCCCTCCTTGTCGATGACGTACGAGGTCGGCATGGTCGGCGGAGCGTAGAGCTTCACGGCCGTCTGGTCCTTGTCCCAGACGATCGCGAACTTGACGCCGGTCGCCTTCACGAACTCGGAGATCTGATCCTTCGTCCCGGGTTCGGCCTCGTCGACGCTGACGGCCAGCACGTTCACCTCGCCGCCGAACTGCTCGACGAGCGCCTGGTACTTCGGAAAGCTCTTCTTGCAGGGGCCGCAGAACGTCGCCCAGAAGTCGAGGATCACCACGGTTCCCTTGGCGTCCTTGAGGGTGGCGGGTCCTTCGCCCGACACCGACTCGGACGTAAATTCGGGTGCCGGCTTGCCCACGAGGGCGCTTACGGCGCCGCCTTCGCTCGACGGGTCCTTCGCGTCTTGCGTCGGACCGCAGCCCAGGACTGCGAGCGAGAGGGCGGACGAGGCCAGGAGAGCGGCCAGGATGGGAGGAAGCTTCGTTGTTGCGGACATCAAGTGGTCTCCTTTGATGCAGCGCACGATACATGAACCGATCGACTTTGTGGCTCGCGGCGTGCACCATCCTTGACGCATGGCGTACGGATTTTGGGTCGGCCGCCCGCTCGCCGTCTCGGCAGGCGCGCTCTTTCTCGCTGCAAGCGTCGCGTTTTCGGCCTGCGAGACCGGCGACCAATCGTGCAGCGAGGCCTACAACCCGAACGAGCCGAACGATCATTGCCCCTACGGTCCGCCGGGCGGCCCCCCGCTCAGCGACAACGCGCCCGCCTGCCCGCTGGTCCCCAAGCTCGATAAAGCAAGCCCCGAGTGCCAGGTCACCTTCACGGAGGTGTACGCCCGGCTCGACGCGGCCGACGGCGGCAACTGCTCGAACGGCGGGAACGGCTGCCACTCCAGCATCATCAAGGGCATCGCGCCGCTCAAAGATCCGCAGGGCATGCTCGACGGGCTCTCTGTCTACAAGGGCGAGGTCGGCCGCAAGTACTTCGATCCCGAAGCGCCCGAGAAATCATGGTGGGTCTGCAACCTGCGCGGCGACGCCGGCAAGCTCATGCCGACCGGCGCCACCCCTCGCATGAAGGCCCAGGACATCACGCTCGTCGAGCGCTGGCTCGGCTGCGGTGCGCCGCTCGCGCCTGCGGCCAGCATGCTGAGCGGCTCGGGTGGAGAGGCGGGCGAGGGCGGCGCAGGGAGCTCCGGTGGCGCCAGCGGCCAGGGCGGCGGGCCGTAACGGTGGAACATTCCGGCTGGGTCTTCATTGCACCAACTGGATCTCTCGTGATCCTGTCCGCGATGAACAACGGACCTGCTCCTCTCGACGATTCCACGGACAATCCCCACTTTTGCCGCTGGCACACCGACTGCAACATGGGCTCTAGGAGCCACGGAGAAACACCATGAAGACCACCAAGAACATCGCCGGACAAGCTGTTGCCCTCGCGCTCATGGTCCTCGGTCTCTGCGCCGCCACCGGCTGCGGCACGGTTCAGCCCTACGAGCGCGGCAAGCTCGCTCACCCCACCATGGCCGCCGCAGACATGGCTGGCTTCGGTGAGTCGCACCTCCGCGCGATCTCCGAGGGTGCCATCGGCGGCAGCGCCGGCAGCGGCAGCGGCTGCGGTTGCAACTAGGTTTCGACCCCTCCTCTCGCTATAGTCCGGCGCGCGTGCGCTTTCGCTTCATCGCCCTCATCGCCCTCGTCTGCCTGCTCGCGAGCCCCTCGCTTTCGCGCGCAGCATCCAACGACAAAGAGGTCGAAGAGCTCATCCTCGGCACCCTCCAGGGCGAGTACCTCAGCTCCAACTTCGACGCCGCGCTCGAGCAGCTCGGGCTTGCAAAACAGGCCTGCGAAGGCAGCTCGTGCAGCCCCAAGGTGCGCGCCAAGCTGTACGTCGCCATCGGCACGGTGCTCGCCGCGAAGAAGAAGAGCTCCGAGGCGACGGACGCCTTCACGCTCGCCCTCAAAGAAGATCCAAACGCCAAGCTCTTCCCCGATTTCACCACGCCCGACGTGCAGAAGGCGTTCAACGACGCCCGCTCGTTAGCTAGTGGCGCTAGTGGCGCTAGTGGCGCTAGTGGCGCTAGTGGCGCTAGTGGCGCGAGTGGAACGGGCGGAACCAGCGGCACTCCCGCGCCGGCCAAGCCAGCCGAAGGGGGTGTCCCCAAGCCACGAAAAGCTTACCCGGGCAACGTCAAGCCGGGCCGCGGATGGAAGACCGGCGAGGGTTACTTCTATTACCAGGAGGCCGTCTCCGCCGAGGGATCGCGCGACTGGGCCGACTGCGCGGGCTACGCCCAGGCGTCGCTCGCGAGCGAGAGCCGGGTGACCACACGTTATCTCGCGGCGTCGTGCGAGGAGCGCGCGGGCCTCTTCCTCGAGGCCCAATCCGATTACAGCATCGTCGCCGAGACCGGCGCCGCCACCGGCCTTCGCGACGTCGCCCGCCAGGCCAGGGCCAAGGCCGAAGAGCTCACGCAGAAAATCCCCAAGCTCATCCTGCGCAAGCCCGCCAAGGCGACCGGCCTCGTCGTCAAGATGAACAACGTCGAGGTCCCCCCCGAGAAGCTCGGCGGCGAGATCTGGGTGAACCCTGGCCAGCGTTCGATCACCGCCCGGGGCAAGATCGACGGCGTCGACGGCGAGTTCGAGCAGGTCATCGACGTGCAAGAGTTCGAGACCGTCGCGGTCGACATCAAGCTGCTCCCGCCGGGCTCCCGCGTGCGAGACGCGACGGTCCTCAAGTGCATGGCCGAGGCGAAGACCGCCGACGATTTCGCGCGCTGCGTGGGCTCCGGCAGCAGCAAGGGCTCGCTGAGCTACGGCGCCGCCGTCGAGCTCTCCGCTTACCACGACTCCGATCACACCGACGTCGTCACGCCCGCGGTCCTCGGCCGCGTCGAGAGCGTCACCGGCGGCTGGGGCGCCAACGCCTCGTTCCTCGTCGACGTCGTCACCACCGCCTCGGCGGACATCGTCGCGAACGCCTCGCCGCGCTGGACCGAGACCCGCTACGTGCCCTCGATCGGCGGCCACAAGAAGGTCGGCGACGTCGACATCTCGCTGGGCGGCGGCGCCTC
>Ga0163144_10011076_pt1 | contig 19122 bp, 20 predicted proteins | sample OliLak19BULKMAT1_FD_123175 | JGI IMG/M metagenome (GOLD analysis project Ga0163144, IMG submission 123175) | Freshwater microbial mat bacterial communities from Lake Vanda, McMurdo Dry Valleys, Antarctica - Oligotrophic Lake LV.19.BULKMAT1 | ecosystem: Environmental > Aquatic > Freshwater >... | reverse complement strand
CACCACGCCAAGGCGCCGCGCCAGACGGAGCCGCACGGGGCCCTCGGCGGCGGGCAGGATGCCGGCCCGCACGGCCATCCACACCACGCTTGTGAGTTCGGCCTCCCGCGCGCGCCTCGTCGATGAAGCCCTCCGTGCCCAGAAGCAAGTAGGCCACGACGTTGGTGTCGACAACGGCCTTCACGGACGTCCCACGCCCATCCAGGCATCGATCTCACGCGCCGTCGGCCGTCGGCGCTGCGTGTTCCACCCGGCTTCAATCTGGTCGAGCACGCCGCGCCGCTCCGCCATCGCACGCTGTGTTTCTGGGCTGGCGGACTCGTTCGGGTAGTGACCAAGCAGGAAATTCGACGCCGGGTCCCGTCACCGTACGCAGTTCTTGCCACCATCCACGACCGCCAGCCCGGTCTGGGTCTCTTGTCGGTTAAAAACACGGGCATTTCTGGGAGTGGTTCGCCCGTGCTCTCGCGTTCCCCGGTTGGCACGCGCTGTGAAATGTACCCACGGCGGAGGCCAGCGCCGCGGCGCCGGAGGGGCGATGTATCTGATCACCTATGCCGGAAGAACAGTGATTCACGACGGCAGTGTCGAAGGGAAGCACTGTAAGCCCATGGATTCACCTGGACATGACAAAACGATGAAACTATCGTATGGACATGTCGTCCACGATGGTCCAGATTCGCAACGTGCCCACGGACTTTCACCGGCGGTTGAAGGCCCGCGCCGCCGTGGAGGGAATGTCGATGTCTGACTACATCATGCGCGAGGTGGGCAAGGCGCTCGATCGGCCCACCCGTGCCGACGTGTTGGCCCGGCTGCAAGCGCAGCCGGTGCGCACGTTGAAGCGGAGTGCCGCGGAGATCATTCGCGCTGAACGAGACACCCGGTGATCGTGCTCGACGCCTCGGCCGTGGTGGAGTTGCTGCTCGCTACAACTACCGGCCGGCGCATCGCGTCTCTCATTTCCGACCCGGCCATCGCGCTGCATGTGCCCCATCTGGTCGATGTGGAGGTGACGCAGGCATTGCGCCGCTGCGAGGCGAGCGGAGAGATTGATGCCGCCGACGCGGCACTGGCGATCACGGCCTTGCGCGAGCTTCCGCTCGAGCGCCACGGTCACGACGCGCTGCTCGATCGAGTCTGGGCACTACGCCGTAACTTCACGGCATACGATGCCGTGTACGTGGCGCTGGCCGAGGCGCTGGGCGCCGTGTTGCTCACCTGCGACCGCAAACTGGCCCGTGCGCCAGGCGTAGCGGCGCAGATCGAAATCGTCTGAGGGTGACTCCGCGCGGCCTCAGCCCAGCGTGGCCACGAACGTGGGCGGCTGCCGGCGCTTCGTAGCCTGCTCGTAGGCATAGGCGATCTTGAACAGCACGGGCTCGCTCCACGCCCGTCCGAAGAAGCTCACGCCCACGGGCAGGCCCGCCACGAGTCCCATCGGCACCGTGATGTCGGGATAGCCGGCAATGGCCGCCGTGCCGGCGCTGTCGCCGCCATCGAAGCGGTCGCCGCGGATGTGGTCGATGACCCAGGCCGGGCCGGCCGTGGGCGCCACGACAGCGTCGAGGTGGTGCTTCGCCATCAGCGCGTCGATGCCGTCGGTGCGCGTCCACCGCTTCACCGTCTCCAGCGCCTTCAGATAGCGCGGATCGTCGAGTCCACTCGTGGCATTCGATTCGATCAGCCGCTCCTGGCCGAAGTAGGGCATCTCGCGATCGCGGTGCTGCTCGTTGAAGGCGATCAGCTCGTCCAGATTCTTCACCGGCGCGTTCGCACCCAAGCTCTTGAAGTACTTGTTGATGTTGGCCTTGAACTCGTAGTTCAGCACCACCAGCGGCGCCGCGTTGAACACGCTGCCGGCGTCCATGTTGGGCAGGTTGGCCGGGTCCACGATCACGGCGCCGGCCGCCTTCATGTCGTCAATCGCTTGCGCGAACACCTCGAGCGCACGCGCGTCGAAGCCGGGGATGTTGCGCACGATGCCGAGCCGCGCGCCCTTGAGTCCAGCGGCGTCGAGGAACCGGGTGTAGTCCGCATGGAACTTGCCGGCGCTGGCCGTGGTGGCCGAGTCGCGCGGGTCCACACCGCAGGCGGCGCTGAGCAGAATGGCCGCGTCCCTCACGGTGCGCGTCATCGGGCCGGCCGAATCCTGCGAGTGCGAAATCGGGATGATGCCGCTGCGGCTCCACAGGCCCACGGTGGGCTTCACGCCCACGATGCCCATGACCGACGCCGGGAAGACTATCGACCCGCCGGTTTCGGTGCCCACGGTGAGGGCCGCCAGATTCGCCGCCGCGGCTGCGCCAGAGCCTGAACTCGATCCGCAGGTGGTGCGATCGAGCGCGTAGGGATTGCGCCCCTGGCCGCCGCGTCCGCTCCAGCCGCTCGATGCGTTGAGGCCGCGCCAGTAGGCCCACTCGCTCATGTTGGCTTTGGCGATGAGCACGGCGCCGGCCTTGCGCAGCTTCTGCGCCACGAAGGAATCCTGCGGCGGAATCGAGCCCTCGAGCGCCAGCGATCCCGCCGTGGTGGTCATGCGGTCGTGCGTGTCGAGGTTGTCCTTGAGCGCGATCGGGATGCCGTGCAGCGGCCCACGCACCGTGCCGGCCTTGCGCTCGGCGTCGAGCGCGTCGGCAATGGTCAACGCGTCGGGATTCACCTCGATGATGGCGCGCAGTTCCGGCCCCATCTGGTTCAGGGCCTCGATGCGGGCGAGATACAGCTCGGTAATGCGCCGCGCAGTGTATTTCCCAGAGCGCATGCCTTCCTGCAGCGAGTCCACGGTGGCTTCGTGCAGCTCGAAGGGCTCGGTGCCAGTCACGCGCGTGGCAGGCGCGCCGCCCGTGCCCGCAGCGCCACTGGTGGGAGCGGTACCGGTGGAGGGCGCGTTCGCGGGCGCACAACCCGTCTGCGTGGCGATCGCGCCCGCGCTGGCGATGGCGGAGGATTCGAGAAAGCGTCGGCGGTTCATGCGGGCAGATCCTGCGCCTGGAGGATACGTCAGGTGCAGACTAAGCCGCACGGTCAGCCGCGCAGCGGCAGGCGCCGGGCCTGCGGCGCCAGCAACGCGAGCGAGGTCTCGAACGCCAGCTTGGGCACGTAGCCATCCCGCGCTTCATCCAACTGCGCCAGGATCTCTTCCGCCAGCGCCGACGGCGCCAGCACGCGCGCGTGTGCGCCCCAGCCGAGAATCCACGTGCGCAGCGCCCAGTCGCGACACACCTCCAGTGTGAGCCGCACGCCGCCGCCTGGCAGCACGTCGAGCTGCTGCGACGCATGCCACGTGCGTTCGCGCACGTACGAGGCCACGCGCGCTGCGAACTGAATCTGGATGCGCTCCGGCTTGCCGCGGTTCACGCCCAGTGAGTGTCCGAACGCTTCCGTGGTCAGGTCCTTCACCGGCGCGAACGTGCGGTCGAGCAGCGTCACCTTGCGCACGCGCTCCACCGCGAACACGCGCACTTGCCGGTACGCGGGCACGTAGGCGGTGAGATACAGACCACCGTCGGCGTAGGCGATGTTGTAGGGATGCAGCTCGTAGTCCTTCTCGCGGTTGCTGTGCACCGAGAAGTAGAGCAGCTTGGTGACGCGGTGGTCGGACGCGGCCTCGATCAGGCGGGCCACGAACTCGTCGTGCTTGGGTGAGGTGACGTTCTTCCGCGGCGCCGACTTCACCTGCACCACATCGGGCAGCTTCTTCAGGAACGCGCGCACCCGCGGCGACAGCGACTTCTCGATCTTGGTGATGATGGCGGCGAGTCCGGGTTCGAACGGCGTGCCGGTGAAGCTCACGAGCAGCGCGCGGCTCAGGTACAGCGAGCACGCCTCGGTGACGGAGAGGCCGGCGTCGTTCAGCGCCTTGAGCGGCATGGTGAGCAGCCTCCACACCGTGGTGCGGTCACGCTTCTCGTCCACCAGGGGAAAGCCCACTTCCTGGAGCGCCGCCAGGTCGCGCCACACGGTGCGGGTGGTGACCTGGAAGCGGGCGGCCAAGTCGGGCACGGTGACTCCGGCTTTCATGGCGTCGATGTGCAGGATCATCTGCCAGTGGCGGATAACTTCGGCGTTGCGCGGCATGCAGGGATTCTATGGCCCAGCAGCCGCGCCCGTACCATCGCGTGCCCCGGGGCAGCACGACATCAGTTCGCTCGCGGGCGTTCTGTATGTCGCGCCTCCCGGGGACCGGCCGCGCGCTCAGCGTTCCAGGGCCAGGCGCTAAAACTATGCGTCTACGACGCCAGGCGCACCGTCAGCGGGGCCGACAGGCGCACCAGCAGCGTGGACCCTCGCGGCAGCCGCACTTCGTCGCCCGATGTGGCGAGCACGACGCCGGTGCCGGCACCCGCCCCCACGCCTGCACCAATGGCTGCGCCCTTCTTGCCGCCCACCACCGCGCCCACCACGCCGCCCACGGCGCCAGGCACGGCGATCTTCACGGCGTCCTTCTTCTTGGTGCCCTGCGCCTCGCGCGCCCACGTGCGGGTGGTCATGCGGTAGGTGTCGTCGTCGTCGCGCACCTCGGTGAAGCGCACGGCCAGGTAGCCGCGGCCCTTCACCTTGCCGGAGGGACGCGCCATGGTGACGTGGCCGGTCACGTCGGTGTTGCTCGGCAGCACCGTGCGTCCATTCACCACCAAAGGATTCACGAGGTGCGCCTCGACGCGGTCTTCGATGCGCGAGCTGTTGGACGCGTGGCTCGTATCGAGTCTCAGGCGCAACTGCGTGCCGGCGGGAATCGTGATCTCGCGGGTGTCTTGCGCGTGGGCGGCCGTCGCTTGCGTCATGGCCGCAATGGCGATGAGTGCGGCGGCGATGAGAGTGCGTTCAGTCCAGGGGTGCTTGTGCATCACGTCCTCCGACTGGAGGTATGGCAAGTGCCGTGCCGCCCGGCTCGTCTATGCCACGCCGTGTAAACGCGCGATGTTCGGGGTGTGAAGAAGGTGCGGACCTCCCCCGGGCTTCCACTATCAGGAAATATTTTACACATTCCCTGCCGGGAGGTCGGCGCACGTCAGACGGGCACGATCTCGACGAGCGCCTATGCCTGGTGCGAGATCGTGCCGCCCACCACCGTGCGCACGATCTGGATGTCCTTGATCTTCTCGACATCCACCGTGTGCGGATCGCCCGCCAGCACCACGTAGTCGGCCAGCTTGCCGGCGGTGATCGAGCCCTTGATCGCTTCCTCGCCCGAGGCCCACGCGCCGTTGTAGGTGTTCACGGCAATCGCCTCGGCCACGCTGATGCGCTGGTTCAGACCCCAGGTCTTGCCGTCCCAGCCCTTGCGCGTGACCATGCCCTGAATGCCCATGAGCGGCGCGAATGGACCGGGGCTGAAGTCCGATCCGGCGCAGGCGTAGACGCCCGCGTCGATCATGTCGCGGTAGGCCATGCAGCGCTTCATCAGGTCTTCGCCGTAGTACACGAACTTGTCGGGGTTGTAATACGCGTAGGTCGTGAACATGGCCGGCACGGCGCCGAGCGCCTTGATGCGCTGCACCAGCTGCGGCGTGACCAGCGTGCAGTGCGTGATCTTGGGCCGCGCGTCGGCGCGCGGGAAGCGCGTCTGCGCGCGTTCAATGGCGGTGAGGAAGCTGTCGATGGCGACATCGCCGTTGGCGTGCACGTTCACCTGGATGCCGGCCCGATGCACGCGCTCGACCCACGCGTTCAGGTCGTCCTGCGATTCGGTGACGTTGCCCTTGTAGGGCGGCGTCACGCCGGGGTAGTTCACGCTGAGCGCCATGGTGCGCTCGGAAAACGAGCCGTCCACGGTGTGCTCGGCGGTGGCGCCGAACTTGATCCAGTCGTCGCCGAAGCCGGTCTTGATGCCCGACGTGATCATCGATTCGAGCACCTGGCCCTGCGCCTCGTAGCTCACGCGGTGCAGCAGCTCGCCGCGGGCGCGCACGTCTTGAATGGCCGCCAGGTTGCCGCCCTCGTGGTGCACGCTCGTGAGGCCGTAGCGCGCGAATTGCTTGGAGATGTGCGCGATGCCGTCGCGGCCACGCTTCTCGAGTTCGGCGGGCGTGTAGGTGGGCCGCGTGCCGATCGCGCGCATCGGGTCCATGGCGCGGTCGGTCACGCGGCCGTTGAGCTCGCCGCTCGGATCCTTGTCGTAGGTGCCGCCCATCGGGTTGGGCGTGTTCCTGGTGATGCCCGCCATCTCGAAGGCCTTGCTGTTGTAGAACGAGGTGTGACCGCCGCGGTGCCGCACTACCACGGGGTGGTCCTTGGAGACTTCGTCCAGGTCCTTCACGTGCAGGCCGCGCGTGTCCTTCACCTTGGTGTCGTCGAAGAAGTAGCCCTCCACCCATGTGCCGGGAGGCAGCGTCTGCGACTTCGCCTTCAGCTTGCCGACGATGCTCAGGATGCTCACGAACTCCACTTCGAAGGGATTGCCCACGAGCACGTCGAAGAGCAGCGTCTCGCCGCCGGCGTGGTTGTGGCAGTCGATGAAGCCGGGCACGATGGTCATGCCCTTGGCGTCGAAGGTCTGCGTGCCGGCGCCGGCCAGGTTCGTGATGTCGCTGGTGCTGCCTACGGCGGTGAAGCGACCGCCGGTGACGGCGAAGGCGTCGGCGCGCGGCGCGCGCGTGTCCATGGTGTAGACCTTCGCGTTGACGACGATCAGGTCGGGGCGCAGGCTGCCGGTGGGAGCCGCCTGCGCGAAGGCCTGCGCGGCGGCCGGGGCGCCGACGAGTGGGGCGCCTGCCAAGCCGGCCATGCCGGCGCCGGCGACGTTCATGAAGTCTCGACGGCTGCGGCGGTCGTTCGTCATCGGCGTTCCCCCATCTACAAGCGGTGCGTGCTGCCGCGATGCAGCGACCTGCCTGCCACAGAAGTGGCACGGCAGCCATGCCCGTCACCGCCTGGAATCATAGCCTGCGGTCGAAGACGGATACAGTCCATCGTCCCGTTGGCCCTTCGCCCTCCACAGATGCTCCACCGCCTCTTCGCGACGGCACGGCTTGATACGCAGCATGGCGGCCCCTCCGTCAGTTCTGATAGCCTGCCCACGTGACCAGCAAGCAGTTCTTCGACTGGCAGACCCGCGGCGGCACCGACGACGTCATGCGGCTGGTGGACTGCCTCGAACGGGCCGACGTCTCGTGGTGTGCCATCGGTGGCGTGGCCGTCAATCACTGGGCCGACGAGCCGATGGTCACGCAAGACGTGGACTTCGTCGTCGCAGCCGACGACGTCGACCGCACCACGAGTCTACTGGAGCAGGCCGGCTTCCAGCTCGAGCGCTTCGAGTGGTCCGTCAACTTCAAAGGGCGCTCGAAGGTGAGCCTGCAACTCAGTACCGAGGCGTTCTATCGCGAGTTCCCAGCCAGGGCCGTGCCCGCTGATGTCCACGGCATGCTCATGCGGGTGGCGTCCTTGCCGGACACGCTCGCCGGCAAGATCAAGGCGTGGTCGGAACCCGGACGACGGCCCAGCAAGCGTCTCAAGGACCTGGCAGACATCGTCCGCCTCGTGGAGACCCATCCCAAACTTGCGTCTGGTCTTCCCCGCGAGCTTCGGGAACAGATATCGACGCTCGACGGTCCGCCTCGTCGGCGTGAGTAGCCACGCCACCGACGGCTGTCATGCGAGCGTATCGACTCGCGTGTTTCCCAGACACCGGTCATCAGGTCGAACGCCGGGGAGCTTACCCAGCCGGCGAGCAGTCGAAGTGGCCCTCGCCGCGCCCCAGCCACGGCCGCGGCGATCGACGTCTGCACCGCAATGGACATGCCCCATCACACTGAACACCGCGCCGTCGAAGACCGAGCGCGTGTTGAAGTGGCTGATGGTGCCGCGGGCCGCCTGCAGCGCGATGAGTGCCACTTCGATCACGAACACGGCCGCCGTGGCGGTGCCCGCGATGCGGCGCAGGGTGGTGCGGTCTGGGAGGAACCGGAGCAGCCACGCCGGCGCGCCGTCGATCGTGCGCGGGTCGAGTATAAGCGCCGCGCCGAACGCCACGCTGAGGGCCACGAGCAGCCATCCCACGTTCTCCAGTGGTCCTCGTCGTGTCTGCGTCACTCGCCTCCTCTGCGCCCGCCCCGAACCAGAGCGGCCGTATGTTGTCCATCCGCCAGCACGGCGTGGAGGCCCTCACGCTGCGCGACGTGGGGGCTCGGCTGCGCGTCTCACGCACCGCGCTCTATCGGCACTTCGCCGACAAGACCGCCCTGCTGGCGGCCGTGGCGGCCGAAGGGTTCCGGGCGTTCCGCCTGGCGCTCGTGACCGCGTGGGAGAGCGGCGGCCCCGGCCGCGCGGGCTTCGAGGCGATGGGCATGGCCTACGTGCGATCCGCCCTGGAGCACCCGTCGCACTACCGCGTGATGTTCGGCGGGTTCGTGGCCAAGGCCGCCTGCGACCCGGAGCTCACGACGCAGGCCGAGAGCGCGTTCCACGTGCTGGTGCACGCGCTCGTGGAGTTGCAGCAGGCAGGGCTCGTGGGTGACGGCGAGGTGGAGCCGCTGGCCGTGTTCGTATGGTCGAGCGTGCACGGGGTGGCGATGCTGGGCATCGACGGCCAGCCCGCGCGTCCCGGCGTGTCGATCGACGCGCTGGCGCTCAGCACCGTGAACCACGCGTGGCGCGCGCTGGCCGCCCGCGCCGACGGTGCGTCGCAGGGCGCGACCCTACGGCGCCCCCTTCCACAGACCGCCCTCGAGCGTGACGCGTTGCTCCAGGCCCGACGAGGCCTTCAGCATGTTCTCTCGGAGCGTCGCCTCCGGCAGGGCGGCCTGCTGCATCGTCGCGGCCATTCGCTTCTGCCGATGGCGTGGTCGAGGATGGCCGCGCCCGCCAGTGAGTCGACGTAGACTTGCCGCCATGCGCACCTGCCTCCTTGCTTGTGTCGTTCTGCTCGGCTTCGTCGGTTCTCGCGCGGATGTCGCGGTTCGCGCGCAACACGCTCCCTCGCAGGGCCCGCCCGCGACGCAGACCGCTGCGCCTGCGCCGGCGATCCTGTCGCCTGGCGCCGCGGCGGCGCGTCTGCCCACCACCGCCGACGAATTCGACCGCTACTTCACCCAGGTCTCCAACTGGGGCCGGTGGGGCGCCACCGATGAACGTGGCGCGGCGAACCTCATCACCGACGCGAAGGGCAAGCAGGCGGCCGCGCTCGTGCGCCTGGGCCGCGCCGTGGGCCTGGCTCATTCGCCGCTCACCACCAAGGAGCTCGACAACGCGAGTCCATTCGAGCACACGATGAACCGTGGCTTCTCCACCGACACCTACCGCGTGTCGTATCACGGCTACGCGCACAGCCACCTCGACGCGCTGTGCCACATCCTCTACAAGGACCAGACTTACAACGGCTACGCGCGCGCCGACGTCAACACCGAAAGCGGCTGCACCAGGCTCGGCGTGCAGACGTTTCGCAACGGCTACGTCACGCGCGGTGTGCTGATGGACATGGCGCGCTTGAAGAGCCTGCCGTATCTCGAGCCGGGCACGCCGATCTTCGTCGAGGATCTGGAGGCGTGGGAGAAGCGGGCCGGAGTGAGGGTGGCGCCCGGTGATGCGTTGCTCATTCGCACCGGCCGCTGGGCCAGGCGCGCCGCCGTGGGGCCGTGGAACGTGGGACAGAATGCCGCCGGACTGCATGCCTCCACCGCCGCGTGGCTCAAGGCGCGTGGCGTGGCGCTCATCGGCAGTGACGCCGCGCTCGACGTGGTGCCGTCGCTCGTGACTGGCATCAACCTGCCGGTGCACACGCTCGCGATTACGGCGCTCGGCATCAACATCCTCGACAACCAGGATCTCGAGGCCCTCGGCGAGTTGGCCTTCGCGCAGAAGCGGTGGGAGTTCATGCTCACCGTGGCGCCCGTGCCGGTCACGGGCGGCACGGGATTTCCGGTGAACGCGCTGGCCACCTACTAGGCGCGCCGCGCGATGTTCCTGCGCTCCGGCACGCTCGTTCTGTCTCCCATCGATCTCGCCGCGTTCCTCGGCTGTCGCTCGCGCCCGGGGCGCGGTGGGTGGACTGCGCGGGCGTGTCGCGTCAGATCGAGCCGCGCGACGTGCTGGTGGTGGCGTCCTATGACGCTCACGTGAATCGCCTGTCGGACCGGCTGTCGTCGCGCGGTGTGCGCGTGGGCACGGTGGACAGATTCCAGGGACAGGAGGCGCCGGTCGTGATCTACGCGATGGCCTCGTCGAGCCCCGAGGATGAAGGGGTCTGACCCCTCAGGGCGTTGCTGTTGCTGCAGATTCTGCGATCGTGGCAGTTACTGCGCGGCGGTGGCTGCGACAGCCCTGGCGGCCGCATCGTTCATGCACTCGAGATCCCGCACGGCATCGCCGGCGTTGGGCGCGCCTTCCACCAGCAGCAAACCGGACGCCCACCGTCGCGTCCAGAGACTGTCGGTGCCCGGGACGACTGCCGGCTCGCCGGACGCCGCCGACGTACTTGGCGCTGGCAGCCCGTCGATCACCAGCAGCACGCGCGGTGTAGGACCGGCCTCAGGTGCTCCCGCGCCTGCCGGCGACGTCTTCAGCAGCGCGACATACCAGGTGCCCGGCTGGCCCGACGTGACGCGCTCGAGCCCCGCCAGCGTGTACTCGGCCGCGCCCGCGCTGGAGGGGAACGCCGACAGAATGCCGGCCGCGAGCACCGGATCCGGAATCGACACGCGCACGAGCCCCGGACCGCCGCGCTGCGCCGTGCGCGCGCGGGCTTGCCGCTTGCCTTGCACGCTGAGCGACATGAGCACCAACAGGAACACGGCGATCGCGCCGACGACGACCGGGCCGAGCCGCACGGCTTACTTCTTTCCTTCGGCGGCGACGCGCTCGTCAAGCTGCGTCATCGAGCGGTCCGCCAGCGCCTTGCACTCGCCAGGCGCCACGAACGGGTCGCCGGGCGCGCCTGGTGCGATCGCCTTGTCCGCGCGCCCCTTCAGCTTGGCATCGAAGTTCGACGATTGCGGATGCGTGGTGACCAGGATGTCGCACGGCAACGCCGCCATGCGCCGGATCGACGTCCGAACGCTCTCGACGATGTTCGGCTGCGTGGCGCTGCCGGTGAAGCGGAACGTGCTATTCGAGATCGGCGTGAGGCTGTCGCCATAAACCATGTTCAGGCAGCGCGGACCTTCGCACGCTTGCCACGTCCAGCTCGTGGCGCCGGGCGTGTGGCCGGGCATGTAGTGCGGCGTCACCGTGGTGCCGCCGAGCGTCGTCGCCTCGTTGTGCTTCACGATCGTCACGTTCTCGACCTTCGAGAAGCCGTCCTTGTTCGGACCTTCGTACTGCGGATCCTCGGGCACGGGATAGCCGAGTGCGAACGCGCGTGCCGACGACGCACTGGCGAGCACCATGGCGCGCGTGTAGCGCTGCAGCGCATGCAGGCCGCCGGCGTGGTCGTAGTGCGCGTGCGAGGTGAGGATGTACTTCACGTCGGTCGTCTTGAAGCCGAGCGCGCGGATGTTGGCGTCGATGATCGGCGCGCTCTGCGTCAACGCGCCGTCCACCAGGATGAGCCCCTGGTCCGTCACGATGAGCAGCGCCGACAGCCCCGACGTGCCCACGAAGTAGGTGTTGCCGAAGAGCTTGAACGGCTCGCGTGGGCCGTTCCATTCGGCGCACGACGAACAGGTCATCGGCGGGTCTGATTGCAGGACGCGAACGGGCGACCCGACCGGCGCAGTGGCCGTGGGGCGCGCGGGAGCCGGAGCCTGGGCCATGGCGAACACGGCGCATAACAGGGCGAGCGAGCGGCGAGCGATCATCATCGCGGACGATAGTAATGGATGCGAGCGCTGTTGTGCACGTCGGCACTGGCGCGGCAGTGCCTGTTGGCCCGCCACAGCGTGCCCACGGGCGGGGCGCTCACGGTCGACGTCCGCATCTACGTGCTGGGCACCCGCTCATTCGGGTGAGGTGTCAGGGTAGCAGCCGTGGCAACATGCCCCCTCGAATGAGGGGGACTGAGCCACGGCTCACGAGGTATGGCCAACTCGTCTGATCTTCGCGACTTGATCTTCGGCGTCTACCGCGCCGCCATCGTCCATCAGGAATTCCCAATCGCCGGACGCAACGTCAACGCCTGGAGCGGGTTCTCGGATGACGCCATTCGGGCCTACGAAAGCTACGATTTCGAACAGGACCCGGTCGCTGACCGTCAGGTTTGGCGCCCGCTACGGCGGGACGTCACGATTCTACCGCGCACCATGCGGCGAATCGCGTCGAGCGGGTATGATGCGGCGACCGGCAGATGGGCCTCACCCCAGGCACGCGGCTCGGCGCTTTCGAGATCACCAGCCTGCTCGGCGCCGGTGGGATGGGAGAGGTCTACCGCGCGCGGGACGCGAAGCTGAAGCGCGAAGTGGCCCTGAAGGTGTTGCCCGCGGACGTGGCTGGCGACCCCGATCGACTGGCGCGCTTCCAGCGCGAGGCCGAGGTACTGGCGTCGCTCAACCATCCGAACATCGCGCAGGTCTATGGGCTCGAGCTCTCGTCCGAGGGCACCGCGCTGGTGATGGAGCTCGTTGACGGCGACGATCTGTCACAGCGGATCGCGCGCGGGCCCATCCCGCTGGACGAGGCGCTGCCGATCGCCCGCCAGATCGCAGAAGCGCTCGAGGCCGCGCACGAGGCCGGAATCATCCACCGGGACCTCAAGCCCGCGAACATCAAGGCGCGAGTCGATGGCACTGTGAAGGTGTTGGATTTCGGTCTCGCGAAAGCGATCGCGCCGGGAGTCGGCAAACGGGAGTCGGGAGTCGGAGACACGCTGAGCGCGCGGGCCATCACCACGCCCGCGATGACGATGCAGGGCGTCATTCTCGGGACGGCCGCGTACATGAGCCCGGAGCAGGCGCGCGGGCGGGCCGTCGACAAGCGCTCGGACATCTGGGCGTTCGGGGTGGTGTTGTACGAGATGCTGGCCGGGCGGCAACCGTTCGACGGCGACTCGGTCGCCGACCTGCTGGCCTCGGTCCTGACGCGTGAACCCGACTACCGCGCGCTCCCGGCTGCGATCCCGCCTGGCATCGTCATGCTGCTCCGGCGGTGTCTCGATCGCGACGTCCGCACGAGGCTGCGCGACATCGGTGAGGCGCGCGTCGTGCTCTCGACGCCGGTTCCCGGTCCTGGACCGACGCCGTCCAGCACCGTTCACGACCGATCCGTCGCCGACCCTCGACGATGGCGTCGCACGGTCCCGTGGCTCGCACTGGCACTCGGCGCCGTCGCGGCCGGAGCCTGGTTCTGGCCCCCGACGCGTCCGGCGCCTGCGGCCGCGGCGCTACTCAGTCTCGGCGTCGATGGCGGCGGTGACACCACCCTCGCCGGGGCAGGATGGGCGGGCCTCAACTGGGTTGGCCCCACCGTCGTGCTCTCGCCGGACGGGCGGGCCATGGTCTTCATCGCGCGCGGCTCGGCGGGCGGTCGATGGCAGCTGTACCTCCGACAACTCGACGAGCTGAACGCCAGGGCTCTCGCCGGGACCGAAGGAGCCTACGCGCCATTCTTCTCGCCGGACGGCGGATCGATCGGCTTCTTCGCGGGCGGCCGACTGCTGAAGATCGTGCTCGCTGGTGGGATGGTCACGCCCATTACCACGGTTGAAGAGGCGCGCGGCGGAGCGTGGGCACCCGATGACACCATTGTGTTCGCGCCGAAACCCGAGGGACCGCTCTTCCGGGTGTCTGCCGAGGGCGGGCCAGTCACGCCGGTGACGTCCATGCACAGCGAAGGGGAAACGACGCACAGGTGGCCGCAGGTGCTGCCGGGCGGGACCCACGTGCTGTTCACGTCGCACGACGACCGCAGCGCGTCACGGGAAGGAACGATCGAGGTTCAGCCGCTGGCCGGCGGGGCGCGGAGAATCATCCAGAAGGGCGGGCTCTACGGCCGGTATGTCAACAGCGGCCATGTGCTCTACGTGCGGGATGGCCAACTGTTCGCGGCTGCATTCGATGCCAGCCGCCTCGAACTCGCCGGCCCCGCAACTCCGGTCGTGAAAGACGTCGCCTATGCGATGACCAGCGGCACGGCGCAGTTCTCCGTCTCCGACACCGGGCTGCTGGCGTACCGGCGCGCTCGTAACCCCCAGCGTATGCTGCAGTGGATGGATTTTGCCGGCCAGTTCGAATCCATTCGCAGCGTACCCGCCGAGTATCAGGAGATGCGCTTCTCGCCCGACGGTACGCGGGCGCTGCTGGTCATTGGCGAGGGGGCGCAGTCGGACATCTGGGTCTACGACCTCGCCGGCGATCGGATGTCGAGGGTGACGTTTCACCCTGACAACGACTGGTCGGCCATCTGGTCGCCGGATGGCCAATACGTCGCCTACGGCTCGTGGCGCGCTGATGCCGGCACCTTCAACCTCTTCGTGCATCGCGCCGATGGTACCGGCGAGCCGCAGCGCTTGACGACGAGCCGCAACCATCAGCTGCCGGTCGAATGGCATCCGAGCGGCCGCTACATTCTCTTCACGGAGGAGCGGCGCGGCACCGGTTCGGATCTGATGGTGCTGCCGATGGAGGCCACGTCCGAGGGTTCGTGGCGCCCGGGCACGCCGAGCGTCCTGCTGGGAACGCCGGCGAACGAGCTGTCGGGGGAGTTCTCGCCCGATGGCCGCTGGGTCGCCTACACCGCGGATGACTCCGGGCGCGCCGAGGTGTACGTGCAACCGTTCCCGGGTCCCGGCGGGCGATGGCAGGTGTCGACCGAGGGCGCCGAATGGGTGGAGTGGTACCAGGACCTGATGTACGGCCGATCCGAAGAGGTCGTCATGTCGGTGCCGTATCGAGTGCTGGGGCAGACGTTCGTGGCCGAGAAGCCCCACGTGTGGATGCGGATTCCGCCAGGCGTGCTCTGGCTGGACCCCGCGCCGGATTCATCGCGGGCTGCGGTGATCCGATCAGAGGAGGCGCGCCGCGAGTCGATGGTGTTGCTGGTCAACGTCTTCGATCACCTGCGGCGCGCGGCGGGTTCCGTCGAACGCTGACCGAGCGGCATCATCGCCCTCGAGGCGGATTCCAATCGGACGGCTGCCCAACCAGGGTGGAAGAACCGGCGGACGCTGGCCGACGTGGCGTTGACGGCCGTGTCGGCACGGATGTCCGTGAACGGCGCTGCGAATTGGATCTGCGACAGCGGATTGGCCATGGCGCTACACCATCTTCTTGGGGTCGACGAACCGATCGAAGTCCTCGGCCGACACCAGCCCGAGCGCGAGCGCGGCCGCGCGCAGGGTCGAGCCGTCCTGGTGGGCCTTCTTGGCGATCTTCGCGGCGTTGTCGTAGCCGATGTGCGGGTTCAGTGCGGTCACGACCATGAGGCTGCGCTCGAGGTTGTCGGCGATGCGTTCGCGGTTGGGCTCGATGCCAGCCGCACAGAACTCGCGGAAGGTGCGACAGGCATCGCCGAGCAGCCGCGACGAGTGCATGACGTTGTGGATGATGAGCGGCTTGAACACGTTGAGCTCGAAGTTGCCACTCATGGCGCCGATGTTGACCGCGACGTCGTTACCCATCACCTGTGCGCACACCATCGTCATGGCCTCGGCCTGGGTCGGGTTGACCTTGCCGGGCATGATCGACGAGCCGGGCTCGTTCTCAGGGATGGTGATCTCGCCGATGCCCGCGCGCGGCCCCGAGGCCAGCCAGCGCACGTCGTTGGCAAGCTTGTTGAGCGTGGCTGCCAGCACCTTGTAGCTACCGTGCAGGTTGGCCAGGGCCTCATGCCCGGCCAGCGCCGCGAACTTGTTCGGCGCCGATACGAACGGCAGCTCCGTCAGCGCGGCGATCCTGGCCGCCGCATCCACGGCGAACTGCGGATGGGTGTTGAGGCCGGTGCCGACCGCGGTGCCACCGATCGCGAGTTCGTAGACCTGCGGCAGCGCGCGCTCGATGGTCGCGATCGCGTGATCGAGCCCGTCGACCCAGCCGGAGATTGCCTGGCCCAGGGTGACCGGCGTCGCGTCCTGCAGGTGCGTGCGCCCGACCTTCACGACGTCCGCGAACGCCGTGGCCTTGGCCGCCAGGGTCTCGCGCAGCGCCGCGACCGCGGGCAGCAGATGATGCACGGTCTGCTCGGCGGCGGCGATGTGCATCGCGGTCGGGAAGGTATCGTTGCTCGACTGCCCGCGGTTGACGTCGTCGTTGGGATGGATCGGCGTCTTGCTGCCCATCACACCGCCGGCGAGTTCGATCGCGCGGTTGCTGATGACCTCGTTGGCGTTCATGTTGCTCTGGGTGCCACTGCCGGTCTGCCAGACGTGCAGCGGGAAGTGCTCGTCGAGCCGGCCGGCGACGACCTCCTGGGCCGCGCGCACGATCAGCTCGACCTGGTCGGCGGGCAGCTGGCCGAGCGCGCCGTTGGCCATCGCGGCGGCCTGCTTGAGCAGACCCAACGCGCGGATCATCGGCCGCCCGAAGGTGTCGTCGCCGATGTCGAAGTGGTGCAGCGAACGCTCGGTCTGCGCGCCCCAGTAGTGCTCGCTGCCAACCTCGATGTCGCCCATGCTGTCGGTTTCGATGCGGCTGGTCACGTGGTCTCGCTCGGTGTTGGGGGTGGGTGGATCGCCTGAGGCCGGTCGCTGCCAGCCCAAGAAGAGGTGGCGGTTGGTGTGACGGGTCGCGGGCGCACAGTAGCACGCGGGCGTCCGGGCGGCGCCGCTCTCGGAGTAGGACGACGGATCATGTGGGTTCCGTCCAGAGTTGTGCATCGGCTCTGCCGGTAAAGGGCGAAAGGACACCATGATGAGCGACACACCCACGATCGAGTGCACGCCCGACGGCCCCTACATGGTCCGAAACCTCGGGGACCTCAGGAACGGGATCGGCGACCGGATCGAGACCAAGCCGGCCATGGCCCTGTGCCGGTGTGGCGGGTCGGCCAACAAGCCCTTCTGTGACGGCACGCACAAGGAGAACGGGTTCTCCGGCGCCCGGCTCGTCGATCCGGCCACCGCCGTGCGCGACAGCTATCACGCCGACGCCATCACGATTCACGACAACCGGTCGATCTGCGCGCACGCCGGATACTGCACCGATGGTCTTGCCACGGTGTTCAGGCAGCAGCACGAGCCGTGGATCGACCCGGCCGGCGCCTCGGTCGAGGCCATCATCGCGACGGTCGAGCGATGCCCGTCCGGGGCGCTCAGCTACACGCGTGGCGGCGTCGAGGTCCGGGACCAGGAGCGCGAGCCGTCGATCGCGGCGACGACCGATGGCCCCTACGCCGTCGTCGGCGGCCCGCAACTGCTCGGCGAGCCGCGGGCGCCGGGGGCATCCGCTGAACATTACACGTTGTGCCGCTGCGGGGCGTCGAAGAACAAGCCGTTCTGCGACGGCACTCACTGGAGCATCGGCTTCACGGGGTGACGGCCGGCGTGGTAGTGTCACGACCGCACTCTGCCAGCAATCCGTCACCTCCCGACGAAAGGCACAATCATGACGACGGCCATCATTTTTCACGACGTGCAGGACGGCGCGGTCTGGGCTCGCGCCTGGAAGCAGGGACCGGGAAGCCGCCACGAGATGTTCAAGGCGATCGACGTCACGTGCCGCAACTTCCACGACCCCCAGAATGCCAACGCGACGGGCCTCATCGTCGAGATTCCCGACATGGCGAAGTTCCAGGCCCTGCTGCAGTCCGACGAGGGCCAGAAGGCGATGCGGGAAGACGGCCTGAAGGCGGACACGATGCGGATGCTGGTCGAGTTCGTCCCGTAGCCCCCGGAACCGGATATGGCGAGCGCGCCCAGCAGATAGACGATGACGACGGTGATGAGCATCAGGCGAGCTGATATTCAGGCGTGCTCATGATCAGGTGCGCGGTCAGGCGCAGGGCATCTTCCATGTAGGTCTTCGCGCGGTCAACGGTGTCGGTGCCCAGTTCCTTGGTCAGGAACGCGACCAGCGCGTCCCTGGTGGCGGGTGCTGCCGGCACGCGGAGCAGCCGCCACAGCAGGCAATCGACCGCCTCCGCTGCGGTCTTCGCGCCGCTGTCGAACACGATCGCGGACAGATCGATCTGCGCCGCCCGGCGGGGCGTGGGGATGAGCTTGCGCGCCGCCTGCTGCCAGCCGACGTATCCAGAGATGCGCGTGTTGAAGCGCTCATCGCGCTCGAGTGCCGACATGTCGAACGCGCTCAGGTTCGACGGATCGTTCACCGCGGTGGCGGCGCCCACGTCGAGCCCCTCGCGCAGGCGCTGGCCGAGCACGTTGTCGGTGCCGGCGTTGAAGTTCCAGTCCCGGAAGCCGGTCATGTCTGGAACCAGGACGTCGCGGGCGACGTTGCCGCGCGCGATCAACAGGCCCGGCGTGATCCACGCCTTGCCGCCCGCCCAGCCCGCCACCGACGGCGGATTCAGCAAGTGCTGGCCCATGGCAATGGTCGCCTGGTTGAAGTCGGGCACGCCTGGCACGGCGTCGGCGCCCAACTGCTTTAGCATCGTGACCAGGTGCTCGACCGGCCCCTTGATGTGGCCACCGTAGCTGGCCTGGCTGTAGAAGTCTTTCGACGAGAAGATCGCGGTGAGCAGCGGCTTCACTTCGTAGTCGTGTTCCCGCAGCACGTGGCCCAGCTTGCGCTGCAGCTCGGGCGACAGCTCGCCGCGCACCAGGAAGCGGTAGATCTTGCCGGCGAGGTAGTCGGCGGTCACCGGCTGTGCGAAGATGATCTTCAGCACCTCGACCCCGTCGAAACTCCCGGTGCGGCCCAGGAAGGTCTTGGCCCCGCCATCGTGCTTCTGCGGATCGACCTTGAACGCGAGGTCGTCGAAGTACCAGCCGGTGAAGGCCCGCGCGCATTCCCGCACGTCCTGCTCGGTGTAGTTGCCGACGCCCATGGTGAACAGTTCCATCACCTCGCGGGCGAAGTTCTCGTTCGGGGCGCCCTTGACGTTGTACTGCGCGTCGAGGAAGTAGAGCATCGCCGGGTTCTGCGCGACCTTGATGGCGAGGTCACGCAGGTTGCCGGTGGCGCCGCGCTCGAACAGGTCGATCTGCTGCACCATCTTGCGGTAGTCGCGGACCTTGTTTTCGTGTGTGGCGAAGTGGCCGTGCCACAGCAACGCCATCTTCTGTTCGACCGGATGCGTGGTCTGCAGCATCCGGTTGGCCCACCAGTAACCGAGCCGGCGCGTCTCGAGCATGGT
>Ga0163144_10011074_pt1 | contig 19127 bp, 17 predicted proteins | sample OliLak19BULKMAT1_FD_123175 | JGI IMG/M metagenome (GOLD analysis project Ga0163144, IMG submission 123175) | Freshwater microbial mat bacterial communities from Lake Vanda, McMurdo Dry Valleys, Antarctica - Oligotrophic Lake LV.19.BULKMAT1 | ecosystem: Environmental > Aquatic > Freshwater >... | reverse complement strand
GGCGAATTGATAAAACACACTAGAAAAGATTCTTATACCTACAAAAACCTAGTCTGTATTCCTGAAAGTAAACTTTCACAATATGTATCAAATAGCTAAAAAAATATACAAGACTCTGAAGAATTTTCTATTAAGTCCTCTTATAATCAGTGACTATTTAAAGTTTAAAGTGGCCGATAAGAATCCGCGTTTCCCCACTAGAATTAGTGACATATTTCCGCAAATCTTCGATAAAACTAAACTCACTGGTTTTGACCGACACTACGTGTATCACACGGCTTGGGCGGCACGAAAAGTTAAAGAACTTAATCCAGCTCTGCACACTGACATTGCTTCTAGTCTTTACTTTCCCGGGATTGTCTCAGCCTTTGTACCAATCGCTTTTTTTGACTACAGACCAGCCTCCCTTCATTTATCAGACCTAACTACCGAGCACGCTGACCTAACCCAGCTTCATTTTGCCTCCAGTAGCGTCGCTTCCCTGTCTTGCATGCATACCATTGAACATATTGGTCTTGGTCGCTACGGTGACCCTATAGACCCGGATGGCGATGTCAAAGCTTGCAGTGAGCTAGCGCGGGTTTTAGCTCTAGGAGGCCAGCTTATCTTTGTCACTCCAGTTGGTAAGAAAGCTACGATCCAGTTTAATGCCCACCGTATTTATACTTACGAGCAAGTACTGAAACTCTTCCCCACCCTCAGACTTAAAGAATTCTCTTACGTTCCAGAAACAGGTACCGCCGGCGTGCAAGAAAACGCCAAACCTGAAGATTTAGCTAGCGAAACTTACGCTTGCGGACTGTTTGTGTTTACAAAATAAATTTATGGTCATAATCAATCTCAAAGGCGGATTAGGTAATCAAATGTTTCAATATGCCTTCGGTCGCGCTTTATCAGTTAAAAATAATAGCGAATTAAAACTCGACATCCACTCACTGGGTAGAGCTAGGGAAATTGGTAATATTTATCGACCCTACGGTCTAGCCCTGTTTAATATTAATCAAAACCTAGCTTCCTTGTCTGATATCGAGACTCATAGAAAGCCCGTCAATCTTTTAACTAGGATTAAAAGTAGAATAAAAAATACCTTATGGGGTGACCAGACGAATTTATTTAAACCGGAATACTTAAACCAGACTGGAAATATATATCTAGACGGATATTTCCAATCACCTAGGTATTTTGAAAAAGTTAGACCTATTTTGCTTAATGAATTTACTCTAGCTTCCCCCTTACTTGAGTACGGTAGTAAAATATTGGACCAGATTAAATCGAGTCAATCCGCCTCGCTTCATGTTCGTCGTGGAGATTACCTGAGTAACATCACAGTAAAAAAACGGTTCGGTCCGTGTTCTAAAGACTACTATCTAAGAGCTGTCAGCAAGGTAAAAGCGGAGATTAAGGGGGTCAAATTTTTTGTGTTTTCCGATGACATCGCTTGGGTCAAGACTAACCTGGAGCTTAGTGAAGACACTGTTTATGTCTCAAATCCTATATTAAAAGACGCTGAGGAATTAAGCCTGATGAGTAGCTGCCAGCACAACATCATTGCCAACAGTAGCTTTAGCTGGTGGGGTGCTTGGCTCAATCAGAATTTAAATAAGCTGGTCATTGCACCAACCCCCTGGTTTGATACCATTGATTACGATCCTCAATTACTACCTAAATCATGGAGCCAATTAACAAAATAAATCCTCCACTGGTCAGCATTCTCATGCTGACCTATAATCGTAGTCATTTCCTTAAGGAAGCTATTGGCAGTGTCATCTCACAAACCTACCAAAATTTTGAACTCATAATAATTGATGATGGTTCGACAGATAACTCTGCCATTGTTATCCAAAATTTTGCTGATTCACGAATTCGCTACATCAGACACAATACTAATGCTGGACTGTTTACCAGGCGTAAGGAAAGTCTTAGTTACATTACCGGTAAATATGTAGCCGTTTTAGATAGTGATGATCTATGGATAAACCAAGAAAAACTAACCAAACAAGTAGCCGCTATGGAAAGAAATAATTCTTTGGTTGTCGTAGGTACCCAAACCAGACTACTCGATAAAGACGGAAAAATATTAAGTGATTATTTCTATGCTACTAGCGATGGGGTAATTCGCCATAAAATATTGTCTCGCAATCAATTCACTCACTCAGCGGTACTAATGCGTGCTGAAGCTTTAAAAAAAACCGAAGGCTATCAACCAACCCTAGCTGAAGACCTGGACCTATTTCTGCAACTCGGTCATTTTGGCCACTTCTGTAATTTACCGATAGTTGGCACAGGTCACCGCGTACATGGTGATAGCGAGAATGATCACGGCATTAAGATGTCCTCAGCTGTTTTATCAATCATCAAAAGGCAACACCGAGGCTACCCCAATTATCTAGCCGCCTGGCTTCTATGCCAGCTTCGAGTACTTAAATACAAATTATTTAAAGCTCCATCTTAAATTATAGAAAGTTAGATACGGATCTAAACAAGCTTGGTTTGTATTCAGGGCGGTAGTCTAGCGTAATTTTGTTACTATAGGCAATTTTAGGCATTCTAGAGGGTTTTTTTATCCTTACTGGGAATACCCCACTCGATACCTAAATCCCTGTGCAATAGGCGAGATAATAGTGCTATATCTGGTCGATAATAGTCTTGCAGGTAAGTTTTTAATTCTGGTGAAAGAGTTAGTGACTCAGCAGCCAGTGTCGCCGTCTCTATAGGAACTTTTTTCGGATGTAAATAATTTAGTACGGTGTGATACAGATTCGAAATTTTTTGTTTTATTGATCTCACACCACGCTTTATTAGTCCGGGACTTTTTTTTGGATCAACCTCTTCCTTCGGCACCAGGTGTTGTAATTCTGGAGGAATAAAATCATCAGTCGCTCCCAAATAAGCGTAGGCGGTTTTGATGATAGCCAGCGGATCTTCCCGTACATCGCCAGCAGTGACCACTAGTAGGTCGGTCGGTGAATAGTAACCAAAATACTGATTCAGCTGTTGTCCATAACGAGCTGACAATAGGACTTCAGGATGTTGCTTGAGAAATAAAGCTAAAGAGACTTTAGGCGAAATTAAACTGGCTCTCCTGGCTTCGATGTAGGCCACTTTGACACTGACTAACGGATTTTCTACCACAGCCAGTAGTTTGGCGTTTGGGTAAGTACGAGCAATCAATGACGCGGCCTGGGCGTTTTGTAGATAGTAGCCAGATAATTCACCATACATAAATCCAGTCTCACATTTGCCAAACTGTCCCTCATACCAGTCGATGCCCCGGGCGAATATTTTAGCCTGGCTGAAAAAGTCAATTTCATTTTCTGGGACACAAATCTGTGGATGAGATTTTAGATAAGAATAGAAAAGCGGGGCCGCAAAAATACTACCTAAACCAAAAAATGAAACAAATTTTCTTTGCGCACGCATAGACTAATAATACTAAAGAATTTTATTCAGACGACTCCTTATCAACGTCATTTAAAAAAAGGACATTCTCAATACTAGAGCGATAAGCACGGCGATAGGTCTGAGGATTCTCGTGGAAGCGGCCCTTGATTATCTCTCTAGCAGCCGACGCCAACCGACGCCGTAGCACTGGGTCGTTCATCAATATATTTAGCTTAAGACTAAACTCATCCGTGTCACCTGGAGTACAAAGCAGAACGGATTCGCCATCAATAAAAAGATCCTCTCGTTTGTCAGTACGGGCTAAAATTAGCGGAATACCAGCAGCTGCAGCTCTCAAGACCAATTCCTCGCTAACATCATCGGTTTCTGGCACCACCAGGACGTCCGCCCCTTTGAGATACGCTGTTTCTGGACCAGTCGCTGGCGCGAAGACCACCTGTTCACTAACACCTAAAATCTGACTACGTTTGATAAACTCTGGCTTTACCGGACCATCGCCCAGGACTACTAACCCAATATGGGGGCTCTTGAGGCCGTGACGAGCAGAGTCAATTACTTGATAAAAGAGACTATGATAATCCAACTTCCCGACATAGAGCACGACAAATTTAAAGGCCTTATACTTGGTTCGTAAATCTAAAGTGACTGGCTCACGCATTAACGCTTCATAATTGTTAAAGCGCGGTAAAATAGCTAAATCGAGTGGATCAAACTTATGAGCTAGCAAGTCATGAAGGACTCTCGTGTTGGTTCTAATACTATCTGTTCGCTTTAAAGTAAAGTTTGACAAATAGCGGCGCCAGCGATAATGAGGATCGGCCTTTTTATATTCAGGAGTGGTGTAGTCTTCCAACACATGAATCTGGAGCGGTCGTCCGTATTTACTACTCAGATGTAGACCTAAAGCAGCACTTTCAAAAGGATCACGGGCCACGATGATGTCTGGCCGAAAGCCGTCAGCAAAAACCAGCTGCTCGGAAACTAAATCATTACCTCGAAGCGGTGTCCCCCACCATTTCCTGTCAGTAGCAACATAAATCCACATATTACTGGCCAACCTCAGGACTGGATTTTTGGACGGGATACCTTTTCGTAAAATCAAAACGTGCACTTCGTCAAACAGGTCAGCCAGATTGGTATACCCATCTAGTGACTGCTCGGTCGGATTTAGCAATGACTCGTCTTGGGAAATAAAAAGCACTCTGGTTACATCTCGATTGGAGTAATGTTCGTAGACCGGATCTTCTCTGAGGGAATCTTCAACCGACACATACACTGTGTCATCTTTGACTTGTGCTTCTTTTGCCAGCACATAATCTAGAGCCGAACGCTCATAGTCTGATGCATCAAAACGAGAAAGATCTTTACGGGCCATATCAATACTAGTATACCTTGTAGTTGTAACAAAAAAAGATAAGGTTGGTCACTATTTTGGAATAAGAGACACTAAGACCTCAGCCAAAAGATCTGAATCGTGTCGAATTAAACTACGCTTGACGACATCACCAGAACTAAGAACTACTTCCTCTGACGAGGCTAGGGGCAAAGCTTCAATCGTACAAACGTCACCGACGCAATTATTTAAAATTGGATGGTCTCCTTCCACAGCATAATTACTCAACAAATCGGAACGGAAAATAGTAGTATTAATCAGGGCCACATCGGGAGACCGACCAATGTGTTTACTAATTTCTGCTACATGCTCGGCAGCGTGCATGCCGATAGTTTGACCTCGTTTAGACATTAAATTACAAACATAAACAATCTTGGCGGAGCTAGCTTGTACCGCTTCAATAAATCCTTCCACAATGCAGTTAGCCAAAATACTGGTGTATAAATCTCCGGGACCAAAAACCAATAAGTCAGCGTCGACAATAGCCTGCGCTGCTTCTTTAGTAATCTTTGCTTTGGGAGAAAGAGACAGCGAGACGATACGCGACTCATTTCTAGTCTGTAGCGATTCTTCGATTTCGTTTTCGCCAATAATAACCAAACCATCGTCGTACTCTGCCACCAACTGAGCGTCGTCAATAGTGACCGGAATAACCCGGCCGGACACTTTCAAAATACGAGACGCAGCTGCTATTGCTTCCACTTCACCCCCTAAGATGTCCCTAAGGGCAGTCAAAAAAAGATTACCGAAATTGTGACCCTCAAGGCCGGTACCTCGGTCAAAGCGATAAAGAAATAGCTGGCGCAAAAGAGCGTCGGACTGATTCCCTTCTGAGGCTAAAGCGGTTAGCGCATTGCGAACATCGCCAATTGGTAGAAAACCAAACTCATCACGTAAACGCCCTGTTGAGCCACCGGAATCAGCCATACTGACCACGGCAGCAATATCAAGAGTATCGGCAAAACGGCGTAAGCCCTGCAAGACTGTGTGCGTACCTGTTCCCCCACCAACAACGACCACTTTTTTCTTTAGCATGCCGATTATAACTACTCCTTTCTGCTTTCGGTTACTGTTTCTGATCGGCGCGGAAAGAGAACTGCCATATAAGCAATCAAAATAAGTCCGATTAGCGCTAAATACGGCCAGCGCACATTGCTCGAATTAGCTGTTTGAGTGGAAGGCTCTTCAATTAAAACCTCATCTTCTTTGGGGGAATCTAAAATAACTTCGATTGCTGTTTCGTCGGCTTTAAAATTAGCGGGAGGAGGCAGCATCAGTGGCAGTGGCACAAACGACTCCGCCGTCTGTACCGCCGCCACTGGCAAATCTGCCGCTCGTGCATCAAGAAGTTTAGGAATAGTCGAAGCGACTAAGTTTTTGCTACTGTCGTACAAAACAACCAAATCTTGATTAGTCCTTTTCAACCGACCACTATCTACAGTAATGGTCGCCTTAGCTAAGACGACTGATCGTGGCGGAAAGACAACCTCATTAGTACCCCTTAAGACATAATTCGATATATCAACATCATAATTAGTGTCGTTATGTATTTGGACATCACCGGCCGCGTTTAGACTAAGAGAAAAACCTACTGGCAAGATAGTAATTTTGTGAGTTTGAGTTTGTTCATTTTTATTTTTACGACCAAAAACAGCCACTAAGTATTCTCCAGGATATAAATATCGGTGAACTACACGACGGCCAGTTTTCTGATAACTATCACCTAGATTCCACTGGTAAGTTACCATCCGCTGGTCTTTTTCATCAAGACCTTTGGGTGTCACATAAAAAGGAATAAGTTGATTTACGTAACCAATACTCTGTGCTTCAATTTCCAAAATTAGTTTAGTTTCAGGATTTTTCAAATTAACTGACTCTGTCTTACTGGAGGATTTTGACCGACTACTGCCACTATTTGAGGTGGGTGGGTTGCTGCTAGGTGGTGGTGGTGTTACGGTGCCGACACCACTGACCGCACCTGGAGTTGACACAGCCGTAACCCAGCCACTCTCTGTATACTGTGCTGTTTCTTTAGTGATATTATCGCCACCAATATTTTGCCAATTTTCACCTCCAGCTACTTGGTCAATTATCCCGTTACTGCTGTCTCGAAGCGTTAAGGTGGCGCCGGTATTTACTAAGGCTCCAGTGTATATCAAAAAAGCCGGACCGGGGGCAGATTCGTCGCTAGTACGCTCCAGTACAGCGTAGCTTCCGGCATTAATGGTTCCCGTTAGATTTATATTTAAATTAATTCCGTCACTTACAGTCCAACCCTCCACACTGACAGCTTCTCCATTATTATGGAGTTCAACCCATTCGTGATTTGCTGAAGTGACACTCCCCATCCAAGCCACTTCGTTAATACTGACTGAGGCATCAACAACAGCGACATTGAGTAGAAAAAACAAACTAATTCCTAAACAATACAGTCGCATATTTTTTATGAGGCAAAAGGTGATCTTTCGTCTTTTGGTTGTCTAAATAAGCGTTCAATCTTTTTTGGAGCCAGAGGATCATCATCCGGGGCATGGTCGACACCTGACTCATTTGACTCAAGTGAAGCAAAAACTGCTTCCGCTTCAGCAGTTAGTAGTTCTATCTCTGACAACCCATGTTGTCTATTGCTTGGATTTGGGTTAAGGCTCTCTCTCTTCACCGTCACACTCTTGGTCCTAATATCGACATCACTCTCTTTAATAGTGGTCTTAACGTCAGAAGATGTAGTCTCAACTTGTTTTAAAACAGCAGCTAAAGCACTCTTTAGATCACTCACTGGTGCGCCATTTTTTCCTGTGACTGAATTTGAATGTTTTTTATTTGGTTCCGCACTATTTTTTTCAGCAGCACCGATTTGCGCTAAGATGGACTTTAAATCAGCTGATGACTTTCCTCCTTGAGGCGGTCGCTTAAAGTCGCCAAGACCTCTATCGCTCTGTTTGTCTACAAGTTGTTGCGCTGGCAATGACGATGACTCTGTCTTACTGCCTCCTTCTGACGCTTTTGGTGTCTCAGTCACGGCTCTTGGTGTGGTTGGTTTACTTGATGCGTTTGGCTTACTTGGTGTGTTTGGTGTGCTTGGTGTGCTTTTAACTTCAACAGCGCTAGATTTATTGTCATTATGTTTAATACGGACAGCAGCGTTTTGTTGATTATTTTTTTCACTTCCTGAGGTTTCTTGCTTAGCTAGCGTATGTAGATCAGTTACTATCTTCTCCACTACTTCACGACTTTTAGTATAGTTGCGTCGACTGGCTGCTATCACCATATCCTTACAAGAGACACTTGGTGGCGCAATTGGTGGCAAGGTAACGGCCGAAAATGGCTGCGAACCAATTCCGTCAATCATCAATGTTAAATAAATTTGTGCAAAGCCGAGATTAACTAAATCAGCTGCCAAGAAACGAGGGGTAAAGACGGTTTCCAACACCTCAGCATCAAATGGTCCTACCCGAAAAGATACTGTTGTACCGACGTTACCAAAAACAGCATCCCGCACTTCCTCTTCCATTTGAGCAATGTATTGGTGGGCAATAATTAAATTCAAGTGATACTTTCTAGCTTCAGATAAGATGTTGGCAAAAGTAGCGTTGGCGAATGATTGAAACTCATCCACGTAAAAATAGAAATTGGGCATCTTTTTCATCTCGGCTACCGGTAGGTCTGCTCGACTCATAGCCGCTAAGTAGATACGTGTGGTAAGCATCGAACCCAGGAGGTTAGCGTTGGTTTCACCAATTAGACCTTTTGATAGGTTCATGATTAAAATCTTCTTTTCGTCCATAATCTTCCGAATGTCAAAACTGGAGTGCGGCTGACCAATAATATTGCGAATTAGTGGATTACCGGTAAATTGACCGATTTTGTTTTGAATGGCTGGCAAGGCTTCGGCGGCAAAGCGTTCAGTATAGTTGGCAAACTCGTCAACCCAGAAAGCTTTTACCGCTGGGTCTTTGATGTAATTTACAACTTGTTTACGATATACCTTATCTGAAAAAAGACGGTTAACTGAAAGTAAGGTCGTGTCTGGATACTCAATAATAGCCAATAGTGCGTTAGTGAGAATGTATTCCATCCGAGCACTCCAAGCATCCACCCAGATTTTCTTAAAGGTCGACATCAAACCAGAAACTACCAAGTGTCGCTTGTCGGGATCGACATCCTCCATCACATTAAAGGAGATAGGATTGGCGGTGTCAAAAGGGGCAAAATAAATAACATCATCGAGACGGTGCTCCGGGATGTAGTCAAGGAGCGTTTCCGCGGCCGAACCGTGAGGGTCAATAAAAGCCATCCCTTCACCATTTTGAATATCCTGCACCGCCATGTTTTCAAGCAGGGTCGATTTACCCATGCCTGTCTTCCCGACCACGTACATGTGCCGTTGACGATCTCTAGCCTTGATACCAAAAGATACTTGCTGACTGCGGGCGTCGGTCTTTGCAAAGAAGGTAATTTTTTCTGAATCGAAACTCATACGTTAAATTATAGCAAACTAAATGCTGCTTGACTGCTACTCCATGACTTCATAAGTGAATGGTGACAAAAGTGCGCCTTTGGTATAAATATTTTAAGGTGCTCAAATCGTCCAAGACATTACCCTAGTATCATAGCTGGATTGAATATGAGCCTGAACTTCAACCAAATCGTATTTGCCGCCTTAATTAAAATCTTGAATCAAATTACAAAGTTGGTCTAGGTCAAAAACCAGCTTCTGATAAACGATTACCGTGTTGGTACTAATCAGTTTATTCAGGAAAAAATGCCTCCTTTTCGTACTAGACTACGGCCAAATGACACCGCTCTTCATCGTGTTGTAAACAATTTTGTAAGGCACCAAATTTGGATCACTGAGACAGAGATAGTAATTTGGATAATGCTGTGGATGAACCATCGGAGCGACAAAATCTGACACAGGGTATCACCCTATTGTAGCTCACGGTCAGCAAAAAGTTGTTGCGTTGTTTCGACAAATGATTCATCCCCCCTTTCACCATTACCATGGTCAATTCTGGTGTAATAGAGAGCTCGTCGTAAAAGATAACCCACGATTATGAGAAAAGCTCCTAATGCAGCAACGACGTACTGCTTCCAGCTTTCGGGGACACCGAGAAACGGAACTAGGGTCAAAATAATCCCAATGATGAAGACAAGCGTTTCTTTAGACATACTTATTTGCAGTATACCGCATGTTGGTAGAAATCAAAAATTTTTAATGCCCCTGAATAAATTAACTAACTAAAACGACAAATTCCCCCTTCACATGATCGGGATGTTCCTGAAAATAGGTCTCAACTACAAATGGTTCACCTTGGACAATCTCCTCATGGAGCTTAGTCAGTTCCCGTGCCACAGTGACCTTAGCTGTCTCTGGTAGGAATTTTACTAAAGAACTTAATGTCTTTTCAATTCGATGAACTGATTCAAAAAAAATAACTGGTTCTTCGTAGTCAATCAGAGTCCTGAAGAATGTCTCACGTCCCTTTTTCTGAGGGACAAAGCCCAAGAATAAAAACTGATTACCAACAATCCCTGCGATTGAAAAAGCGGCCGCTACAGCTGAAGCACCGGGGATGGCCTCAATCTTAATACCACGGACGCGTGCTTGAGCTACCAAGAGCACTCCCGGATCGCTGATTCCTGGTGTTCCCGCGTCGGACACTAAAGCTACCTTAGACCCGTTCTCGAGATCACTAAGTACCTCCAGGTGGGTTTTCTCTGAGGCATGGGCGTCGTAGCGCTTCATTTTGGCCTTGATGCCATGATGATGAAGTAACTTTCCTGTCACTCTAGTATCTTCACAAAGAACATAGTCTGCCTCCTTAAGTATACGAAGGGCCCGCAGAGTAATATCCTCTAGATTCCCTATTGGGGTCGCTACTATCGATAATAGGCCTTCAGAATTTTTCATACAAAATTAGATTACCACGCTCTCGGAATTTGGAAAGTGTATTTCTTTTTACTATCGCATACACAACATGATTCACATGTCATACCTGACATAACGATACCAAATCACTTCACCGAATTCCTGCCATCATTTCACACTGTAGTCTACATATCATACACGATATGTTCATCGTATCATGTATGATATGTAGACTATAAACACTAAAAAATAGAAGAGTCCTCAGATAAATAGCGAGGCCATGGTTTCAGTGTAATTATCGAACTCGAATCTCCGTTTATAATTAATAATATGACTATTTTCTTAATTATAAAAATAAGAATCTTTACACACCTTAGATGATATAGTGATTTTTAGATTAAAGAGCGAATTGTCTTTTGAAAAGCCGGACATCTCCTAAAGTTGGAAATGCCCGGCAGCTTTTTTTAACCACCGTAAAACCGACGGCGCAGCGGTTCAATCAGCCCCCCAAAACCTAATAAATGGAACAACAGCTTCACGTAAGCTGCTACTTCATGCCACCATGGCGGAGCTGGTTCGTTGCTGAACACAAAGCCACAAATCTCTAGGTCGGGCAATAAAATTTTTTGAATGATTCCTGCTCGGCGCGCATGCACCTGATTAGTTACAATGTACACTGCTTCATATCCCACGATATGAGAAAGCAATGACATTCTTCTCTGCTGGTGGAGTTCTTTATAAATCCACTTCATTTCCGCTAAGGTACTCCAGACAGCATCTCGGGTTTCATTCGTGACAAACGTGCAAAGAGAAGTTTGATTACCCAAACTATCCCTCATGTGACCCTCCATTGCCACAGCGAAGGTTGTCTCACCGCGCCAACGACCTCCTTTACCCGCGGCAAGGTAAATGAACACGGCTGGAAATGTACTGCAAGGTATTTGACAAAGCCATTGGCGAATATGCGCCACTGCGCGCTCACACCGAGCCTTAGTTCCTGGGCCTAACGCTTTACCGTCTGCGCTCGCGTCATTGGCAAGCACCGCTATTTTTAAAACCTCTGTTTTTTCCACCGGCGACTCCTTTTTTTGGGACCGTACAAAGCGATCCAATTACAAATATACTTATTTAAAAAACACTGTCAACTAAAAATAAATTACGGGCGATATGAAAGTCAAAACCAATTCTCCGAACATTAAGGCTATGCTACTAGTAGACTGGCCACCGCTGTCACGTCCCCAGCTCCCATAACTAAAACGACGCCATTTTCCGGAGTAATTTCTTTTACTTTTAAAGCGGCTGCATTATTGGTTTCAAAATAGATAGCTTCTGTTCCGGCTTTATTTATCGCCTCTACTAACTCTTCAGCACTCACTTCACTCCAGTCTTCTTCTTGAGCCGGATAAATGGGCAACATAATAACTCTATCAGCCTTAGCCAGCACTTCGACAAACTCAGTAAAAAATTCTTTTGTACGGGAGTAGCGATGAGATTGGAACACAACAGTCAAGTGGCGGTCAGGGTATTTTTCCCGCATCCCAGCCATCGTCACTTTGATTTCAGTAGGATGATGGCCATAGTCATCATAAACCGGAACCTTCCCAAAATCATTTACAAAGTCTCCCTTATACTCAAACCGACGCCAGGTACCCGAAAAATTTTCTAAAGTTTTACTCGCGTCAGCAACGTCAATATTGACCAGGCTTCCCACTGCCTTGACTGCGGCCGCATTCAAAATGTTATGCATTCCAGGTTGCTTCAACCTTAATTCAAGATCTATCTGTGAACGATAGTCGACAACGGTGGCCTTTATACCCTTCAAGACTGGCTTAATATTGGGATTACTAATATCCGCCACAATAAAGCCCTCTTCCGGTACAGCACTAGCTAGTGCATGGAAAGCGTTCTCTACATCACTAAGATCTTTATAATAATCGACATGCTCAAATTCGAGATTAGTAATCACCAAAATGTCAGGTTTGAGATATAGGAAATCACGCCGGTATTCACAAGCTTCGACAATGGCGTATTTACTCTTGCCAGCTCTAAAATTACTCCCAGTCTTACTCCTAAGTGAGCCAACAATCACAGTCGGATCTAGACCAGCATCTTCAAAAACATCGGCCAACATGGCGGTAGTTGTAGTTTTACCGTGAGTCCCAGCCACTGCAATTAAGTAGTAGTCATTAGCCACCCCGCCTAGAGCGGCAAAATAATTCATCATTGGTACCCCAAGTTTTTTAGCCGCCACCATCTCAACATGATTCTTAGGCATCGCTTCGGTGTAGACAACCAAATCAATATCGGAAGTAATATTGCTCGCTAGCTGCTCAAAAAATAATTCTACACCTAGCTTACCCAATTTCTCAGTAATGATTGATTCTTCTCGATCGCTACCAGAAACCTGCTTCCCTTCATGCACAAAAAACCGCGCCAGAGCTGACATCCCAATCCCGCCGATGCCAATAAAGTGAATTTTTTTATAGTCCATAAGTTTCCATAAATCAAGTAATAATAATTTGCTCGTCTGGTTCAGGTCGTTTAGATTGAGAAGTTTTTTTGCTATATATCTTACGAGTATCTTCGGGTGAATGCCCCTCTAGCTTAGAATTACTCTCTGCGTCCCCGGGCATAGGCTCCCCCATCTTTTCTAACCTAACCGCATGGTAAATAGTCAACTTTTCAAAAGTTTTTTCATCAGGTTCTAAAATGACATCCATCTTTGCGCCCAGATACTTTTCAACTATACCAAAAGCGCCGAACTCTTCTTTAATTCCTCGTAACACTGCGGTCTGGAGCGGCTCATTGCCTTCAAGGGTCTCACGCATTAACACGTAACCTTCATCCATATAATCAGCTAAAAAATGTACCTGTTGAGGCATGTCCTTCTTAAAAAAATGATGTCTACAGATTTCATTCTTTTCATTGAACAAAACTGCCCCCACTGAAATATGGAAAGGTTTCTCTGGCAAACTATATTTACAGAAATTACTCATAGTTGATAATTTTTTACAGCCACAACGTATTTATTCCCTCGTTCTTCAAAATTTTTATAGAGATTGTAGCTTGGGGCGGCTGGTGATAGGACACATGACTTACCTTCAGCAGTATGCTTAAACGCAAAAGCTACAGCCTCGTCCATGCTACTGGTGTGTAGGACATTAAAATCGGCTTCATCTAAAATCATTTGCTTACCACTGTTAGGAAAAAGAACCAGGTTTCGGACTCCATACTCTCGCAAAGTCTTTTCTAGGTTAGAAAAATCATAGCCGCGATTAACTCCGCCCAACATAATCGTGTCTACATTCTCGAGCGCTTTGATGGCCGCTATGGCTGATTCTGGAGTCGTGGAGATTGAATCATCATAAAATTCAATTTCCGCCACAGTCAGTACGTGCCTCAGACGATGTGGTAGACCGATAAAATTTTTAACCACTACCTCAGCCTGCTCTTTGGTGACCCCAAAATGCTTCACGATAGCAAAAGCGAGGCCGACATTCGCTTTCATATGATTGCCACGAAGTGATTTATTAGTGATAAGACCTGTCCAAGTCGGAGCTGCTTCTGTCTGACCTTTATGGCCTCTAGCCCATTGACTTAACTCAAAGAAACCAGGAGCGTAGATAAACAAATCTTCAGCCTTTTGGAAGCGGACTATGTTTTGTTTTGCCGCATAATAAAGCTCTAGTGATCCGTGGTAATCAAGGTGTTCAGGAAAGAGTGAAGTGACGGCCACTGTTTTTGGTGATTGATCTAAGTCTTCCAACTGATAACTAGACAGCTCCACCACAAAGATTTCATCTTGCTTAAGTGGTTCAGTTAAAATACTTTCGAGCGCCGGTTTGCCAATATTTCCCACCAGCCGTACTGGCCTTCCAGATAATTTTAACATCTCATAGATTAAAGTAGCCGTGGTGCTCTTACCTTTACTGCCAGTAATACCAATGATATTAGCTCGCGGGACTTCCTTGAAGAAAATATTAGTTGCGGTTGTAAATTGCCGCTTTAGTAGTCGACCCGGTAGACCAGCTGTTTTAACGGTCAGGTCAAACTCTTCTTGCTTGGCCAGATAATCAGGACCATCATCTTGGTCGGCAATACCAATTTTGAGTGTGGGATATTTTGCCTTAAGCCAAGCCTCAGTCGCCTTCCCTTCGCGAGCGTAGCCCAAAATCAGAACTGAGCTTATACCCAAGAATCGAAATTTAGTAGGAACTGTTTTGGCTTGCTGAACTTTAAAAACTTCCGTCGACAAAACTATAGAATCAAGCAGTAGGGTTAATTCTTTCAGTACTGATGTATCTCCCCACTTTTCGCGAGCACGAGACAAAGCGACCTGCGATTCTTCAAAAGTACCCACGCAATCAAAAGGCTTCATGGTGCCAAAACCAAGCAAGTCTTTAAAAAGCGGGATGAGACTTGCGTCTTCAAACAAGTTCTTCGGAAAGATTTTTAGTAGTTCAGCCGGAGACAAGAAAGCTGACAGGAACAAAAAGGCGGAGGCGCACTTGGCACACTGACCGCACCACCGTTGTCCGTCATGATGGTGCGCAAAATTTCGGTTACAACTAGAAAAGGTTTGGAAATACTTTTGACCCAGCTTTGTAAATTGCTCGATAATGCGAATTTCATAAAATGGCCGCAGCAGTGAAAAATAAGTAATTTCAGCTGTCAGATTTTCTTTAACATATGCTTGAAAAAGATTTTCGAATTCAACAGACTTGCTCCACTGATGATTCACCTCTTCACCATTTTCGACAATCGTCCCGAAGCTACTGCTGTATTCGTTACCGACGACCACATAAGCCTGCTTTGATAAAGCGGCTTCTAGAACTCCCAAGAAGGCATAAATGATTGAGATCGGTAAATGTCCCCCGTAACTACCAGGTATGCCCTCATAAAGTTTTGGATCTAGAGTCCGCGTGGTCAACTTAAGAGGCAACCCGGCTACTTTTACTACCTCACGGGCGACAGGATACTCCTTACCTGTCTCTAAGATAAAGCCAGATCGCTCGTAATCCTGGAGTAACTCGAGAGCCACGATTGAATCCTTGCCCCCACCAATCCCAACCAATACTTTTTTAGTGTCAGTAGCGATGGTACTCATCGCGCGCACATAGCCCGAGTCTGGAGTAAACTGAGCCATCGCTTGCTTAGTCAAGTTATTCTTATAAATAAACTCACTTAAACCCGTGGTATAGACAGTGTTCCAAAAACTGGCCTGTTTGGGTGAAAGCTTAATATCGCACTTGAACTCTGAGGGGCAAAATAACTTGTAGTAGCTAATACCCAAAATAAGATGTAGGTCCTCCAAAATACCCTCTCTGAAAGGCTCTGGTAGCTCCGCAAAATTTTCACCACTTGAAATAACTATTTTTTCAGTAAATTCTATTGTTGGTCTAGATTCAAAATTTATCCGGTAAGTAAAAATTAACTCACTATTTTTTGGTAAAAATTGACGCGAGGTATACTCAAAATTGGTAGATTTTTGGGGGCTATTTGCCACATTATTCATAAATCAATAATACCCCATAGAGTCGACAAAAACAAAAAGGGTGCCCCCGGGGAAAAGCGTTAAAATTAGAGTAACTGTTGCTATAATTGAGCTACATGCAACCTAAAAAATTAGAGAACTACAAATACTTTAGCCTGATAGCCTGGACCTTATGTGTTGGCTTTGCTGGATTTGTCGTACTGCTGGTTATGAACGTGAACAATAAGATCCACAGCCTTGAGAACAGCAGTCTGAGTTTTGAACAACGAACTAAAATTTTTGAGGTACCTGCTAATGAAATACCGTCTTTGTAACGGAGACCTAAGCAAATTTTTAAAAACTATCCTAGCGTTCATGGCAAACCTAAAGTAGCAACGGTCTCAAAGTAATCAGAACGTCGCTCTACTCACCCCCCCGAAGCAAGGCCTTGGGGGGGCGATACCTGTGTACCCTTACGTATTCACCAATATTTGCTATAGCAGCGAGCACGGAAGTAATGATTTAAAAGTCCCTGTCCGCGCTTAGCTCAGTTGGTAGAGCATTCGACTGATACTTGAAAGGTCCTAGGTTCGACCCACTAGAGCGCGGACAAGGGCTTTTATTATTAAAGTGAAACTAGGAGTGCTTAACGAGACTATATTTTCCTCATGTAGGCGCTTAGCCATGATTCGACCCACGAAGAGAATCTGGCTATAGCGGGCTGCAAAGGAGACCTTTCATTAAAAAATAACTAAATTTTATCTATCTCCAGAAGTAAATAAATGTAACAAAGGGTAACCCTATTCAACCTTTTTAATAAACAAAGGGTTACTCTGGGCAACCTGCTTATCATCTTGAGACCAGTAATATTAGTATCAAATGACGAGTGTAGAATTTGGAAAACACAATCTAGCGAAATCCGTCATAGTGTTAAGTTAGCTCCACGACTTCCCTTCTTTAAAATCCAAAATTGTTGAAACCTGACATTTGTACCGGGTTTCTCCGCCTTAAATCTTTAAGCCAGACACAGCGATAACGTCATATTGCTTAAAGAAATTTGGATTGAAGCAGCCTTCGACACCCTTGAAGACCAAATATCCACCCTTCGTCTTGCCCTCTAAAACTAGAATGGTTCTGTTAGAGTGGACTTAAATTTTTTGTCCGCGCTCTAGGATTCGAACCTAGGACCCTCCGAGTATCAGTCGAATGCTCTAGCCAACTGAGCTAAGCGCGGATTTTGAGCTATCGCTCAAATCAGACTTGCGAAGTTGGCATATTTCTCTAGCCAACCCTTGAGTCTCATAAATATCGACTCATTTCTCCCTCCGGTCGAGAGCGGGAAATTTCTGAAACAATTCAGAAATTTAAGCTCGCGCGGACGGTGGATGTTTGGCAACATCTCGCAAGTGAACGCTACTATAACAAATAAAACGGAAAAATGTAAGGGTTCGGAAAAATTTAAAAAGACCGGAGGGGAAGATGACTAGCAAGCTAGTATCTTCACCCCGGTCTTGTGATGGAGCTCTCACTCGTAAGTAAGCTCTACGATTTCGTCGCCGCGCGCCACTGCAGCCTCAAAGCGCTCCTGGAGGAGATCTTCAAAGGTTGTCCATGGAGCGATTTGAATTGTTTCGTGCCTCGGGGCACCCGTGCAGCGAACCAGGTGCCCGCTGCGGTTTTCGACGGCAACGCACTTGTTGCCGTTGTAGTACCCAACCGGCGTCGTGAGCGCCAGCCATCCCAGCGCCGTCGAGATAAACACGGCGCAAACCAAAACAATAATTTGTTTCATAATCCCTCCCGAGATTATTGGTGGCCACTCGATACGAGTGACCTCAACACTAAAAGTAACACAAAGTAGCGGAATAGTCAACTGTCTATTTCCTCTTTTTATCTCTGTTTGTAAGCTATACTGTCAGGTATGGTTAAATATCAATACCGGCTTGTTGCACTAATTATTTCCTTGCCGGCTATTTCTTACGCACAGGAAGCTTCTCTCCAAAGTCTGTTCAAAAATTTGCTGGTCTTTTTTTCAGACACCCTCATCCCTTTCTTACTTGGGATAGCTTTTTTGTTTTTCGTTATCAATGTCTTTCGCTACTTCATTCTTGGCGGTGCTAACGAAGAAGCCCAGGAAAAAGCAAAGAGTTTGGCTATCTACGGTGTCGCTGCGTTCGTTTTTTTAATAATATTTTTTGGCCTCGTCTATCTACTGGTGGAAACTACAGGTCTGGAAGGTGTGCCAGCTCCAACACCAGATTATAATACTCGATTACAATGAGATTTTATTAGTTAGGTACATAAATTAATTCAATTTTGTAGGTATCGAGACTCATTTGTTGTGGTAAAATAGAAACATGTCGTTTAAAAGAATTAATTAATTAAATTATGGGAGCAGAAAATTCTCACTACGGCTACGAGAAAGTTATAAGTGGAGATGGATCTAATGTGCACAATCTTGATAATAAGGTATTTGAAGAAATCAAGGCCCGAGAAGCTGCTTTGGAAAGTGCATCAAGAAAGATGAAAGAAATAGGAGAAATTGAGGCAGTGTTAGAAAATCTTGGAGAAACTGAAGAAAATGCACCACTTCGAAAGTTGTTAAAACAACTACTCGTTAACAGAGGTCTTGATGACACAATAACTATTGGAGGAGGAAGTGAAGCAGAAAAAGGTCCAACACTTCATTAAACATAAAGTTCAAAAAAGATGAGTAGCCCTCTAGGGCTACTCATCTTTTTTTATACGCACGATATCGCCACTCCCTCGCATTCAATTTCCGCACGCAAAAAAACCGCCAGTGGCAGCGTTTTTTTACGTATACAAATTTTTGGAAAAAGTAGATGTGGTTAATTTTACTTAACTGACTCTCTTTTGTCTTATCCTTTGGTCTAGGTCTTTCCCTAAAGTCCAATACCATTTCAGAGAATTGAGTATTATCTCTCGTTTTGTGCTCAATTGAGGCACAAAACATCGACCAATTAGCCGTG
>Ga0163144_10011073_pt1 | contig 19128 bp, 27 predicted proteins | sample OliLak19BULKMAT1_FD_123175 | JGI IMG/M metagenome (GOLD analysis project Ga0163144, IMG submission 123175) | Freshwater microbial mat bacterial communities from Lake Vanda, McMurdo Dry Valleys, Antarctica - Oligotrophic Lake LV.19.BULKMAT1 | ecosystem: Environmental > Aquatic > Freshwater >... | reverse complement strand
CTCTTTTCCTTCTTAGGAATGTTAATCTTAAAGAAAGAGTGCATGAAGTCTGCAAATTGTACATTTTTATATGTATGACTTTTAACTTCCAATGCTTCAACTGAAGCAGACACAACATTTCTTTTTTTAAATTTAGCAGGCATAAAACTCAACGTCATATCTGTAAGCATCACGCCAAACATAAGCAAACAATCAGAATCCTCCACTGCTTCTTTTACACCGGGTTGGCTAGCATCCCCTCCAAATACTCCTAAGTATAACGGATGTTGCTCATTAACTACCGATTTACTTAAAAGGGTCGAAGCTACAGGAATATTGTTTTTTTCGGCAAATTTAATCAATTCGGTTCCTAGTCCAAATCTTGCTAATTCTACACCTGCAAGAATGACTGGTTTTTCCGAACTTTTTAGCCACTGAGTTATTTCTTCGATAGCTTCATCTAAATTTTGCTTGTCTGTTTTAGGAGCCTCTGGTGTTCCTTGTTTGTACACATCATACGATAATGGTTTGTCAGCTATATCTCTTGGCAACTCAATATAAATTGGTTGTTTTTTATGCTTTAATGTCTCAAAAACACGGTCAATTTCATAGCCTGCACGATTAGGATTGTCGAGAACAGCAGAGGCACAAGTAATATTATCAAAAATTTCTTTTTGACATTCAAAACTTCTTACCATGTGATGTAGCAAAACACCTTCTTGTCTTTCTTTCATGCCCGGCGAACCAGAAATTACAACAAGAGGTGATCGTTCTGCGTATGCACACGCAACAGAGTTAGCAATCTTTAGCGCCCCTACATTATAAGTAACACATACGCAACCAATGCCATGAATGCGACCATACGCATCTGCTGCAAAGCCTGCGCCTGTTTCATCTGTTGCATTAATTAATTTAATGTTTTTATCTTGAGAAAGCTTGTTGTAGAAATTGAGAACATAATCACCCGGAACGCCAAAAACGTGACCAATACCTGCGTTGTGCATTCTCTCGATTAAAAATTCGGAAACACTTGGCATACGTTCACCTCTATAATTGGTTTATTATAGCAATTCTGTAGTGGGCGATCCAGTTATCTTAATTAAAAATCCTTCACCTTCTGATGGAAACCTTCTAACCCACTCCACTCCGTCACCCAAAATACATCCAAAATCGTCAGCAGTTAAAGTGCTTGGAGTAAAACTTGGCGTCACTGATGCTGATGTACTTAATGCCCCTACAGTCAGTGCTGATATTGTGGATTCCATTTTCAACAATTTAAATTCTAACCAATAACATCCCGGCAAACAAGTATCTTTTGCACGCCACTCGTAAACAAGCAAACTTTGAATAACTTGATCTGCTAAAGTGGAACCGTCTGGCTGAGTTACATCATCCGTAACAACCGAAACTTCCCCTGTTGAATTCATTACTCTAAATATTCTAAGAGCATTACCTTTCTTCCAAGCAGATGATTGCGTCCCGCTATATGCACGTTGCACTTGAATGAAATTGTTTGTTTCATCAAAGCCTATAACTAACATATGTTCAGGCAATCTAGTTCTGTGCATTACAATAATGTCGCCCACCATTGCTTGCTCAAAACCGATATTGTCTGCTAGTGAAAAGTAAGTATCTGTTGATGTTATTGCTTTTTTTAGTTTTGCATTTGCCCACATATTAACTTCTAAAACTAAAGTTTCATCGGTTAAATCTAATGCCCCATCGCAATCTTCTATACCAACTCTAAATGGCGGCTTTGTGTCATGTCTTTTAATTACAAAATCAGGGCACACATTTCCGGGACATCCAAACTCATCTGGACAGCCGCTAGAAATATTTCCTCCACACACGCCAGTGCTAGCTCCTCTAATACTCATGTAATTATATACATTTGTTAAGAGAAGATTCCAAGATCACTCATAAATCCAATCCTGTCTCGCATCCAATTTAAATTTCCTTCAAATTTAGTAAGCTCAACACTGCCTAATTCAGCGATTTCATCAACAATATCCGACTCTGATGTTTTTATGTGCAATGTTGATTTTTCATCAACAGAATTAAATGGAAAATAAATAACTTCTTTTATTCCAGCGCTAACAATCCTTAACATACATTTTTTACATGGCCTTGCTGTTACATAAAGGATTGAACCATAAACGGATTCCACCGCATTCTGGATAGCATTATCTTCGGCATGTACGATGAAATCATATTTAAGAGGACGACTCCAGTCTACGTCATCATCATCAATCGAACGTGGGGTACCATTATATCCCCATCCCAAAGGATAATTGTCACCACTTACAATAAACGCCCCAACTTGTGTATTAGGGTCTTTTGAAAAACTTGCCATCCACATGGCAAGTCCCATGTATTTTTCATGTTTGGACGGAACGACTCTTGGAGCAGTTTTGTTTTGTTTGATTTTATTCATTATTTAACCATTAATTCTGCCAAACGAAATTGATCTTCAATCGTCGGCGTTACAACTATAAGTCTATTTGAGTTGATCCACGACTGAATTGATTTCAATTTATCTGGTTTATTTACCAGATGTGGCAAATGAAATTTTACTTCAACAGGATCAAATGCACTTCCTTTTAGAGAAAGTATTTCTTTACCATGAAACCAAACTCCAAATCTAACCAAGCATCGTCTTATTGCTATGTCTGCACAGTGGTCAGACTCTTGAGATTGTCGCTTGTAGTCAAGTCCAGAATCAAGGTCATGTCTATTATAAACAAACACATTTGAATAGCCAACAATATCTTTTAGTTTGGATGCATCTTGCCTGAAAAACTGATAATAAGCATCCTCATATAACTGCATCCCCCATTCCCAAGAATAAAGCTTATCGCCCGCTCGAAAAGACCAATACCAATTGCCTTTTCCAACCTTTTGATTTACTTTAGAGATGAACTTATCTCTGTTTTTTCCTAAATTTCCAACCTGAATGTATTCAATCAAAATTACTCCTAATACAAAGCAGCCATCTGCAAAAAACAAATTTCTTCCTTGCTGTAAGTATTTTTAAATTCTCTCAAATCAATTTTTTGAGAATCATTCATATATTTTATTAAAACTATTTCAGGCATTGGTATGTGCGTTTCCCAATTGCCTACTTCACTAATTTTTACTTTAAATGATATTGGGATATAACCTAAAGAAAAGTAATTTTTGCAGTTTACACGATATGCATTAGATACGCTGTCGTAAATATAACCACCAATAGGAACGCCTCTAGAACAAGACAATTTTTGAACTTTGTTTTCTTTTTGATCTTTGCTTATTGCCAAAACCACCAAATAAGTTTTCTCCGGTATGGCACATATTTCCATGCTTTTTTTAATGTCATTATAATCTTTACATCTTTCGTTTTCACTTGCAAAAGCATCCAAGTCAAACTCAGGTTCGTCTAACTTTTTTATTTCTTCCAAAAGCTCTGTGAAATAATCAGTGTTTGCCACGTCAAGCCCCATAAGTTAAATACAAAAATACAAGAAACTGAATGATAGCTAGCACAATGGCAGCAAACATTCCCCACCATTTCCTGAAGAAATATAAAAGTGGTATAGCCGATAATATAACTAATGTACCGACTGTTTTCAATGTCATAAACAAAGCAATTGAACCATTGTCGATTTCAATTAGCCATTTCCCTATTGGATTTTTTTCTATTTGGAAAAGTTCTTCTTGAACTCTGAAAGACCAATAAATATCGTATACAGAAACTGATCCAATAATGAATAACAAGGAATAAAGACCTATAATGTGACGGTGCTCATCTACTTTTTTTAGTGCCCTCTTCATTTTCCTCTTTATCTGAAGAGTTGCCTTTCTTATCAAAAACTAAACTACTTGTCCTGTTTTTGATTTCTTTTTCATTATCCTTATCCTTATCCTTATCCTTATCCTTATCCTTGCGATTATACTTTTCTTTTTCTTTTTCTTTTTCTTTTTCTTTTTCTTTTTCTTTTTTAGACTCTTTGCTTTTAGCGTCCTTAAGAGCCTCCAATTCCTTTTTCAGTCCTTCAGCTTGATCTATGAATTTATCAATAGTTAAATTTTTAGATACTTTTTTTTTACCCTCAATAGACTTTCTTATCTTGTTAACCTCAAACGGAGATGCTGTGGCTCGTCCGTGAGGCGAACCAACAACAGCCATAGGCATCAAACCTGCTGCCGCTGCGCTTCTGGCTCTTGTTGCCGAACTAGATTCTTGTTGGATCATCCAATCTTTAAAATTAATAAATGTCATACATTATATATGTATGACAAATATTATTATGATTTGTAATTGCCCAATTCTATTTGACCAATTAATTCGAAATCGCCAGTTTTTCTTGCAACCTCATATGCGTTTTCCAATGCAGTAAATTTGCTTTTCAATCTACGCAACCAAGGCTTGGAAATATAAAATCCGGTACGATCTACAAAATTAGAAACTTCTTTGAAAAGCAAAAAATATCTAACAAATTGACGATCAGAATCAGATGTAAAATATTTATATAGATACATCTTGTCTTTGGGCAAGACATAATCAAAAAATTGTCCAGATATAAAAGCCAACTCTTCATCTAGCAAAGTTTGTTCCCTTTGTTTGCTTTTCTTATAATGCTTATTCCCTCTATCCCTTCACACAACTCTAAATTCAAAAGAATCATGCCGCCAATAAATTGCTTGGGAATATTCAAACAAGCACACTCATGCAGAGATCGAAGTACCAACCTAACGTCACTTGGAAGCCTATCTGTTTCTGTTATTTTTCTAACAACATATCCGTTACTTTCAATGTATTTATATGAAAAGTCAACGCCATCGCAAATGCTTGTATTTAAAACTAGAGAAATGTTGTACGGTGAAAATAATACTTCGGCAGGTATGCTGCCCCCGTAATGCATTTGTTTTTCTTTGAAATACATTCCAATGTAATTTCTTACTATTTTTTCTTTATTGCTCTTAAAGTTTTTGAAAAGACGAACAGATGTTGAAATCAAAGACCCCTGATCGTCTTCTTCGCTAATGTCATCTTCAAAAATCAGTTTTTCACTAAACTCGTTCCAACGTTCATCGCTGACAAGTAATTCATTCATAACATGCCCCTATCAAAGAAAGGAAATGAAGTAACAAAGACTATGCCTCAACGATTCATCAGCATTATGCCAACGATTCATCAGCATTGTACCCAAAGATTTGTAGATTGCAAGCCTACCAAACCATACTGGTAAACCCATGTGGATGGTAGGTTGACTGCCTACGATTACACAGATTACAATCTATTGACTTGTTTGTTACACATGTGAAACACGATATACGAAAAAATACAACCATTTAGGCATCCACATCATATCCTTGCTGTAATGTTTTCAAAACAGGATAACCACCGCAATTGTCCCCCAAAGGAACCCCTTGATTCTGAGGGTCTAATCCCTTGGTCTTACAGTCTTTGACAAAACTTCCAATCTTAGAATCAATTTTTTTCTTATCATTGGCACGATGTTTCAAACAATAAAATTTTTGATAATCGTTGTTATCCTGCTCCAGATAGCGACATTTGCCGCCATTCGCATCCCATGCTAAGCACACATCTTGTAAATGTTTATTCGTAATCATATTGTTCACCATAAAGAAACTGGTTTTCCAAAATCAGAAATCAAAATGCCATTTTGGTGGTCTATCTCATGCTGGATCAGTATGCCAAAAAAACCGCTAACGTCTTCTAGTACATCTTTCAAAACCACTTTATCTTCTGCAATCAATTCCTTTCCTGTTAGTTTAACAAAATCAAATCTTTCTACTTCATAGTATAATAATTTTTTGTCAGATTGTCTCAAAGAAAGACATCCTTCAATAGAACTAATCAATTTACTATTAGATGGAATTATGTAATCGCAATTAACGAAAAATCTATAATTTTCATCTTTTGACTTTTTAGCAATAAATAAACGGCTTGGGATTCCAACTTGAACTGCTGAAAGCCCTGCACCGTTTTCTTTATCGCACAATTCAACCATTAATAAACAAATACGATATATGTTTGTCAACTCATCTAACGAAACATCTGAAGCATTTGGTATGTTTTCGGGTGATACGATTCTCATTTATGTGATTATACTGAATTTATTCTGTTTTTCCAAGATGTTCTACAATTGCGTTGGTTTTAGAATCCAACCATGCACGCAAAGCCTCTTTGTCGCCTTTTAATGAAGCTGGAATTTTCATAATAACTGGAATTTCCTCATCGTTATGCACAACGAGGTCCAAGTGTTTTTCAACTAGGATTCTAATTATTTCAGACACAGACTTTCCAAGCTTCTTATGTGACGATTTTAAAAGATCGTGCATTTCAGGCGGAACAGACAAACTCATAATTTTCAAGTTAGACATTATTATCCTCTGCCAAAGTGTTCTCTTAACTTAGTTTTCAATGATTCGTCTTTACTTTTTTGAATCGTTGATTCTTTGCGTTTACGACGCTTTTTTTCTCCGGGACTCTCGTAATATTGTTTCGCCCTATGATCGGTCAACACTCCTGAATCATTTACACGTTTTTTGAATATAGCAAACAAAGACTTAAAAGCCCGATCTTGTTGATCGTAACTAGCATTTGCTGGAAGCTTTTTCAATTCCACTCTGACTCTAACAGCACTCATTGTCAATACTCCTAATTTTTCGGAACTTTTACAAACTTGGTTCCTAAGTTTTTCGATTTTATTTTCCTGACTTTTTCATAGAGTAATTGTTGTTCTGACTCTACAGTAGAAGGTAAATTATTTCTATCTACACGAGACAACAACACATTCAACTTAACCATTATGCGATCTATTAAATTGACTTTCCAAACATTTTTATCTTCTTGATCTATAATAGTAGAAAAAGAAAAAATATGTTCTCTTGGCAGATCGCCACCACACAAATCTTCGTACTCGTACTCTTTCTGTCCCATGTATCTATTCCTTTCGTCACAGGAAATGTAAGGACTTCTTGATAAAACAGCTAATCTTGATACCCCTGTGAATACATCTAAGACACATGTGCTGCTTCTCATTCCTGCCATAATTGTGCCAATGTCTGAATCCGTTATATACATGCATTTTTCAACTAAATTTTGAGACAAATCATGAGTCGAAAAGTTTTGCCACACCAATGGGGTAAATCCTTTGCCAATCAATTGTTCAGCCAAAAACAACCAAAAATCTTTTGGTGATTTATGATATTCAAGCCTTCCTAGCTTCCATCTTTGAATCCATTTTGATGGATGAATAAAAACTAAATTTCCGCCTCTTTTGGTAACTTCTCTATTGAATTCTTTACCTAAAACAGCAAACGAAGGAACTGAAGGTCTGTATCTTTTGATGTGCCCAAATCTTTCAAAAAACTGTTGGGTAATGCCATTGTTATAAAACGGAGTAATTGAAGTGTGATCTAAAACCTCTTCAAAAAAATGATTTAAACTTCTGTGCAACCCGACTGCTTGATCGCTATTATTGACCAATCCGTTGGCTTTAGAATAAAGTACATTTAATTGTTCTGGCTTAACTGACCAATACTCATCGGCATAAGGAAACAACTCTCCAAGCCCCGGCCAAGAACAAATTATAAAATACTTAGAACCTTTAGACTGCTCTCGATATCTTTTAATAAGTAATGATGCAGCAACACAAATTGAAGATAAATCCCCCAATAAAACAAGTACACAAATATTAGAAATAGAAGTAGGTATGTTTTGAGAGTTAAATCTAACTCTTTCAAAATTACAACTTTCTGCTGCTCTTTTTAAAATCGCAGGAACATCCATCATTCACCCCCGATACGGTTATAATTTTTATCTCTCATCTCTTCAATAACTGACACATTATTCACCAATCCAATAATGTCTTTGTAATTGTCAACTTCCAACTCCTCAATGGCCTGTTTGGTAATTTCCAAACCCTTATCATTATTTTCATAAACGTTTAAATAATGAGAAATAACAAGTTTGCTTGGTCCGAAATCACACAAATTCCTCCTATAGCCTTCTTGTCCTTGCCCCCAAATCTGTTCTGGGCTTTCAAATAAAATATACGGCACTCCCATCATAGAAGCAAATCTTGTGGATGCAGTCCAATATTGAACCGTAAACTTCATTTGCCTGATAAGAGCAAGTATAAATTCCAAGTCTCTAGCTTTTGGGTTATTGGAAAAATCAGGTATATGATTTATTGCGTCTGGAAGTGGCAATACGTTTTGCTTCTCTCCTAACCATACGGGGTTGTACCCCTTATCTTCAAGCATGTTTACTAAATTAACATAAAACTCAGGTTGTAAGTTTCGACCATAAGTCTTCCTCCCACGAGCAAATATTCCTACAGGATTTTCTTTCAAATACGATTTGGCATCGTCTTGTTTGTGCTGAGATGGAAACGGAATGCATCGTGCATGTTTTTTATATTCAGCAGCATTGGCAAAAATAGACCACTCAACATCTTTGCTTTGACAATACCTGCAATCATCTCCTTTTTTAACATCCCCCCAATATGCTCCGCAACTCCTACATGTGTTGCCTACTGCTACCCTTCCCATGTATTTTGCAGGAACAACCCGTCCGTACTCTCGCATCTTTTTTTCCAACCGATCAAGATTTTTGGAAACGTGATGAAAAGCCCGACAATAATCTCTCAACCATTGATGATCTTCTTTTACTTCCCAAAATTCATCTACTAGTCCACGATATAAATATTCCCTTCCATGCCATCCCATTGCTATCGTGTACTTGCCAGAATTTTCTCTTAGAAATTTTGGAATACAATACATTACTGCCACCGACTCGCATCCAAATTCGTAAAAACAAGAAATAATCAAAACGTCTTTTGGATTAGATGGCTTGGGGCGATTGTTAAACTTAAAAACATTGAACGATATGTCTTCGACAGGCTCTTCTTTCTCTTTACTGCCTGTGTTTCCAGCAGTAAACCTTTGAGGCTTTATGAGTTTCATGAATTCCCCTTAATCCTATACATCTCAGCCGTATTGCCGCACTTAGCACATTTAAAACGTCTTCGTTTGCCGCAAGTAGGACAATTACTTTTTATTTCGTTTAAATGAGCCAGATCGCTAGAAATGCCAGTCGATTTTTCGGTCCATGCACAATTTTTACATTTTATAACAAACGGCTTTTCCATTCCATTATAATAGTCTGAAAAAAACAAAGCTTACTTTTTCATGATTCTTTGGACTCTTTTTGTTTCTTTCTCGTTATACAACAACCATGTTTTATCTTTGGTTTCATCATCGTCATCATCATAAATACTACCGCCGCCTAAATCATATTTATATGCACCTTTGCCAAGTTTGCCGCCACCGCCTCCGAATGCGCCTCCTAATTCCTTGCAAAGCTTAGGAACTGAAAGAGACGCATTAGAGCTACGAACCGATCCTTCGATCCTAGTATTGTCAACAATTGCAAAAGCGATTCCAGTATGAATGCCTTCCCAACGAGCCATTTCATCTGCCATATCCGCTATCATATCTCTGTGTTTTGCTGGAATTACTCCCATCCCTACCACCGATACTCCATCAACAGATGTTGCGTGCATAATAGCTTCCGCTTTATGATCTATCCAAAATTTAGGTCGTTCAAAATTAACTATTTGTTTTAACAAATTAGAATTTTTAAACTCAAAAGAATTTGACCATGCTTTAAATTCATATTGCGTTGCATCATCAGACATTAGGTTTTCCGTATCTGTAGCAACTCCCACCAAAATTGCCGTAGCCACTCTTGTATCGGCATCATTGTTTTCTTCAAATACAAGTCCCGCTTTATCAATCAAATCATACACAGTAGCACAACAGCTACCTGCTTTTAAATTAATAAAAAGCCCTTCAAACCCCTCACCGCATGTTTCTTTATGATGATCTATAACTAAATCAAAAATAGGCTTATCCCTATTCTTGGCAACCCCTGCGTTAGACGGAACTGTGTCAACGAGGATTTTAATTGAATAAGAATCTGCAACATATTCATCAACCGATTTCAAATCAGGGTCCAACAAATTAACCATTGCCACATTTTGCGGATGCGACACAGGCCCTACGTAAAAGGCATCAGACGGAATATTGAACGCCCTGTCTAACAGCCAACTCATAGCCATTATCGAGCCAATAGCATCTGGGTCTGGATAAGCGTGCGTAAAAATAGCCGCACGCTTTTGCTGCTCCAAAAGATTTTTGAATTTGTGAAAATAAGTGGCTATACGAGGCATCGTGTTGTCTTTTGTGTCAACATCACATTCGTCTATTTCTTCAAGAACAATTTCTTCTGACATATTAAATTTCCACAATTGCTTGTTTAAAGTCGTTTAATTCATTGCACCACAAACCATAACGACCAACATTTTGTGTGAACACGATCAAATCTAATGGCAACACTCGCCACTTTGGGTTGCCTTCATCGTCCAACTTGACTTCATTCGTGTATTGTACCCTGCCCCACTGATCTTTCACAACTACCTTTTTGTCATTTTCAACAATGACTTCTGGTATATATTCAGCAGCACATCTAGACAAGTGTAAGTCTATCAGTGCCTCTTTTTGCTCTGTAGTTAAAATGGCACTCCACACATCAGAACATATCTGAATACAAAAATCATGTTTTGTATTCATCCAAATTTTATTAAAACCAGAAAAACGAGAAACGTTTCCCCAATTGAACCTATCTTTGATAAATGGTTTTGAATCCGAAAAAGATACAGCTATAGACGCTTGCGATAACCTTTGATCGTGATGTTTTAATTTAACTTCAGAAACCAAGTCCCAAACATTCTGGGTAGCTTTCCATGTAATTGGCATAAAAATAAATCCTTTTAGTGTGTTCTTGAAAGATTTATTCTAACCTAACAACCAATCAATGTCAAGCTTTTCATTTGTCTGAATTATTTGTCTTAGACAACGCATCGCTTAATTCATCTAATGTTTGCCTTAGAGATGCAATCTGAGGTTCGAATTTTTTAGAAGACTCGCCTTTGCCGTCAAAAGTATTCAGCTTATCTTCTAACTCATGAATTTTAACTTTTAAATCAGCTATCTTTTCCAAATCTTCATTCGTATAGGTAACGCCTAACGGACCCGGTTCCATAGACTGATCTTTCCCTATAGTGTCATATCTTATTGGGTTGTTTGGAGAGGACGCCGCAGCCTTAGCCACATCTGCCAATGCTTTATTTTCATCTTCTTTGATAATAGCAATTGGATCAGGAGCCATTCCTTGATGTGTTGAAACACGGTACACATTATTCCAATAACGTGCATCTACTTCATTGATTGTTTCTGTAGGATTCGATTGTTGAAAACCGAAATAATCAGGATCAGATGTTTGCGACGATGGCATAGGAGGCTTCGGGGCATCTTTGAATATACCAGCCTCTAATGCTTTGTCCCATTTATCACAGTAATCTAAAAAACTATCAGTGTGGTTTGCTTCCATATAAATTATATAGTCTGACTACATTCTTTTTAACAGCATTGCAAACGGCATCAACCTACGTAATCCACTATTCAACCAACTTGCCGTTAACAACTAAATTATCGTCTTCAATCTCTTCAGGATGCAAAAATTGATTTGGATTGATTAACGAAATTGTGGTCCAGTGTGGATCATTCATAGGTATGTTTTCTGGATTTGTGTAATAAAAAGCCTCAAATGTATATTTGTAAGGCTTGTCCATCACTTCTTCCTCGCTCATGCCGTTTATCAAATCCTCCGCCATTTCTTTTGGAACTCGATATGCATCCTGCTCAGATGCAAAAAGTAGCTTTCTCATTACCTGAGCAGTGGCTTCAGCTTTTTCGTACTTAATCAATAAGTCCAGTATATTCTTCTTCTCGTTGCCTCTCACAAATTCTGCCATTGCACGATAGCAGGCAATGACATCGCCCTTGCTAGGCTTGTTTCTTCTAACATCAAAAAAGTGCTTATCAAAATTACTTGCATCAATTTCTAATTCTTCAGACATATTTTTCATCCTAAAATCGTCAAACCACTATCAATCTCTGTGATGTTTGACACAACTGGTTTATCAACATTTTCTGGAACAATATCAGGTCTAGCCATTACTTCCAGTCTGTAGTCTAGATTTTTATCTTTTGGAATTTCGCTCTTTCTGTGTTTAGGGGGACTATCAAAAGTATAACTAGAAAATCCTGCACCGGGACGTTCGACTCTGACCCTAAGCAAATTACCCTTCCTTGTTCCATCCCAAAACTCAAATTCTTCTTTAAATTTTCCAAAATCTTCACCCCAAACCGTCATATTAACCTGACGCCAATTAGCATCTTCAATTTTAATGGAGTAGTATTCATTCCCTTTTTTAGAAACCCTCGTTTCTGGAGGCTTGACTATATGTATTTCCACACAACACACTAACTTGGTGTCGTCATCAAATTGATCGAACGTCATGCCGCCCATGTAATCTTTACTGTATTCCAGCAAATGATCCCAACCAAAGCCGTAATACAGTGATTCTGCTACTTGCGGAATGTCATCGTATATTTGTCCTAAATCTTCTGGAATGTTGCCCGTGGGCTTAAAATCAGCAAGAGTTATCTCTCCATCTTCTTTGATTTTTTGTGCATATCCATCTACATTTTTTCTGTATTTTCTAAACACCTTCAACGATTGTTCCATGTCCTGAATTTTGAATTCACTCATTTTAACTACATCCTCGAAAATAAGCTTCCATTTTTTAGCATTGAAATCATTCAGGTTTATTCCATGAACATTTGCATATGTGTTTATTTCACTAGTCAATTTATCCAAAACATCTTGAGCCAAATCTTTGGCTTCATCGCCAAGTAAGAAGGTCATTTCCTCTATGATCCCCAACCTAGATTTATCATTTCGCTTAGAACGATCTTCTCTCTTTTTCATTTCTTTTTTGTAATGTTCATAAAACTCATAATAAACTCGCCTTTGATTATCTGGACAAAATACACATAACCCTATAATTGGCTTTAAGGCAGTAGCATCTGTTCCAAATCGATGAATGAAATCTTCGAGAGATTGATATGGTTGTCCAGCTACTATGCGTTGTGCCATTTCTTCGCCAATTCCCTTGACATTAGAAAAACCCATGAAAATTTCATTATCAACTATCTTGAAATTCCACCCAGATTTATTGATGTCTATGCGATTCAACTTAACGCCATGTTTGTCAGCTTCTTGTTTGTAATCCTTAATTTTTTGCTCATCACTGGAACAACTTAAAATAGCAGCAAAAAATTCGAGAGGATAATGTGCCTTAAGCCACAAAAGTCTTGCAGAAATATAAGCATAAGCTACGGCATGACTTTTGTTGAATCCATATTCTGCAAAACTTTCAATTTGCTGCCAAAGATTGTTGACTTGCTCCTCTGTCCAACCAAGTCTCTTCTGCCCATTTTCCAAAAACATATCTTTATATTTGGAAAATCCTTTGATCTGCTTTTTGCTGATAGCCTTTCTAACCTTTTCGCAATGGGAAAGAGGAACGCCACCTACGGCATTCAATATTTGCATAACCTGTTCTTGAAAAACTAAAACTCCATAAGTTTTTTCTAAAATAGGACTGAGCAAAGAATGTAATTCGTACTTTTCTACACCACGTTTTCTGCGAATATACGCTTTGTCCATTTCGCAATTTAACGGACCGGGCCTGTATAAGGCAGAATATGCCACTAAGTCGTCAAAGCCTGTTACGGTGCCTTCTTTGGCAAGCTGTCTAATTCCATCTGAATCAAATTGAAAAATACACTTCAATTGACCGTCATTTGCCAGCACCAAAGATTTCGGATCGTTCAAATAAGAAATGTCAGACCAATCATCAAGGCCGGGTAGTGCGTTTATACTCGCTACGCCATGACGATCTTTTATCAATTTACAAGCAATTGCAATTTGTAAAAGATTGGTAATTACAAGAAGATCAAATTTTACCAGACCCAAAGGACCTAAATCTGTACCGTGCAGACCTTCTACAAACGCAGACACATGAGCGTTATCTTTGCCTCTCACAAGTGGAACAAAATTATCAATTCTTTGGTTTGCAATGATTAAACCGCCAGCGTGCATAGACATGCCACGGTTCCTGTTCAATAACCGTTTTGCCGAATCACCTACATCTGGATTGTTCTTGCAATATTCTGCTAATTCTGGCATTGATTCCAGAGCTTTGTCAAATGTAAGAACCTTTCCATCTTCATCTTTTAAACCAAGTTTTGTAGTCAAAGATAAAACTTCGTTTCTATCTTTGCCATGAACCTTAGCCATGTCGATTAAAGCACTCTTAATTCCAAACGTCGTATAATTACCAATGGCGCAAATGTTGTCAGCCCCAAACTCTTTAGCCGCCCAAACAGTCTTCAAATATTCCCTAACTTGAGGAAGATAGTCAACATCGATATCTGGAAGCTCACCTTGAATCCAAGCCGCCTCTTTTTCAATGTCAAAATCCACGCACAAATCAAGAAGATGTGCAACAAAAAGATTGTTTTCATTTTGCGAAAATCTTACGTTTCTTCTGTGTAAGTCAAGGAAATAATCATATTCTCCAAGATTATCAATATGCTTTATTTCTAGCGTCAAACGTGCTTTGTGTTCATCCGAAATAAGACCCTTGTCTTTCATAGAATTAACACAAATTTCAGTCAGTATTGCCTTTTCCTTGTCCATGTCCATTTGTAAATCCTAAATGTTCGAATAATTTTGTAAGATATTCAATTACTTCACCGCAAATACCATTATATGTTAATTCTGAATTACCCGCAACATTCAAAACTTTAATGTTATGCATTGCTATGAATTTCGCTACTTCCTCTACGGAACGAGGAGATGCCAAATCAACATCAATGTGCGGTTTCTTATATTGATGAATCGCCTTTAATGTGCATATTTCTCCAGCGGAATTCAAATCAAAAGCCAACCTGATGGTTGCGTCTGAATCACGCACGTTAGCATATGTGCGAGGTGTATAACGATAAGAATCATGCTCTTCGAGATCGTACTCTTTTGCCCATTCTGGTCGTGGTCCGCATTGAGTAAGAAATCCATTTGGCATCCAGCCGCCAGTTTTAATGCCAAATTTTTTAGCAGCTATCAACCCAGCAATGTCTGCGCCTGTTTGCCCGCCTGATATTATCTTTTCTATCATTTTGATTTCCTTCCACAAAAAATAACACAAAACAAAAATGCCGCAAGCCAATGGGTTAAATCATAAGGACGATCTACACACCACAATGTGTTGATTGTCCACAATACAACAAATGGAAATAAAGCAATTAATAAAATCGCAATTGAAACCGTAGTTAAAGCCGTCGCATAATCTTTGTCTTTCATTCTATTTCTCCCAACAACCCTCTGAAAATATGAGCGATTGTATCAACATTCCATCCATTACCTATCATTTTTCTAATTTGGTTGTTACTTGCCACGCCATCAAAGTAAGTTTCAGGCACGGTTTGAAGTCTGCAATATTCTTTGATTGAGTAATAGCGGAAAGGTAAATTGTTTTTAAATGCGTTAGGGTGTCGTCCTATTGGCATTGTCGTTAATACATTATCTTTTGCCACTGTGGTTAAGCAATTACTTTTGTCTCGGTTTGTGGCTCTTACTTCAAGGCATTGCGTAATTGGTATTGTTTTATCGTAATCTTGTCTTTTACCTCTATCATCTAATCTTCTACCCAAAATAGTAGCTTTGTTCAATCTTCGTCCTCTTATTGGGCCAATCATTACAGTATCTTCTAAAATATCAATCAACTTTATTCCTTTGTCGATTGGTTGTTCAATTGGAAAGTTTGCCCAATAAAGCCTTTCTCTGTTTTGGGCAGATACTAAAGCACTGTTTATCCTTACAGGCTCTACCCCTAAATGATCGGTTATTACTTGTTCATATTCTTTTTTCATATCAACATTTTCCAAAAGCCAATATTTCGGTTTACATTCCTTAACCAGTCTTACAAACTCGAAAAACAATTTACTTCTCTGGTCATTAAAATTCAATTGCAGCCCGGCATAACTAAATCCTTGGCAGGGACTTCCACCTATCAATAAATCTACTTGTGGCAAATCCGACCCTTTAATATCTGTAACACTTCCAAGTTGTATAGTATTGGGATAATTATGCTGGGTTACTTTAATGGCGTGTTTATCAATCTCAGAAGCATAATATTTGCCATAGGAAATTGATGCTTTGTTGAGTGCAATTTGTCCGCAACTCATACCATCGAATAACGAAAGTACTACACCTAACATCGGTTTTGAAAAAGCAAGGGCTTCTGTGGTATCAACATTTATAATTCTATGTGTCATTGATCCGTTTTGCGGACCCACACTCCTAATATTATTCTTCTTCATTTTCATTTTCAATTTTAAATCCAAATTGCTTATTCGGCTCAGCATCTTTAGATGAAATTTCTTCACACATTTCGCTCAACACGCTTATCGTATTTTCATAACTTTCATCAAACACGCAAACTGACAGAAAAAGTTCTTTAAGATGTGCAATCGACATGTTCTTTGTATCTTTTATCCATTTTTCAATATCAATTGAATATTCTTCAACCAATTCAGGAGTAAAAAGATGTTCAAAATACAATCTGCGAGATGCCGCACCGGGATGAGGCATCTTGAATCTTTTATCAAATCTACTTGGTCTATTAATTATTCTATCGCCAAGCTGCTCTGGGTAATTTGTCGTAGCGATATATACTACTTTTTCTGTTCTCTCAACTCCGTCTAAAATATTCAAAACCTCAGATTCGCTCCATTCTTCCAAAATAGAATCAATATCTTCCATTAAAGTAACCAATGGAGTATCTGGCTGTATTTCTCTAAACATTCTGATACATTCCAAATAATAATCTGGGTTATCAAACTTAACAGCTACCCCACCTCTTTCTATCACATCTTGCAAAACAATTTGTATGGTGCAAGATTTTCCCGATCCCGGTGGCCCCCATAAAATAATACCCCTCTTATAAGAAAGGTTGTGTTTCTTATATTTGTCTTCTCTATCCCAAAACTTTTTAATGTCAGAAATCACTTTATCTGAATTTGTCTCAGGAAATCTAAGAAGCCCTTCGGTTCTAATGTCTATCTTTTCAAAGAAATGACCACGTTGATGTTCGAATTTGGCTTCATAAAAGCCCGGAGGCAACTTTGTGCTAGTCACCCCCGCTGGGAAATACTTGCTGCCATCTGGCGTTTGCCATTGTTGCATTTTATTCGAATTTGCCGAGTCTTCTGGATCGAAGACTCCCGGATATTTGTCGCTTTTCTTAGCGTATTTTTTTGGCTGACAACCATTTAATATAGTTTTTAATTCTTTGATTTCGTTCATATTGCTGTACCCACATAAATAGTGATTGTTAAAAAATCAATTATAACAAAAATACGATCACCAAACAAGCATCATGCTTAAATTGGCTTTGCCATATGAATTATGTGCTGTCCATCCCCTTGCAACCAGCCAAAGTTATCCCACACCATAACTTCTCTTTTATCTTTATTTGCTATTTTTTCAGCTAAGTCTTTCATCTCTTTAAGAGAGTTTCCTTCTCTGTCATTGTGATAACGGTTTTTGTCTTTGTTGTCTTGAATGCAAATTACATAACGAAATTTGTGAACAATTGGAGCAGTTGGCTCAGTTGCCACATCCTCTCCTTTTGCCTTTTTTTTCTTCTCCCATGCAGCTAATTCTTCATGGGAATATTCACTAAGACCAAGTGTGTCCTCTTTCTCTTCTTCTATTTGTTTTTTTACTTTATTTTTGCGTGCCATGCTTGCATTGTAACAACAAAAAAACCCCCAGCCAAGGGCTGGGGGTTTTGTTCTTTGATTCGCCTTACATTGATCCGTGCGGACCAACACTGATAAAATGGAGCCGGGGGAAGTCGAATCCCCGTCCTGAGTGTATCTGATTTTAAACATCTACGTGTGTATCTAATTGTTCGATCTCGATAATCCAAACCACAACAAGCAAAGGTCTGAATTACCTAACAACAACGAGTCTTAATTTAGCAGTAGTTGTATGTGCTAAAAGCATTTGAATTTTTCGTACAAATCCTCAGACGCTATCAAAGTCGCTTCCTTGGATTCGCCATCACTCAGGGTGATGGGCATGGCTGCTTACGCAGCCATGCGGAGTTGAGTTTCGCCGTTTAAAGCTAGGTCGAATTTTAACGTGGTATCCGTCCAACCACGACACGCCACTTAACGCCGTCCTCACCAGTCGATACCTGTCGGCCCCAAGTTTTCAAAGAACATTCTATCTACTTTATTATACCACAAAATTTTTGTTTGTAAAGACTGCGTACCTAAAATTACGACGATCTCCACACGTAAACTGTTTCTCCATGCGTATCCCCTCAAATTACGACGATCTCCACCTTCGGTTTGCTGCACTTTTGCATCAAGGAACTTCTTCATGTCTTATTCCAGCATACAGCTTTTTTATCGCTTCTCTAGCCCCCTCTTGTGATTTGGAAGATTTACAGGAACACCGTGTAAAAACTCAACTGTTTTGACAGTATTTACTATTTCTTCTACCCCTGCTTCTACGCTTGGTATCTTAGTCATAGGTGTTATTTAGTTGGGGGGTTATTTTTAATTTCTACAGTAACAATGGTGTCATTTTTACTTCCGCCGTGGGGTACTAGCAGAATTCTTTTCATAGTGAACTTGCGATTTAAGCCAATCCCCATACTTGTCCAGCCGAAGCAAATTACCTTACCTTGTGGTTTAAGTATCCGTGCGATTTGTGTCTTACAGTCTCCCCAATACTTCATCGAAGTTGGCTTTGTATCTAATAACTCCATACCGACCCCCTCATAACATTGTTTAGCTTGGGTGATTGAGTACGGCGGGTCAAACAATACTCCGTCAAAGTGTTCTGCTGGTTGAGACTTAAGAAACTCTAAAGCATCCATGTGATGAGTAGTCGGCATTTCATTTCTAAGGTCGTTTGTAACTTCAGCAGGACTATTCATTCCAGCAAAAGGGTCGCACCATAAACCATCAGTTACTTCCTCTTTGAGCAATTCAGCAATCGTTTTAATTATGAATGTCCATTTGTTTGGCATTGCCCACTTGCGTTCTATTTTCATGTAGTTACTCCTTATAGGTTATTAAACTAACTCG
>Ga0163144_10011071_pt1 | contig 19130 bp, 13 predicted proteins | sample OliLak19BULKMAT1_FD_123175 | JGI IMG/M metagenome (GOLD analysis project Ga0163144, IMG submission 123175) | Freshwater microbial mat bacterial communities from Lake Vanda, McMurdo Dry Valleys, Antarctica - Oligotrophic Lake LV.19.BULKMAT1 | ecosystem: Environmental > Aquatic > Freshwater >... | reverse complement strand
GACATTATCGGGTTCGGCTAATCTTTGCTTGATCGGGAGCGCGTTGCTCTGCATCCCAGCTGCGTAGAGGATCACGCGCGAAAAGTCCCGTCTTTTCTTTTAGGGCAAGCGCAGGGCTAGCCCAGGTGCCGGGCGAGCCAGTCCGCCGCCGTTCCCGTCGCCGGAACGTCGAGCAGCGCGCGCAAACGCTCCGCCTGCGCCGCGGTCCGCGCCCGCCGCGCCGGATCCTCCACGCTCGCGCGCAGCTCCGCCGCGAGGGCCGGCGCCGTCGCCGCATTTTGGATATACTCCGGATACATCGGCTCGCCGAGCAGCAGGTTCGCGATGCCGATCTGGCGCACCTTCACCAGCCGGCGGCCGAGAAAATAGGTGAGCGCATCCGTCTGGTAGGCGAGCGCGCCGGGAATGCCGGCCAGCGCGCATTGCATCGACATCGTGCCGCTCACCGTCAGCACCGCCGCCGCGCCCACCACGCCACTGCCGGTGGTGGACTGCAAACGCACCGCTGGCGGCGGCCGCGCCGCCTCCAGCGCGCCGCGAATCTCGCCGCTCGGATAAAGCACCACCGCCTCGCGCGCCACGCCCGAGAGCCGGTAGGCCTCGAGCAGCACGGGGAAAATCCGCGCCACCAGTTGCCGGCGGCTGCCCGGCAGCAGCAGCACCGGCCCCGCCGGATCGGCCGCGACCGGCGCCACGTGATCGGGCGCCATGAACGGATGCCCGACAAACTGCACCGGCAGCGCGGTGTCCGCGTAGGCGGCGGCTTCGAACGGAAAAATTGCCGCCACGCCGTCGAGATGCTGCGCCATCGCGAAACGACGCCGCGCCCGCGACGCCCAGATCTGCGGGCTGATGTAATACAGCGTCTTCGTCGGCCCGCCCGCCCGGGCGGAAAGGCCCTGCTGGAACAGCCGCTTCGCGATGCGCAGGTTCAGACCGGAGGAATCGACGAAGCACACCACCCGCGGCCGGTGTTGCGCCACCCAATGGACGATGGCCGCGATCAGCGAAAGATAATGCCCGATCTTTTTCAGGACGGCGAAACCCATCGCCGAACCCGTCGTGAGATCGGCCAGCAACTGCGCCCCGGCCGCCGCCAGCCGCGGGCCGCCCAGGGCGCACACCACGATTTCCGGGCGTTTCGCGCGCAGTTCCCGCACCAGGCGCGCCGCATGCTCGTCACCCGAATGCTCGCCCGCGACGATCAACAGATCGACGCGGCCGCCCGTCGGCGGCGGCAAGCGAAATGGCAGGGATTTTTGATCAGTCATGATTCGGAGAAACCGCTAATCGACGCTGATGTTCGCTAATCAAAGCGAACTAACCTCGGCCCGAACCAGTTCTTACGGGATCTGAAATTAGCGCCCATCAGCGATCATCAGCGGTTTCCTCCGGATTGAGCGCGAATCTGCTCGGTAATCGTGATCGCCACCTCCAGCGCGCTCTTGCCGAGAGCCGCGCCGACCTTCGGCTGCTTGGCCTGGGCCACGCTGTCGACGAAATGCGCCAGCTCCAGCGCCAGCGGCTCGCCTTTCTCGATCGGAATCTCGCGCACCGGGATGGCGCTGAGATCGCCCGCCTTCACCAGCCCGATCTTCATCTTCAGGCCGTAGGCGACGATATCGCTCTTCTTCACCAGGTGGCCCGCCTGGTTCATGAAATCGAGCGACAGGTAGGCGTCGCCCTGGAAAATCCGGATCTCGCGCGCCTTCTTCGTGCTCATCCGGCTCGCGCTGAGATTCGCCACACAGCCGTTCTGAAACTGGATCCGGGCGTTCGCGATGTCCTCGCTCTTGGACAACACCGTCACGCCCACGCTGTCGATTTTCGCGATCGGCGACTTCACCAGCGCGAGCACGATCCCGATGTCGTGGATCATGAGATCGAGCACCACGCCGACCTCCGTGCCGCGCGGCTGGTAGGGCGCGAGCCGCTCGGCCGTGATGTAGCGCGGCTCGTCGATCTCCTTTTCGAGGAAACTCATCACCGGGTTGAAGTGCTCGATGTGCCCGACCTGCACGATCCGGTTCGACGCGCGCGCCGCCGCCAGCACCTGCTCCGCCTCCTCGAGCGAGGCGCAGAGCGGCTTCTCGATCAACAGATGCGCGCCGGCCGCGAGCAGCGGCAGCGCCACCGCGGCGTGCTGGTCCGTCGGCACCACGACCGACACCGCGTCGCACGCGGCGCCGAGTTCCTCCAGGGTCGCGAACCGCCGGCAATGGTGCTTCGCGCAGATCTCCGCCGCACGCGCATCGTTCGTCTCGAAGATCCCGGTGAGCTCCGCATCCGGCAATCCCGCGTAGACCCGGGCGTGGTGTTGACCGAGTGAGCCGACCCCGGCGACGCCACAGCGGATTTTTTGAGAGCGGGAGAACATGCGCGGAGTCGTGATTTAGACAGGTTTGCCCGGATGAACAGGTTTATATCACCCGTCGCCGCGCCGGTGCCATCTCCCCCGTCGACCGCCGCCCGCGGGACGCCGGCGCATTTTGCACCTTTGCGCCGCCCCCGCTTTCCGCTTAGTTCCCGGCCCCATGCTGCCCCGCTTCGCCCTCGCCGCATTGCTGCTCCTTGCCGTCTGCACGCTCCACGCCAAGCCCCGCGCGCGCGAGTTCGGCGTGCCCTTCGATGGGACACCGGGGCCGCACAACGCCATCACCGATGTCGCCGGCATCGAGGTCGGCCACGTCACGCTGATCTCCGGCAACGGCAAACTCGAGGTCGGCCGCGGCCCGGTGCGCACGGGCGCCACCGCGATTCTGCCGCGCGGCCAGGACATCAATGCCGCGCCCGTTTTCGCCGGCACCTTCTCGCTCAACGGCAACGGCGAGATGACCGGCACCGCGTGGATCGAGGAATCCGGATTTCTCGAGGGCCCGATCCTGCTCACGAACACCCACAGCGTCGGCGTCGTGCGCGATGCCGTCATCGCGTGGAAAACCAAAAAACTCGGCGCCGCGCTGCCCAATATCTTCTGGTCGCTGCCGGTCGTGGCGGAGACGTGGGACGGCTGGCTGAATGACATCAACGGCTTCCACGTGAAGCCGGAGCATGTCTTCACCGCGCTCGAGTCCGCGCGGGGCGGCGCCGTCCCGGAAGGCGGCGTGGGCGGCGGCACCGGGATGATCTCCTACGAGTTCAAAGGCGGCATCGGCACCGCGTCGCGCCGGCTTCCCGTCGATCTCGGCGGCTACACCCTCGGCGTGCTCGTGCAGGCCAATCACGGTGTGCGCAACCAGCTCACCATCGCCGGCGTGCCCGTGGGCCGCGAGATCGGCGGCGGCCGGCGGCGTTTCGCCGGCGCCGATCCGCACAACCTCGCCGGCCTCAGCGTCGGCGACACGGGCTCGATCCTCATCATCGTCGCGACGGACGCTCCCCTGCTGCCCCATCAGTTGAAGCGCCTCGCCCGCCGCGCCTCGCTCGGCCTCGCGCGCACGGGCGCCGTCTCCGGCAACGGCTCCGGTGATCTCTTCCTCGCCTTCTCCACGGCCAACGCGAGCGGCGCCGCGCGCGAAAACAGCCCGGGCGAAGGCGTGCAGGAATTTCGCGCCTCCACGTTTCAAGCCCTGACGAACGAGGGCATGAGTCCGCTCTTCGAAAGCACCGTCGAGGCCGTGGAGGAAGCGATCGTCAACGCGCTCATCGCCGGCGAAGCGATGACCGGCCGCGACGACCACGCGGTCGAAGCCCTGCCCTCGGCGCGAGTGCAGGAAATTCTAAAGAAGTTCAACCGGCTCACGCCGTCGGCCGCGACGCCGAAGCAGAATTAATTCAGAAGCCAGGAAACCGGGAAAAGAGGAACTGCGTTGGATATAGCCGACTTTATCTGGAACTCAGGAAATCAGGAAGAAGCAGCAGAAGATGGACAATTTTCCGGCCGATTTGGCTTTTTCCTGATTTCCTGATTTCCAGATTTGGCTTGTTCGGGGTTTTTCAGATTCCTGGTTTCCTGGCTTCTGAATTCATCCCTCTCCGAATCGGCTCGTTCTCCCTTCCTGGTTCCCTGGCTTCCGGCTCAATTTTCTCACCGTCGCCGGGCGAAAACCCCGAGCACCCGCTCCCCGCTTCGCGGTCCATGGCGCCATGCCGAAAGCGCGCAAATCGCGGGTCGCCCCCGCAAAAAAATCCAAACGCGACGTCACGTTCTCCAACGTCGACAAAGTCTTCTTCCCGCACACCGGCACGACCAAGGGCGACGTCATCCGCTACTACCTCCAGGTCGCGCCCGCGCTGTTGCCCCACCTGAAGGACCGGCCGGTCACGCTCATCCGTTTTCCCGACGGCATTCGCGGCGAGAAATTCTACGGGAAGAACGCTCCGCGCTTCGCGCCCCCGTGGATCAAGACCACACCCGTCCCGCGCAACGACGGCCGCCTGATCCATTACATCCTGATCAACGATGTCGCGACGCTCGCGTGGGTGGAAAATATCGCCGCCCTCGAGCTCCACCCGTTTCTGCACCGCCGGCAAAACCTCGATCGCCCCACGCACCTCGCCTTCGATCTCGATCCCGGCGAAGGCGCCGACCTCGCCACCTGCATCGAGGTCGCGTTTCTGATTCGCGATCTGTTGCAGCGGCTCGGCCTGGAAGCGTTTCCCAAAGTATCCGGCTCGAAGGGCCTCCAACTCTACGTGCCGCTGAACACGCCCGTGAGCTACGACAGCACGAAACCCTTCGCGAAAACCATCGCCGAGCTCCTCGCGCGCGAACACGGCGATCTCGTCGTCAGCGACATGTCGAAGGCGCTGCGCCAAAACAAAGTCCTGATCGACTGGAGCCAGAACGACGACAAGAAGACCACCGTCGCGCCCTATTCCCTGCGCGGCAAACGCGACGCGCCCTTCGTTTCGATGCCGGTCACGTGGGACGAATTGAAACGCCGCCGCCGCCAGCTCGACGCGCTCAATTTCACGCCCGCCGACGCGTTGAAGCGGATCACGCGACACGGCGATCTGTTCGCCCCCGTGCTCACGTTGAAGCAGAAACTGCCCACCGAGTTCCTCGCCGCGATTTCCCCGGCACCCTCGACGTCCGCTGGCAAATCGAGCCGCTCGCTCAACCGCTATGCCGCCAAACGTGATTTCTCGAAAACGGCGGAGCCAGGTCCCACAGTCCCAACGCGCAGCCGCCAGGGCAGCCGGCGACGTTTCGTCATTCAGAAGCACGCCGCGTCGCACCTGCACTACGACTTCCGTCTCGAGCTGCACGACACCCTGAAATCCTGGGCCGTGCCGAAGGGCCTGCCCTGCGAGAAGGGCGTCAAGCGCTCCGCCTTCCTGGTCGAGGACCACCCGATCGCGTATCTGGATTTCGAGGGCACCATCCCCAAGGGCCACTACGGCGGCGGCACGGTCATGGTCTGGGACATCGGCACCTACGAACTGATCGGCGGCGATTTCGGGAAGGGGGACCTGAAGCTCCGCCTCGAGGGCAGGAAACTCAAAGGCGAGTGGCACATGTTCCGGATCAAGAGCCCCGATGAAAAGCCGGTCTGGCTCATCATCAAATCCGGCACCGCCATGAAGCCGATCAGCGCCCGGCGCGATGATCAGTCGGTGCTCACGCAGCGCTCAATGGCACAGATCGCCAGGGCCAACGATCGCCAGTGGCAGAGCGCCCACGCCTGACCAGCGGCTCAAGGCGGCGCCGCCGCCCTGAAGAGTCGACGGGTTGATTCGCCGCCGGGGGACGGGCGCACGATGAACCAGACGGTTACCTCCGCCAATCGACTTGTCCTTGGGCTGAAATCCGATCCTTAATCCGTCGTCTTCCCCCCCGCCGGCGGCCTTCCCACTTCCGCTTCCTTTGGGCTGCCTGACCCGACCGCCGGCCAACACCCTCCTGCATGAACCCACGTCCCTCCCCTCGCCTGTGGCAACCGTCGCGCCGCGAATTCCTCTACGTCGGTCTGCTCGGCACGGTCGGGATGACGATGAGCGATCTGTTTCGCGCGCAGGCCCGCGCCGCCGGCGTCGGCCACGCCGGCCAGCTCGGCACCGCCGCCGGCAAGGCCAAGTCAGTCATCAATATCTACCTGCCCGGCGGCATGTCGCATCAGGAGTCGTTCGATCCCAAGACCACCGCGCCGATCGAATACCGCGGACCGCTGGAAGCGATCAAGACCTCGGTCGCCGGCGTTTATTTTTCGGAGAACTTGAAGGAGACCGCCAAGATTGCCGACAAGATCACCGTCATCCGCTCGATGACGCACGGTGAAGCCGCGCACGAACGCGGCACGCACACCATGTTCACCGGCTACCGGCCGAGCCCGGCGATCCAGTATCCGAGCATGGGCAGCGTCGTCTCGCACGAGCTCGGCGAGCGCAACAACCTCCCGCCCTACATCCTCATCCCGAACCAGACCACGCCGTATGCCGGCACCGGATACCTCGGGGCCGCCTACGGCGCCTTCGCCCTCGGCAGCGATCCGGCCACCGACAGCTTCGCGGTCCGCGATCTCACGCTGCCGGCCGGCATCGACGCCCAGCGCTTCGCCGAGCGCCGCGAGATGCGCTCCGTGGTCGACGCGCATTTCAGCGCGCTCGAGAAATCGGACGCGCTCGAGGGCATGGACTCCTTCTACCAGCGCGCCTACGCGATGATCAGCTCGGAAAAGGCGCGCGCGGCCTTCGACATCAAGGCCGAGCCGAAAAACATCCGCGACAACTACGGCCGCAACGCCGCCGGCCAGCGCATGCTGCTCGCCCGCCGCCTCGTCGAGGCCGGCGTCCGCTTCGTCTCCCTCACCTACGGAGGCTGGGATCACCACGACAACATCAAGCGCGCGAACGGCCAGCAGATGCCGAATTTCGACAAGGCCTACGCCGCGCTGATTCGCGATCTCGATGAGCGCGGGCTGCTCGACTCGACGCTGGTGATCGTGAACACCGAGTTTGGCCGCACACCGAAGATCAACGGCACCGCCGGCCGCGATCACTGGCCGAAGGTCTTCAGCATCGCGCTCGCCGGCGGCGGCATGAAACGCGGCCTCGTTTACGGTTCCTCCGACGCCACCGGCGGCGAGCCCGAGAACGATCCGCTCACCGTCGAAGATTACGCCGCGACGGTCTTCCACCAGATCGGCATCGATCCGGACAAGACGCTCCTCACGCCCGGCGGCCGGCCGCAGGCGATCGTGAAGGACGGCAAGGTCGTCAAAGAGCTCCTCGCCTGAGCCCGATGCGTCTCGCATTCCTGCTCCGAAGGTGGAGCGGCTTGGCCCCCAGCCGCTTGCTTGGACTCGTAGCGGAACGGCTTCCCGTTCCGTTGGAGCCGAAAGCGGCTCCGCTACCAAACGGCCTGTTGAGCGGGGCCATTGCGTTTGCCGCACTGCTCTGCGCGTCCCTCGCGCACGCCGTCGCGCCCGTCTTCACCGCGATTGCGCCCGCCGGCGGCCAGCGCGGCACCGCGCTCGAGGTCACGTTGCGCGGCGACCGTCTTGCCGACGCCCAGGAGATTTTTCTCTACAGCCCCGGCATCACCGTCGAAAAAATGGGCGAAGCGGCCGAGAAGCAGCTCAAGGCCACGCTGCGGATCGCACCCGACTGCCGCCTCGGCGAGCACGCGCTGCGCGTGCGCACCGCCAGCGGCATCTCCGCGCTGCGCATTTTCTACGTCGGCGCGCTGCCGTCGGTCGACGAGAAGGAACCCAACAACGTCGGGAACAAGCCGCAGGTCGTCGCGCTGAACTCCACGGTGCAGGGCACGATCGGCAACGAGGACATCGATCGCTTCATCGTCGACGGGAAGAAGCATCAGCGCCTCTCCGTCGAAGTCGAAGGCGCACGGCTCGGCCGCACGATGTTCGATCCGATCGTGTTCATTCAGGATGCCGCCGGCAAGACGCTCGCCACCTCCGACGACACGCCCCTGCTCGGCCACGACTGCTTCGTTTCGTTGCTCGTTCCCGCGGATGGCAAATACATCATCCAGCTCCGCGACATGGCCTACGCCGGCGCGGGACATTTTTATCGGATGCACGTCGGCACGTTTCCGCGCCCCGCGGTCGTCTTCCCGCTCGGCGGCCAGCCCGGCGAGACGCTGCAGGCCAGGTTCCTGGGCGACCCGAGCGGCGAATTCACGCAGGCGGTCACGCTGCCCGCGACGCCCCTCAGCCCGGTCGCGCGCTTCGGCGCCCTGGCGGACCGCGACGGCCTCGCGCCCTCGCCCAATTGGATGCGCGTGATTGCCGCGCCCAACGCTGAGCCCGTCGCGCCCGCCGCCACACTGGGGAAGGCGCCGTTGCTCGACGTGCCCGCGCCGCTCGCGTTCAACGGTGTGCTCTCCCAGAAAGGCGACGCCGCGTTCTTCAAGTTCAAGGCGAAGAAGGACCAGAACCTGGAGTTTTCCGTCTACGCGCGCCGGCTCGGCTCACCGCTCGACTCCGTGCTCACCGTGCTCGACGCCAAAGGAAAAAGCCTCGGCAACAATGATGACGCCGCGGGCAATCCCGACAGCTCCGTCCGCGTGAAAATCTCCGAGGACGGCGACTATGTCGTGCAGGTCGCCGACCAACTCGCCCGCGGCGGTCCGCACTTCACCTATCGCGTCGAGATCACGGAGGTCACGCCGTCGCTCACGCTCTCGATTCCCGACACCGCGCGCTACGACAACGAGACCCGCAAATCGCTCGCCGTGCCGCGCGGCAACCGCTTCGCCGTCCTGCTCAATCTCACGCGTGACACCTGCAACGACGAACTCGCCGTCGCCTTCGCCGGCCTGCCCGCCGGCATCACGATGCTCGCCGAGACGGTTCCCGGCAGCCTTTCCGCCGTGCCGGTGGTATTCGAAGCGGGCGCTGACGCTCCGCTTGCGGGCAATCTGCTCACACCTACTGCCGCGCCCGTCGATGCCGCCAAGGCGAAGAACGTCACGAGCCGTTACCGTCACGGCGTCGAATGGGTGCGGATCCAGAACGACACCGTGTATGTGAAATCTGAATTCGATCAGCTCGCCGCCGCCGTCGTCGAGGAAGTCCCCTTCAAGGTCCGGCTCGTCGAGCCAAAGGTGCCGCTCGTCCAGGCCGGCGACATGAACCTCCAGATCGTCGCCGAGCGCGCCGAGGGATTCGACGAACCGATTACGGTAAAGATGCTGTGGAATCCCCCGGGCGTGAGTGCGTTGCCCGACATGACGATTCCGAAAGGCAGCTCCACCGTCGCCTACAAGCTCAACGCCACCAACCGCGCCGAGCTGCGCAAGTGGAAGACCGCCGTCGTCGCCAGCGCCACCGTGAAGGGCGGCCTCGCCCATGTCTCGTCCCAACTCGGCGAACTCGAAATCGCGCCGCCGTTCGTCTCCGGCAAGATGGACCTCGCGAAGGTGGAGCGCGGCCAGACCGTGAAAATCAAGTGCGTCCTCGATCAGAAATTACCCTTCGAGGGCATCGCGATCGCGCGGCTGGTCGGCCTCCCCGACAAAGCGACGGCGAAAGAGGTCGGGATCACCAAGGACAGCAAGGAGGCCGTCTTCGAGGTGGTGACGACGGACAAGACGCCGGTCGGCATCACGAAGAACCTTTTCTGCAACGTCGTCGTCACGCGCGACGGCGAACCCATTTCCCACAATATCGCGACCGGCAGCGTGCTGCGGGTCGACGCCGCCAAGGCCAAGCCAGCCGCGATCGCGAAGGCGAGCGACGAATGAAGAACCGCACCCGAACGACTCAGCCACAGGTAGGGGCCGACCTCCGGGCGGCCCGGGTAGCGGCGCCGCTTCCGGCGCCGACGGAGCGGAAAGCCGCTGCGCTACGCAATGCGGCCCGCCCGGAGGTCGGGCCCTACCTTGGAACCGGCGTTGGAATTTTCATCCTCGCTTGCCTCTTGCCGTTTTCCGCGCGCGCCTTCGCCGCCGCATCCGCGCCCGCGCTCTCCGACGTCAAGGTCTTCCCCGCCGACATAAATCTCAAGACGCGCCAGGATCGCCAGAGCCTCGTCGTGCAGGCGATCTATGCCGACGGTGTCACCCGCGATGTCACGGGCCAGTCGACTTTCGTCCTCGGCAACCAGGCGCTCGCCAAGCTCGACAAGGCCACACTCTTCCCCGTCGCCGACGGCGCAACCGAGCTGAAAGTGACCTTCTCTGGCCGCACGCTCACCGTTCCCGTCAAAGTCGAAAACGCTCTGGCCGAGCAGCCGATCAGTTTCGTGAAGGATGTGATGCCCGTCTTCACCAAGGCCGGCTGCAACACCGGTGGCTGTCACGGCTCCTCGCGCGGCAAGGACGGCTTCCGCCTCTCGCTCTTCGGTTACGATCCCGACGGCGATCACTTCCGGCTCACGCGCGAGACCATCGCTCGCCGCATCAATCTCGAGGTGCCCGAGGAGAGTCTCGTCCTCGAAAAAGCCACCAACCGCGTGCCGCACACCGGCGGCGAGCGGTTCAAGGCCGGGACCGATTTCTATAACGTCATCCTCGCCTGGCTGAAAGCGGGCGCACCCAAGGATCCGGCCAACGTCGCCACGGTCGATCGCCTCGAAATTCATCCGCGCCAATCCGTCCTTGAGGGCACCGGCGCCACCCAACAGCTCACGGTCCGCGCGTTTTACTCCGACGGCACGGACCGCGACGTCACCGCGCTCACGGCATTCATGAGCAACAACGATGTCGCCGTGAAGGTCGGCGAGGACGGCAAGGCCGCCGCCGGCGTGCGCGGCGAGGCCTTCATCACCGCCCGCTTCGAGGCGCACGCAACCGGCGTGCAGGTGCTCTCGATCCCGAAGAATCTCAACTTCACCTGGCCCGCCGTCGCCGAGCACAATTACATCGACGGGCTCGTCCACGCGAAGCTCAAGAAGCTCCGTCTCACGCCTTCCGCCGTGAGTGCCGACGCGACGTTCCTCCGCCGCGTGTATCTCGACATCACCGGCACGCTGCCCTCCGCCGATGACGTGCGGAAATTCCTCACGGACACCGCGCCGGCGAAACGCACCGCTGTCATCGACGATCTGCTTTCGCGCAAGGAGTTCGTCGATCTCTGGGTCATGAAATGGGCCGAGCTCCTGCAGATTCGCAGCGCCGACCAGCAGCTCCAGATGAGCACCAAGTCCGCCCTCCAATACTTCGAGTGGCTCGAGGATCAGATCGCGCGCAACATCCCCGTCGATGCGATGGTGAAAACCCTGCTCACCGCCACCGGCCCGAGCTTCGAGGCGCCCGCCGCCAATTTCTACAAGGTCGAGCGCGACACGCTGAAGCTCTCCGAAAACGTCGCGCAGGCGTTCATGGGCGTGCGCGTCCAGTGCGCGCAGTGCCACAACCATCCGTTCGATCGCTGGACGATGAACGACTACTACAGCTTCGCCGCGTTCTTCGCGCACGTCGGCCGCAAGGCCGGCGAGGATCCGCGCGAGACCATCGTCTTCAACAACGCGAGCGGCAGCGTGAAGCACCCGGTCGGCGGCAAGGACATGGCCCCGAAGTTCCTCGGCGGCGCGCAGCCCGTTGTCCCGAAGGGCGGCGACCGCCGCCACATCCTCGCCGACTGGCTCGCCTCGCCCGACAACCCGTATTTCGCCCGCAATCTCGCCAATATCATCTGGGCGCACTTCTTCGGCAAAGGCATCGTCGATCCCGTCGACGATGTGCGCGTGAGCAATCCCGCCTCGAACCCCGAGCTCCTGGAAGCCCTCGCCGCGCAGCTCACCGATTACCGTTACGACTTCAAGAAGCTCGTCCGCGACATCTGCCGCTCGCGCACGTATCAGCTTTCCCCTGTCGCCAACGAGACCAACGGTGCCGACGAACAGAATTTCGCCCGCGCCGGCATCCGCCGGATCCGCGCCGAGATCCTGCTCGACGCGCTGAGCCACGTCACCGCCAGCAGCGAGAAAATCCGCGGCCTCCCGCAGGGCGCCCGCGCCGTCGCGATCGCCGATGGCCGCACCAGCACGTATTTCCTCACGACCTTCGGCCGCGCCACCCGCGAGACGCCCTGCTCCTGCGAGGTGAAGATGGAACCGAACCTCTCGCAGGCGCTGCACCTCCTCAATGGCGACGCCGTCAACGCCAAGGTCGTCAACGGCGGCCTCGTCAAAAAATGGCTGAAGACGGGCCGCTCGCGCGAAGAAATCATCGAGGAACTCTACCTGCGCACACTCAACCGTTTTCCCACCGCGACCGAGTCCGAGAAAATCCTCGCGTTCTTCACCGAGGGCAAAAGCGCCGAGGTGGTGCTGAACGACCTCTTCTGGTCGCTGCTCAACGCGAAGGAATTTGTGTTCAATCACTGAGATGACGATGCGGGCCCACAGTGTAGCGGAACGGCTGTCCGTTCCGTCACGGAGCCGAAGCGGCTCCGCGACGAAACTCCTTCTGGTCGCATCTCTCGCCGCCTCCGCCTTCGCCGCCACGTCTCCCGATCCCGCCGCGAAGAAAATCACCTACGAGGACGACGTCCTCCCCATCTTCCGCGACAACTGCCTGAAGTGCCACAACCCCGACAAGCAGAAGGGCGATCTCGATCTCACGTCGTTCAGCGCCGCGATCAAGGGCGGCGGCAGCGGCGCCACGCTCAACGCCGCTGATCCCGACAACAGCCAGCTCTTCAAGTCCGTCACGCACGCCGACGAGCCCTCGATGCCGCCGAACGCGAAGCTCACCGATCGCGACATCGCGACGATTCGCAAGTGGATCGAGGGCGGCCTCCTGCAGGGCGTGAACAGCAAGGCGATCGCGGCAAACAAACCGGCCGTCGACCTCGCGATCAAATCCACGAACCTCGGCAAGCCCGACGGCCCGCCGCCGATGCCCGGCCCGCTGCCGCTCGATCCCGTGGTGACTTCCGCCCGCGGCTCCGCGCTCAGCGCCATCGCGCACAGCCCGTGGGCGCCTGTCGTCGCCCTCGCCGGCGCCAAGCAGATCGTGCTGCACAACACGCGCGACCTCGAATTCATCGGCGTCATCCCGTTTGCCGAAGGCTTCCCTTTCGACCTGAAGTTCAGCCGCAACGGCAAGCTCCTTCTCGCGAGCGGCGGCCGCGGCGGGAAGTCGGGGCACGTCGTCGTCTGGGACATCACGACCGGCGAGCGCGTCATCACCATCGGCGACCAATTCGACTCCGTCCTCGCCGCCGACATCAGCGCCGACCAGCAATGGATCGCGCTCGGCGGTCCGGATCGCATCCTGAAAATCCACAACACGAAGGACGGTGCGCTCGAGCACCGCAGCAAGCGCCACACGGAGTGGGTCACCGCCGTCGAATTCTCGCCCGACAGCAAGTTTCTCGGGAGCGGCGATCGCAACGGCGGCCTCATGCTCTGGGAGGCGGCGACCGGCCACGAAATGTTCTCCCTCCCCGGCCACAAGGGCGCGATCACGGCGATCTCCTGGCGTGGCGACTCCGAGATGGTCGCTTCCGCGAGCGAGGACGGCACCGTGAAACTCTGGAAGGCGAGCGACGGCTCCGCGCTGCGCAGTCTGCCCGCCCACCCGGGCGGCGCTCTCTCCGTCCGCTTCGCCCACGACGGCCGGCTCGTGACCAGCGGCCGCGACAATAAGGTTCAGATCTGGGAAACGTCGGGTCGGAACGTCCGCGCCCTCAGCTTCACCGGCGAGCTCCCCAATCGCGTCACGTTCAACGACGACGGCCGGAAAGCCATCGGCAGCGACTGGGCGGGCAACGTCATCGTCTGGGATACCCAGACCGGCAAGGTGCTCGGCGATCTCGACGCCACACCGCCGCCCGTCGCCGCACGCGTCGCCGAAAGCACGAAACGGATCGCCGCGCTGCAGACCGCCCTGAACCAAGCCACCGCCGCCCACACCAAGGTCGATCAAGAAGCGCGCGCCGCGCAGGCCAAACTCGATCAGGCCAGAAAATCCCTCGCCGAAACCCGCAGCCGGCTGACCGCGCAGGGCGGCGAAATCATCAAGCACTCCGAACAAATCGCCGCCGAGCCGGAAAACGCCGCCGCCAAGGAAAAGCTCGGCAAGGCCCGCGAACAGGTCGTCGCGCTCGAAGCGAGGATCGCCGCGCTGCCGAAAGAGATTGCCGAAGCCACGAGGCAGGCCGCCGCCGCGAACAAGAAGGCAAGCGAAGCGAAGGTCGTCGTCGTCGATGCGCGCGCCACGCTCACCGCCGCCCAAGCTTCCCTCGCTCGCTGGCAGAACGTGCGCCCGACCGCCGCGGCGAAACCCGCCGCCGGCAAAGTGTCGCTGATCCCGTAACGCGGGCTCACCGCGGAGCGGAACCCCAGGAGGAATTCAGCAGCCAGAAAACCAGGAAGGACGTTCCTGGCTTCATGGCTTCCTGCCTTTTCCAATTCGCTTTCAAGATGGGCGAATTTGTAGCGGAACGGCTTCCCGTTCCGTGACGGAGCCGAAGCGGCTCCTCCGCTCCGAAATTAGTCCCTTCTTGAAAGCGAGGTGGAATTAATCACGTCTCGTCGAGTCGGAACGCAGTTTCACTAGTCGCTGCGCACCACCACGCCCTTGCCGAAGACCACTTCGACTTCGTCCGGCGTCTGCCGGCGACCACCGCCGCCGATGCCGGTGCCGACATTCACGCCGCCGAGACCGCCGCCCACCGACACGCCTGTGTTGCCCAGCAGGCCGGACCCAAGCCCCCCACCTTTGCGGTAAATCCACACTTCGTCTTCGCCCGCCTTTGCCGAGCGCGTCACGATTTCCGACGGCTTGCCCAGCGCCACCTCGACCTGTTCCGGCGTCATGCCCTTGCGCGCCTTGCCGGCCAGGACCGCTTCCTGCACCTCGAGCGGCCACGTCTCGTAGCGCGCCCGATTCGAATCGATCCGCGACATCGGCGAGGTCGAACACGCGACCAATAGTCCGCACACCACGCTTGCCCCGAAGCCCCGCAGCCCATCGCACAGAAAAGGTTTCACGCCGGGTTCGACGGCTGCGGCGGTGATTTGTTGCATCACCCGCCACGAGATCGGGCGCAGCCCGCGCTCCTCGTTTCCGGACAGTTGCTCAGGTCACGATTCCTTGCTCTTCCGCCGCCGCACATTGCGCAGTGCCCGCAGGTCGGGATCCGCCGCCGCGTCGACCTCCAGCCGCTTGTCCATCGCGCAGGCGACCGTCAGCCGGTGGCGCGCGCCCGCCAGATCGCCCAGCAGCGACTCGTAACACGCGAGATTGTAATGCAGCACGGCGGAGGTCTGGCCGTGCCGCGGTTCCGCCTCGAGCAGCACCGCGCGTGCTTCGGCCACGCGGTTCAGCTCGCGCAGCGCATAGGCCCAGGCGATCCACGCGGGTGCCATCTCCGGATTCGACCGCGCCAGCGCTTCGGCCACGACGAGCACCCGGTTCCATTGCCCCGCCGCCATGTGCAGTTCCACCCGCGCGGCCCTCACTTCCGGTCGCGACTGATCGCTGGCCGCGATCGCGTCGAGCTCGGCCGCCGCCTCCGGATACATCTCGAGCCCCACGTAACCGAGCACGTGGCGCAGCCGGCGCGAGGTGGGGAATTTGCCGGGACCACCGCCCCCAATCTTCATGATCGATGAAATGGGCGACCCGCCGGATCGGCGCAAGGCTGCCTTCGCCCGATTCGCCGCGAATCCGAAAAAAAGGGTTCGCCCCCATGGCCGGGAACGTTGGAATTTCCCGCACCCTCCCCCGCCGCTCCACCCCACGCCGCCCGATGCCGCCCGCGTCGCGCCCCGAACCCTCTCCTCATGAAACCCCTCGTCACCCGCCGCACGTTCCTCAAGACCACCACGGCCGCCAGCGCGCTCGCGTTTCCCGCCGTCCTCCGCGCCCAGACCCCCGGCACACCCACGCCCAACAACCGGCTCAACGTCGCCCTCATCGGCGCCGGCGGCCGCGGCGGCGCGGCACTGCAGGGCATGAAGGATGAAAACATCGTCGCGATCTGCGACGTCGACGAGGAGCGCGCCGACGGCTCGCTGAAGAATTTCGCCGGCCGCTACGCCGCCGAATCGGAGAAGTTCAAGGCCGCGCCGCGCTTCAACGACTACCGCCGGATGTTCGACGCGCTCGGCAGCAAAATCGACGCCGTGACGATCTCCATCCCCGATCACTGCCATTTCCCGGCCGCGATGACCGCGCTGGGGCTCGGCAAGCACCTCTACGTCGAGAAGCCGCTCTCGCACACCGTGTGGGAGGCCCGCGAGCTCACCCGCGTCGCGCGCGAAAAGAAGGTCATCACGCAGATGGGCAACCAGGGGCACACGCACGAAGGCACCCGCGTATTGAAAGAGTGGGTGCAGGCCGGCGTGCTCGGCGAGGTGCGCGAGGTGGTGAGCTGGACGAACCGCCCGTTCTACCCGCCTTGGCGCGAGCCGGTCGGCGCCTTCAAGGCCCCCGATCATTCGAAATTTGCGCCGGTTGTGCCCCAGACGCTGAACTGGGACGCCTGGCTCGGCGCCTCCGCCGCCCGGCCCTACGATCCCGCCTACTGCCCGGGCCTGAAATGGCGCGGCTGGTGGGATTTCGGCACCGGCGCCTTCGGCGACGTGGCGTGCCATATCATGGATGGCGCCTATTGGGCGCTCGACCTCGGGGCCCCCACCGCCGTCGAGGCGATGTCGACGGGCGCGACCAAGCTCGCGACGCCCCTCGCGGCCGTCGTCACCAACTATTTCCCCGCCCGCGGCACCATGCCCCCGGTGAAATACACCTGGTCGGACGGCGGCATGATTCCCCCGCTGCCGCCCGAGCTGGAGCTCGGCCGCGATCTGCCGGAGGAAGCGGGCACGCTGCTCTTTGGCAGCAAGGCGACGGTGCTCTGTAGTTTTTATTACGATACCGTGCGCATCCTCCCCGAGCTGAAGATGCGCGAACTCACGCCGACGCTCCCCGCCAAGACGATTCCGCGCGTCACCGGCGGGCCGTTCGCCGAATGGCTGCGCGCGTGCAAGGGCGGCCCCAAAGCCGGCTCGAACTTCGACTACTCCGGCCCGTTCACCGAGGCCGTCCTGCTCGCCAACATCGCAATCCGCTCCCGCCGCCGGATCGAGTGGGACTCCGCCGCGATGAAGGTCACCAACATCCCCGACGCGAACCGGTTCGTGACGAAAGAATACCGGCCAGGCTGGATGTAAAAGGCCGGTTGAAGGTGAAAATCAGGAAAGCGGGAGGAAAGCCGGCCACGCTCTGATCCGGGTCGGCTGACTTTTTCCTGATTTCCGGCTTTGCGCCTTTCGGCTGTTTCAAGCTTCCGGCGCCGGCGGTGACTCGCTCGCCCGCTTCGCAAATTCCTGCTCGATCGTCGCGCAGACGTCCTCGATCGGAAACGGTTTCCGCAGCACCAGCACCGCGCCGGCAGCCGCGGCTTTTTTGGCCAGCGCGGGCCGAAACACGCCCGACATGATCCACACCGGAAGATCGATGCCCAGCGCCTGCTGTTGCGCGCGGACCTGCCGGCAGAATTCGTAGCCGTCCATCTCCGGCATCTCGATGTCCGTCAGCGCGCCGTCGAACGGCTGCGCCGCCGCCAGCGCCAGTCCCTCCGGACCGTTGCGCGCCACCACAACCTGGTAGCCCCGCATCTCGAGCAGGCTTCGCAGCATGCCGCGGAAAAGGTCGTTGTCTTCGACGATCAGGAGGGTGCGTGACATCGGTTGGGCCGCACTGTTCGCGCAGACCGGCCGGCGCGCAAGCGGTCACTCGTTCGTAGTTTTCCCCTCGGTCGGTCCGCCGCGCCCCTCAGCGTGCCGCCGCCGGGACGGGCGCATCCGGAAATATCCCCTGCACTTCCTTCATCAGCCGCGGAATGAGCTGCTTCGCGTTGCCCCATTTCACCTGCGTCAACAGCACGCCCGCGTGTTGCCGCTTCAAGTCCAGCCATGCCAGCGTGCCGCTCGCGCCGAGATGACGCACCCGTCCGCCGCCGGCCTCCATGGCGTTCCAGCCGAGCCCGTAACCGACGCCGCCGCCGTCCGCCGCCTCGGTCGCCCGTGGCGGGTGCGGCCGATACATGCGGGCGAGCGATTCCGCCTGAACGATCCGCCGGCCGCCCGCCACGCCGTGATTCAGATGCAGCGCGAGGAACGCCGCCAGATCGTCGAGCCGCGAACACAGCCCGCCCGCCGGATTGATCAAGCCATCCGCCTTCGGCAGCGGCATCGTCCGCCCATCGCGTTGCGGCCCTTTCGGCGTCGGCTGATAACGTGCCGGCGTCAAACGCAACATCGCCGCATCGGGGTGGAAGGTCGTATGCGCCATCCCGAGCGGGTCGAGCAGTGCCTCCTGCAGCAGCCGCTCGAATCGTTGCCCGTGCACGACCTCGGCAATCCGCCCCGCGACGATGTATCCTGCACTCCCATACGCGAAGCGCTCGCCGGGCTCCGCGTGCAGGCCCGCCTTCACCCAGCCGGTGATGGTCGAAGCCAGCGTGGCATCCGGGCCGTTGGCCGGACTGCCGGGCCGGAGGTCGCCCATGTCCGCGTTGCCGGGCAGCCCCGAGCGATGTGACAACAGGTGCCACACCCGCAGCGTCGTCTTCGCCGCGCCGCCGCCCTGGAGCGCGATCCCCTTGAACTCCGGCAGGTATTTCTCGACCGGCTCATCGAGCCGGACGATGCCACGCTCGTCCAACATCATCAGATACGTCGCCGTGATCGGCTTCGAGAGCGACGCGATGAAACAGGGCGCCTCGATCGCGAAAGGCCGCTCCGACTCGAACTCCGCCCGGCCCATCGCCTCGCGGAACACCACCTGCCCGCGCGCAAGCACCGCCAGCGCCCCGCCGGGAATGGCCTTGCGCGCGATCGCTTCGCGCAACACGCCGCGCAATCCCTCCCGCTGCGCCTCGGTCAGCGCCGGCACGACCGGTGCAGCCGCCGCGCCGAGTGGTGCGCGGCACGCCGCCATCGCCGTGGCGACCGAGAGCGCACGCATCCAGTCGCGACGCGAAAGGGGGTTTCCAGCAGCAAGCAGTGTCTTCACGCGAAATCTCCTCCAGATGACGGCCGGCACAGGGTGGGGTTGGGGATGATTGAAGCAGGAAACCATGAAACCAGGAAAAAGGCAGCGAGAATTCCGAACAGCGAAAACCCGGAATTCGTGGCTTTCCGGATTGTAACTACTCAGGTGACTACTTTCACCTTGGGTCGCCGGAATTTTCGACCACTCATGCACACGGATGAAAGGGAATGGTTGGGAATCAGAAGGTTTTCGCCTGCTCGATTTCTGACAGAAT
>Ga0163144_10011070_pt1 | contig 19132 bp, 17 predicted proteins | sample OliLak19BULKMAT1_FD_123175 | JGI IMG/M metagenome (GOLD analysis project Ga0163144, IMG submission 123175) | Freshwater microbial mat bacterial communities from Lake Vanda, McMurdo Dry Valleys, Antarctica - Oligotrophic Lake LV.19.BULKMAT1 | ecosystem: Environmental > Aquatic > Freshwater >... | reverse complement strand
TAACCCGAAGGTCGCAGGTTCAAATCCTGCCCCCGCTACCACTTAAAAAGGCCCCGGGAAATCGGGGCTTTTTGCTTTTCGGCGGAGAAAAATGCAGGGCAGCGACGCTATCGCGCGGCTGATTGAGCCTACGGTCACGGGGCTGGGCTACGAACTTTGGGGCATCGAGAGAACCCGTTCCGGACAGCGCCAGCTGATTCGCCTGTTCATCGACGCCGCGGCCGGTATCGCGCTGGAAGACTGCGAAAAAGTCAGCGCCCAAGTTGCTGATCTGCTGGAAGCCGAAAACGCCATTCGTGGCGACTACACCCTCGAGGTGTCTTCGCCTGGCGTCGATCGTGTGCTGTTTTACCCGGCACAATGGGAGCGATACCTGGGCGAGGAAGTACAGGTCCGCTTGCGGACGCCTGTCGAAGGACAGCGCCGCCTGATCGGCAAACTGCTGCGCGCCAACGACGACGAGGTCAGCGTGTTGACCCCCGACGGCGAGCGGACGGCCAGGCACAGCATGATCGAGCGCGCGAGGCTGGTGCCAGTCTGGCCGGAACCGGCGGATGGCAAAACGCGGCGTAAGAAAGTTGAGCAGAAATAAGATGATGAACAAGGAAATCCTGACGGTCGTCGACGTCGTCTCGAACGAGAAGGGCGTCGCCAAAGAAGTCATCTTCGAGGCCCTGGAGGCCGCGCTGGCCAGCGCCACCAAGAAGCGCTTCACCGACGAAGTCGACGTCAGGGTCGCCATTGACCGGGCGACCGGTGACTACGAAGCCTTCCGCCGCTGGGAAATCATGGATCGGGCCACCCGCTATGCCGAGCTCGAACTCGTCAACGAGGATGACGAACCGGACCTGGAATTTCCCGAGCGTCAGATATTTTTCGAAGAAGCCTCGGCGAAGCAGTCTGGCATCAAGGTCGGCGATTTCATCGAGGAACCGCTCGAAGCCGCGGAGTTCGGGCGCATTGCCGCGCAGACTGCGAAACAGGTCATCGTCCAGAAAGTACGTGAAGCCGAGCGCGCGCAGGTCGTCGAAGCCTTTCAGGGCCGCATCGGTGATCTCGTCATGGGTGTCGTCAAGCGTCTGGAGCGCGGCAGCATCTTCATGGACCTCGGCGGCAACGCCGAAGCGATGATTCCAAAGGAACACGTCATCCCGCGCGAAGTGGTTCGGCCCGGCGATCGCATCCGCGGCTATCTGTTCGACGTGCGGCCCGAGAAGCGCGGCCCCCAGCTGTTTGTCAGCCGCACCGCGCGCGAACTGCTGGTCGAACTGTTCAAGCTCGAGGTGCCGGAAATCGGCGAGAACATCATTGAAATCCACGGCGCTGCGCGTGATCCGGGACTGCGCGCCAAGATTGCCGTGCACAGCACGGATCCGCGGATCGACCCGGTCGGCGCATGTGTCGGCATGCGTGGTTCGCGTGTGCAGGCGGTGTCCAATGAGCTCGCCGGCGAGCGCGTCGACATCATCCTGTGGGATGCGAATCCCGCGCAGTTCGTGATCAACGCGATGTCGCCCGCCGATGTCGTGTCAATTCTGGTCGATGAAGACAAGGGCAGCATGGATGTCGCGGTCAATGAAGAGCAGCTGGCTCAGGCGATTGGCCGCAATGGCCAGAACGTCCGGCTCGCCAGTCAGCTCACGGGCTGGGAACTGAACGTCATGACGGAGGCCGACGCCGAGCAGAAAAGCGAAGCGGAAGCGACCAAGGCACAGAAGACTTTCATGGACCTGCTGGACGTCGACGAAGAGATCGCCGCCATTCTGGTCCAGGAAGGCTTTGCCTCCATCGAGGAAATCGCCTACGTGCCTGAGCACGAGATGACGGCCATCGAGGAGTTCGACGAAACGCTGGTTTCCGAATTGAGACAGCGTGCGAAAGACCTGCTGCTGACGCGCGCCATCGCGAGCGAGGAGCAACTGGGCGATGTGCGTCCAGCTGATGACCTGCTCGGCATGGACGGCATGACGCATGATCTGGCCTATAGGCTGGCCGGTCGTGGCATCGTGACGATGGAAGATCTTGCCGAGCAATCTATCGACGAAATGCTCGAAATCGAAGGCATGACCGAGGAACAGGCCGGGCAGTTGATCATGACCGCGCGCGCGCCGTGGTTCGATGAATCAGCGACCGGCGGCGAGGGTTGAGCATGGCTGAAATTACCGTACGCGAATTCGCGAACGTCGTCGGTGTTCCGGTCGAACGGCTGATCACCCAGTTGGGTGACGCCGGTTTACAGGGCAAGAGGGCCGAAGACCCGATCTCTGAACAGGAGAAGAGCCAGCTGCTGACCCATCTGCGCCGCCTGCATGGCAAAGACGGCGCAGCGCCCGAGCCGAGCAAGATCACGCTCAGTCGCAAGACCGTCAGCGAGATCAAGATCCCCGCCGACAAGACCCGCACGCGCTCCCGCGTGTCGAAGCCCGGTGTGCCGGCCAAGACCGTCGCGGTCGAATTCCGCCGCAGTCGCACCTACGTGAAGCGTAGCGTGGTGGTTGAAGAAGAAACCGCGCGCAAGGAGCAACATGCTGAACTCGAGCGGCAGCGTCTGCTGGAGACCGCGCCCGAGGGCACAGAATTGTCACCGATCGAAGTGCCTGTCGCGGCACCGGTCGAGGAATTTCAGCTCGAGGAACCGCCGGTGGCGGCAGCGCCGGTTGAACCGGAGGCGCCGGCCGTCATCGAAGCGCCTACGCCCCTGCCCGCGCCGGTCGTTGTAGAAGCACCGCCTGCGCCGGCCGCGCCAACGCGTCGCCCGGATAATGCGCCGCCGCGTCATGGCGAACGCCGCGATGCGCCCGCCGACGATCGCCGCGGTGGCCGCAAGGAACTACACGTCGCACAGGACAAGTCCGGCAAGCGTAAAAAGAAGTCGCCGCCGCCGCGCCGGTTTGTGCCGCAGTCATCGGGCAAACACGGCTTCGAACGCCCGACCGCGCCGGTCGTGCGGGAAGTGCACGTGCCTGAAAGCCTCACCGTTGCCGAGCTTGCGCAGCGCATGTCGGTCAAAGCCGCCGAGGTCATCAAGGTGATGATGTCGATGGGCACGATGGCCACCATCAACCAGATGATCGATCAGGACACGGCGCTGCTGATCATCGAAGAGATGGGTCACACGGGCAGGGCGGTGCGCGAGAACGCACTCGAAGAAGAGTTGCTCGAATCGTCCGACGGTGCCGGCGACCAGCTCGCGCGCGCGCCGATTGTCACGATCATGGGGCATGTCGATCACGGCAAGACGTCGCTGCTCGACTACATCCGACAGACGCGGGTCGCGGCGGGCGAGGCCGGTGGTATTACACAGCACATCGGTGCCTATCTTGTGCAGACCTCGCATGGTCCGATCACCTTCCTCGACACGCCTGGCCACGAAGCCTTTACCGCGATGCGCGCGCGTGGCGCAAAAGTCACCGACATCGTGATCCTCGTGGTTGCGGCGGACGATGGTGTGATGCCGCAAACGGAAGAAGCGATCAAGCATGCGCGTGCGGCAGGTGTGCCATTGATTGTCGCGATCAACAAGATAGACAAGGGCGGCGCTGATCTCGATCGCGTGCGTCAGGAACTGTCGGTGCAGGGCGTCATCTCCGAAGAATGGGGCGGTGACACCATGTTCGCGAAGGTCTCGGCGAAGACAGGTGAGGGCGTCGAGGCACTGCTCGAAACGATCTCGCTGCAGGCCGAAGTGCTCGAACTGAAATCCGCGATCAACGGCCCCGCCAAGGGTGTCGTGATCGAGTCGCGACTCGACAAGGGGCGCGGTCCGGTCGCGACGGTGCTCGTGCAACGCGGAACGCTGCGTAAGGGCGATGTCCTGCTGACTGGCACCGAATTTGGCCGTGTGCGTGCGATGATTGACGCCAGCGGCGCCACCGTCGATTCCGCTGGGCCTTCCGATCCGGTCGAAGTGCTCGGCCTGTCCGGTACACCGAACGCCGGTGACGACGCGATGGTGGTCGACGACGAGCGCAAGGCACGCGAAATCGCCATCTTCCGCCAAGACAAGGACCGCGAGAACAAGCTTGCACGCCAGCAGGCTTCCAAGCTCGAAAACGTGTTCCAGCAGATGAAGGACGGCGTAACGTCTTCGCTGAAGATCATGATAAAGGCCGATGTGCAGGGCTCAGCGGAGGCACTGACCGAGTCTCTGATGCGCCTTAGTTCGGCCGAAGTTCGCATCGAAATCGTCGCCAGTGGCGTCGGTGGCATCAACGAGTCCGATGTCAATCTGGCCCTCGCGTCGAAAGCATACATGATCGGCTTCAACGTGCGAGCGGATGCCGCGGCGCGTCGTCTGGTTGACGAAGAAGGCATTGATCTTCGTTACTACAGCATCATTTACGAAGTCATCGACGACGTGAAAGCTGCCGTCAACGGCCTGCTGTCGCCGGAAATTCGCGAAACTATCGTCGGTGTCGCGCAGGTGCGAGACGTCTTCCGTTCGTCGAAACTCGGCGCCATCGCCGGTTGTATCGTGATGAGCGGCAATGTGAAGCGGAGCAATCCGATTCGCGTACTGCGCGACAACGTGGTGATTTACGAAGGTGAGCTCGAATCCCTGCGGCGCTTCAAGGACGACGTGTCCGAAGTGCGGGCCGGCACGGAGTGCGGTATCGGTGTCAAGAACTACAACGATGTCAAACCCGGCGACCAGATCGAAGTCTACGAGCGCACGATTATCGCGCGTACGATTTAGACGCCGCGCGAGCAACGAAGAATGCCGCGCGAATATCCACGCAAGGTCAGGGTTGCTGAAAGCATCAAGCGACTGCTGGCAGAGCCAATGGCGCAGGCCGGGCGGGATGCCGGCCTCGGCATGCTGACGGTCACGGATGTCGAAGTGACGGCGGATCTCGCGACGGCGAAGGTATTCGTCAGCGCCTATGGCACCAACGCCACCCGCGAGCAGATACTGGGCACGCTGCGCGATCTGCGCGTCGAAATGCGTCAGCGAATGGCGCGCGAACTGCGCATGAAGAACGTGCCGACGATTCATTTCGCATTCGATGATTCGATTGCCAACGGCGCGCGAATCAGCGAGTTGCTCACCAGACGCCCAGACTGAACTGGCGCCCCCGCAGCTGAAAACGCAAGCGCCGCGGCCGCCGAAACGGGCGGTCAATGGCATCCTGCTGCTCGACAAGCCAGCGGACCTCAGCTCCAATGGCGCGTTGCAGCGCGTGCGGCGGTCGCTGGCGGCAGCAAAAGGCGGGCATACCGGCAACCTCGATGTCGCGGCGACCGGCCTGCTGCCCCTGTGTTTTGGGGAGGCGACCAAGGTCAGCGCCTTTCTGCTCGATGCCGACAAGGTGTATGTGGCGGATATCGCACTGGGCGTGACCACCTCGACCGGCGATCGCGAAGGCGAAATCACGCGCGAACGCCCGGTTCCAAGCCTGACTCAGGGCGACCTGGAATCGGTCCTCACCGGTTTCCTTGGCGAACAGTCTCAGATACCGCCGATGTATTCGGCGCTCAAGCGCAATGGTCGGCCGTTGTACGAATACGCGCGCGCCGGAATCGAACTCGAACGCACGGCGCGCAGGATAAACCTGTACGCCCTGCGCCTGGTGGCGCAGCGGGCTGCCGGGCTGGTCGTGGAAGTGCACTGTTCGAAAGGGACTTACGTCCGCACCTTGGCCGAAGATATCGGCGAAGCGCTTGGGTGCGGCGCGCATCTGTCTGGCCTGCGGCGCACGCGCGCGGGCCCGTTCCGGCTCGAGGATGCATACCCCATCGAACGTTTCGAGGCGGGTGCGGCGGACCCCGCGTCCTATGATTCGATGCTCCTGCCGATAGACCGCGCGCTCGGTGCTTTCCCCGCGCTGACGCTCGACCCCGCCGCCGTGCGTGCCGTGTCTTATGGCCAGCGCGTCGGACCATTCGACGGCTCGAAGCCGGGTTTGTGTCGCCTCTATGCGCACGACGGTCGATTCCTGGGCATTGCGGACGTCGATCTGGCCGGCGTGATCGCGCCCAGGCGCATGATGCAGACGCTGTCAGGTTCCTCCGATCCGGCCTGAAGCCAATGATTGGACGAACAAAAGTTGTTGTGAGCAGGTGCGGCCGCGGTTAGAATGTTCGGCCTACTCAAGTAATTGAAATGCAAAGAAAGCAGGAGTCCGTAGCAATGGCATTGACCAGCACTCATAAACTCGAAATCGTGACCGGCAATAGCCGCGGCGCCAACGATACCGGAAGCCCGGAAGTCCAGGTTGCCCTGCTGTCGGCCCGCATCGAAGAGCTGTCCGGTCATTTCAAAGCCCATTCGCACGACAACCATTCGCGGCAGGGTCTGCTGCGCATGGTGAACCGCCGCCGCAAACTGCTCGACTATCTCCGTGATCGCAGCCCCGAGCGCTACCGCGCGCTGATCACCAAGCTCGGCTTGCGCAAGTAAGATTTTGCCGGTGGCGCCATCTGGCGCCCTGCCGGCAGCGGCCTCTGGCCGCACAGCGGCACCCTCCATCATCAGCACAAATCGGTTCACCTATGACGCCAACCACAGTTACGTTCCAGTATGGAGACAGCACAGTCACTCTCGAGACAGGACGGCTCGCCAAGCAGGCGACCGGCGCTGTCCTCACCACCATGGGCCAGACTGTCGTGCTCTCGACGGTGGTTGGCAAGAAGGAAGGCACGACCGATCGCGACTTCTTCCCGCTGACCGTCGACTACCAGGAACGCACGTACGCGGCAGGCAAGATTCCGGGTGGTTTCTTCAAGCGTGAAGGCCGGCCGACTGAAAAGGAAACGCTGACCTCCCGCCTGATCGACCGCCCGATACGCCCGCTCTTCCCCGAAGGTTTTAACAACGAAGTGCAGATCATCTGCACCGTGTTGTCGCTGGATCCAGCTGTCGATCCGGATATTCCGGCGCTGATTGGTTCATCTGCCGCCCTGGCGATCTCTGGTCTGCCGTTCATGGGCCCGATTGCCGCCGCGCGCGTCGGCTATCGCGATGGTCAGTACCTGCTAAACCCCAGCTTCGGTGCGCTGGCTGATTCGCAGCTGGACCTCGTCGTCGCCGGCACCGAGACATCGGTGCTGATGGTTGAATCTGAAGCGCACCAGCTGTCCGAAGAAGTGATGCTGGGCGCAGTGGTGTTCGGGCACGACCAGTCGCAGGTCGCCATTCGCGCCATCAAGGAACTGCAGGCGAAGCTGAACATTGCCCCGTCGCCGTGGCAGTCGCCACCGCAGCCGACCGCACTGATCGAAGCCGTCACTTCGCGTTACGGAGCGGCCTACGCCGACGCTTACGCCATCATCGACAAAATGGAACGTCGGGATCGCCTGTCGGCGCTGCGCGCCGAAGTCCAGGCCGCACTGGGCGGTGAAAATGCGCAGGGTACGCCGCAGCAGATCGCCGGTGTGATCGGCAATCTTGAATACGACACCGTGCGTGGCGCCGCCATTGCCGGCAAGCCCCGCATTGATGGCCGTGGCAAGGCAGATATTCGCAAGATTTACGTCGAAGCCGGACTGCTGCCGCGCACGCACGGTTCTGCACTGTTCACGCGCGGCGAAACACAGGCACTGGTGGCCATTGCGCTTGGTACTGAACGTGATTCCCAGATCATCGATGCGATTGAAGGCGAACGTCGCGAACCCTTCATGTTGCATTACAACTTTCCGCCATTCTCGGTCGGTGAAACTGGCCGCGTCGGTTCGCCGAAGCGCCGCGAAATTGGCCACGGCCGCCTTGCGAAGCGCGGCGTGCAGGCAGTGATGCCGGACATGAGCAAGTTCCCATACTCGGTACGCGTCGTATCCGAAGTGCTGGAATCCAATGGTTCGAGCTCGATGGCCTCGGTTTGCGGCACCAGCCTCGCGCTGATGGACGCGGGCGTGCCGCTGATCGCGCCGGTTGCCGGTATCGCGATGGGTCTGATCAAGGAAGGCAGCGATTATGTGGTGCTGTCGGACATCCTTGGTGATGAAGACCACCTCGGTGACATGGACTTCAAGGTCGCCGGCACCGCCAATGGTGTGACGGCGCTGCAGATGGATATCAAGATCAACGGCATCACGAAGGAAATCATGGAAGTCGCGCTGGCTCAGGCCAAGCTGGGACGCCTCCACATCCTGAACTGCATGAACGAGGTGCTGAGCACCCCGCGCACCGAGATGTCCGAGTACGCGCCGCGCATCATCACCATCAAGATCGATCCGGACAAAATCCGTGACGTCATCGGCAAGGGTGGCAGCACCATCCGCCAGATCACCGAGGAAACCGGTACCACGATCGACATCAGCGACGACGGCACCGTCAAGATTGCGTCGGTTGATTTCGCCGCCGGTCAGGAAGCGAAGCGCCGTGTCGAGGCGATCACGGCGGACGTCCAGGTCGGCGCGATCTATGAGGGCCGCGTACAGAAATTGATGGACTTTGGTGCGTTCGTGAACATCCTGCCGGGCAAGGACGGTCTCGTTCACATCTCGCAGATCTCACATGAGCGCGTTGAGAACGTCAGCGACAAGCTGTCCGAGGGTGACACCGTCAAGGTCAAGGTGCTCGAAGTCGACAAGCAGGGCCGTATCCGCCTCAGTATCAAGGCGGTAGATGAACCAGTCTGATCTGACTGGGCCCCTGGCGCCGGTTCTCGAATGGAAAGCGCGGCCGCGCAAGCGGATCGCGCTTTTTTGTGCGCTGCCGTCCGCCGGCTCAGGTCTGGTTCATGACTGACAAATGACTTTAACTTCGAATATTAATTTCTATAAATCAATATTTTACAGGTCAAACTGAATAAAATCATCACGTGCTGCGCAGCGGGCAGACATGAAGTCGCTGGTCGGTAACGAGGTAGTCGAGTGGTTCGTCGTGACTTGCGACCGGCAAATCCCGAACGATCTGAAACTCGAAACACAGCCCGATCCGGGCAGTCTCAGAGTGCCCGGCCAGCCAGCGATCGTAGTAACCGGCGCCGTAGCCGAGCCGGGCACCGCGAGTCGAGAACGCAAGTCCGGGAACGAGGACCGCATCGATCGAACTGTGAAAGGCAGTCGTCGACGATGGACTCAGGATGCCCAGGGCGCCCGGGACGAGCCCGGACCAGCCCGGGAAGGCCGTCGCGATCATGATCGTACGGTCCATCAACCGTGGCACGAGCACCGTGATGCCGGCGGCCACGAGGCCGTCAATCAGGGAATGGGTGTCGACCTCTCTGGCCGTCGACAGGTAGCAGAACACGGAGCGTGGCCGCAGCGCATCGAGCAGCTGGCCCAGCAGGGCGTCCAGAGACCGCTGCACCGGCAGCCTGCCCGCCTCTGTCATCCGCCCCCTCAGCTGCCCGATCTGCTGGCGCAGCTGGCGTTTGGCGGCTGCAGGATCATCGCTCCAGAGGCTGTGCATCGAATGTTCTCGCGCCGAATCCGTCAGCTAGCTTCAAATCACGCACCATCTACGTATAGAATACCCGCCCTCTCGACCGGTCTGGCCGGGCTACACGAAGATTCTCGCAAAGGTAAATATTGAATGGTCACTATCAGGCTCTCCCGCACAGGCGCCAAAGCCCGTCCTTTTTATCACATCGTCGTGACCGACAGCCGCAATCAGCGCGACGGTCGTTTCATCGAGCGCGTCGGGTTTTTCAACCCTATCGCCGTGGCATCTGAAGAGTCGTTTCGCGTGGATCGCGCCCGTTATGAATACTGGCTCGGCGTCGGCGCCCAGCCGTCCGAGCGCGTGGCCAGTCTGCTGAAGCAGCACGCGCCCGCCGCTGTCGCCGCCTGATTCTCCGCCGTGCGCCGCGCCGTGGCGAGCTGCATTCGCTCGTGGCGGCGCCACCGGTTCTTGCGACCGCCGTGCCTGCCGCCGTAGATCCTGCCGTACCTGCTGCGACGACGCCGGAGCGCGTGCTCATCGGCGAGATCAAGGCGGTCTTCGGTACGCGGGGCTGGGTCAAGATCCATTCGGAGACGCGCCCGCGAGAGGCCATCCTCGATTACCGTGCCTGGCAGGTGGGTCACCAGCAGGACTGGCGCGCGTACCCGCTTGAGGAATCGCGAGTGCAGGGCCCGGTGCTCCTTGCCAAACTCCGCGGGGTGGACGATCGCGAGGCAGCTGAGGCCCTGATTGGCCAGCGAATTGCCGTCCTGCCAGCCGACCTGGAACCCTTGCCTGCCGGCAGCTACTACTGGCGCGATCTGATCGGACTCAGCGTCGTGGATACCGCGGGCATGCCGTTGGGCATCGTTCAGGGTCTGGCCGAAACAGGCTCGAACGATGTGCTCCGCGTGCAGGGTGAGCGCGAGCGGCTGATACCGTTCGTCATCGGGCTCTATGTCATCGAGGTCGATCTGGGTGCCCGTCGCATGACCGTCGACTGGCAGCCGGAAGACTGAGTTGCAACGCTACACCTGTATCACCCTCTTTCCAGACCTCATTGCCAGCTTCGGCGACACCGGCATCGTCCGACGTGCCAGGGCTGCCGGCCTCATCGATCTCGCCAGCATCAACCCGCGCGCATTTGCCGATGATGCCCGTGGCACGGTCGATGACTCCCCCTATGGAGGTGGACCGGGCATGGTGATGTTGGCACGGCCACTGCGACTCGCGCTCGCCGCGGCGCGCGAGCGCTACGCGGGGCCGAGTCACGTGGTTTATCTGAGCCCGCAGGGCGTGCGCCTCACCGAGTCGACGCTGCCGCAGCTTGCCTGCCACGAGCACCTCGTGCTTCTGTGCGGCCGCTACGAGGGCATTGACGAGCGGGTCGTCGACGCCGAGGTCGATGCCGAGTGGTCAATCGGCGATTTCGTCCTGTCCGGTGGCGAAGTGCCCGCGATGGCCGTGATTGATGCCTTGACGCGCCGGCTGGCGGGGGCCCTCGGCGACGCGCGCTCGGCAGTCGAGGATTCGTTCGCGACGGGCCTGCTCGACCACCCGCATTACACACGCCCTGAAACCCTCGACGGCCTGCCGGTACCGCCGGTCCTGCTCAGTGGCAATCACGCCGCCATCGCGCGCTGGCGGCGCCAGCAGGCGCTGGGCCGGACCTGGCACCGTCGCCCGGACCTGCTGGCGCAGGCCAAGCTCTCCGCTGCGGATGATGCCCTGCTGGCAGAATATCGGGCGTCGGCGCAAATCGATTCCCATGACGCTGATACTCAGGCTAAAATCGATGGGTCGAAATGATCTACGCTGACCCCCGGAGCTCCCGCCCATGACGAATATCATCCAGCAACTCGAAAGCGAACTGATGCAGAAGACGATTCCGGCTTTCGCCCCCGGCGATACCGTGGTCGTGCAGGTGCGCGTCAAAGAAGGCACCCGGGAGCGTCTGCAGGCTTTCGAAGGCATTGTGATCGCCATTCGCAAGCGCGGCGCGAACTCGTCATTCACGGTCCGCAAGATTTCCCACGGCGAAGGCGTGGAACGCGTGTTCCCGACCTACAGCCCGCTGATCGCGGAAATCACGGTCAAGCGCAAAGGCGCCGTACGCCGTGCCAAGCTTTACTACATGCGCGAGCTGAAGGGCAAAGCCGCCCGCATCCGCGAAAAGATTGTCAGTAAGGGCAACTAAGCCTCATAGTTGTTCGCACACCGCGCTGCCCGCCGGCGCGGTATGGCACGCTTCAGGCGCGCCGCCCTTCCAGAAACCTGCAGATGTCCGCTGATTCATACAGCCAGCGCACCTGGCCGGGCGCTTCCTCGATGCGAAGACACGGCACCTGTGTCTTGCCACCCCCGTTGAGCAGTGCGGCCCGATGCTGGGCATTGCCCACGGCGTCCCGAATTTCGATGGCCATGCGGAGTTTGTCGAGCGTCTGGCGCACCTGCGCGCAGAACCAGCAGGAGTCGGAATTGTAGAGGGCAAGTCCCGGTTCGTTCATGAGCTGCTCCAGCGGCTGTCGCCGCGCCTGAACACCCGCCAGGGGGTGAGGAAAATGACCGATGCGCGGTGCGGCCGACGCGTTATGCTGCCTGTGCCGCCACGCCTGTCAATTGTCCTGCGGCCGGCAGCCAAGATCCACCCTGTGTGCGGCACGCGCTGCCACCCCGTTCAGCAGTGAGTTGGAGTCGCAGTTTGGCTACCGAAGAAACGACCCTCGTGGACCGTTTTCTAGATCACCTCTGGGTGGAGTTCGGTCTGAGCGACAACACGGTCGCCGCCTATCGGGCCGACATCGATCACTTTCGGCAGTTCCTGGCGACTCAGGCGCGCGATCTGGTGACGGTGTCGGAGGGTGACCTCTACGCTTATCTGAGCCACTGTGCTCGCGGCTCCAGCCGAACCACTGCGCGACGTCTTTCAGCGCTGCGTCGACTGTTTCGCTATCTGTTGCGCGAGCGGTTCGTGAGCGGCGATCCGACCGCCAGCGTCGACGGACCTCGCATCGGGCGCAAATTGCCGCACAGCCTGTCAGAGACTGACATCGACGCGCTGCTGGCCGCCCCGGATACCAGCACCTCGCTGGGCCTGCGCGACCGCACGATGCTCGAGTTGCTGTACGCCACGGGCCTGCGTGTGTCGGAACTGGTCGGGATGCGGAGCGGCGACCTCAACCTCGCACAGGGCGTGGTGCGCATTGTCGGCAAGGGTAACAAGGAGCGTCTGGTTCCGGTCGGTGAAGTGGCCCTCGAATGGCTGGCGCGCTACTACGACCAGGGCCGCGCGGGCATTCTGCACGGGCAACTGACCGATGCCGTGTTCCCGACGGCTCGCGGACGGGCGATGACGCGGCAGTCCTTCTGGCAAATCATCAAGAAGCAGGGTCTGCGTGCAGGGATCCGGGCGGATCTGTCGCCGCATACGCTGCGCCACGCGTTTGCGACCCATCTGCTGAACCACGGTGCCGATCTGCGCGTGGTCCAGATGCTGCTTGGTCACGCGGATATCTCGACCACCCAGATCTACACTCATTTGGCGCAGGAGCGCCTTAAGGCGCTGCACAAGCAGCATCATCCGCGCGGATGACGACTGCTCCGGCGCGCGAAGCCCGCTCAGTCGTCGGCGTGAGCGGGCGGTACGATGCTCATCACTTCGGCAAACGTCGTACGACCAGCGCCTATCTTGAACGCACCGGCCTGCCGCAATGGACGCATGCCGTTGGCGAGGCCGGCTCGCCGTAAATCGCTGCTGTTACAGCCCGGCTTGATCAGCGCTTTGAGCGCGTCATCAATCGTCAGGATCTCGTAAATGCCTTCACGGCCGCGAAAGCCGGTATGCCGGCATTCATCACAGCCTTTGCCGACCTGGGTGGTACGCGGCGGCGCGAGATGGGCGCGGCCCATCAGACTCACCCATGCATCGACATCAGTGGGCACGGGTGCTTTGCAGTGCGGACACAGCGTTCGCACGAGGCGTTGCGCGACGACGCCGAGCAGCGTCGCACCGATCAGGAAGGGCTCGACGCCCAAATCCATCAGCCGGGTGATAGCCGAGGGGGCATCGTTGGTATGCAGGGTCGAGAGCACGAGATGCCCCGTCAGTGCCGCCTGGATCGCGACATCGGCCGTTTCGCGGTCGCGAATTTCACCGACCATGATCACATCCGGATCCTGCCGCAGCAGGGTCCGCACACCGCCCGCAAAATCAAGGTCGATAGCCGGTTGCACCTGCATCTGATTGAACGCAGGTTCCACCATTTCGATCGGATCTTCGATCGTGCAGACGTTGATCTCCGGGCGGGCGAGCTGGCGCAGCGCCGAGTACAGCGTGGTGGTCTTGCCGGAACCCGTGGGCCCGGTGACCAAAATCACCCCGTAGGTGTGCCGGACCATGCGATCCCAAAGTTTGATGTCGTCGTCCGTGAAGCCGAGCGCGATGAACGGCTGCTCGAGCTTCTCCGGATCGAAAATGCGCATGACGAGCTTCTCGCCAAAGGCAGTCGGCATCGTTGACAGGCGCAGCTCGATTTCCTTGCCCAGTGGCGTCTTGGTTTTCATGCGGCCGTCCTGGGGCCGGCGTTTGTCGGCGACATCCATCCGGCCGAGCGTCTTGATCCGGCTGACGATGGCGCCGATCACGGGCGTCGTCATCTGGTTGACCAGATGCAGCACGCCATCGATGCGGAATCGGATGTTGCTGTGCTCGCGGCGCGGTTCGATGTGAATATCGCTTGCGCGTTGCTCGAAGGCATACTGCAGCAGCCAGTCAACGAGATGCACGATATGACGATCGTTCGCGTCCGGTTCGCCGGCTTCGCCGAGCACCGTCAGGGCCTCGACGTTCTCGACCGTATTCGAGCGCTCGGCGGCCTTGCTGATCGTTGCTTTCGTAATAGAACGGCTGACGCCGTAGAACTCCTTCAGGTAGCGCTCGATGTCGACCGGGTTCGCGAGTACGCGCACGATCCGTCGCCGGACGATCGGCGCGATTTCCTTCTCCCATTCCGTGATGAACGGTTCCGGCGAGGCGATTGTCACCTGGGTGTCCGTCACGTCGACAGGCAGGAACTGCCAGCGCGTCGCATAGGCCTGTGACACGAGCCCGGTCACCGATTCGACGTCGATCTTCAGGGGATCTATGCGGTAGTAGCCGAGCTTGGCTGATTCGGCGACGAGGCGCGTGATGGTTTCAGTCGTCAGCGGATAACTGGGCGTCGTGTCACTGTGCGCGCCCTGGGCCGCAACCTGCGCGAACGGATGGCGCTGGTCGCTGTCGCTGAGCGCACCGCGCAGACGTTGCACCGTCCGTGCCTGCAGAATGCCGCCCGCCCGCAGCATGGCCAGAACATCATTCAGCGTCAGTCGACGCTCCGGATTCTGCCGTTCGCGTCCGCCTCGAACGGTCGTCGACAGTCGCTCAGGCCCTGCCATGTGCCTGTTCCGTTGCGGCCATCTGTTCCGTCATGGCTTCCACCCGGGTGATCAGCGCCAGCAGGAAACTGCGCTGGAACTTGATCTGGGAGTTCACCGACATGCGGTCGATCGTCGCGCCCTTGATGCGGAACACCGTGGCGTTACTGGCGGCGAAGATCGTTGCACAACGCTCACGACCGGACAGCAGACCCATCTCACCAAAGCAGTCGCCAAGGCCCAGTTCGAGCAGCCCGTGGCCGTTCTTCTCCACGCGTACCGTGCCGTCCACAATCACGTAAAAGGAGGCATCGATTTCGCCTTCCTGGACGATCGAATCACCTGCATTAACGAACGTCCAGTCGCCGGCGTGGATCAGTTCCCACAGTTCGATATCCTGAAAGTCCTTGAAGAACGGCAAACCGCTGATCCGCGCGAACTTCTCCTGCTGCGATACGCCGCGCGCGGCGTCGCGCAGAAAGTCGTAGACCAGCGACAGATCACCAGCGAAATCCGCGCCCGAGCGATAGCGGTACTGCAGGGTGCGCGCGAGCGCCTTGTCGATGATGCGCTGATAGATGTCAGGAATGTCGGCACGGAATTCCGACAGCGGAGGCGGTTTGGTGTTCAGAATCCGGTGCTGAATGGCTTCGAAGTTCGACGCTTCGAACGGATGTTTGCCGGTCAGCAACTGATAGCCGAGTATGCCGAGCGCGAACAGGTCCGACTGACCCGTCAGGGGATCGAGCCGGAGCTGCTCCGGCGACATGTACAGTGGCGAGCCAACCCATTCCTCGACATTGCCGAGGGTGGCGTTGGCGGCGTTGGCGGCGACGGCGACTCCGAAGTCCGCAATCTTGACGTCCATGCTGTCGCTGATCAGCACATTGCGCGGTTTGATGTCGCGGTGAATGACGCCGCGTCGATGCGCATAGTCAAGTGCAAGTGCACACTGATACAGGACGCTGGTCACCTGCTCGAGCGGCAGCAGTTGATCCGGCCTGGTGTATAGATCGAGCGTCCGCCCCCCCGGCACATACTCCATCACGATGAAGTTGAACGTCGCATCCGCACCCGCATCGTAAATACCGGTGATGTTGGGATGCCGCAGCATGCCGGCGGTCTGGGCTTCGTTGAAGAACAGCTGGCGGTGGCGTTGCGCGTCCTCGTCGTTATCGTGCGGCCCCGGGTTCGCGACCTTGATCGCGACCGGCCGGTCGATGAATGGATCCTGCGCCAGGTAGACACTGGCCATGTTCCCGGCGCCGATTTTGCGCACGATGCGATACTTGCCGAGATGTCGGCCTTCAAGGTCGGCTGCTGCCTGCGACTCCATTGCGCCTTAGAGACTCCTGAAAAACGGACCTTGGCCGGCCGACGGTCTCGTTGTCTGCCGCCGCTGTCGGATGGCCGCACTGTAGCGAGTTTGGCCTCAATGCGGAACACGCAGCGCCGATAGCAGTCTGACCGTGTCGAGAACACTCGCGGTGGCCTGCGCCGCATGATGACTTTATGATGTCGGCCGATTCTGGCGATGATTAATCCATAAACCGGGGGATACGAATGAAATCCTTGCGCCTGTTCACCGCGCTGATGGCGGCCCTTCTGACTGTCCCGATGACTGCGGGCGCCGACGACGCCCTGACAGCCAAGCTCAAATCCCGTATCAGCGCCGTGATTCCGGATACCGAGGTCACCAGTGTGAAGCCGGGGCCCATCCCTGGCCTGTACGAAGTCATGCTCGGCCCGACCATCCTCTACATGACGGGAGACGGCAAGTTCGCGGTGCGAGGCGACGTCTTCGATCTGGATTCCAAGATCAACGTGACCGACCAGCGACGTACCCAAGCGCGGGTCGAAGCTTTTCAGGGGCTCGGTGACAACAGCGCGATCCAGTTCGCAGCCACCGGCGTCAAGGCGCAGCACGAGATCTACGTATTTACCGATATAGATTGTGGCTACTGCCGAAAAATGCATCAGGAAATCAATCAATTGACGAGCGCTGGAATCACCGTCAACTACCTCGCCTTCCCGCGCACGGGACTGGACAGCGAGTCTTACGATAAGGCGGTTGCCGTGTGGTGCGCCGCGGACCGCAAGGCAGCGTTGACGATGGCCAAGGGGGGCAAAAAGGTCATGAGCGCCAAATGCGAGAGCCCGGTCGCCAGCCACTTCCACCTGGGTGAGGCGATGGGGGTGCGTGGCACGCCGTCGGTGTTCTCCGACACGGGCGAAGAGCTCGGTGGCTACATTCCGGCCCAGGAACTTATCCGGATACTTAAGACCGGCGGCTGAACAACGGCTCACGCTCCGGCACCGCCGCGATGTCGCGTAGAAGCAGTAGAAGCAGTAGAAGCAGTAGAAGCAGTAGAAGCCGCGCGCTGGTGTCCCGTCGCCGGCGCTGGCTGGCGCTCGTCGCCGGACTGGCCCTGGTAGCAGGGGGCTGGTGGGTCCTCGATCCGGGTTTGGGACCGAACCCAGACGCCGTGCTGGCCCAGGCGCGCGAGCATCTGGGACGCAGCGAGACTCGGCAAGCGATCGTGTTACTGCGCTCAGCGCTGCAGGCGAGGCCTAGGGACGGTGCCGCTCGGGAACTGCTCGGACAGGCCTATTTGCGTGCCGGCGATGCGGCGGGCGCGCTAAAGGAGCTGCGTCGCGCAGTCGCACTGGGCCGGGACTCGGTCGACAACGTGCTGGCGATTGCCAAGGCTCATTTGCTGCGCGGCGAGTTCGCCGAGGCCGGCGGGCGGCTTGCCGCCGTGCGCGACGATAGGAACCCGGCCTGGTGTCTGCTCAGCGCCGATGTGATGGCGGCGCGCGGCAACTTCGCTGAATCGTTGCCGATGTACGAACAGGCGCTGAAGCTCGCGCCCGCAGCGCTCGACGCGTACCTCGGACTGGCCCGGGCGAACATGGGGCGGGGCAATCTCGACGCGGCGGAGGCCGCGCTCACGCGTGCCAACCGACAGCACATCAGGGGTCTCGAACTCTGGTTGCTGCAAGGGCAGCTGGGGCTGGCCCAGCGCCGCTTTGAAGAAGCGCGTGTCGCATTCGAGCGTGTCCTGCAGGAATCGCCCGAGCATGAGTTCGCTCTGCTCGGCGCCGCGTCAGCCTTGCTGGGCAACGAACGCTACGCCGCGGCGTCTGCCCTGCTCGCCCGTCTGCCGGAGGCGGCGCAGGCCGGCCCGCGTGCCCTGTTCCTGCGCGCGATGGTGGCTGCCGGTCAGCGGCAAACGCAGTCCGCACTGAATTTTCTGCGGCGGGTGATGGCGGCGGCGCCTGTGCATGTTGAAAGCATGCGCCAGGCCGCGCGGCTGCATTTTCAGCTCAGGGAATACCCGCAAGCTGAACACATGCTCCGCAAGCTGCTGAAGCAGGCGCCGTCCGATGCGGCGGCCCTGCGCATGCTCGAAGCCGTCCAGCTCGCCTCGGGGCAGTTCGACGGTGAGGCCTATGATCTCAATGCGATCGCCACCGCGCGGCGCGACGATCCGCAGATGCTGGCGCTGCTGGGCGCGGTGATGATGCGCAGCGGTGACTACGCCGCCAGTGAGCGCACCTTGAGCGATGCGGCCAAAGGAAGCCCCGAGTCGGCCGCGCTCGAACGTCAGCTGCTGATGTCGAAGCTCGCGACCGGCAAATTCGACGAGGTGCTGGCCGGCGCGCCGGCGCTCAGGCAGCAGGGCGACAAGACTGTGGTGCCGGACATGCTCAGCATTGCCGCCTATCTCGGACGACGGGACACCGCCGAGGCGCTGCGCGCGGCACAAGCACTGGTAACCGCGCACGCGGACGATCCTTTCGCGTTCAACACGCTGGCGTTCGTACACGAACTTGCCGGCGAGAAAGATCAGGCGGTACTCGCCTACGAACGCGCGCTTGCCGTGACGCCCGGCTTCGACGGCGCGCTGCTGAATCTTGCGCGTCTGGATGTGGCTGCGGGCAACACGGCCGGCGCACGCGCGCGCTATCAACAACTGCTTGATGTGCAGCCCGATCACACGCAAGCCCTCGAAGGGCTCGCCGTACTGGCACTGCAGGCCAAGGACGCGGCGCAGGCCGTCGAGCACTGGCAGCATGCCCGACGCACGAACCCGGGCGCGCTGCGTCCGCGGCTGCAACTGGCCAGGTATGCGCGCGAGAACGGTGCGCTGGATGATGCTGTCGATTTCTCGCGCGAAGCCTATCAGGTCGCCCCCTTTGCGCCCGGGGTGCAGCTCGAGTATTGCCTCAGCCTGCTGGCAAGTGGCCAGCACGATGAAGCCTTGCCCCTGGCGCGGCTGCTCGTCACCCGCTTTCCCGAGGACGGTGCCCTGGCGCGCCTGCTCGCGATTGCGCTAGCCCGCAACAATGACGCGAAAGGCCTGCGTGAGATCTTGACGCGGATGG
>Ga0163144_10011069_pt1 | contig 19133 bp, 15 predicted proteins | sample OliLak19BULKMAT1_FD_123175 | JGI IMG/M metagenome (GOLD analysis project Ga0163144, IMG submission 123175) | Freshwater microbial mat bacterial communities from Lake Vanda, McMurdo Dry Valleys, Antarctica - Oligotrophic Lake LV.19.BULKMAT1 | ecosystem: Environmental > Aquatic > Freshwater >... | reverse complement strand
CGGTAAACCCGGAGAATACTACGGCGCACTACAACCTAGCCATTTTGTATGCGAATTATCTTAAAGACCCCGCTCAAGCAGTCGCTGAATTCGGGAAGGCTATTACAGCTGATCCAAAGAACGGTATTTCATACACAGCGTATTTTGAGTTTTTGATTGCCCAAGGGAAAAAAGATCAAGCTCTCGCACTTCTTGATCAAGGTGTGAAGGCAATACCAGATTCACTCGATCTTCTTATCGCCAAAGCACACTTGTTACGTGATATGGGAAATAAGGCATCTGCACGCCTTGCGTATGACGCAGCAATCAAACTTGCTAATACTCAAAACAATGCAAATTTGGCAGCAACTCTCACTGCAGAGAAAAATGCACTGTAAAACATGAGACGTCTCTTTACGCGAACATTCTTCCACTTTTTGACTGCGTTTCTTATTATTCTCGCACTTTCCTTTGTGTTACTGATGTATATCGGGACACAGGCGGGGGATGCACCGACAGACGTTATTGACACTGCGCAAAGTGCACAGTAGAGTGGTATCGTTGTCCGGAGAAAGTGGGTCCCTTTCTGCCAGCTGGCGGAGGAATAAAGCGAAAGCGCCTACTGAGGGTCGAATCTACGTTTGATTTGGCATTGATCTGCCAACCAACGTACTCCGGGCCTTTAATGGGCCCTTTTTTGTTCAAGTAAATCAAAGATGGCAATCAGCAAAGAGAAAAAAGGAGAGATTATCTCCAAAATGAAAGGTGTTTTGGCAGATGCTAAATCAGTGGTCTTTGTGAATTTCCATGGGCTAACGGTAGCAGAGGAGCGAGAACTTCGTTCATCACTCCGAAAAGAGAATGTCGGCTACATGGTTGCAAAGAAGACTCTTATCAAGCGAGCCCTCGGCGAGCAAGGATACAAGGGGGAGCTTCCGGAACTTGATGGTGAGGTCGCGCTCGCATATGGAGTGGACGAACTCGCACCAGCGCGCGAGGTGGCAAACTTTGCAAAAACTCATGGTGAACACGTGCAAATGCTAGGCGGTATGTTCTCAGGTGCGTACATGAACAAGTCGGAAATGGGTGAAATCGCCGCAATTCCTGGCATGCTCACACTTCGTGCACAGTTTGTAAATCTCATTAATAGTCCTATTCAGCGTTTTGCAGTCGTAATTGATGCGATCGCGAAGAGTAAAGCGTAAAGATATATGGCAGATGAAACAGTAGAAGCGGGGGAGGCAGTCGCAATCCCTGAGAAGTTTGCGAAATTGGTAGAGCAGGTTGATTCTATGAGCGTTCTTGAGCTCCACGAGCTTGTGAAGGTGCTCGAGAAAAAGTTTGGTGTATCGGCTGCAGCAGTCGCTGCAGCTCCAGCTGCGGGTGCAGGGGCAGCGGTAGAGGAGAAATCATCCTTTACGGTAGTCCTCTCGGACGCCGGCGCATCAAAGATCCAAGTCATCAAGGTTGTTAAGGAAGCTTTGGGTCTTGGTCTTAAGGAAGCTAAAGATCTCGTTGATAGCGCACCTGCAACCCTTAAAGAGGGTGTAAAAAAGGAGGACGCTGATGGTATCAAAGCAAAAATCGAAGCAGCAGGCGGGAAAGTAGAGCTTAAATAGCTCAACCTTCAATTGACCCCTTACAAAACGACCCCAAGTGTGGGGTCGTTTTGTTTTTTCTTGATGGATACCCCGGGCGGGAGGTACAATGCAAATTATGACTGACACGCTGGGAAAATTGATGGGGTCTGCTGCGAGAGTAAAGGTAATGAGATTATTCCTCTTTAATCCCCACGCTACCTACAGTGCACTTGAAATAGCAGAGCGGGCACAAGTTGCAGTTGCGATTGTTCGCAGAGAAATATTAGTTTACGAGGGCATAGAACTCGTGAAGGTGAAGCGTACGCGCGGCAAAAGAGAAAAAGCGTACACGCTCAATCATCAGTTTGAATTTCTAGAAGCGCTCCAGCACCTCCTTCTTAATCTTCCTGTACGAACGCTTGATATCGCCAAGCGCGTGCGCGCAATGGGCGGTATTCGACTCGTGGTGCTTGCCGGAATTTTTGTTGATGATTATCAAGGACGGGTAGATCTACTTGTGGTTGCAGATAAAGTTGAGGAAGTAAAATTGCGCGCAATTATTAAAGTATTTGAAGCGGAAATCGGTAAAGAACTTCGTTATGTTGCTCTGAAAACTGATGAGTTTAGATATCGCCTGGATATTTACGACAAGCTGGTGCGCGATGTGTTGGATTACCCACACTCGGTTGCTTTAGACAGACTTCATTTACCTCTGCGATAATCAGGCACGCTATCCACATAGGGGGTAGCTATAAGTCGCATGGTTGATACAATTAGTTCAGAGGGTCGCAAATCCTTCTGTATTAATATCTTATTAATTATTTAATAGCCCCTCGGGGGCTTACTTCATACATGATCGTACAGACATGGCTCGACGTGCTTCAGGTGTCGTTTCAAGATCTAGTGTCAGGATTGATTCGCTTTCTTCCAAACCTAGTGTTTGCAATAGTTATATTTGTGCTGGGCTGGGTTATCGGTTCAATCGTTGGTCGCGTAATCGCGCAGTTGATCAAAGCAGCGCAAATTGATTCGGCACTCCGCTCTGCGGGTGTTGGAGAAATAGTAGAGAAGGGCGGATTCAAACTCGATACCGGCAAGTTCCTTGGCGGACTTGTAAAGTGGTTTATCATTGTAATCTTCCTTGTGGCATCGCTCGAGATCCTCGGACTCACACAGGTTAACGTCTTCTTGCAACAAGTTGTGCTTCTGTATGTTCCGCAGGTAATTGTTGCAGCGTTAATTATTCTTGTTGGTGCAGTTGTTGCTGATACTGCTTCTCGCATTATCACAGGTGCTGCAATGGCAGCAGGAATGGAATCTGCAAATCTTGCAGGAACCGTTGCTCGCTACGCAATCTGGGTCTTCGCAGTGCTCGCAGCGCTTGGACAATTGGGTGTTGCAACACCATTTGTACAGACACTGTTTACGGGAATTGTAGTCGCTCTTTCATTGGCTTTCGGACTCGCATTTGGCCTTGGTGGCCAAGAGGCAGCATCGCGCTTTATTGAGCGTGTTCGCGGTGAAATCAAGCGGTAATATCACATCAAAGTGATGTGGAAAAAACGGCCTAGATAGGCCGTTTTTTCCTTGTTAGGGCCTTATGATAGGCCATGTACAGGAGAAAGAAGCATTTCCTTGACGCGGAAGTGGGGAGAAGCTATACTCGTTTCTACGTGAGCATGCATAAGACATTAACCACACAACTGAAGCGGAACAGCTAGCCTTCGGGCCTTGCATGTGCCGCTTTGAGAGAAGCGGTTTTTTGTTTCTTGACTCGCTGAACATTGAAAATTAAATTCCAATATTCACGGCACGCGGGGGTCTATGCGGCGGAAGAATTGGGCAGGTAAAAATTCTTTTTACGAAGTAAAAGAATTTTTACCCTGAGGAGCGCGTAAGCGCGATCGAATGGGTAAGATTTTTGAACTCGTAAAATGATGAAAAGTTAAAAGAGACAACATGTCCTCACACAGGCATGTGTTTTAGTTTTTGTGCACACAACAGATTAGTGCGGTTCTCGAGCTCTCCGTGCGGGAGAGAAAAGGGCGTACGGTGGATGCCTAGGCTTTAAGAAGGCGATGAAGGACGCAGCGTGGCGGCGATATGCTTCGGGTAGGTGCCAAGCAACCGATAATCCGAAGATTTCCGAATGGGGAAACCCTGCAGAAGAAGATTCTGTAATCTAACGCAAGTTAGAAGCGTACCCAGGGAAGTGAAACATCTCAGTACCTGGAGGAGAAGAGACCAATATGGAATTTCGTAAGTAGCGGCGAGCGAAAGCGAAGGTAGCCCAAACCGTAGGTTCGCCCGTGTTATTTGTGCCTCTTTCGAGAGTGCACGAGTAGCGCGGGTGGATCTCGGGGTTGTAAGGCGTTGTTACTGCTTCGAGCAGAAAAAAGTCACAAATTGTTTTGATAGCCGAATCCGCTGGAAAGCGGAGCCCTAGAAGGTGACAGCCCTGTAGGCGAAATCGAAACAACTTTTACAATGTCCTTGAGTAACTCAAGACACGTATGGCTTGAGCGAATCTGCCGGAACTAACCGGTAAGGCTGAATACTTCTAAAGACCGATAGTGAACAAGTACCGCGAGGGAAAGGTGAAAAGCACCCCAATAAGGGGAGTGAAATAGTTCTGAAACCGTATGTCTACAAGGAGTCGATGTGGTCTTCGTACCACTACGGCGTGCCTATTGAAGAATGAGCCTGCGAGTTTATGTGTGCTGCTTAAGGCTAAGGAGTAAAACTCTGGAGCCGTAGGGAAACCGAGTGTGAATAGCGCGAACATGTAGCACGCATAAGACCCGAAGCTAGGTGAGCTTGCCATGAGCAGGATGAAGTATGTTGAAAGACATATGGAGGTCCGAACCCATTAGCCGTTCAAAACTATGGGATGACTTGTGGTAAGGAGTGAAAAGCTAATCGAACCTAGTAATAGCTGGTTCTCTCTGAAACAGCTTTTGGGCTGGCGTCGTATTAATTGATTTTTGGGGGTAGAGCACTGGAAGGATTCAACAGGGCGAAAGCTCGTGAATCCTATCAAACTCCGAATACCAAAAATGCTATACGGCAGTTAGACCGTGGGGGCTAAGCTCCACCGGTCAAAAGGGGAAGAGCCCGGATCTCAAGTTAAGGTCCCTAAATCTATGCTAAGTGTTACAAGGAGGTGAGATTTCATTGACAATGAGGAGGTTGGCTTAGAAGCAGCCATCCTTGAAAGAAAGCGTAACAGCTCACTCATCGAGAGATCTTGCGCCGAAGATAATCGGGGCTAAAGCATAGTACCGAAACTGAGGGTGCGCAGAATTTTCGAATTCTGTGCGCGGTAAGAGAGTATTCCATTTGCAATGAAGCCAAAGGGGTGACCCATGGTGGAGCGTATGGAAGTAAGAATGCAGGCACAAGTAACCGCAATGTGGGTGAGATCCCCACACGTCGAAAGATCAAGGTTTCCTTCGCTATGGTGATCAACGAAGGGTTAGTCGGTCCTAAGGGTATGACGACAGTCGGACTCGATGGCCACAGGGTTAATATTCCCTGACCGCGTGCGTATGCGATGGAGTGACGGAGGATAGAGACGAACGCCCCTCATTGGATTGGGGTCCATGGTAGAAGAAATGTATGGCAGGAAAATCCGCCATGCTGCTTTAATGCAAATTTCGCACACAGTGGAAAAGTTTCGGCTTCGGCCGGGGCTGATGTTCGTGAAGAGCCTTCCAAGAAAAACTTCTAAGCACAATACGAGCGCGACCGTACCGCAAACCGACACAGGTGATCAGGTCGAGTAGACCAAGACGAACGAGTGAGTGTTCCCCAAGGAACTCGGCAAAAAAGCAGCCGTAACTTCGGAATAAGGCTTGCCCAAAGAGTTATCTTTGGGCCGCAGCGAAAGTATCTCTGGCAACTGTTTACCAAAAACACAGCTCCCTGCGAACTCGTAAGAGGATGTATAGGGGGTGACACCTGACCAATGCCAGAAGGTCAACCATGGTCGGTGCATTGATCGCAAGATTGATGTGCTGGCACTATGTAAGCCCTGGTCAATGTCGGCGATAACTATAATCGTCCTAAGGTTCGCGATTGAAACTTGTTTTCAATCGCGAACGGATTGGGACGATTACGGATGTGGGTAAATAGAAACCGAATAAACCATTCAAACAATGCTACCTTGCTGATCGTAAGATCAGCTTGATCCAATCACGGCACGAAGCGGCCATACGCCGTGCGCCTTCTGTATATGAATATGCAGATGGATGAAGATATGGTCCATCTTTGAGGATATAGATGAGCGAAATTCCTTGTCGGGTAAGTTCCGACGCGCACGAATGGTGTAATGACTGGAGAACTGTCTCGGGGAACAGCTCGGTGAAAATACAGTACCGGTGAAGATGCCGGTTACCTGCAGTTAGACGAAAAGACCCCAGAAGCTTTACTGCAACTTGATATTGTACCTACGTTTTTACTGCGTAGCATAGGTGGGAGAGGTTGAGACGTTGATTTTGGTTGACGTGGACTCGCCAGTGAAATACCACTCTGTGAAAATGTATGTACTAACCTCTATAGCAAAAATATGGAGGGACCGTATCTGGTGGGCAGTTTTAGTGGGGCGCTACCCTCCTAAAAAGTAACGGAGGGGTCTATTAAGGTCCTCTAGGCGCGAATGGAAACCGTGCCGATAGTGTAATGGCATAAGAGGGCTTGACTGTAAGGCGTGAATGCCGAGCAGGTGCGAAAGCAGAGCATAGTGAACCGACCATCCGCATTAGACGCGGTGGAAGATTATCTGACAAAAGCTACTCTGGGGATAACAGGCTAGTTCCGCCTAAGCGTCCAGAGCGACGGCGGAGTTCGGCACCTCGATGTCGGCTCACCTTATCCTGGGGCTGGAGAAGGTCCCAAGGGTTTGGCTGTTCGCCAATTAAAAAGGTACGTGAGCTGGGTTCAGACCGTTCAGGAGATTTCTTCCTCATAGAAGTAAGTCTCTTGAACCAATCTGAACCCGAGGGTGTACAACGGAGATTTGTAAACGTAATGACATCATCACGGCGGCGAGAGAATGTAAATTCTTTCGTCCAAAACTAACTTATATCGGTAAAACCCATTTCGTCGGGTGATACCGAGGGAAGCGTCAACAGGTGGCTCGCGATTACGCGACCACACTTGGATTTTTTGGAGCGGAGTACCGCTAAAAAAATCTCGGCGCGCCCGTAGAGACTGAACGTTAGCTTCCTTTGATATAGATGAGGATTTATCCTGAGCTTGTCGAAGGAATGAAGATACAGTCCAGTACACGAAGCAATTCGTGAACAATACGCGTGAGACAGGTTGGTCTCCTGTCTACTGCAGGCGTCGATTCTTGAAGAGATTTGCTCCTAGTACGAGAGGACCGGAGTGAACTGACCACTGGTGTGGCTGCTGTCCTGCCAAGGGCATCGCAGCGTAGCTATGTCGGGAATGGATAAGCGCTGAAAGCATCTAAGCGCGAAACCAACTCTAAGATTAGGAATCAGTGAGACCCCTAGGAGATGACTAGGTTGATAGGCTCTAGGTGTACGCGTAGCAATGCGCTTAGCCGAGGAGTACTAATTGGTCGATTCTCTCGCACAGGGTGCTTGAGGATCGCACCGATCTGTTGTGAATTTGTGTGTGCTTGTTTGTTGTACGTTTTGTTGAGGAAATAGTTCTTTCAGTTTGTTTGGTTCGCCGGATGTAGCTCAGTGGTAGAGCACTATCAGTGTATGTTGATAGGGGCCGTGGGTTCGATCCCCATCATCCGCTCCAAACAAATTAATTCAACCATTTGTTCTAAGTGCTCCTGTAGCTCAGAAGAAGAGCGTCGCTTACTTTTAAGCGAAGGTCATCGGTTGCAATTACCGATCAGGGGGGAGAGCAAGTAAAAGCCGAAATAATTTTCGGCTCCTCAACAAAGCGTACAAACAAAATAAAAATATCGAGTGTTTAGATCTGGTGACTTGGCGGCGGGGATACACCCGTTCTCATTCCGAACACGGAAGTTAAGCTCGCTTGCGCCGATGGTACTTTCCTCTGGAAGGAAGAGTAGGTAGTCGCCAGTTCCAAGCTCTCGATAGCTGATAGTTTTGGGCAAGTGCGAGAGGTTTTTGCGTATGCGGATATTTGTCCGAGTTTAGGGAGGAACCTACCCACACAACTGGGAAACTGCCCCGTATCGCAATCGCTTCTCATACACCGGGCCTCCCTTAGGCCCCACCTTGGAGAGCCGTCCTTTGTGGCGGCTTTTTTCTTTACTGAGGTATGGAAATCTACGGCGTGATACGATAACACAATGTCATGGGCAGGCAGGCGAAAGGGCATTTATATGAGCACCACCGGTGCGATTATTTTAATTGTGCTTGCGGGCAGTGCGTACGCGATCTTCTGGAAATCGCCATCATGCAGCGATGGCAAGCAAAATGGTAGTGAGCGCGGTATGGATTGTGGCGGCGCGTGCCAGAGGATCTGCAAAGAGGATGCGAGAGCGCCTGTGGTGCTTTGGAAGCGCTCGTTTGAAGTCGCGGGTGGCGTATATAGCGCGGCGGCGTTTATTGAAAATAATAATAAAGATTCCTACGTTCGATCTGCCCCGTACACTTTTAAATTATTTGATGCAAACAATCTACTTATAGCTCAGCGCGATGGCAGAACTGCGCTCTCTCCAGGACGCTCCACCATTGTTGTTGAGACTGGAATTGGCACAGGTAATAGAAAGCCCGCACATATATTTTTTGAATTTACCAGCGAGTTAAGGTGGGAGAAGGGAGTATTGCCGCGTATTGAAGTGAACAACATCAATCCCGATTTTGTGCAGCGAAAAGTCACCGCAGAAGTTCATAACAACACAGGTAGAGAAGTTCGCGATCTGCCGATATCAATTGTTTTGTATAGTGCAAACGATACTGCAATTGCCGCGTCGCAATCCACGATTGGAAGGATCACAAAAGGATCATCGGAGAATGTCGTGTTTACTTGGCCGAACGACTTCACCTCCACTCCGGTTCGCGCAGAAATTATTCCCATAGCGCTTCCGTAGGTTATGGAAACGATACGCGCCAGTTTCCGTCATATCGAATGGATATTGATTGGTTCAGCATTCCTGATTTCTCTCGCGGGATTAGTGACGATGAATTCCTTTACAGGAACCAGCCCCTTTTTTGACCGACAAGTTATCTGGCTCTCGCTAGCATTTGCCGTGTTTGTAATCGCATCGATCATTGATTGGCGATTTCTGCGAAGAAGGGGTGTGGTGGTTGCTGTGTATGTCGTTATTTGCACGCTACTCGCTGCGCTCTTTGTTACCGGGTCTGTTTTTAAGGGTGCACAGAGCTGGTTTAACCTCGGCTTCGCCGCGTTCCAGCCGGTTGATCTTGCGAAGCTTGGTCTCATCATCGTGCTTGCAAAATATTTCTCTAGGCGCCATGTCGAAATCGCATATCTGCGCCACATCATCGTCTCCGGCATTTACGCTTTTATCCTATTTGCTCTTGTTGCAGTGCAGCCAGACTTTGGTTCAGCGGTGATACTTTTTTTATTGTGGTTTGGCATGGTGTTCATCTCCGGCATCTCAAGAAAGCATATTATCGCTGTATTTTTGGCAGTCACCGTAGTGTTTTCAGGGCTTTGGCTATTTGGATTTCAGGATTATCAGAAAGCGCGCATTCGAACGTTCGTATCACCCCTCTCTGACATTCACGGTGCAGGTTACAACGCCTATCAGGCAACAATTGCTGTGGGCTCCGGTGGTATTTGGGGGAAGGGTATTGGCTATGGAACTCAATCAAAACTGAGGTTCTTGCCTGAGTATCAAACCGACTTTATTTTCGCTGCATTTGCAGAAGAGTGGGGTTTTATAGGGGTGGTACTTATTATTTTATTATTCGCAGCGCTCATTGGCCGGCTTGTTTTTATTGCAGGCTCCGGAGCTACTAATTTTGAAACGCTTTTTACGCTTGGGGTCGCAATATATTTTTTATGCCACTTTACGCTCCATATCGGTATTAATCTGGGTCTCCTGCCGGTTACTGGAACTACACTCCCACTCATGAGTTACGGAGGATCCCATTTGGTCGCTGAGTTTCTAGCGCTCGGAATGGTTGTCGGGATGCGCAGATATGCTCGTGTCACGCACAGAGATGCATATGAAAAAGAATTCTCAGGAGGCTATGATCGGTAAACAATCATTGTTTCGTGCACCAGTCTATCTTTAGAAAACGAAGTGCGAACCTTCCCACGGAGACTCTCTCCAAGCGAGCGGCGATTAACAGGATTTTCTTCAAGTTGTTCAAGTGCTTTTGCGATTGCCTGCGGATTTTTTGAGGGAACCAATATGCCTGTTTTTCCATTCTCGATAATTTCAGGAATGCCGCCGACATGTGTTGCAACGGTAGGCACAGATGCAAATCCGGCCTCAATCAATGCATAGCCCAAAGATTCTGAACGGGAAGGGAAGAGAAAGACATCAAACGCTTTCATATAACTCGCAGCGTCAGTCACATGTCCCAGCAGCTTAACCCGTTTTCCAAGCGTATGTCTCGCTATCTCTTTCTCCAACTCAAGACGTGCGTGTCCTTCCCCCAGGATGACGAGATACGCATCAGGGATTTTCTCTTCTATAAGGGAAAACGCTTCTACTGCCTCAAACACACCCTTAGTAGGATGTAATTCACATACCATGCCAACGAAAAATCCATTTATTTTAGGCATTAATAACTCCCTGGCAGTTTCTCGATCTTTAAATTCTGGCTCTTCAATGCCGTTATACACGACTCGGATTTTGCTCTGCACAAACGGCATCCATCCCATATCGCGTTTTGTCGCCTCGCTATTGCAGATGGTGATGTGGGAGAGTGCGACTGTCAGATAGTGAATCAAAGCAATTGGAATTTTCTGCCACAAGGGCCGATCTTCGTTAAACGCCCAGCCATGCGCGGTAAAAATAATACGCTTTACAAACAAGAGCCTTGCTGCAAGTGCACCTAAGCCGCCGGCTTTTGAAGAATTAAGATGTACGATATCAGGAAACTCGCTTTTTATAATTGAAAATAACGTTTTAAAAGAAGAAAAATCTGCGCCAATATTAATATCCCGACCAAGCTGAGGTAACTCGATTGTTCTGATACCGGCCCCCTCGAGCGAGACCCCTAGTTTCCCCGGATTGCCATACGCAACTACCACTTCAAAACCCGCCCCCTTAGCTTGTGTAGATAGATCAAAAACATACTTCTGGGCGCCACCCCAATTCGCTTTTGTGATTATGTAGAGGATTTTCATGAAATAAGAACGAACGACTAGTATAAATAGAGTGTCTGAAACCTCAAAGCCCTGTAAAGGCTTATATGGTATAACCTTACCACAATGCTTTCAGGTGCAAGACATGCCTCAATCGGCCTATTTTTGGGAGATCTCGTCGCCTTTTCTCTTTCGCTATGGCTATCTCTTTTTGTGCGTAGTGGAGGCATTCCAACGGAGAAAATGATCACAGATCACGCTCTTCCGTTTGCCCTCCTGTTCTGCATTTGGACCCTTATTTTTTATATGGCAGGTCTGTATGACAAATATGCAACACTTTTTAAAAAAGATATTCCCGACCTTCTCTTTCGCACCCAACTCTTTAACATTGTGCTCGCAGCGCTCTTTTTCTTTGTCGTTCCATTTTTTGGCATCGCACCAAAAACAACGCTCGCAATTTATCTCATTTTTTCTCTCGCACTTATTTATTTATGGCGATTAGTGCTATACCCACTCTTTTCCAGAAGAGCGGAAACAGTTGGTGCAGCACTTATTGGATCGGGAGCAGAAGTTGACGAATTGGTGAATGAAGTAAATAGAAACCCGCGTTACGGCGTTGAATTTCGTGTCATTCGCGATCCTGAAACATTCGCTTTAGCAGAGTTCGGACGTTTTGCTGAAGACGTTGCAAACAAAAACGTATCTGTACTTGTTGTTGATACCGAGTCGGACAAAACCCGCGAAGCGCTTCCGCTCGTGTATCACCTCTCATTTGTATCGCGCCGAAATCAATTTGCCGACCTATACGAAATGTACGAAGATGTGTTTGATCGCGTCCCGCTCTCGCTCTTGCGGTACGACTGGTTCCTTAAAAATATCTCTTATCCAGTATCTGGCCTCTACGAGTTAGCTCGTCGTGCACTCGATATAGTTGGGGGCGTTCTCATGGGCATTATTACCCTTATCATCACTCCATTTATTTGGATTGCACTTTCGCTTGAAGGGCCGGGCAAACTTTTTATAACGCAAAAGCGCATAGGCCGGTATGGTTCCCGAATGCTGATTTATAAGTTCCGCACGATGCGCTTTTCTGACTCCGGCGCATGGAAAGGGGAAGGGGAAAATACAGTTACAAAGGTAGGCGCGTTCTTGCGCCGCACTTCGCTTGATGAATTTCCGCAGTTTATCAATATCCTTGCAGGCGAGCTGTCTCTTATCGGACCGCGTAATGATATTGAGGCTCTCGGAGAGAGGCTTGCAGAAGCAATTCCGTACTACGATGTGCGCTACGCCGTTAAGCCTGGCATCACCGGGTGGGCGCAGATCAACCAGCAATACGAGCAGGGAAACATCTCTCCGCAATCAATCGAAGAAACGAAAATGCGCTTGGCATATGATTTTTATTACATCAAAAATCGCTCACTAACGCTCGACGTTATGATTGCCCTCAAGACCATCAAGCGCATGTTATTTAGAGTTACTTCCTGGTAAGGTACTAGTTATAACTGGCATGAAACATACGCTTTTAATTACTGGTGCTGCAGGATATGTAGGCACCATGCTCATTAAAAAATTCGCTGCGCGTGAAGACGTTTTGCGCATTGTGGGCTTGGATAAGGAGTCAATTCCTGAATTATTGAAAGACATTCCAAAGCTCAGTTATCTTGAGTACAACACTGCTGAAGCTTGGGAGGAAATGGCAGGGAAGTATGAGCCGGATATTGTTATCCACTGTGCCTGGCAGATTAGAGAGATGTATGGGCAAAAAGAATTGCAATGGAAATGGAATGTCACAGGGTCTGATCGCGTATTTGATTTTGCGATGGAGCACCCTTTTGTTAAAAAGTTGGTTCACTTCTCGACCGTGGCTTCATATGGCGCGCAACCAGACAACACGATTGAGCGTCGCTTTCATGAGGAAGAGAGATTTAGAAAAAGCGATTACCTCTATGCTGAAGAAAAGCGCATTTGCGAAGAGCATTTGGAAGAAAAATATAAGGCAGCAAAAGCAAAGGGCCGCGACATCAAAGTGGCAATTGTGCGTCCTGCTGCAATCACTGGACCCAGGGGCCGCTATATGCGTATTCGTTTTGGGCTTCAAGCAGCACTCTCGGGACAACTTAAAGAATCTTTCATCCATCGCCTGATTTCTTTTATGGTTTCCTTTGTGCCGATTACAGAAAAATGGTGCCGACAGTTTGTGCACGAGGATGATGTTGTGGGTATTGTAGAGACGCTCTCGTTTACTGACCTTAAACGCGATTACGAAGCATTTAATATGTGTCCGCCTGGAGATGTTGTTAGCGGCAAGGATATGGCGCGCGCAGTCGGCAAGAAAACCATTAAAGTCCCTCCACAAATAATCCGCATGGTGTTCTTTTTCATGTGGCATCTATCTCGCGGAAAAGTGCCGACATCAAAAGGCGGATGGAAGAGTTATTCCTATCCAATTGCAGTGACAGGTGAGAAATTAACGCGTGAGTATGGCTATCAATACAAAGCTACATCGTTTGATGCGTTTTACTACACCAATGGCGAATACGAATCGTATGTTCCTAAGTCACAACTACGCAACAAATAATGATCGTCGACGGTAAGGCAATTGCAGCGGATATCTTAAACGAGGTAAAAGAAGAGCTCGCGTCTTTTGGCCGCCCGCTTAGACTTGGAATTTTGTTTGTAACGCCTGATTTTGCAACACAGAAATTTATTGCAATTAAAGAAAAACGTGCAGGAGAATTAGGTATTGAGATTGTTAAACATGAACTCAAAGAAGGGGTGACCACTGAAGAAGCAATTGCTGCAACAAAGGATCTTTCAGAAAAAACCGATGGGGTAATTGTGCAATTGCCGCTCGCTGAATCAATTGATGCGCTCGCGCTTATCAACGCGATACCGCCCGACAAAGACGTAGATGGAATGAGCGAGGGAAAAATTTTGCTTAGTCCAGTGATCGCAGCAATAAGAGAAATACTTTTGCGTCATGATGTCTCTCTAACCGATAAGCATGTCACTGTTGTGGGGAAGGGAAGACTCGTTGGCACGCCCGCAGTAGCGTGGCTTACAAGTGTTGGCTGTCACGTCACTGTAGTGTCAGAAGGAGATGATGTCGCAGTGGCAACAAAACATGCGGATATAATAATTTTGGGTGTTGGAAAATCAGGACTGCTTACTTCGGACATGATTCAAGATGGTGCTGTGGTAATTGACGCGGGCACCAGCGAGGCCGCGGGCAAACTCGCAGGCGACGCTGATCCCGAAGTCGCAAAAAAAGCATCTGTATTCACACCAGTCCCCGGCGGCGTCGGCCCAATTGCTGTGGCAATGATTTTTAAGAATCTCGTCCTACTCTCGAAAAGATCGATAAAATAAGCATTTTTTGCCCTGGAATCTCATACAAACCTAGGGTATACTCGCTGTCATGGTAAAGACCCGTTTGGCCGCCTTGGCCCTCATTATTGCCTCCATCATGGTGGCATATTTTGTGTACCACACCGAAAAAACAGGTGGGCGTTTTGCTTTTAAATTAGGACTCGATCTGCGCCCAGGAAGCCATCTTGTATATAAGGCAGACATTTCCCAAGTTCCAGATGGGCAAGTTGAAGAAGCACTTAACTCGCTTCGCGACGTCATTGAGCGCCGTGTTAACCTCTTTGGCGTATCGGAGCCTTTGGTTCAAGTTGAGCGTGGAGGCGTATTCGGACAAGGAGAACATCGTCTCATTGTCGAGCTTCCAGGCGTAACCGACGTGACACAGGCAATCAAGATGATCGGAGAAACTCCTGTGCTTGAATTCCGCCTAGTGAAAGCTGGTCAAGAAGGAGCTCTCGTAAACCCAGATGGATCGCTCAATCTCGACTCGTTTGAAGCTCCAACGCTCACTGGAAAAAACCTCAAGCATGCTGCAGTAGAGTTCTCAGGCGGGGGTGCCAATTCGGTCTTCCAAGGAACTCCGGAAGTTCGCGTTGATTTTGACGCAGAAGGCTCAAAGATTTTTGAAACTCTTACCGGCACAAACGTCGGGCGCGCGATGGGTATTTTCCTCGATGGCAAATTAATGTCCTCTCCGGTGATCCGAGAGCGCATTTCAGGTGGTACCGCGATTATCTCCGGCTCATTCACTGCTGATTCTGCAAAAGAACTTGCACGCAACCTTAATTACGGAGCACTACCGCTTCCAATCGAACTCTCATCCACGCAGTCAATCGGCGCAACTCTCGGTGAGAAAGCGCTTAACGCAGGTCTTGTCGCTGGTGCAATTGGTCTGGGGTTGGTAGCACTCTTTATGCTTCTCTGGTATCGGTTACCTGGATTGGTGGCAGTAGTGGCACTCGGCACCTATATAGCAATTATGCTTGCGCTCTTTAAATTGATTCCTGTCACACTCACCTCGGCTGGCATTGCAGGATTTATCCTTTCTATCGGACTAGCCGTGGACGCGAATGTGCTGATATTCGAGCGATTGAAGGAAGAGATTCGCGCCGGCAAAAATGTGCAAGACGCAATTCGCGAGGGATTTACGCGCGCATGGACTTCAATTCGAGACAGTAACGTCGCGCACGTTATCGCAGGCGTTATTCTTTTCTGGTTTGGAACTTCGCTGATCAAAGGATTTGCGCTCGTCTTTGTTCTTGGAGTGCTTGTATCGATGATCTCTGCAATTACCGTATCCCGCACTCTTTTGCTTGCAATTGGACTGAAGGGGGAGAGTAAACTGTCGCGCTTTCTTATGAGTTCGGGACTCGGTAAATAAACTTCAATGCATATCATCAAAAATCGAAACTTATATTACCTGATTCCGGCAGCGTTGGCGGTCGCATCTCTCGTTGTGATCTTTATGTTCGGCCTCAAAGGAGGGGTGGACCTTACGGGAGGCTCGCTTTTGGAAGTCTCGTACGCAGACGCGCGCCCTTCTCACGAAAGCGTCCAAGCATCAGTCGAGCGGCTTAATCTTGGAGATATACGCGTACAGCCAACAGGGGAGAAGGGCTATATCGCTCGCTTGCGTGATATTACGGATCAAGAAAAACAAGGATTGCTTCAGGCGATGACCGTTGATGGGCAGACGGCAAAAGAAGAACAGTTCACCACCATCGGCCCAACAATCGGAGGAGAAATCCGAACTAAGGCATGGTACGCGATGGCATTAGTGCTTATTGCCATCATTCTCTACATTGCATTCGCATTTAGAAAAGTATCCCTGCCTGTCTCATCTTGGAAGTACGGCATTATCGCGATTATCACGCTTGTGCACGACGTTATCCTTCCTGTCGGACTTTTCGCAATACTCGGCAAGACGCATGGTGCTGAAGTCGACTCACTCTTTATCGTCGGGCTTCTTACTATCTTAGGTATTTCAATTAACGATACGATTGTTGTATTCGATCGCATCCGCGAGAACCTTAAGATCGCTCACGACAAAAATAAGAAGGAAGATTTTGAGGTCACAGTGGGCAACAGCATAACCCAGACAATCGCGCGATCAGTTAACACCTCTCTTACCGTTATTATCGTCCTCGTCGCGCTCTACTTGCTTGGCCCGGTAACAACACAGAATTTTGCCCTCACCCTTATCGTTGGAATGGTCGCAGGAACATACTCCTCAATATTCCTAGCATCACCACTTTTGGTCACCTGGGAGCGTTGGTCCAAATCCAGAGCACAGTAGTCCACCAAGACTCACATTGACAGAATTTTCTTTTGTCCTATAATTCCTTACAGAACAACGGAGGCTACGTATGACCTTTGCAGGACTGCGACCTAAACTCGGGGCGGGCTTCTCCTTTGCTCCGATATTTGCGCGATTTGCGCGAGGGGTACAGGCAATGTTTTGCCCGTATCCATACAACGATCGCAAACTCATCAATGAGCTCGATAAAGTGAGAAGTACCGCAAATCTTTTCCTAGATGAGATGCGAAACCAGGGAAGGATCACTCAAAATGACTGGAATTGCTTTCGCGGGCTTATGTATCCCGCGACTGCGGCGCCAAAGATTGGTGATATCCAAACGGTCGGACGCATGGGTATTCCTGAGTCCGGTTGGGAAACAGTCAAAAGAAAAGTTGAAGGAGAAGATTCCCTTAAGGAAGCTTTTTTAAACTTTCAGCTTGCGGTCGGGGATCTGAGGGAATATCTCTGCACCAAGCGTGATGCAGACGAAATCTCCATTCTAAACACGTGAGTCAGGGGCCCGACTCTCTACGTCGGGCCCCTCTCTTTCTTGTCCCCAGGTTGACATATTAGTTCAGAAGTTTATAACGACTAAGGACGTTTAGTTTTTTGAGTCTACCCCGAAACCAACAGGAGGTGGAGGAGATGGAAATCCTTTTAGTTATCGGACTAATCTCAATAGTTTTAGGCGTCAGATGGGCGTATCGGAAATGGAAGGGGTTTGATCCACGACCTCTAAATCCAAATACGTGGTGACAACGAGTGCCCAGGCCAGTTGGCTCTGGGCACTCCAATTTTACTGACAGCTTTACTCAGTTGCAGGAGAATAGATGCAGGTGCCCTGTCTCATGTACCCGGGTACCATGGAAGGTCGAAACCTTCCCGATGCGAGTCTAGTCACGGACCGCGGTGATCATTGGTTTGCTCAAAATGAGCAGATAGTTTCTTAGAGATAAAGCGCTTTGCGCCAATAGTAAAAGGCCCACCGGCACAGCTAGTTGGTAAGGTAATGGCTTACCAAGGCGAACTGGGGCGGAGTGTTTACACTCCGCCCCTTTTGCATTTATGTAATTTTCGTTCCTATAAACTTTTTTCCCGAGAGATATTTTTGAAACTCTCCTAACTTAGCGCCGTTAATCATTGCGACCTCCAGTTTTAAAGTTTCTGCCTCTTTTGCTGCGACCGGATCAAATGGGGAAGAGAGGCCCGGATCCCACGTCTTAGGGATTAATTTTCTAAAATCAGTCCACGAAATATCTTTTATAGGCTTTGCGCTCTTATTTTTCTTTGGGTCTTTATCGTATACGTAATCAATATCACTAAGGTTCACCACGCGAGATGCCCCAATTTTTTGTGCGAGTTTAACAGCAACATAGTCCGTACTAAATCCCGGTTTCCACCCCGCAGCGATAATGACTGGCTTATTTTTATTAACAGGAGACTCCGGGTTTTTTACTAATGCGGGTGCGGCATATTTTCGAAAGATACTTCGCAGTAAGTGCCCATTGAGCCTTGTCGCATGAATGCCGAGCCAATCGAGGTCTTCTGTAACAACATCTGATACTTTTCTTCCAGCGCTCTGGTAATTGCGCGCGGTGGCACCTCCTCCTGTGATTATGACGAACTGATAGCCCCGGGAGACGTGTGATTCTACGAACGCTCTGAGTTTTTTAAGGAAGACGGTGTCTATGCCTTGAGGAGGAGAAATAAGAGAGCCTCCCACGGAAATAACCACCGTTTCCTGTTTTTTCATTTTGATACTGTATCACGCTTGAGGGTAGAAGGGCGCTCCCAATGTGCGACTCCCGGGAGTCGCACATTGGGGAAATGGGCCTTATTTTAGGGCGTTATCCAGATTTCAGTTAGTCCCAATTAGTCGCCTTGACGCTTATTCGTATACGGGTATACTGTCTCCACTGCCTTTCAGGGCGTTTTTTATTCAAGATAGGCTCCTTCGTAAGGAGACCTGTGAATAGATATTCCCTGAGTGATGGGGCGATAGATCATTGATTGGTGAGCGAGTGAGTGAGCAAAACAGACTTGTCTGTCTTTGCGAGCGAAGCGTGTCATTTTAAAATCTGAATGATTTTTGACAATTGAATAGGACCAAAAAGCATTAAACTTTTTGAGTCCGCATGAGTCTAGTGTAAAAACTAGACTTAAATGAGACACACACAAAATGCAAATCATCTTTGCGGTACGAGCTAGTGCCGTAAAGACCAAAAGCGAAAGGAAGACATATTTTTTCTTTCGTTCCGTTCTTCTATTAATTTAGAGTTTGATCCTAGCTCAGGGTGAACGCTGGCGGCGTGGATAAGGCATGCAAGTCGAACGGCCCGCAAGGGCAGTGGCAGACGAGGTAGTAACACGTAGGTACGAACCGAGAAGCCGGGCATAGCTATCCGAAAGGATAGGTAATTCCCGATAGTCCCTCCGGGGTAAAGGAGTAATCCGCTTTTTGATCGGCCTGCGTCGCATCAGCTAGTTGGTAGGGTAATGGCCTACCAAGGCTATGACGCGTAGGGGAGCTGAGAGGCTGACCCCCACCGATGGAACTGAGACACGGTCCATACACCTACGGGTGGCCGCAGTCGAGAATCTTCCGCAATGGGCGAAAGCCTGACGGAGCGACGCCGCGTGGTTGATGAAGTCCTTAGGGACGT
>Ga0163144_10011068_pt1 | contig 19133 bp, 14 predicted proteins | sample OliLak19BULKMAT1_FD_123175 | JGI IMG/M metagenome (GOLD analysis project Ga0163144, IMG submission 123175) | Freshwater microbial mat bacterial communities from Lake Vanda, McMurdo Dry Valleys, Antarctica - Oligotrophic Lake LV.19.BULKMAT1 | ecosystem: Environmental > Aquatic > Freshwater >... | reverse complement strand
GGTCGTGCCGGTCGTGCCGGTCGTGCCGGTCGTGCCGGTCGTGCCGGTCGTGCCGGCCGTGCCGGTCGTGCCGGTCGGCGGGCGGAGGAGCGCGTCGCCGAGGGCGCGGCCGAAGGCCTCGCAGGTCGGGTAGCGCTCGCGCGGCTTGCGTGAGAGAGCGCGCTCGAAGACCGCGTCGACCTCGTCGGGGACGCCGGCGAGCTGGGCGCACTTCTCGGCGGACTCGTGCAGGATGCGCTGCGCGACGGCGACCGCGTCGTCGCCGGGGAAGGCGCGCTTGCCGCACACCGCCTCGTAAAGGGTGGCGGCGAGCGAGAACTGGTCGCTGGCGGGCGAGAACGTGCTGGTGCGGAAGGTCTCGGGCGCGCTGTAGGCGGGCGTCCCCATCAGGCCGCCCTGGTGCGTGAGCGTCGAGTCGGGGATCCGGGCGATGCCGAAATCGGCGATTTTGGCGCCCTTTTTTGCGAGGATGACGTTCTCGGGCTTGATGTCGCGGTGGAGGATGCCGGCCTCGTGGGCGCGGCTGAGGGCCTCGCCGAGATCGATGGCGACGCGGGCCGATTCGCGCGGGGGCAGGGCGCCGCGCGTGACGCGCTCCTTGAGCGTGGGGCCCTCGACGTACTCGAACACGAGGTACAGGCCGAAGCGCTCGTCTTCGCCCATGTCGTGCAGCGTGACGAGGTGCGGGTGCATCACGCGGGCGGCGGCCCGCGCCTCGTGGCGCATGCGGGTGACCAGGCCGCGGCGCACGGCGTCCGGGATGGAGAGGTCGGTGCGCAGGTGCTTGACCGCGACGTCGCGGTCGAGGACGGGATCGTGCGCGAGCAGCACGCGCCCCATCGACCCCTCGCCGAGGAGCCGAACGATGCGGTAGCGCCCGATGCTGTCGGGAAGCTCCACGCTGGGCGGGTCGGCTGCGGCCATCGACCCTTGCTATTAGCAAAAGCTCCGCGCGAATGTGGATTCTCAGGCGGGGGCATCTCGGGCATTCTCGCGGGGCTATCCATCACCCGGAGAAAACGATGCGTATCAACGTCTGGAAAGTGTCGACGATTGTCCTGGCGGGCGCCCTCACCGCGCTGGTCTCTGGCAACCTGGTCCGCGAGGCGGTGGCCGACGAGCAGCCGCACATGAAGGCCGCGCTCAAGCTGCTGCAAGAGGCCGACGCCCAGCTCGAAAAGGCGACCGCCGACAAGGGCGGACACCGGGTGAAGGCCCGCGAGCACGTGAAGAACGCGATCGAGGAGACCAAGAAGGGCATCGCCTTCGACAACAAGCACTGAGCGCGTCGAGGGGGGTGAGCTTTGCGGGTGAGCGGCGGGGTGAGCTTTGCGGGTGAGCGCTGGGGTGAGCTTTGCGGGTGACCGCCGGGGGTGAGCTTTGCGGGTGACCGCCGGGGGTGAGCTTTGCGGGTGAGCGCCGGGGTGAGCTTTCGGGGGTGAGCTTCGTAAGCCTGGCTGGGCGTCCAGCGTTGAGGAGCGACATGCGACCTTGCGCGATGCGACGGCCGGGCCCTGCCACCAAAAACGCGTTGTCGGCCGCCGGCCGCGTGGCGCCGCTCGTATCGAAGAGCGACGTGCCACATGGGGCGATGCAACGGCCGGGTGCTGCCAGCAAAAAAGTCTTGTCGGCCGCCCGGTGCGTCGCGCTGCTCGGGCTGGCCGCGGGCCCCGTCGTGCTCGGGTGCGGCAGCGCCGCGCCGGGCGCCAAGGCCAGCGATACGGCCCCGGTCCGTGAGCTCTCGGACGCCGACAGCGCGACCGCCGAGCTGAACCGCGCCGAGGGTGAGCTCGACGCGCTGTTCGGACCTGCCGGGTCTGCCACGGCGGCCGCCGAGGCTCCCGCCGCCTCGGTGAGCCCCACCTACGCCGAGCCGCCTCGCCAGCCCACCACCACGACCCAGAGCGCGCCCGCGCCAATGTCCGGCAAGTCCGCGGGCGGCGAGACGCGCGCCTCCGACGCGTGCGGCGTCGCCTGCCGGGCCCTCGCCTCCATGGCGCGCGCCGCCAACCACCTGTGCGGCCTCTCCGGCGAGACCGACACCACGTGCGAAAGCGCGCGCGATCGCCTGAAGAACGCGAGCACCCGCGTGGCGGCGCGCTGCACCTGTCCGTGACCAAGTGCTCCCTGGCATCGGCGCGGGCGATCGCGTGACCCGCGTGGCGGCGCGCTGCACCTGTCCGTGACGAGCTGACGCAGCACGAGGCGCGAACGCCGGCGACGCGGAGGAGCTGGCGGCGGCTGACGGTCGCCTTCTGAAGTGGCTTTTACCTGCGGTAGCAGGGCGTCTACCTGCGGTAACAGGGCGTCGAGAGCTCGATGCACTCGACCCGCTTCACGACCTTGTCGTCGGGCCCCAGGAACACGTTGGCGACGCGGCCCTCGGCCTGGCGGTCGACCGACATCTTCGCCGAGCCGGGGGGCCACGAGATGCCGCCGTACGAGAGCGTGCGCGACGCCTTTGGCTGGCCGTCGACGCCCTGGAGCTGCATCAGCGCGACCCGCTGCTGCGCGTCGTAGGTGAACGCGATCGACGCGAAACCAAGCTGGGTCAGCATCGGCGCGCCCTCCTTGTCGAGGTAGTTCACGGTCTGCGGCTTGCCGACCGAGGTGTACTTGCTCTCGATCTGCGCGACGCCCAGGCCCTTCGCCGGCGCCCCCTTCTCGTCGAGGAAGCTCTCGGTGCGGACGCGGCCGTCCGGGCCGTGCTCGAAGCGCCGCTCGTGCGGGTAGCCACCCTCACAGGGCGACGGCTTGTCCCCTGTCTGGAAGCACTTCTGCTTCACCACGCGGCCGTGCTCGTCGCGCTCCGCCGTCACGATCGAGCCGCGCGCCCCCGCCCGTCGCGGATCGATGCAGGCGACCGGACCGCCCGCGCCCTTGCACGTGCGCTTGACCCACAGCCCGTCGGCCCCGAGCACCAGCTCTTCGTTCGCGGGTCGGCCCGGATCGAACGACACCGGCCGGCCGCGCGGATCGCGGGTGATCGTCGAGAGCACGCCGCAGCTCTTGTCGACGGTGAACGTGACGCTGCCGAAGTTGCCCTTCTTCGGCGCCTTGCCCTCGAAGTCGACGTACTTCTGCTCGACGACGCAGCCGGCCGCGTCGTACCTGGTCTGGATGGTGGTGTAGCCGCCGCCCCGCACGAACGTGCTCTGCCCCTTGTCGTCGGCGCAGATGGTCTCGATCGCGGCGCCGGCCTCGTCGCGTTTGGTCATGACGCGCACGCACCCGTCCGAGAGGCGCGGCACGCGCTCGTTCTGGGCGCCGTAGTAGCTCTCGTCGATCACCAGCCCGTACAGGTCCCGCTCGTAGGTCGTGCGGTGCACGCCCTTGGCGTCGTAGGCGGGCGACAGATCGCTGTTCAGGCAGACCTTCGATTGCACGTCGTTCGACACGGTCCACTGGTAGCGCACGACCGCGCAGCCGCTGGCGTCGGTGACCACCATGCTCTTGTCGTCGAGGCAGGTCTCGGTCTCGACGCGCCCGAACGAATCGAACGTGCGGCGGCGCCAGTAGCAGCCGTCGTACAGCACCTCGCCGCTGCGCCAGGTGCGCGTGACCACCGCGGTGCGATCGACGGTGTCGCTGTAGACCTCGATGCCGTACGCGTTGCGGTGGTGCTCGATGCGCGAGGCGTCGGGCTTGTACTCGACGAGCACCGTCTCGGCGGCGTTGCCCCCGGGGCTCACCCTTTCGTACTTGATCAGCTTGTTGTTGAGCCACTCGACCCGGTAGTGCCACACCGTCGTGGCCTCCTTCGGATCCATCGCGTGCGTCGCCATGAGGTCCCGCCCAACCTCGACCCCGCGGTAACGGCGGATCCCGTCGGGCTCGGGCGGCGCCTGCGGCATGGCGGAGCCGGCGCCGCCGTCGGGGCCGGTCTTCTTCTTCCCGCCGCACCCCCCGAACGAGAGGGCAGCGAGCGCGATGCACGCGAAGGCGCGGGCGGAGCGGACGGCAGAGGGCATGCGCGAAACCTCGATGGGTGGGTCGCGCAGGGTACGAGCGACAGCGCCGCGGCCGCAAGACGCGGCCCGACTACGACTTGCCCAGCGCCTGCTCGATCGCTGCGACGACGGCCGCGTAAGCCGGAGTCCCCTCCATCAGCTTCCCGGTGTGCCGGTACGCCAGCCGCCCGTCTTTGCCGACGATCAAGAACGTCGGCGCCATCCCGACCTCGGCCGCCGACCACCACGCCCCGTCGGGATCGAGCAGCGTCGGGTACGTCATCTTCTCTTCTTTGATCGCCGCGAGGACGCCCTGCTTCGCCTCGTCGTTCGCCCCGTCCTTCGTCACGCCGACGACCCGCAGACCGCGGGTCCCGAAGCGCTGCGCCAGCGTCAACACCGCCGGCACACTCGCTCGGCACGAGCCTCAGGCAGGGTGCCAGCCCTCGAAGAAGAGCACCTCGCCACGCGCCCCGGCGAGCGACACCGGCGCCCCGTTCAGCCACCGGCTCGCGTCGGCCGGAAGCTCCGGCACCTCCTTCGCGACGAGCGACCCGCCAAGCGCCGTGGTCGCCCCCGCCGGCCCGCGCATCTTGTAATAAGCGCCGCCCAGCCCCAGCAGCACGACCGCGCCCACCACCGCGCCCCACTTCTTCTTCGACATCATGGGTCCGCATGGTGCAACACCGCGGCTCCGGACGCCATCGAACGGCGCCTTCTCGTGCGGTCCTCCGGCTTTTTCCAACCCTCACGCGTTCGCGCGCTAAGAGACCGAGCAACGGATGCGCTGCCATCTCAGGACGGTCGACCTCCGCTCGCGTTACCAACCCCGGCTCAGCGTCTTATCGACCTCGTCAGCGCTGGCCTTTGTAAGAGGCACGCGTCCCGCAGCAAACAAAACACGAGCTTCATGACCAGCGCGGACACCTTGAGCGTGTTCTGACGGCCCCTTGCATCATACGGCACGAAGCGATAACGCTTCGATGCGGGCGGATGCGCCGCAAACCGCCGGGACCAGCGCCATGCAGAAAAACATCACTCTCCATGTTTTCGCTTCGGCCAAGGGCGGCGTCGGAAAGTCTACTCTGGCCGTTGCCTGCGCCAAGTTGATCGCTGCGGGCCGCACCCGTTTTCCGGTCGTGATCGACGCAGACCTGACGGGGACCTCGCTGGCCGATGGCCTGCGGCTCTCCGCACCGAAGGCGGCGACGCGATCGGATGGGACGGTCGACATCGAAGCGCCCCCGACAGGCCAGTTCATCCGGCGCGACGAAGTGACGCGATTGCGGCGGACTCGGCGAGACACTCCGGCCAAGCGCGGCCTTCCGCCGCCCTATCTGAACGACGCGCTCCGGCCGTACCTGAGGTCGAATCTTCAGAAGTTCGCGGATGTTCGCGTGGATGGCCTGCTGTGGCGCCACGAAGAAGACGACGGTGTCGCGTATCTTCCGTCCTCGCCGCTTCACGAGGACATTGTCGAGAGCCTGGAGTGGTTCTCGCTCGATACATACGATTGGATGGGGGCGATGACGGTGCTCTTGCATCGCCTTTCATTTCAGTGGCCCGAGATGTCGGACGTCGTCATCGACGTTCCTCCGGGGCTGTTCGGGTTCGGAGCGGAAATACTGGAGCTTGCCAGCTCGCTCCAGCGCAATGAGCTCCCGGAGGGTTATCCAGACTGGAAAACGGGACCCGTCGTCTGGACTCCACGGGTTTACCTCGTGACGACGCCTGACGAAAATGATCTCTTGCCGGTGTACGAAAACGTGGCCCAGATTCCGCGAACGTTCGGGAACGCGCACATTCTGGTGAACAAGAGCACGACCGTTCTGCGATCACCCCAGGAAGTCGTGGGGCCAATGCTCGGACTTCAGCTCGACGAAAAACGGATTCATCAGATACAGATGCTGCCGGCGACACTGGGCCGCATTTTCGTCGACGGTGAGTTGCGCATGGACGACGACGTGCGAGCCCTTGCCAAGATCTTGGTTCCAAAGGAGGTCGCATGAGCGTCGCGTACGTCTCCAAAGCCCGCGTTCCCCCCACGAGGGCCAAGGCCCTCCCGCTCCAGCTACTGGCCGGGGGACCGACGACGCCCCCCGACGAGAGCCTTCCGCGAGGGACGGACTACCGAGAAGGGTCGCTGGATCTGTTCCTTAAGTGGCCCGGAATTCGGCCGCTCGTCGTCGAGGCCACCAGCGTTCTTCGGAAGATATTCGGCACGGAGGTCCAATTCGCACTGGAGCGATTCGACGATCCGGAGGCCACGGAGCCGACAACACAGCTCTACCTGCTCGTTCGGGCGCCCATGGACTTGCAGCAGGCGATGGCGTTGTTTCGGCAATTCGACGAGCAATGGTGGATTGAAAACGTGCAGAGGGCGCAGGGGCGTCTGGTCATTGATCTGGAGCCTGTATGAGTCTCGTCTGGCTCGATTACCTTGCCCTCGCGAGCTTGCTGTCCGGCGCCGTTGGCACCCCACCGCCATCCTCGGACGACACTCTTTCAAAGCTTCGAGAACAGCCAGATGCCTGTCTCCTTTCCGCCATCAGTCGCGCCTATTACGCGGCGTTCCATGCAGCACAAAGCTACTTACGGAAAAATCGGTCGAACGTGAGCATCCCCACACACGGCGGAGCACACGAAGTGGTGTGGGCCACGCTCAAGAGCGGAGATCGGCGAGAACGGGCGTCGGGCGTCGAGGGCGAACGGCTCAAAGCCCTGCGCACGAAAGCAGATTACCGGCGCCATGATCTCCGGAACCTTCCAGCGGAGGTCGCGAGGGCCCTCGGACAGGCGGAGAATGTGCTTCGCAGCCTCGGCTACCGGGACGACGAAGGTTCCGGGTGAGCTGCTGAGGTCTCGGCGAATATCACCATGAGCTCGCGCATGCGCTCGTCCCCCTGAAACGGCGGGCGGGAGGCGAGATCGCGCAAGATCTCGGTCACGCTCGACCGCATTGGCTCCTCCACGAATCGAGCCACACGACCCACGCCGGCCGCGAGCGGGACGGGGTCGACGCCGCGCCGCTCCGCTTCGCTGATCACGTCTCGCAAGACCATGCCAACGCGCGAAGGATCGCGGGCCGCCACGCCAAAGAGCAGAAAGGCCAATGCCATGGGGGAGAGCTGGTCGTCGAGCTTGTTTTGAAGCGCCAATAGCGCCTCCGCCTCCGGCACGTCTGCGCTGCCTTGACCGAAGAGGCTTGGCAGCACCTGGAGACGCCAACGGTTTGCTATTTCACCGGGCTTCACGGTGCGGATCTTTTCAAGCAGGAGGCGACGTTCTTCCTCCGACAGAGCAGCCGCGTGTAGGGCGGCCTGCATGACGAGCGGCAAAAACAGAGACTGAGCCGTCTGGTCCATGGTGTCGGGCTCTGCCGGCAAGCGACGCAGGCGGGCCAGGCGCGCTATCTCGGGCACGCGAGCGAAGGCGTTCGGATCAATGCGGAGCAGCGCCACGAACGCGAGATCGGCGATGTTGTCGGGGGCGCTCCAGTCCAGCTCGGAACCGAGGCCCGGACTTCCGTCGAGCCGACTGGCGAGGTTCGCGAGCACCTCCACCATGGCCGGCTGCCACGCAAGACGATACGGGATCTCCTTCGGCGAAGCAGGAACCCGGTCCACGAGAAAGGCCGGCTCTTGCATCGCCCCGAGGGCGTAAAGCACCGTGCCGAGTCGATGATCGAAGAGGTCGCGCCCGAAACCTCGCGGGTCCAGGCGATCCAGTGGCGGTCCGGGACGGGGTGATAGCGCGACCAGATGGCGGAGCCCGGCAATCCGCGCATCCGGCGAAATGGCGTCGAGCTGCGCGCAGAGCCACTGGAAGAGCCGGTACGTCAGCCACAGCCCTTCTCGACGGGAGAGCGGCTTCGGACCGGCCAAGTCGAGGACCACTTGCAGGCAGACACGGACGAGCGCCGGCTCTGCGGCTGCGAGAGTGTCGGTCGCGGGCTCCGCCGCGGTGCGATCGAGCACCTGGCGCAACACCTCGGGCAACTTTTCGCGCAGATCGATCCCCTTTCCAGAGGGAAGCTTGAGCACGGGTTTCCGGGCGGCCCCCGCCCGAAGCAGCAAGATCGACCGCGCCACACGGGCGATGGGGTGGTTTTCGCTCTGTTCGAGAATGGCGAGCGCATCATCGACGTGCGCTTCGTAGCCGTTCGCGAGCATCGACATCACGGGACCGAACACCAGCCCACCGGGGACCTCGAACGCTGTCTTCAGCAGATCGCCGACGTCATCGCGATTGCGCCAGAGGCCTTTCTCGTCGTCCCCGCGCTGAAACAAGGTAGCGCCAAGATGCTCGCCCGCGGCCTCGAGCTCTTGTGGCTCGGACAGCATGGCTCTCAACTCGTGAAGCGACGGCCGCGCCCCGAACGCTCCCAGGCCGCGGGAGCGCGGCCAATGCACCAGGTAAGCGGGATCGTCGCGGACGGCGCGCCAGAGCGCCGACACTGCCCGGCGCGCAACAGCGCGGCGGAGGGAGACCCGCGAGGGATGGCGTTGCAGCCCGTCGAGCAGGCGATAGGCTCGGCCGTCGTGTGAGCCTTGGAAGAGTTTTAGGCGGCCTGCGAAGCTCTCTGCTTCTTCAAACGACTGCCGCAGCAGGATCGCTTCGGCCGGGGCAAAGACCCGCATTCCTCTCGAGCTATTGGGCACGGGAAAGAGGTAGGTCATGAAGCGGCCCGCTCCAGCCTCCTCCAGTTCGGTGCCCGGCTGCGCGCCGAGGGCGAGTACGTCTTCATCGAACACCGTCACTGCTCCAGCGAGCCCAGGGCCCGACAGATCGATGCCGCGAACGGCCGTCGGCCGCCAGGTCCACAGCGCGGAGAGAATGGTTTCAGCCTCAATCGCCAGATCCGTGAAGAGAAGCTGGCCGCGCGCGTGTTGCCCTTCGACCGCGTGATCGAGGGCGGCGCCCATGACCCGAATCCGCACCTCGTCGTCGCCGCTGAGGTCGAGGAAGAGCCATGCTTCCCGGACCCCACGATCGTAAGCGGCCCGGCGCTGTCCATCGGTCCCCGCCCAGGATCGCACGAAGTCCCACAGCGCAGGCAGCGGGCCGTCGATCCGACGGGACCAGCCCTTGTTGTCCAGATCCCGTTCCCAGGCGAGCCGTGGTGCCGAAGCCGCCGACGCCGCCAGAAAGCGCACCATTGAATCTAGAAAATCCGTTCGCGTGCTCTGTGTGAGCGTTTCGGCGCGTCCCAGCAGGGATCGACCCAAGGCCGCCGCCTCTGCGAGGGGCAGCGACGCGTCGCTCCCCGTGAGGGCGCCGACGGCCTCGCCGTCTTGAAGGGTGCTCGCAGGCTTTCCGCAAAAGGCGCGAAACACGGCGGCGGCATAAGCGGAGGCGAGACGCAGGCGCGCCGTGTCCCCGCCCAGATGCCCAGTCTCGCGGGCCATCCACTCCAGTCGATCCAGTACGCGCCTGGCCACGGCGCCGTCGAGCCCCCCGTACTCGCGGGACAGCGCGACGATCTCCTCTGCGCCGAGCGCGTCGGGAAAGCCCAGCTCGGCCAGCTTCCACAACATCCGCTGCCGGGTGGGTTCTTCGGCAGGCCCCGATAGCAACGCGCGCACCACCGCCGGCAAAGAAAGGTGGCGCTCGTGACCGGCGCGCAATCGCCGCACCAGCCCCCGAGCCTCGGGCTCGCGATCGTCCCACTTGAGCAGGGGCACCATCTCGGCGGCAAGCGGCGCAGTCGAACCAAAAAAATCTGCCGAAAGTCGCCACCAGGCAGGGTGAACGGCAAGCCCGTCGGCATAGCTCGCGGTCCATTCCAGCGGCTCTTTCACGAGCCGCACGGCAATGTCGTTCTCCGGATCGAGCAGCGGCGGTAATCCTTCAATCTCGGGATCCTGTAGGATCTGCACCCATCCGCTGCGCATCCCATCCGCGACCCACGCGTGTACCCTTTCGGCGAGATCCGCCGCCTCGGCTTCTTCGATGCCCTCGCGCTGCCGCGCAAGAAGGGCTTGCCAATCCGACTCGCCGATGTGCACCGCGGGAAATACTCTTAGAAAATCTCTCAGAGCCTCGTGCTCGCAAAGCTTCTCCAGAAAGTAGCCGCTGACGAGGAGAGGCAGGGGAATCGGGTCGGGGCGCGGCGTTTCGGAATCGAGCTTGAAATAAGGCAGCAGGGCATTCAATACCGTCTCGGAGATGCACCCTTGCTCGCGGAGCCATTGCAGCGCCGTAAGGGGCGAGAGGCGCCGCCCTTCAGGAACGCCGTCGGGTACGACGCCGGCCGCGTGCAGCTCCGCATCCGCCGGCGACGTGAGCACCATCCCCCCTCGGCGGAGCGCAATCTGCGCGTCGGAAACGCCTGTTTCGCCCTGGCCCGGCGCGAGGCGCGGCAGGCGGGCGAGCGCGGCGACAGTCTTGTCCAACCTCTCGCCACGCCGCGTTTCTGCCTGCGCACGCAGCGCGCCGTGGTCTTCCACGATGCGCGTCCACGCGCCGCGAAAAAGATGGATGCGTCCCCGAGGACCGAGCCTGGCGCGGACCGTGTCGAGGAGCCGCAAGGCAGAGAGGAGATATAGCTCGACCTCGGAGACCAGGAGATCCGCGCCTTCAAAGTGAAACTCCGGGGGTACGTCCTGCAAACCGACCGGGGCGGAAAAGCAGACTTCAACGCGGTCGCGATGAAACATGCGTGCGACCACCAGCGGCACAGCCACCGGTGGCGCGACGGCGCCGCAGAAGAGCGCAACGGGCAGAGCCCCGCGCTTGCCGAGCTGCTGGACCAAATGGGTCATTTGCCCCTGAGCGCGCATCAATTCAATGACCTGAGCGGTGCTCATCGCCTGCACGCGGCCGGCCTCGCGCAGGAGCGTGAAGTCGATCCGCTGGGCGCTGGTATCGAGCGCGCCGGCCGTCATGAGAAGCGACAGGCGGGCGTGCTCGGCAGCGGGATCAGCGGGGAATCGACGTTGAATCGTCGCCGCGATGGCCTGGACTCGGCGCTTGCGCTCCACTTCAGGGAGGGGACTGCCTTGCAAGCCGCCCAGCTTGAATAGCTGCTCCGGCGAAAGCATGTCGCCGTGCCGCTCGAACGTCGCCCACGCTTCCTGGGCGGCTTCTTCCCCGCGATTCTGAGCGAATAAGATCCCCGTCACATGCACCCGTATGGCGGCGTCGCCCGGCTGCAGCGCGAGATAGCGCTGCCACAGCTCCAAGGCGCGCTCTGGATGAGCACGGTCCGCGATCATTGCGAGCGTCCGAACGACGCGAGGCCCGGCGGAAGGCTCGTCGTCTGCGAGGATTTTCCATGCCTCTGATGCGCGCCGGAGCGCGAGCAGGCACTCCGCCAGGCGCAAGCGCAGACCGCGCGCTGGCAACGCGTCCGCGGCGCGCTGCGCGTACACCAAGGCCTCCGCGTGGCGGCCGCACCGAGAGAGCAGCGCGGAGGCCGTCATTTCGATACGCGCACGCCCAGGCAGCTCACCCGCCAGGCTCAGAGCCTGCGAGAGAGCGCGGTCCTCCTGACCAGCTACCCGCAACACATCGACCTGCACCAGACGGCCGCGCCACGGATGATCGTCGGGTGGAAGGACCTGGAGGGCCGCTTCGACGTGGCCTTCCTGGGCGAGACGCTCGGCCGTACGGGCCGCCGTGCGATAGCTCCATTCTTCTTCTTTGGAGTCGTCGGTCGAGATTTCCGGAAGCCTCTCCAGCGCGTCCCTATCGTTCGTAAGCTCGAGAAAATTCCCCCACAATCCGAGCACCGAGCGACGCATCGCCTCGGGGATCTGGGACCCGAGAACCTCTGGAGCGGTGGCCTCGATCGAGGCGACGATACCGGGACGGTCGTTCTCGGCAATGCCCACCACCGAAGGCGGGAGCTCATGCGCGGTGCACAGTATGGCCCGGAGCAGAACTCGCAGTGCTTCGGCGCGAATCAGCGGGTTGTCTGCCCTGGAATGGAGCACCCGATGTGCCAGACGGGCGGCTCGGGAGGCGTCGGGGGGCTCCAATTCCATGAGGACCGATGCGGCAAGGAGCGTGATGTCCGGCGATGGCGAAAGGATCTCGTCGGTGGGGACGCGCCCCTCGACCAGCTCAATTCGCTGCCCGACCTCCAGCGCTTCTTTTGCAAGATCCTCTGAGAGCGAGGGCACAGGGGGCAGCAACGCCCGCGCGCGCTCGACCTCGCCTTGCGCCGCCCACAGGTTGGCGACGCGGATACGGCGGGTTGCATCCAGGCCCTCCATCGGAATTTGCTCCAAGAGAGCACGCGCGCCCGCCCCATCTTCCAGATTGCCGGCGCAGGCCGCCGCTCCGATGGCCGCACGCGCCGCCCACTCGCGCCACTTGTCGCCATGTACCTCGTTCGCCGCGCCCTGCCGCTGCGCTTCGGCGAGGGCGCGTTCGAAGTCAGCTCGTGCTTCCGCGTACCGCCCGGCTTCCGCATGTGCGTTGCCGTCGTCCAGGGCCGCCTTCACGACTTGACTCTCGACGGTCTCGGTCGCGCGATCGAGGGGCGACGAGATGGAGCTCACGGGCTGGGCTGCCACTCCGTACACGGCATCCGCAATGTCTGCCCAGGTGCGGCGGGCCGCGTCGGTCCACGTCGCTCGCTGCGTTTCGCCGGCGCGCGCGTCTTCCAACAGCTTCTCGCCGACGGTCGCAAAGGGGGCAGCCCCTTCGTGTTCGCCTTTTACCCATGCTCGAATCGTGCGGCCCGCGCCCCGAGCGAGCGCCTTCTCCACACCAGTGAGCGGCAGCACGTTTGGCGAAAGCACGACCTCGCGGGTGAGCCGGCGCAATCCTTCAAGGCTGCTCTCGTGCTCTAGGTTCTGGAGCAGGCGGTCCCATCGCCGCATCTGCATCGGCGTTGCCCCTCCACGCGGCGGCGGATTCTCGCCAATCCAGGCAACCGCGCGATCCAGGGCGTCGCCCTCGTCGGCGTCAGTGGAGATCTCCGGCAGGACGTCCCGCAGACCGGCAAGCCACGTCGTCAGCGCGGGTGAGGTGCCACTGTAGACAAGCGAAGCGGCTGCGAACGGCTCGCATCGCAATGCCTCGCCATAGCGGCCTTCCTTTCCTACTCCGACGACGGCAAGGTCGAGGTCAGAGACGAGCACGCCCTCCTCATGATGCTTCTCGAGCACCCCGGCATGCACCGGAAAGGCATTCAGGTCCTCCGCAACGCGCTCCCCGGCCACGATGGTCGAGCCGCCCCCGGGAGCATGGTTGGCGAAAAGCACAGGCCGGCGCCCGGGGCCGCTCTCTTCGATCTGGTGGCCTCGAAACAACGGAAGGGAGTCCGCCGGCGTGAGCGCGGGCACAGCCAGAAGTCGGCATTGATTGAGCTTTGGCGTAACTTGCTCGCCGTACGCGGTCAACGTGCGCGCGAGGAAATCCAGACAGTTCAGTACGCCAAGCGGTCCCCCGAAATCGTCGGGCAGCGACACCGGCTCCCAGCTTTCCGCGGGGACCATCTCGAGCGATCGCTCCGGCTTTGTCGCTTGGAGCTTGGCAACGAGTTGTACGATCCGAGACCGATGGATGACCGGCACGACGTTCTGGCGTAGTCCCGGGCGCGTCGGAGCGTGCAACCGTTCGTACGCGGGGTTCCTGCGCACCGCCCGGTCGACGAAACAGGAGCCGGCGACCACGACCATGTCCCCCGCGGCTTCGGCGACGGCTTCGAGGACGGGGGCCGGAACGCTGTACTCGGGGAACACCACCAGCCGGACATTCCAGGCCCGGCACGCCTGGAGCACGGCGCGCAGCTTCCGGGTGAGCTGCTTCAGATAGGCCGACTCGACCCGAGCCGAGAGGGTTTGATGAGCATCTCGCAAGGCCGCCGGCACGGTCATGTCCCCGGCGGGCAAGATCGAGGGAGAGAGCTTGCCCTGTGGGTCGTATTTGCCAAAAGGGTCAGCGAGGCTTCCGTGAACGGCCGGGTGGTACGCGAGCTGAACTACAGCGACACGCACGATGTGGTGCGTGCTGCCGGTGATGTCTCGGAGCGATTCCGCGCGCGGCGTTTCGGGTGGCATCGGCGCGGTATTTAGCGCGGGACCTCCCGCTGGCACAGCTTTACCGAGCGGAGAGCTTGGAATCACAGTCCTTTCGCAGCGCCGGTTGTCCTACCGGGCCGACCGCTCGGCGAATGGGGTGGAGGACAGAAGGAAAGGACATCGAGCATCGCCGTCGCTGGCGGAATGACGGTCAACAGACGCCCACAATTGCTCCGGTCGCTCGGGAAGTGCCCGTTCTCCACGTGGTGGCTGCTTCGGTGGGTCCGTGATCGACGGTCGCCGAACGCCACCCACCATCGGATCGTCCGAGGGGGCTCCCCGGGCCACGCTCGGCCAGTGTACCTTCGCTTCCGAAGCGGCCCGAGCCACACTCTGCCCTCACGCCGTCGCTTCCGAAGCGGCCCGAGCCACACTCTGCCCTCACGCCGTCGCTTCGGAAGCCACCGCCATCCACGGCGCGCGTGGCCCGGCGGCTTCCGGAGCGACCGGCGTCAGACAGCCCGAGGCGCCGCGTCGCTCCGGCAGCGAGGAGGGCCACGCTCGACGAGTCATCGGCGCTTCGGAAGCGGCCGTCCCATCCTCCGACCGTCGATTTTTGCTCCCACGGGGGCGTAGCGGCCCCGTATCCTCCGCTTCGATGGCAACTCCTAAACACTCCAAAAAGGCCGCAAACCCAAAGAAGGCCGCCGCGAAGCCGGCTGCGAAAGCGAAGCCCGCCGCGAAAGCAAAGGCCGCCGCTCACGTGGCGTTCATCACGACCGACCGCGCGGTTGCGTTCAAGCGCTTTGCGCCGCTCGTGCAGGACACTCCCGAGGACGAGCTGGAGCACTGGCACTACGACGCCGAGATCGTCCGCGTGAATACGGTGCGGTGCTTCGAAGCACTCGCTCCGCACCTGGACGCCGTCGCCGCGAAGATGCCGCACATCGACGCGAACGAGATCCGCGAGCTGCCGTCGCTGGGGCTGGCGCTCGCATTCGCGGATGCGCGCGTGTTCGTTCCCGCGAGCGAGCAGCAGATCCGGGACGCTCAAAGCCGGCAGCGACCGCGGCGCCGGCTGGCGCTGGCGCAGTTGCTCATTCACAAGGAGATGAAGCTCCTTGAGGACACCAGCAAGGTGGACGCCATCGTGCCGGGGCGCGGCGGCATCGACGAGGCGCAGGACGGCGTGGCGTGCGCCGCGGTGTTTCGCGACAACGCCGAAGCCGTGGCGGGGAAACATCCGTTCGACGAGGCGTGGCTGGCCGCGCTCGCCGAGGACTCGAACTGGTTGCTCGCGCAGCTCAAGCCGGCAGGCTCCAAAGCGAACAAGGCCGCGAAGAGCGCCGATGCGCTGGTGCGGGACCAGCTCTTCACGGAGACCGTGCGGCGCTACGGACAGGCGAAGAAGGTCGCGGTGGAGGTGTGGGGCTGGAAGCGTGTCGACCAGCACTTCCCAGCGCTCCTCTCGCGCGAGATCAGCCGCGGTGTCGTCGAAGGGGCGCCGGTCGCGGAGCCTGCGCCGAGCGCGGAGCCTACGCCGGCCGTTCCTGCCTGATCGCCGTCGTCTCCGGCGCTCACGAGGAAGTTTTATCAATCGCCGCCCGCAGCTAAAGTCCGCCCGTGGACTTCGGCCGTGCTCAGAACCTCACCGGCATCTCGTTCGCGCTCCCCCCGTTGCCCGCGCGCAGCCGCCACTTGCTCGAATCCCACGCGGCTGGCGCCAGCCGCCCCGACTGGCTGCGTTCGGGCGCTCCGGTGTGGGCGCGCAAAGACTGGGTCGGCCGCATGTTCCCGAAGGGCACGCCCGAGAAGGACTTCCTGCGCGTCTACGCCCAGCGCCTCGGCGCGATCGAGCTGAACGCGAGCTATTACCGCGTCCCGAGCGACGCCGTCCTCGACGCCTGGGCTGGCGAGACTCCCGAGGGCTTCCACTTCTGCCCCAAGCTCCACCAGAACATCACCCACCAGCGCGCCCTCGCCGAATCCATTCCCCAGGCGCAGAGCTTCGCGGCGCGGCTTGCCCGTCTCGGCCCGCGCCTCGGCCCCGCCTTCTTGCAACTGCCGCCCTGGCTCGGCGCCGACGCGCTGCCCGAGCTGGAGGCGCTGCTCGCCGCGCTGCCGCGGGGGTTCCGCGTCGCTGTCGAGTTTCGCCATCCGTCGTGGTTTGCAAAAGGCACCCTCATCGACGACGCCGTCACGGTGCTCGAGCGCGTAGGGGCTGGCACTGTCATTACCGACGTCGCCGGCCGCCGCGACGCCTGCCACGCCGCCATTACCGCGCCGTTCGTCCTTGTGCGCTTCGCCGGCAACAACCTCCATCCGACCGACATGCCCCGGGCCGACGCGTGGGTCGATCGACTGTTCGAGTGGCGCGCTCTCGGCCTGCACGCGGCCTATCTCTTTGCCCACCAGCCCGACGACACCCACGCCCCCGAGGTCCTCGATCACATCGCCTCGCGGGCCCGCGAGCGCGGCATTGCCATGCCGGTCGTCATGCCGCCCGCCATGGCCCCCACCGGTCAGCTCGACCTCTTCGGCAATGCCATTGACGATGCCACAGGCAATGCACCGGGCAATGCGCCCGCCAAAAAGGCTCCATTGAAGAAGGCCCCAAAGACCGCCGCCCCGCGTCGATAACGAAGAGAGCCCCGAAGACCGCCGCCCCGCGTCGATAACCGCAAGCAAAAACGCTCGCGTGGTCACGGTGCGCCGTGCCAGCATGGGGTTATGCCTTTTGCTTCGATCCGCGGACAGCGCCTGTTCTACGAAGACACCGGCGGCCCCGGCCCCGCGGTGCTGCTGTCGCACGGCTTCATGATGGACCGCACCATGTTCGCGCCGCAGGTCGCCGCGCTGGCGCCGCGCTTCCGCGTGGTCACGTGGGACCAGCGCGGGTTCGGTGACACCGACTTCGACGGGCAGCCGTTCACCTACTGGGACTCGGCCGCGGACGCCCTGGGCTTGCTCGATCACCTCGGCATCGACCGCGCCGCGTTCGGCGGCATGTCGCAGGGCGGCTTCCTGTCCCTGCGCGCCGCGCTGCTGGCCCCGGATCGCGTGTCGGCCCTGGCCCTCTTCTCCACGCAAGCCGGCGTCGACCCGCCGCACGTCCTCGAAAGCTACCGCCAGATGATGACCACCTGGCTCGCCATGGGCCCCATCGATCCGCTGATCGAGGGCATCGCGCAGATCATCCTGGGCCCGCCGGAGCACTGGGAGCCCTGGCTCTCCCGATGGCGCACCCTGCCGAAAGAGCGCCTCCGCCAGCCGGCCACCGCCCTGCTCGACCGCGACGACATCACCGCGCGGCTCGGCGAGATCACGGCCCCTGCGCTCCTCTTCCACGGCACGGCCGACCACGCGATCCCCATGGAGCGCGCCGAGGCTCTCGCGACGAACCTCCCCGGCTCGAAGGGCCTGGTGAAGCTCGAGGGCGCCGCGCACGCCGCGAACCTGACGCACTCCGCCCAGGCCAACCCGCCGCTCCTCGACTTCTTGAACACCGTGTTCCCGAACGCCGCCCGTTGAGCGACTCCCCTCCATCGCCGTCACGATCCACCCTCTCCCGTCGTCGCCGCCACCCTCAGCGCCGCGCGAGCCCGTCCACCGCCGCCGCGAGCTTGAAGTCCTTCGCGCTGATCCCGCCCGCGTCGTGCGTCGTGAGGGCGATCGTCACGCGGCTGTAGACGTTGAACCACTCGGGGTGGTGGTCCATCGCCTCGGCCACGAGGGCGACGCCCGTCATGAACGAGAACGCTTGCACGAAGCTCTCGAAGCGCAGCTCGCGGTGCAGCTTGCCCTCGACGATCGACCAGCCAGGCACCTTCGCGAGCTCGCTCTCGATCTCCGCGTCCGACAGCTTTGCAGTGGCCACACGTCACCTCCGGGGGGCCCGAGCTTTCGCGCGCGGGCGCTCGGGACTCGTTACCATGGCGAGCCGCGCCCCGGGGCCGAGGCGGCGAGCGCGCCGCGAGGGCAACGAGAAGAGCCTATGAAACAGCCGAAAAGCGAAAACGGATCACGGAGGATTTCGGTCCGGGGCCAGGCCTCTGCTACCGTGGGCTCCGTGGCGCGTTTGAAGAGCTTTGGAGCACGGATTGCAGCCTTTGCGGTGGCCGCTCTGGCGGTCGGGGCAGGGGCCGCCATGGGGTGCGCATCCACCGAATTTTTCCCTGAAGGGCCTGGGCAGCCGCCGGATCGGACGAAAGGTACGGTCCCGGCCGGCTCCGTCGGGGTCTGCAAGCGGCCGCAGTCCCGCAAGCCGGCCATCGTCAACGCGACCCTCTGGGAGCACGCCCCGGTGTGCACCGGGCGCACGCCGGACTCGTTCATTCGCCTCGGCTACGGCCGCGAGCCGCCCGCCGGCGGCGCGACCGACGCCGAGACCGACAAGCAAATGGAGCGCCTCCTCACGACCCTGGCCGAAGGCTCGGATCCAAAAGAGGGCAACCAGAAAATCGTCACCATGCTGCGCGGCCTGCAGGATTACGCGCTGAAGCAACCGGCGCTGCGCGACCGTGTGACCCGCGAGTCGTCGCGCCCGCTGCCCTGCGACTTCACGTTCATGCTCAACATCATGGTGAACGAGCGCGCCAAGATGGAGCCGAACGACCAGTGCACCGCGCACGCCTACGACCCCAAAGACAAGAAGGACGTGTGCCTCTTCGACATGGCCGCGAAGGGCGTCTCGTGGCTCACCTCGAGCTGGGACTGCATGACGCGCGTCGCCCCGGCCGAGGCCCAGAGCTGCCACGCGCTGTGCGGCTACGACGACTACTGCGTGCGCCAGGTGAGCTGCACGTCGACCGACGTCGATCTCATGTTGTGCGCCGCCGGCATCTGCCTCCCCGAGCCGCGCAGCGGCGTCTTCTGACCAACAATTTGTATCGCGGAACGACCAGCGCCTCGCCCGCACGGTCATTCGCGTGAATGTCAACTCCCCCTTCGCAGCTCCGCTTCACACCAGAACGTCGCGACGACCTCGAAGCCCGCAGCCCCCGCCGCGGGCTTCGTTCCATTCAGACCTCTGAAACGTGCGCCGCCGCGTGCACCGCCCGCGTCACTCGCCGAACGGCAGCTTCCCGCTCGACATCGCGAACAGCACGACATGCGCCGCCGCGTGCACCGCCCGCGTCACTCGCCGAACGGCAGCTTCCCGCTCGACATCGCGAACAGCACGACATGCGCCGTAGCGTGCACCGCCCGC
>Ga0163144_10011066_pt1 | contig 19134 bp, 13 predicted proteins | sample OliLak19BULKMAT1_FD_123175 | JGI IMG/M metagenome (GOLD analysis project Ga0163144, IMG submission 123175) | Freshwater microbial mat bacterial communities from Lake Vanda, McMurdo Dry Valleys, Antarctica - Oligotrophic Lake LV.19.BULKMAT1 | ecosystem: Environmental > Aquatic > Freshwater >... | reverse complement strand
GAACACCTCGAGCGCGGCGACCGTGTGGGCCTCGGCACCGTGCGCGTCGACGAGCTCGCGGGCGCGATAAAACCGCAGCGCGGCGGCGCGGTTGCGCGGCTCGCGGTGGTGATAGATGACCTGCGAATCGATGATGCGCGCGCGCGAGAAGTCCACGAGCCGCGAGGCGCGGATGAGCTCGGCCTGGAGCATGCGGACGTCGAAGCGCGTGACGGAGAAACCGGCGAGGTCGGCGCCCGTGAAGATCGCGACGATGTCGTCGGCGACTGCCGCGAACGTCGGTGCGGCCGCGAGCTCGGCGTCGTAGATGCCGTGGATCTCGCTCGCCTCGCTCGGGATGTGAACGCCGGGATTGATCCGCCACGTCCGCGGCGGATCGATTTCGCCCGCCACGCCGGGCTCACGGGGAGGATTCACCCGCACGACCGAGAGCTCGACGATGCGATCCGCGTTCGGATCGGTGCCCGTCGCCTCGATGTCGAAGAACACGACGGGACGCACGAGAGCGGCCACGAACGCATCGAAGCGTGGCCCGAGCGAAGCGAGCGAGAGCACGGGCGACAAGGGCGCTTCGGTCATCGCTACGGCAATAACACATCACGGGCACCTGAAACAAAGCGTTCAGTTGTTCGCGTAGCCGAAACTACGCGGCGAGCGGGAACCTTCGAGCAGCACGAGCAACGACAACAAAAGGACGACTCGCACCGACGAGGCAAGTTGCCCAACACTTGGCTCATCACCTGCTGTGCTCACGCCGCAACCCGTTGCGTGCGCTTGGCTTCGCTGCTCCCGTCCTGTTAGCGTGAGGCTGTGATGAGAGTCTTCTCTACCGTGTCGTCGTTCGTACTCTTGGTCGCCTGCGCAGCCGATGGCGACCAGGACGAGACGATGGACCCCAGTGGTGAGGTCGGCATCTCGCTCAGCGCGAGCGCGGCCGATGTGGATGCGACCGGCATCGATCCGTCGAACGACAGCAACGACGACGACGAGAAGCTCGACGTCGGTGGCAGCAGCGGCATGCTCGACTGCCCGGAGGGCCAGGTCTGCGACGAGTGCGTCGAGATGGAGCACGAGCCGTGCGATGGCGACTCCACCGATCTGTTCAACGCGCTCGGCTTGAACTGCCCCGGCACGCCGCAGGTCGTGGGCAGCGTCGACGGCAACCCCGCCGCGATCGGCATGCGCTCGGCGTTCGGCTCGACCGGCACGTGGAATCCCCGCGAGGGCAGCAAGTACGCCGTGATCGGCAGTGGCTTCGTCGGCGAGCTCGACACGCCGACGCCGCCCGGTGACCTCGACGTCGGACCGACGTACTGCAACGACGACCTCGGCGAGTTCGATCCGGGCACACAGCTCCCGGTGCCGCTGCGCACCAACGACGTGACCGGCGATTGCACGACCGATCCGAACCTGCTCGGCAGCGGCGACTGCTCGAACACGATCGCCTCGCAGTTCAACCAGGGCATGTCCGCGAACGACTACACCGAGATGCGCATCGTCGCGACGGTGCCGCCGTCGAACAACTCGATCGCCTACGACTTCGCGTTCTTCTCGACCGAGTATCCGTTCTACTTTGGCAGCGCGTTCAACGACATGTACGTCGGCTGGCTCGAGTCCGAGAGCTGGACGGGCAACATCTCGTTCGACGACCAGGGCCAGCCGATCTCCCTCAACGCCGGGTTCCTCGACTTCAAGGACGACAGTCAGAACCTGCCGGAGCTAGCCGGCACCTGCATGCGGCAGCACGCTGGCACGAGGTGGCTGTCGTCGACCGCACCGGTCACACCCGGCGAGGAGATCACCGTCGTGTTCGCGGTCTTCGACCTGTCCGACTCGATCCTCGACAGCTACGTGTTCCTCGACAACTTCAAGTGGGGTTGCGAGGGCACCGATCACCCGATGACGACGCCGGTCGGCTGACGCGCGTCAGATCGACTCGCGGAGCCACGCGTGCATGTGGGCGCGCGTGACCTCGAGCGCGCGCGCTGCCTCCCCGAGCGCGAACGGGCCGAGCGCGGGCACGCCCGGCGTAACGATGATCTCCGCGTCGACACCCGGTAGGGTCGGCGGTGGCAGGCGGCGCCAGCGGCTGCGCGACGGGATCCAGTGCACGAGCACGCGCTCGCCCGGCGTGAGCGCGCTGCGACCGATGCGATCGGAGACACCGCCGTCGACGAGCAGTCGCCCGCGCCACACGATCGGTCGGAACATCAACGGCACCGTGCACGAGGCGCGGATCGCCGTCGCGAGATCGCCGTCTTGCACCGCGAACGTGCGGCGACGGACGACGTCGTGCGCGATCGAGACGAACGGCGTCGGGCAGCGCTCGACGAGATCGATGCCGCTCGGCGCGAGCACGCGGCGCAGCTCGGCGTCGAACTTGCGTCCGCGCAGCAGACCTCCGAGCGGCAGGCCGGGATCCCAGAAGTCCTGCCGACGCAGCGCGAGGAGCTCCGTCGCGATCCTCTCTGCGGACAGCCCTGCCGCCCATAGGCCACCGGCGAGCGCGCCCGCGGACACGCCGATGATGCGCTGCGGCCGAGCGCCGACCGCCTCGAGCGCCGAGAGCAGACCCGTGTGCGAGAAGAAGCCGAAGAAGCCCGCGGACAACACGAGCGTGAACGGGCGATCGGTCAGCCAGCGTTCGCGGTTCAAGCGACGGCGAGCGTGCCGGAGGAACGCGCGCGCTGCAATCACGCGCGACTGACGACGTGCGCGGTCGCGACGATGCGAAGGATCGCGATGGCGAGCGTGACGGGATCGAGGTCGGCTTGCCTCGCGACGTCGGCGCACGTCGCGATCGCGGCGAGATGCACGTCGACGACGTGGGCATCGTCCGCCATCGCGCGACGGATCCACGCATGACGACCACCGACCTCGACCGTCCACGACGGCGACTTCGGATCGACGAGCTTCGCGAGCCGCCACGACAGCCACGCGCGATCGATCACAGTAGCGCGGCCGAGCGCATGACGCACCAGCATGCCGAGCCAGAGGCGACGTAGCGCGGGCAGGCGCGCCGCGCTCGCGGCATCTGCCGAGACGACGCGCGACGGCGACGCACGATGAACCAGCGGACCGTCGGCCGTCGCGGTCGCGTGATCGACGAACCGATCGAGCGCCCGACCGCGCGCGCTGCCCGGCGGCGCGAGCACGGCCTGACGGCGCGCGGACTCGACGAGCGGACGCGCCTGTGCGAGCAACATCGTCTCGATCGCGGGACGGCCCGCGCGAATGCCCGCGTCGGTGAGCCACAGCCGACCGCCGAGCTCCGCGAGGGGTGCGCGCAGCATCAGCTCGCCGACGTGCAGCCCGCGCGCCCACAGCTCGACGCCGCGACCGTCGCCACCGAGATGCATCGCTCCGACGGCGAGCACGTCCACGATCGGCCAGCGCAGGATCGGCTCGGCCGCTCGCGACGTCGCGCGCGTCGCAGCCGGCGTGCTCGCTGTGCGTACCGAGCCATCGGGCACGGCGACGAGCGCTAACCCGAGCACCTCGTGCAGCACCGACGCGAGCCCCGGTGGTGCGACGACGACCGGCCCCGCGAGATCTCGATGTGTCGTGCCCGGCGGGACGACGGCGAACGTCCGACCGTCTGCGCGCAGTGTGGCGGTGGAGACGATGCGATCGGGCACGACGGCGCGCGGATCGTAGACGTGCACGAGCGGCACCTCGGCGAGACCTTGGGCATCTGCGCCGGTCGCGATCGCGACGAGCACATGCGCGAGCAGTGCAGCGCGTGCGTGGCCATCACCGGTGCTGCGCACGCGGAGCTTCGCAGCCTCCTCGCGATCGAGCAGCAGCGTCGACTGCGTCTTCACCGGCGCGACATGGGCGTGCGCCTGCACGACCGTCGGCATCGACCACAGCGCCTCGCGACCCAGCACGCGCACGAGCAGCTCGCTGCCCTGCGGCGTCGGAATCCAGGTGTCGTGCAGGCCGTCGTCGACCTCGAGGACGTACCACCGGCGGGCGCCGTCACCGATCACCAGCCCACCGACGTTCGCGGCGCGCTCGAGCGCCGCGCGAAGATCTCGTGATGCACCGTCGCGCGTGTGCGCGACGACGATCGCGAGGCACGGATCGTCGTGCCACTGCAACCGCGCGGTAGGGCCCGCGTAGCGCAGGCCGAGCGTCCGTGCGTCGAGCTTCGCGATCGCGTCGGCGACGAACGGCGTGCGAACGGCGGCGAGCGCCTCGGTGGAGCCCGCGAGGACGTGCGCAACGAGCTCTGTGCGACGTGCCTGCACCTGCGTGACGACGTCGCGCGCCAGATCCCGCAGGCCGCCGACATCGGTCGCGAGGCTCGCGTGCTCGGTGGCGAGCGCGACGCGGGCGACGAGCGTCATGCCGGAGATGACGCGATCGGCGTCGTCGGTGCGAGCGAGCGCGCGGTCGGCAGCGAGCAGCCACACGGCGCCGGACTTCGTGTCGCGATGTACGTATGCGGCGACCTCGACCGCGAGTGGCGGCATCCCGTCGCGGAGGATCGGCGCGAGCGTCATCGCGAGCGGCGGATGGGACGACTTCGCGAGCGCGGCGAGATCGGTACGCGCGACGGATCCCGCCTGCTCGGCCTGGCGCAGATGCGCGAGCCGCAGCGACGATGGCAGGCGATCCAGCTCGCTGGGCCACAGCGCGAGCACGCGCGATCGAGCTGCGAGTGGTAGCGCGTCCGCCTCGTGGCGCCACACGTAGTGCAGCGGCTGCGTACCCGTCGTCGCGAGCCCGTCGACGGCGACTTTCTCGTTCGCCGCCGTGTGCACCTCGGTCACCGCGCTCGGCCAGCGCGCTTGCAAGATCGTGCTTTCGGTGTGCGCGCTCGCGTCATGCAACCATGCGACGAGCGTCGTGAACGCGCCGTCGCGGACGATGCCCGACTCGTCGACGGTGAGCTGCAGCGCGTCGCACTCGATCAGCGCCTCGACTCGGGCGAGATCGACGCCCGCTTCACGCAGCGCGGGCTCGAGCGAGCACACGATCACCCCGTCGCGCACGAGCCTGCGCGCGCGCGACGGGGGACAGCCCCACAGGCGCGCGTGGGATCCGAGATCGACGACACGCGGATCGGCATGACCGCCGATCCCTGCACCGCGACTGCGCGGCTCGAGGCCCGGCACGCGCTCGCGCCACAGCTCGAGCACCGGCGCGAACAGACCGTCGTCGCCGAAGCGGAGCGCACCGAGCCAGCGGCCGAGCGTGCGATCGAGCGCGATGCGGAAGACCATCACGCCCGGCCGCGTCGTCGCTGTGGACACCCGCTCGACGAACGGATCGCCGGACGCGACGTCGCGGCGCACGAACGACCGCGCGCCGCTCGGCGTCTCGATGTCGATGCGCCGCGGATGGCCCGCGAGCGCCTCGTTGCATGCGCGTGCGAGCAGCCGTCGCGCGCGGAGCTGTCGCGTCGCGAGCAGCGGCGCGGCGCGGACGTCGGGCAAGACCGACTCGTCGAACATTGTGCCGAGCTCGAGGCCGACGAGGCGCTCGGGATCCATCGTGAACCGCAGCTCGAGCGTGTGCGCATCGTCGGTCGTGCTCGTCGTCGCGTCGCACTCGGCGATCTCCGCGAGCGCGAGCAAGGCACGCACGAGCACGAGCGTCGGTTCCCATGGTCCGGCGCCGGGGCGATCGCGCAGCCGCAGGCGCGCCTCGGTGCGCTCGACCGTGAAAGTGTGACGCGGTGCGGCGCCCGAGCCGAGTCGGCGCGACGCGACCACTGCCGCGATCGCATCGTCGCTCAACTCGCCTCCGCAGCACGCATCGCGTCGACGGCGTCCACCAGGGCACCGAGCTCGAGCGCAGGTCCCGGCCATCCGCCCGCGATTGCGAAAGCGATCGCAGCGGCAGCGACGACTGGCTGCACCGCCGCGTGGACGTTCGCGGCGCGCACGAGCACATGACGTTCGTCGAGCCAGATCGTGTGCCCGCGATCCGGCTCGAGCTTGCGCGCACCGGTGACGACGACGCCCGGCACCGCCGGGATCCCGAGGCCCCACAAGGCATCCGCGGTCGCACCGAGCTTGCCGATCGCGACCTTGCCAGCGAATCCGGCGGTCGCGACGAGCTGCTCGATCTGCGCGACAACGGGCGTGCTCGCGGTCGGCGTCACGTCGCGCACGACGGTCGCGAGCGGACGCGCGACGAGCTGCACGCCGGCGAGCAGCTCACCGAGCCAACCATCGACGTCGGCCTGCATCGCGACGAGCGTCGGGACCCCTGCCCTCGCCGCGAGCGCGACGGTCGTCATCGCGGTGTCGTCGGTCGGCTCGCGCCATGCCACGACGCCGAGCACCGCAACGCGTGCGAGGTCCGCGGGCGCAACGCCGTCGCCCGCACCGCGCCGCAGCACCCCAGCGCGCGCGATCGCAGCGCCGATCGCATCCCGTTCGCAACGCAGATGCGCATGCAGGTACGCGTACTCGCCATGCACCTCCGACGTCCACTCGCCTGCCGCGCCAGCAAGCGCGACGAGCCGCTCGAGCAGCCGAGTCCGCAGCGTCTGCACCTGCGCGATGACGACTCGCTCGACCGACGCCCGACCAGCGTCGTCGATCACGTGATCGCGACCGATGTCGGTACGCAGGCTCGACGAGTCGGCCCACACGCGCAGGTGATCGAATGATCCGGCGATCTTCGCGGCCGCATGCGGCAACACCTCGGCGGGCCCGCCCTCGGCGAGCACGAGCCCGCGACGCAGCAGCACCGCGTGCGGTGGCACGGCGAACGCGACGCGGATCCGCGTGTCGCCGGCGTCATGACTCACCGCGAGCACCTCGTCGCTCGGCACCGGATCCTCGCGGATCACCTCGACGTCACCCGCGGTGCGATCCTCGAACGTGATCTCGAGCGGACAGAACCGACACCACCGCCACAGGCTGTCGCGGATCGCTCGTGCGATCGCCGGCCGCTCGGCCGCATGACCGCGGCGGAACAGTCGCACGGTCGTGCCCTCGATCGGCTCGTCGATGCGGCGCTTCTCGAAGCGCCGATCCGCGAAGAACTGCAGCTCCCACGCCTCGGTCCCGCGGCCGGTCTGCACGAGCACGTTGTCGGGCTTCCACGCGAACACGCTGACAAAGCCGATGCCGAAGCCGCCCGCCATCGTGCGATCACCGGTTTTGCCCGACGCGAACAGTCGCGTCAGCTCGCCGTCGATGATCGCCTCGTCCATGCCTTCGCCGGTGTCGACGACCTCGATCTCGAACACGACGACATCCGCGACCTCGTGCGTGTGCAGCACGACCTCGACGCGATCGCTGCCCGCGTCCATCGCGTTTTGTACGAGCTCGCGCAGCAGATCGTACGGCGAGGCGAATTGCGCGACGAGCCGCGCGAGCAGCTCGTCGACCCCGGCGCTCGGGCTCACGAAGCGTCCGCGTCGTCGATCGTCACCGCAGCCGCGAGCTCGTCGTCGTCCTCGGCGAGCTCGGAGATGATGAGCGGCACGAGCAACGCGTCGATCGCCTTTTTGCCCGGCCGCCGCACCGTCCACCGCTTGCGCGACTGATAGCGCTTCGCGCCCGTCGGATCGCCGTGCACCAGCAGGCAGTAGTCGAAGCCGCGGCTGGGGTCGCACTTCTCGAAGCGCACCTTGGCGAGCCGCCCGTCCTGCAGGAACTCGAGCACCGCGCCGCCCTTGCCGTCGTCCTTGTAGGAGAAGACGTCGTGGTTGCCGCGCAGCGCGGAGCCGTGGAAGAACGCGCCGAGATACTTGCCGTCTCCGGTGCGTGTGGTCACGAACGCGGAGAGCTCCTGCTTGGTCGACGTCGGCACGGCCGACACCCACAGGCGCTCGGTCGGCGATGCGACGCCCGAGCCACCGCACGCGCCGGCGAGGAGGATCACGGTGAGGCTGGTGAGCGCGAGACCAATGGGCGCGAAGGTGGTGGGGCGCGACATCGGCACAAAGGGTGACAGCGGCTGGTGCTCGATTCAAGGGAACGCGGTCATTGCGCTCGGCGAGCACGCCTGCGGCACCGCTTGCGATGCGCCGCGGGGATGATAAGCATCGGCGGGTGATGAACCGCGTCTGCGTCGTTTCCGGGTTTGCCTTCGCGAGCGTGCTGGCGATGGCGTGTCAGGACAAGGCCGAGCTCGCCGTCTACAAAGGTAAGGCGACGCCGACGGATCCCGCGACGATCGGCAGCAAGACCGGCGCGAAGGCCGACAGCCGGTTCGAGGTCGACGGCGGCGGCGCGAGCCAGCCGATCAGCAAGGTGTCGGCCGCATCGCTGCTCAGTCGCGCGAAGCCGCTGCTCGGCGCGCTCGCGCAGCAGGCTGACAACCCCGCCAACCCGAGCACCACCGAGAAGATCGATCTCGGTCACCTGCTGTACTTCGATCCGCGGCTCTCGAAGAGTCAGAAGATCTCGTGCAACACGTGCCACGATCTCGCGAGTTACGGCGTCGACATCCGCGAGAAGAACGGCGCGCGCAGCCGCACGTCGGAGGGTCACGATGCGCACTTCGGCGAGCGCAATACGCCAACCGTGTACAACGCGGCGTTCCACATGGCGCAGTTCTGGGACGGGCGCGCAGTCGATGTCGAGGATCAGGCGACCAAGCCGATCCTGAATCCGATCGAGATGGCGATGGACGACGACGCGGCCGTGCTCGCAGCGCTGAAGGCGGTCCCGCAGTACGTCGAGATGTTCGCGGCGGCGTTCCCGGAGAGCGCGAGCGATCCGATCACGATGGCGAACCTCTCCAAGGCGATCGGCGCCTACGAGCGCAAGCTCGTGACGCCGGCGCCGTTCGATCGCTTCATGGGCGGCGATCTGACCGCGCTCGACGAGGCGCAGCTGCTCGGCCTGCAGTACTTCCTCGACGTCGGCTGCACGCAGTGCCACTCGGGCCCGGCGGTCGGCGGCATGCAGTTCCAGAAGCTCGGCACCATCAAGCCGTGGCCGGATCTCGTCGACGAGGGGCGTGCGGCGCACACGAAGAACGCGATCGACAAGTTCGTCTTCAAGGTGCCGTCGCTGCGCAACGTGACGGAGACGGGGCCGTGGTTGCACGACGGATCGTTCACGGAGCTCGAGGCGATCGTGGGCAAGATGGCGGAGTTCCAGTCGGCGCGGGGCAAGGTGACGCTGGCGGAGACGGAGGCGATCGTCGCGTTCCTCGGGAGTCTGAAGGGTGAGCTGCCGAAGGAGCTCATCAAGGTGCCGGAGCTGCCGGGGATCGAGCCGGCGGTCGAGCCGGCGAAGCCGAGCCCGATCTGATCAGGGCGGGGCGGCGCAGAAGCCGACGGTGCCGGTGGGCACGCAGGCGACACTGCCTTCGTCGGAGTCGAACCACGGTGTGCAGACGGTGCCGGGCAGCTGCACTTCGCACTCGTCCGGCGCATCGACGTTGCAGTACGGCGTGCAACAGCTCGCGCCGGTGCAGCCGGGGACGAGCTCTGGATTCGCGCAGAACAATCCGAGATCGCACACGTTGACGAACTCGCACGGATCGCCAGCGACACCGTTGCGACCGGATACATCTGGAGCGCACCCGAACGCGTCGATGATCGGATAGCACCCGGATCCTTCGTAGCAGTTCTGTACGAGCGGGTCACAGATCGGGAAGCAGAGGATCAGAACGTTCTCCGAGGCGATGACGCAGGTGGTGCACGGCACCGGTGATCGGGCCAGAGGTGGAGGTGGATCCGTCGGTCGTGGTGCTCGCGGTGCTCGTCGTGGTGGTGCCACTCGTCGTGTCGCTCGATCCGGACTCGAGCATCTCGACCCGCGGCGAGCAGGCCGCGATCGCGAAGAAAAGGATCGCACGCCTCATCGCGACTACTCGGGCAGCATGCATGCTCCGACCGTCCCTGTGATGCACCCCAGGGGCTCCTCGCCCTCGTACCACGGCACGCACGACGTCCCCGGCAGCAGCGCGTCACACTCGTCTTGCGCATCTACGTCGCAGAACGCCGTGCAGCAGCTCGCTCCTGCGCAGCCCGGGACGAGCTCCGGATTCACGCAGAGGTTGCCCGGATCGCACACGTTGAGGAACTCGTACTCGTCCCCGATCGCGCCCGCTTCACCGGACGAGTCCGGCACACACGCGAAGGCGTCGACGATCGGATAGCACGCCTGCCCCTCGGAGCAGTCCTGCGCGATCGGGTCGCATTCAGGCAAGCACGGCGTGAACGCCCCTTCGCCCGTGATCACGCAGTACGTGCACGGATCAGCGCACGTCGGATTCGCCTCGCTGCCCTGACACAGCGCGATGCACTCACCCATCAACGTCTCCGGATCGACGTACCAGCACAACGCTCCGAGCACGCAATCATCGATCCCACTCACGCCGGACTCCTCCACCGTGCACGGCTCGCCGACCTGGTTCGGATCACGCGCGACCGGAGTACAGCGCGTCGCGTTCCACGAGCTGCCGCCGTCGTTCGCCCACGGCATGCACTTCTCACCGCGCGGACAGTCTTGCTCCCACGTCGAGCACTCGTGATTCAACCCGCCGCCATCCGGATCTTGGATGAACCCTGCCGAGACGACGTCCGGTACTGGACGACGCTCGTGTGCATCGTGTTCGCCGGCAACTGGATCGCCGGTGCGAAGGCGGTTCAGCTCGCGCTGTGGTTCTGGGCCGGCGTGTCGAAGATCGGCCCGCACTTTCCCGCCGTCATCGCGGTGATGACGAGCAACAGCCCCGTGGCGCGCTTCGCCTGGATGCGTCGCCGCATGTATTGCGCCTATCCCGACGATCTGCGCCCATCACGACTCGCGGTGATCATGGCGCACGCCGGCGCGGGCTTCGAGTTCGGCGTACCGCTCGTGCTTGCGTTCGCGACCGGCGGCACGCCGCTGCTGATCGGCATGGTGATGATGCTGATGCTGCACGGCTTCATCACCAGCAACGTGCCGATGGGCGTGCCGATCGAATGGAACTTCGTGGTCGTGTACGGTGGATTCGCGCTGTTCTGGGCCCATCCCGAGACGACCGTGCTCGATCTCGGCAACCCGTGGCTCGCGGTGTTCCTCGTGCTCGCCCTCGTCGCCGTGCCGCTGCTCGGCAACCTGCGACCCGCCGCGATCTCGTTCCTGCTCGCGATGCGCTACTACGCCGACAACTGGGCGTACGGCATCTGGCTGTTCCGGGGCGACAGCTACCGCAAGCTCGACCGACTCACGAAGTCGTCGCCGTGGATCTACGACCAGCTCGAGAAGGTCTACGACCACCGCACGTCGGTCGGCCTGGTCGGCAAGGTGCTCGGTTTTCGCATGATGCACCTGCACGGACGCGCGCTGTCGCTCCTGCTCCCGCGCGCCGTCGACCGCTACGAGGACTACGAGCACGTCGATGGTGAGATCGCCGCCGGGCTCGTACTCGGGTGGAACTTCGGTGACGGCCACCTGCATCGCGAGAACCTCGTTCGCGCGGTCCAGGCCCAGTGCGCATTCGAGCCCGGCGAGCTGCGCTGCGTGTTCGTCGAGGCCCAGCCGCTGTTCGGACGGACGCAACGCTGGCGCATCGTGGATGCGGCGACGGGGCCGGTCGACGAGGGCGAGCTCAGTGTCGCGGAGCTGCAGCAGATGCAGCCGTGGGGCGCGTCCACCACCGGTTCGTGAGGGTTTCCCGAGCTCGCCCGGCGGTGCGCCCGGCCGCGTGCGTGCTACCGTATGCACGTGCGTACCTGTTCCCTGGCTTTGATTTTCGTCGTGCCCCTCGTCGCGTGCGAGCAGAGCGATCCGATCGGTGACAACGGCACCGATGCGGCGCGCAGGGTGATCGGTCCCGAGGGCGGCACGATCTCCTCGCTCGACGGCAACCTGCGCATCGACATCCCCGCCGGTGCATTGGCGAGCTCGATCGAGGTGAGCATCGAAGAGTCGCTCGAGCTGCCGCCGACCATCGGCGACGCGTATCGCGTCCAGCCGAACATGCCGCTGACGCTGCCCGCCATCGTATCCTACGACTTCTCGAGCACCGACGTCACCATGTACGACGCGTCGTTGCTCGCGATCGGCCGCGTCGAGGCCGCCGGGGTCTTCCCGCTCGACGGCATCACGGTCGATCTCACGACCCAGATGTCGGTCGGCTCCGATCCCGCGCTGTCGTTCGGCTATGGCGTCGTGCTCGGTACACCGAGCGGAACCGACACCGGCACCGGCGACTCGTCGACCGACGACTCGGGCTCGTCGAGCGCGACTGCGCCGACCACGACGACGGGCGAGACCGACACCAGCACCGCCACGACCGTCGCCGAGACCGACTCCGGATCGAGTAGCGAGTCGACGGGCACGAGCGGTGGGTGCGGTGACGGCTCGGTCGACAACGGCGAGCTGTGTCTCGTCGAGGGCACGTCGGTCGTCGTCGGCGCGGGCCCCCGTGCGCTCGCGCTCGGCGACGTCAACGACGACATGCTCATCGACCTGGTCGTCGCGAATGGTGGCGACGACAACGTCAGCGTCCGCTTCGGCGACGGCATGGGCGAGTTCGGGCTCGATGCACCGTACGCGGTCGGCAACAACCCGATCGACGTGTTCATCGCCGAGCTCACGGGCGACGACAACCCGGAGATCGTCGTCGTCAACGAGACGGATGGTTCCGTCAGCCTACTGGTCGGGTCCGGCGGCGGTGCGTTCGCAGATGCGGTCGCCATCGACGTCGGCAACCTGCCGCGCGGCGCGTGGATGGCCGACATCGACGAGGACACGCTGCTCGATCTCGCGGTCGTCAACAACGGCACCGACGACGTCACGCTGCTGTTCGGCGACGGCGTGGGCCTCGTGGCCGGCGATACAATCGTGGTCGGCAATGGGCCGGTCGCGGTGACGCTCGCGGACTTCACGAACGACATGAACCTCGATCTCGCAGCGGTCGCCGGCAGCGACCTCGTGCTGGCCGGCGGCAACGGTGCGGGTCTGTTCGGTGGCACCGCAGCATTCGACCTCGCGACCACCGGCACCGCGATCGCGGTCGCCGACTTCGACGAGGACGGCAACCTCGACGCTGCGGTCGCGGTCGAAGGCGACGACACGGTCGTGTACGCGCCGGGTAACGGCTTCGGTGGCTTCGGTCTCACGATCCCGTACGCGGTCGGCGATGGCCCGAATGCGATCGCCGCGACCGACATCGACGGCGACGGCACGACGGATCTGGTCGTGACGAACGGCGACGCGACGTTCTCCGTGCTGCTCGGCCTCGGTGCCGGCGCGTTCGCCGAGGCGATCGCCTTCACCGTCGGCAACGGGCCGAGCGACTTCGCGATCGCCGACATCGACGACGACGGCGCACCCGACGTGCTCGTGACTGCGCAAGCCGACGATCTCGTCAGCGTCTATCTGTCGGATCCGTGAGCGGGAGCCAGAGCGAAGCTCGGAAGGTGGGGGGCCCCGATGGGCTCAGCCCAGCGGGGGGAGCACGCGGCAGTGTCCTTCAGACAGACTAAAGCCTCTTCAAGTTCTCGCGGTAGTCCTTCTCGGCGCGCGTGCCCTTTGCGAGCTCGATCGCACGCTCGTAGGCCGCGCGCGCCTTCACCTTGTGGCCGAAGCGCAGCAGGCAGTGGCCGCGGATCTCGTGCGCACGCGGGCTCTGAGGCTCGAGCTCGATCGCCTTGTCGCTGCTGATGCGCGCGCGGCCGGCCTCGTTCGCGCCGAGCTCGATCTCGGCACGGATCGTCCACGCCTCGGCGTGCAGCGGCAGTCGTTCGGTGAGCTGCTCGGTCACCGTCAGCGCGACGCGCTCGTTGTCCTGACGCAGCCACAGCTTCGCCGCGAGATCGGCGGCCGGCAGCAGCTCGGGCGCCGGGCGATCCTCGTCGAGCAAGCGCACCCACGCCGCCCGCGCGCGACCGGCCGCGACCTTCGCCTTACCGAGACGAGCATCGATGTCGGCCCACGCGAGGAACAGCCGGCCCTTTTGGTTCTCCGGCACGTAGGGGAAGCCGCGGCGGATCGCGAGCTCGGCCTCCTTGCGATCGTGCTGACGCGCGAACGTCTCCGCGAACAGGATCCGCGTCGGGATGTCCGCGGGATCCTGCGCGACCATCACGGCGAGCTTGCGCTGCGCGGCATCGAGCTCGGTACGACCGCCGCGGACGAGCAGTGCATACGCCCGCTCGCGATCGAGGGTGCGCGCGTCGATCCCGAGCTCGGCCGCGCGCTCGAGCAACGGCTCTACCTCGACGTCGGTGTTCCGCGAGCGCAGTGCGACCCGGACGTAGCGCACCAGCGTGTCGCCGCTGATGCCCGGGGTCTCGACGAGCGCGGCGAGGATCGGCTCCGCCTTCGCAGCATACGCGTTGTCGACGAGGAACTCCGCGAGCCGCTCGCGATAGCGCGGCAGGTATGGGTTGGTCTCGACCGCGCGCGCGAGTAGCTCTTCGGCGGTGCGCATGCCCTCGGGATCCGTCTTGCGCTTGCGATTCGCGATCTCGGCGAGCAACAGCATCGCCTCCGCGGGCACCGGCTCGCGCTCGACGGCACGCTCGAGCGCGACCTTCGCCTTGCGCAGATCGACGGCGTCTTCGGCCTGACCGAGGTGCGCCTCGCCGACGCCCGTCCATGCCCGCGGCGCGTATGGTTCCTCCTCCGCGAGCGCCGACAGCCGTCGCAGCGCCACGACCGGATCACCCTTGTGGAGCTCGACGCGCGCAGCGGCGACCTCCAGATCGATCCGGTCGGGCAAGAGCAGCCGCGCGCGATCGATCCACGGCTGCGCCTCGGCCCACCGCCGCTGTTCGACGAGCGCGAGCGCCTGCACGTACGCGACGCGCGGGTTCTCCTGCGGGAGCTTCGCCGCCTCCGCGAGTGCCACCATCACGTCGCCGGTCGACATCGTCACCCACGCGCGATCGATCGCGATCTCCTCCGCCGTGAGCGCGCCGTCGGCCGCTGCCTCGTCGAGCCACGTGCTGCCGAGCGTCGTCGCACCGGCCTCGAGCACCGTTTCGACCGCGAGCCGTACCGCGAGCCGATCCCAGCGCGGCAAGCCGGCATAGCCCGACTCGATCATCGCGATGCCGTCCTCGATCTCGCCGGAGCGCACGTGCACGACGCCGCGCGCCAACCGAGTGACATCGCGATCGCGCGGAGTCATCGCATCGCCGAGCTCGAGGAGCTGATCCGCGACGCTCGCGACACCGCTCGCCTCACGGCGCAAAAATGCGTTGAACAGCGCCTCGTCGGCGGCGAGCCCGAGATGCGAGCGCGCGAGCTCGCGGGCCTGGGCGAGATCGGCGAGCGCCTCGTCGGCACGGCCGAGCTGCAGCAGAAGACGCGCACGCACGCGCTTGAGCGATGCGTTGCCCGACGCGACCGCGAGCGCCTCGTCGATCGCGACGAGCGCGGCCTCGAGCGCGGGCGGATCCTCGGGCGACTGCGCGATGGTGAGCTGGCCACGCACCCAGGCGGCCTCGCTGTCGACCGCGGGATCACCGGTCGCGCCGATGCTCTCCACCAACGCAGCCGCGCCCTCGAGATCGCGACTCGCGAGCGTCATCATCGCGCGCGCGAGCACGGTCGCGGGCGCGTCCGCCGGTGCGGCATCGATCGCGTCCGTTGCCGCGGGCTCCGCTTCGCCGTACTCGAGCCACAGATGCGCGCGCAACAGCGCCCGCTGCGACTTGCTCGCGGGATCGCGATCGTCGCGGACCAACGCCGCGTCGAGCACATCGCCGGCGATGCGGAGGTCCGCAGCACTGCCGCTTTGCGCGTGGGTCCGCGCGCTCTCGAGTGCGTTCGCGCGCGCGCGGCGATCGGCGACGATCTTCGTCGCGATCCCTCCGGCCACGAGCACGATGACGAACGCGACGTACTTCGCGATGCGTCGACGGATCTTCCGCCGCCGCTTCGCGTGGATCTCGGCGATGAGATCGCCGCCACCGCTGGCGAGTCGCAAGCTCCGCGACGAAAGATCGGCGCGCCCGCGGTCCACCCGAACAGGTTACCCCTCGACCACGCCCGTCGCAGCCCGATCACAACCTCTTGGAGCAGCAGTGTCGTCTGCGTGAGGTCGCCGACCAAGATCACGTGAACGTCAGCGCAGGTCGGCGCCTTCTCCGAGCTCGTTCGTACCCGCGAGCGCTCCACCCTTGCCCGACCCCCACGATGGCGGCGGCGTCACCGGACCACCCTTGGGCTGGTTCTTCGCGGGCCTGCGGCCCTTCTTCTTCTTGTTGTCCTCGCCGATCGCCCGGGTCTTGCGGTAGTGCTCGAGGCCCGGCAGCCAAGGGTGCTCGTCCTCGAGGAACTCGGGGAACAGGCTGAGCCGCTCGCCGCCGCTGCGGCGCTCGTCGACGAGCACGAACTTGCCCTCGTGGAACTGCCACAGCTGGTCGACCATCGTGGTCTCGAGCACCGTGCTGTCGTCGGTGTGCCACCAGATCTGCGCGCGCGAGGCAGCGACGCCGGTGGTCTTGTCGAGATCGAGTCGCGTCAGCTCGTAGTCGACGACGATGAGCTCATCGTCCATCTCATCGTGCCTCGCGAGGAAGATCTGCTGCGACTCCGCCGGCAGGTACTGGGCCGCGACGTCGACATCGCGCCACCGCAGCGATCGGTTGTACTCGGTCGACGCATCGCGCAGCTTCGTCTGCATGCCGTCGCCGGACATGCAGGCACCGAGGAGAACCGAGACGAGGACGAGCACGGCGGCGCGCATGGCTACGCACGCTACGCGCCCGAGCCGGCCCCGCGCCAATTTCCCGCAGGTTCGGGCCGGCGCCCAACGTCCAGGTTGCAAGGAGCGAAGCGATGGAGGCTCAGTTCTGGTTGATCTTGGAGCCTTTGATCGTCACGTCGCCGCTGGCCTTGACGTTGACCTTGCCGGTGGCCTTGAGCGTGATGTCCTTGCCCTTGATGGTGATGGTGCCGTCCTTCTTCATCGTGAATTCGGCATCACCACACTTCACTGAGAACTCGTCCTCGACCTTGATCGAGAACTTCTTCTTCGCGTCGATCGCCATGTCGTCACCGGACTCCATCGACGTCTTCTTGCCCGACTTGGTCGCGAGGTTCTCGTCGCCCTCGAGCGCGAGGTTCTTGCGCGCCTTCACGGTGATGTTGCGCGCGCACTGGAACTTGCCGCTCGCGCCCGCGGTGAACGTCATGGCCCCGACCGCCGTGATGCTACGCGACGCGCCGACCTGCTCGCTATAGAGGCCGCCGACCTTGACGGTCTTCATCAAGCCGACGATCTCGTCGGACTTCAGCAGCACGGTGACCTTACTCGTCTTCGAGATCGTCTGCTCGCGCTTGCCACTGATCGTCTCGGTGACGTTCTGCGTGACCGAGATCGTCTGGTTCTTCGAGACGGTCAGGTCCATGTTGCCGGTGATCGACTCGTTGTGATCGCCGCCGACCTCGATCTTCTTGTCCTTGGTGATCGTGTCGGTGAGGTTGTTGCCGATCGAGATGGAGCGATCGTGGCCGACGGACAGCGTCTGGTCGTTGCCGACCACCGTGTTCATGTCCTTCTGCGCGTGGATGTAGACCTCTTCGGAGCCGGACTGGTCCTCGAAGCGGAGCTCGTTGCTGCCCGAGCCGGAGACGCTGTTGGTCTTGATGCCGCTCTTGGTCTTCTCGCCCGGCACCTCGTAGGTCGGCGGATTGTCGCCGTTGTAGACGCAGCCGTTCACGAGCGGACGATCCGGATTGCCGGAGAGGAACTCGACCACGACCTCCATGCCGATGCGTGGGATGAACTGGAAGCCCCACGACGGGCCGGCCCAATTCTGCCGCACGCGCATCCAGCACGACGACGTGTCGTCCTTCTTCGGCTCTTCCTCCCAGTGGAACTGCACCTTGATCCGCCCGTGCTCGTCGGTGTGGATCTCCTCGCCAGGTGGCCCGACAACGGTCGCGGTCTCCGGTCCCCACGCGCGCGGCTTCGGGATCCGTCGCGTCGGCCGCACCTTCACCGCATGGGGGACGCACGCGATGGTGTTGAGGTAGCGCCCCATGTCCACCTCCGCGCGACCCGAGGTGAGGATCACCTCCGGCGCGAACCCGCGATGCTCGACGCGCGTGATGACCCAGCGCTGCTCGAGATCGGCTCGGTGGTGGCGCTCGAGCTCGAACACGCCGGTCGGCATGAACGTGATCACGTTCGACGTGCCGCGCCCGACCTTGCCCGCAAGCGCGAGCGCGGCTTGGTGCTCGGATGCACGCACCGGGCCGTCGTCCTCGATGAAGCGGCGCTGGTCGTGCCGATACCCGCGACGCGTGCGACCACGGTCGTCGGCGCCCTCGGCCGGGCTGAACAGCGGCGCGCTCGGGGTCTTCCAGTTGAAATCCATGTGCATCGTCGCCGTGGACGTCAGCGTGGACGCGTAGTCGAGGCCGGCGAGCGACTCGATCTCGGCGTCGTCCGCACCCGACACGAGGATCGGCACGACCGCAGAACCATCGGTGTTCGCGATGTCTTGGAAGTCCTCGTTCTCGTACGTGAACGTCAGCACCTCGTGGCCGAGACCTTCGTCGTGGACGAAGTGATACGAGATGCCTTCTTCCTCGAGCAGTCGCTCGACGAAGTCGCGATCCGACTCGCGGTACTGCAAGCAGTAGTCGCGGGGCGCGGTGCCGCGCGAATTGCTGCCCGGGCTGTGCGTACGGGCGTAGGGCTTGAACGCCTCGTCGAGCACCTTCTTGACGATGTCGAGCACCGACATTTCCTGGAAGATCCGCGAGTTGACGACGTGGCCGGCCAAGGCGAACGCAGGAACGATGCGCAGACTGATGATGAGCTGCTGGCCGTTGTGGCCGAGGAACTCGACGCGATCGATGATGCCGAACACCGGCCGCAATCGATCGCCGCGGATGATGTCGAGGCGACATGCCGCGCCGAGAAAGCTGTCGATCGAGATCTCGAGATCGACGGTGACGATCTCGAGGTTCAGCTCGAACGTCGTGTCGATCGCCTCCACCATCCGCATGCGGTGGACGAAGAACTCGCCTCCCGGGCCTTCATCGCAGGTGAACGCGTAATCTACGCGATCGAGGTTCGTCGGCATCGTCGATCTCCCGGCTGCCCGCATTGCGGGAGCGGCAAGGCTCGCAGAATTCGCGAAGCGATGGAAAGGGGGAGTCTCCGCGACGGCTTGGCCGGCGTGGAGGGGGAAGCGGGCCGCTTCCCCTGAAAGACAATTCGCGAAGCGATGGAAAGGGGGAGTCTCCGCGACGG
>Ga0163144_10011065_pt1 | contig 19134 bp, 14 predicted proteins | sample OliLak19BULKMAT1_FD_123175 | JGI IMG/M metagenome (GOLD analysis project Ga0163144, IMG submission 123175) | Freshwater microbial mat bacterial communities from Lake Vanda, McMurdo Dry Valleys, Antarctica - Oligotrophic Lake LV.19.BULKMAT1 | ecosystem: Environmental > Aquatic > Freshwater >... | reverse complement strand
TGTCCAAGTGTTACTCGCTTTCAGGAAGTCGATGAAGTAAGCCAGACCACCGTTTCGGGTGACGGCGGGGGCGGACTCCCAGCGAGCATTCACGGGGCCGTCAAAGGTGTCGAGGCGGTGCGGTGGGGGGAAGCCTACGGGCTCGGTAAACGCTTCACCTTCCGGGTGAAGGGCTAAACACTGGGTGAGATTGATCACCTCGTTTAGTATCAATCAATTCCAGCGCCGACCGCCACGCAGCGGGGCTTCAACTGCCGAATAAAGGCTAACAGCTCAACGCCCAATACGCCGAGACGAACAAGAACACCTACCGTAACTTCGAAGTCCGCGTCGACGACTACCGGCGTCCCCCCACCATCCAACACGAACCGCTCAGCGCACCCGGCGGAGCCGACCATCGCCTGCAAGCTGAACCCTCGCATCCCGCCAGCCGCATCCCTTTCGCCAAGCTCACGGGCTTGGACCCCATGCTCTACGGAATTTTCTTTCGTTACATCCAAGCCGGAGGCCGACTCTTTCGTCCCGTCGCGACCTCCCCAACAGCAAGACCAATCAAGGCAGTTGGCACGACCTATCGGCCAATCTCTACGGCACGAACCACGCTTACCCCGCCGGCTCCCTGGCCGACAGGCGGCGGGTCTACGACGAGCATCTCCACGTCAATCAAGGTTTGCCATCAAGGACCCCTCCTTCGGCCCGCATTGGAAAGATTGGGGCCTCGCCGCTATTGACTTGAGCGACAACCGCAGTTGGCCTCGTCACTTCTACGTCCGCGGCTCCCGCCGCCTCAAGCAGCCCGCTATTGGGATCTCGTGTTGGCCGCCCGATACCCACCATGTTCGCCGGAATATTGAAGATGGGTCGGCCGGCTTCGACTTCGGCGGCGGCAATTGGGGTGCCTTCTCGATCTCCTATCGGGCTCTCGTCCCGCGCGCCGTGGCTTGCTCGAACCTCATAACGCCGACGTGTCTTTTAGTACTCCCATGTGGCCTTCGGCGCCATCCGTTTGGCATGACGTTTTTCCTTTCCGGCTAAGCTGCGGCAACCGCTTCGGCACAAGCATTGGCGACGCAGACCCCTCTGCAAGCTCTCCCCTGCGAGCCCCTGCGCGCTCGACTTCGCGCCGACGGCCAGGTCCTCGCGATGGACCCGTTCCTCAACCGAAGAGTTAGAATACCGGCACGGCCCTCGTACAATCGGAGCTCGACGAAGAAGGCGAACAGGCTCAGAACTCCTTGGTGGAGTCGTTTGATGGCGACCGGAACGCGGCGCTGAAATCGCTGCTGCTCCGGCATACCTTCGACGAGAGAGAGCTTGATCAGATCGAAGCGGACAACCACGATTACCTCCTCCAAATGCGGACTCGCTCGGAGTTAGCCTTCGGCGAAGGCCGCTCCGTTACTCTGGAGCAAGTGAAGCGCGACATGGGGCTGCGAACCTAGTCGCCTCCGAAGGGATTGACGAAGTACTCAACGGCCTCCCGCACAAGACGAGAGCTCGCGCTGTCGGGCTAGAGCAACTCCTGACATAGCAAAGGGACTCTGGATTTTTGGCGGTAAATCGATGTGGCGCGACCATACTCCGATAATCTGCGTGAAAAGTTCGTATCCGCGTCCGAGGCGGGGAATATCGGGCTGGAGAAGCTAGCCGCCACGCTTCAGATGAGCCGTGGGTGGGCCGAGAGGATCTGGAAAGCGCCAGATCTTAAACCGATTGAATCCTGCTGGTCAGTGGTCAAAGCGCGTTCACGGCAAGTCAAAGCCCGATCGCTCGAGGCCCTCGACGTCGCTCTCCCACATGCGCTCGCCTTGATCTCCCGGGAGAAGGCGAGAAACTGCTGCAAGCATTGTGGATATGCCCTTGGTTAAGTCAAGAAGTGCTCTAAAGGTGCGGCGATTTCCACCACTACGATTCCGTTACCCGCACCGAAATCCGCCTCAATGCAATCCTACCCCGCAGACTCCGCCGCGCCTAAACGTTTGAATTCCGCTACCTAGGTGCTAAACTCGTGGCTTACCCGTCTGGTGCCGTCTGCCCGTCTTTAGCCGTCGCCTACCCGCAGCTCCTGTCTCGCTGCACCCAAATCCCCATTTGAGGTGTTTTTCATGCGAGCACTTGCGCTCCTACTCGTCGCCTTTGGCGGCCTCTACGCCCAGACTTTCAATGGCAACATCGCCGGAACCGTCCAGGACGCCTCCGGTGCTACCATCCCCGGCGCCGCGATAAAAATAGAAAGCCCCTCCACCGGCCTCACCCGTTCCGCCCTCGCTTCAGCCACGGGCGAATTCCTTTTCGCTGAACTTCCAGTCGGCAAATTCAACCTCAGCGTCACCCGCGCCGGCTTCGCGACCAGCCGCTACGACAACGTCGAAGTCGCCGTATCGAAAACCACGAACGTCATCGTTTCTCTTGGCGTCGCGCAGCAGGCCGCCACCGTCGAAGTCTCGGCTCAGTCGGTCTCGCTTGAAACCACCTCCTCCGCCCTCATCGGCGTCGTCGGCCCGAAGCTCGTCGCCGACCTGCCCATGAACGGTCGCGACTTCCGTCAGATGTTGAAGCTGACCCCCGGCGTCTCGCCCGCCTCCACTTCCGTCAACGGCATGCGGACCTCCGGCAACAACTATCAGATCGACGGCGCGGACAATAACGACGCCTTCCACAACTCCTCGGCCGTGAACCAAGGCGGCGTCTCCGGCATCGCCGGCACTCTTCTTCCCGTCGAAGCGATCGACCAGTTTTCCGTTCAAACCAACGCCAGCGCCGAAGCCGGCCGCAACGGCGGGGCCTCGGTCAACCTGGTGATCAAGTCCGGCACCAACGCCCTGCATGGTTCGGCTTTCTTCTTCAATCGCAATGAAGCTTTTGCCGAACCGTCCCCGCTCCAAGCTGCTGGCTCGAAGCCCCGCGTCGTCCGGTCGAACCAGTACGGGTTCTCGGTCGGCGGACCGATCATCAAGAATAAGACCTTTTTCTTCGCCACGGGTGAAGCGCAGAAGGCGATTGCGAATAACTCCTTCGCCAGCACCCACCCGTCCGACGCCTGGGTTGCCGATGCCCGCAATATCCTGGGCCGCTACAATGTCCCGGTCAGCCAGGTTGCCCTTAACATGCGCTCCTTCTGGCCCTCGCGCTTCAACTCCGCTTCCTGCGCGTTGAACAACTTTCTTTCGACCGACCAAAACATCTACGATTCCTATAACGGGATCGTCAAAATCGACCACCGCTTCAGCGATAACCATACGATCTCCGGCCGCTACTTCGGCGGTACCGGGAAGCAGATTGCGGACTCCGGCTCGCCGTACAAAGAGTACTTCCAGGTTGCCCCCAGCCGGATGCACAACATCTCGATCGTGCAGAACAGCGTCTTCGGGGCTCGTCTTGTCAACCAGATTACGGTGGGAGTGAATTACTTCAAGCAGACGTTTAACGACTTTGACACGAGCGCCAATCCGGTTGCCATCGGTCTGAACACCGGGGTGACCGAAGCGACGCTGCTCGGCGCTCCGACCACCAGCAGGCGTCGGCCAGACCCAGCCGCTCGGCCGTATTGACACGACCGGGCATCTGGTCGAGAACCTCTCCTACACCATCGGCCGTCACCAGTTCAAGGTCGGCGGCGAATTCCGTCGCGCCCGCCTCGACGTCTTCTACGACACCAACAAGCGCGGCCGGTTCACCTTCGACGGCGCCCGCGGTCCCTGGGCTTCGGATTCGACCCTCAGCACGAATCAACGCGCCATGTCGGACTTCCTGGCCGGCTTCACCTCCAACGCCAACGGCGCGCAGATCACGCGCGGCCAGCTGCAGCGCGACTACTACCAGAATTCGTTCGACTGGTGGGCCCATGACAACTGGCAGGTCAACTCGAAACTCAACCTGAACTTCGGCGTGCGTTACACCTACCATGGCCCCCTGCACGACGCCAAAAACAGTATCACCACCTTCGTCGCCGGCAAGGGCTTCGTCGGACCCGGTGCCGGTCTTGAGACGCTCTATCAACGCGATCTGAACAACTTCGCGCCTCGCTTCGGCTTTGCTTACACCCCGATCAAGGGCGGTAAGACGGTCATCCGCGGCAGCTTCGGCCTCTTCTACGACGTGCCGCCGCTGAACTTCATCGTCGCCAATACCGCCGCCCCGAACGGCGGCTCCGCGGGCGTCCACGCCAATCCCGGTGGCTCCTCGCCCGTCTACTCCATCGCGCTTTCGAGCGTCGATCTCTCGCTGAACCAGTCCATCTTCGGCAGCGCGCAACCCCGCCCGCCGTTCGGTGCCTACGCCATCGACCAGAACTACCGCATCCCGTATGTGATGAATTACAACTTGAACGTGCAGCATCAGTTCACCGCCTCCACGCTCGTTCAGGTTGGCTACGTCGCCAGCGGCGGCCGCAAGCTCAGCGTGTTGCAGAACATCAACATGCCGACTCCGGGCCCCACCGCCGGCGCGCAACAGCGGCGTCCGTTCTTCAACCAGTATCCCGAATTGGCCGCGATCAACGAGCTCAACTCGGCGACCAACAGCAGCTATAACTCGCTCCAGGCGTCGATTCGGCAGTCGCTCTTCAAGGGGATGACGGCTAACTTCAACTACACTTACGGCCACGCCATCGATAATACCTCGGACGTGCGGAATAACATGCCGACTAACTCGAACGATCTCCGGAACGAACGCGGCAATTCGACGTTTGACATCCGCCACATTGTCACGAGCTTTGTCTCCTATGACATCCCCCGCTTCGGCAAGGCGCTTCCGCTCCTTACTAAAGGCTGGACCGTCAACTCGCTGATGACCTTCCATGGCGGCAGCCCGTTGAACATCCTCGCTGGCACCAACGTCAGCGGCACCGGCGAATCGCGCGACCGCGTCGATCTGGTCGGTGATCCGTTCAGCGGCGTTGTCCAGAACCCGGCCGTCCGCACCCAGCGCTGGTTCAATCCTTCCGCCTTCGGTCGCCCGGCACAGGGCACCTTCGGCAATCTGGGCCGTAACGCCATCTATGGCCCTGGCTTCGGCTCGGTCGACTTCTCGGTTTTCAAGGCGACTCCGATTACCGAGAAGCTCTCCACCCAGTTGCGCTTTGAAATCTTTAACCTTTTCAATCGCACCAACTGGGCCAACCCCGGCACCTCCCTGGCTAGCGCCGCTACGTTCGGCGTGATGACCAACACCCGCAACGGCGGCTCCGCTCCTGGCCTCGGCTTCGGCGAACCGCGCAACATGCAGATCGCTTTGAAGTTCATCTTTTGATGAATCGCGCACAACGGACTCGCTCCGGTACGGAGCGGCCGGTGCGCTCCTAAGCGAATCCTGTGCCCAGCTCGCCGGTCACCGTCGGCGAGCTGGGCATGTCGCTACAATGCGTCCATGGACGTCTCCCTCCGTCAGCCTCTCTGGCTCGCTCTCTCCGACCTCTTCCTCGACACCGACGTCCGCCTCAACTATCCCTCCACCGCCCGCGCCATCGCTCAATCCCCTTACTCTGGCGTTGAACTGGAAGCCATTTTCCGGAACGAAGTCGCGCCGATTGTCGAATCGAATCTCTTCGAGATCGCCGGAGACTGGGCCGGCTTCCCGGACGATTGGCTCTTCGCCGCCATCCTCCAGCGCGGTGCTCAGCCCTATAAGCTCCGCTCGAACGTCGGCCAGCATTTTGCAGCCGTCCTCACTCTGGCCCGACCTCTCCGCGGCCTGTCGCCAGAAGCTATGCAAGTCCGTCTCGGCGCTTGGCGAATCCTGGCCAACCTCTATCTCTTTCGCGAGCCGGCTCTCCCACCAAGTCTGCCGTCCGATGCCGAAGCCATCTTTCGCCAGGAGATCCAGCCCGCCTATTCTTCCTCTGCTCTCTCTTTTCAGCGACACAACCCTGGCCTCTACCCGACGCTGGCGGAGGTCGAGCTAAACTGGTCCAAGTGGAAGGTTAGCCTATCCGTCTAGCGACCCTCTTTTTCTTTTTGGCGGCAAAACTCCTCCCACGCTTTTGCAGTAATGAACCGGTATTGTTCTGCGCATGGCCTCCCGACGCGAAGGCATCCGACCACATGGTGTTCATCGGCATCGCGTTGTCGATCGAAAAGATCTATCGAGCAGACGCCGACGAACTCCGGCGAAACGTTCGCGACCTTGCCGCCGGAAGTGCGGGAGGCAAAAGAGGCGAAACTAGTCATAGATCGTAAGACCACCTTCCGAGTCGACGAGTCCTTCGTTGGCCCTTCGAATCCGACATTCGTTGTTCCGGGCGGCGGCGAATGGGGCGTCTGTACCAACGGGTTCACACCGGGCAAACAGTATTTGGTGGATGCCTACTGGCGGAACCGCGAGTGGACCGCCAACATTGGTACCGCTACGGCCGAGGTGAACGAAACCCCGCATAAAGTGGCTTCCCCAGCCATCCATGGCATGGTGTTCGACCATACGAAACGGCCGGACGGAAGCCCAGGCGAAACGTCGTTCACGGTTCGATTGGAGGGCCCCGGAGTTATTCGTGAGACCAGAACAAACAGCGGGGGCGCGTTCTCATTTCGCGACCTGTTTCCGGGCAATTACACCATCTCATCGCATCGCCCGGGCTGGACGCCCACCGTCCAGGAGGGCGTTACAATTGACCTACTCAAGCGGCCCTGTGCGCTCAAGTTCTTCTCGATGGAACCAGAACCCGGCGGGATTCACTAGTGCAGAGAGCGAATACACCCGCTCCGGCCACTTGCTCGACTTGATCTTGTTACTGTCATTGAAAGGTTCGCTCGCCGCCTGTTTCTGCGAAGGTGCGCCGCCACTTTGAACCTTCCCACCGCGCGCCGAAACGGCGGTTTTCGCCGCCCCCGCAGGCTGGGCTGGAAGTGAGTCAGCGTTTTCCGGGGCCCGTTGGAAAACAATTCGACGTTCTCGAGTCCGATGGCGATTGTTGGACGCGCTTTACTGTCGGCGAGACGTACCTCGTCGTATCCGATTCTGAGGAAAAGGCTGTGCGGTTCGCGCCTGGGAGACAACGATTGCCGCCGAAATGGACCGGGGTTCTGGGCTGCTCGACCTGCGGCGCGGGCGGTGCGGCGTTGCTACTTTCGAGCAATAGCGATACGAACTATAAGAACGGAAACAGTAGCCTGTTAGCCTAGGGCTAATGATCTCTCGTCTCATCTCCGCCCTCATCCTCCTCTCGCTGACCCCCGCCTTCGCTCAGCGCCCCACCAAATTCTCGGTCATCGAAGCCACCATCCCGCAGATGCAGGAAGCCCTTCGCAAAAAGAAAGTCACCTCCCGGCAACTGGTCCAGCAGTATCTCGAACGCATCGCCACATACGAAGACCTCCTCAACGCCTCTCTCGCCGTCAACCCCCGCGCCCTCGCCGAAGCCGACCAACTTGACCTCGAACGCAAGCAAGGCCGCCTCCGTGGGCCCCTTCACGGTATCCCCATCGCCCTCAAAGACAACATTCACACCACAGATATGCCCACTACCGGCGGAGCCCTCGCCTTCGTTGGCTTCACCCCGCCGTACGAAGCCACCCTCACCAAAAACCTTCGCGCCTCCGGGGCCATCATCATCGCCAAAACCGGCATGACCGAACTCGCCAACTGGGTCGCCGGCGGCCCCACCCCCATGCCCACCAACTATAACTCCGCCGGCAGCTACGGCTTCAACCCCTACGATCCCCGCCGCGACCCCCGCCCCACCGCCGACGGCCGCCCCGTCCTCATGACCGGCGGCTCGTCCTCCGGCATCGGCACCGCCGCCAACTTCTGGGCCGCCAACATCGGCACCGAAACCTCCGGCTCCATCCTCTCGCCCGCCAACCAAAATCGGCTCGCCGCCATCAAGCCCACCGTCGGCCGCATCTCCCGCTATGGCATCATTCCCATCACCGCCGACCAGGACACCGCCGGCCCCATGGCCAAGTCCGTCGCCGATACCGCCGTCCTCCTCGGCGTCCTGGAAAGCCTCGACCCGAACGACCCCGCCACTAAACGCTGTGCGCCGCCAGCGAAAAACGACTACACCAAATTCCTCCGCCGCGATGGCCTCAAAGGCGCTCGCATCGGCATCCCTCGGGCCTCGTTCTATGACCGTCAGGATCCCGCCTCGGCCCAGGTCATGGCCGACGCCATCGCCGTCCTCATCAAGGAAGGCGCCGTCATCATCGACCCGGTCGACCTGCCCAGCGTCACCGCCCGCACCTTCCAACGCTGGGGAACCTGCAGCGGTGCCAGCGGCGCCAAGGACAAAGATGCCGAATGCTCTGTCGTCTTCAAGTACGGCATGAAGCGCGATTTCAACGCCTGGCTCGCCACCCTCGGCCCCACCGCCCCCGTCAAGACGCTCACCGAACTCCGCGAATGGAACCTCGCCCACGTCCCCGCCGGTTCGCTCAAGTACGGCCAGTCCAACCTCGATATCTCGGACGAAATGGACCTGGTCTCCGACCGCGCCCGCTACGAAGCAGACCGCGCCAAGGACCTCCAACTCAGCGCCACCGAAGGCATCGACTTCGCGATGACGGCCAACAAGCTCGACGCCCTGCTCTTTCCGGGCGGAGCCGGGGCCGGCATCGCCGCCAAGCCGGGCTACCCGACCATGATGGTTCCCTTCGGTGAGGTTCCCAACGTCCTGAACCCGGCACCGCCCGACGGCTTCAACCCCAAGCCCGCCCCGCTCGCCGTCAGCTTCACCGGCACGGCGTGTTCGGAACCACGTCTGATCGAACTCGGCTATAGTTTCGAGCAGGCCACCAAACGGCGCTTCCCGCCCCCCGCCGTGCACCCTAAACCGTAATGCCGCTCCGCGTGCTCATCGTCGCGCTCCTGCTGGCTCTGGCCCCGTCGCCGGCCGAGTCTCCAGCCGCGTTCGCCGGGCGTCCAGCATCGCCCTTCGCCAGCGGTTGTTCGTCAATCCGCTCATCTCCGATCCCGGCACCCTGGAAGTCGAATGGAACAACACCCTCGGGCCCAACTCCTACTACCAACCGCAAACCTGGAAGTACTCTGTAGGTCGCACCGAATACAGCCTTGGTTTTGACGCAATCGCTCACGACAGCGGCACGACTCACTTTTCCGACCATCTCACGGCTACCGCGACGACGGTCCTGTACAACGGCCCTCACCTCGATATCGCCGTCGCCCCGCAGGCCACGTTTCTTTTGCGCAACGATTCGGGCGTTCGCCTCGGCGCTACCGTCCTCGCCCGCTACGACTTCGGTAAAAACTCGGTCTCCGGCTCCTTCGGCTGGACCGGGGCGACCGCCGCTTCGGCCTCTACCGGCGGGTACCGCCGACGCCATCGCCGGCTTCGGCCGTCGGGTCACGAAGCACGTTACCGCTTACGGCAGCGTCCAGTGGGAGCGTTCCACCGCCCTGCCCTCGTACCTGTCGGTCTTTGAAGGGGCCGAATACGAAATCTCCAGCCGGCTCGCCGCAAACGTCTATGGCCAGCACTATACCCTGACGCACGGCGTCCCCGACCACCACTACGGCGTCGGCCTCACCTACAACTTCGGACACGTTAGATGGCGCTAGAGCAATTCCTGACTTAACCAAGGGCATATCCAAAATGCTTGCAGCAGTTTCTCGCCGTCTCCGGCGACATCAAGGCGAGCGCCTGTGGGAGAGCGACGTCGAGGGCCTCCAACGATCGGGCTTTGAGTTGCCGTAAACGCGCTTTGAGCAGTCACCAGCAGAGTTCAATCGGATTAAGATCTGGCGCTTTCCAGATCCTCTCGGCCCACCCACGGCTCACCTTAAACGTGGCGGCTAGCTTCTCCAGCCGATATTCCCCGCCTCGTACGCGGATACGAACTTTTCAGGCAAATCACCTGAGTATGGTCGCGCCATATGGATTTGCCGCCAAAAATCCAGAGTTCCTCTATTCTGTCAGGAGTTGCTCTAGGGTGTTACTTCGGCTCGAGAATGTAAGTCGAAGTCAGGCCAGTAACCGTCGAGAAGGTCCCCGCCGCCGGCGTCAACCAACTGGACGCGCTCTGCACCTTACCCAGATAGACGTGCGGCTGCACATCGACGCGCATTTCTTTCAAACTTACTGACCCGTAGCTGTAAACCGGGAATATTGAGGTTGGCACTTTCACGTTTTCCTGGACCACATACGGGCTCCGCAGCGCTGTCCGGATCGCCCGTTCCCAACTCGCGGCCGGCGTCTCGGCGCCCACGAACGTCTGTCGTTCTTCGGTGTCATCGTTCGGACGCAGAACCAATCGTTCGCGGTTATCGAGAATAAACTGCGGCAGGTCGACTACTTTCGTCCCGTCCCACGCCACTTTCCGTTCGCTCACCACCCGCGTCGTGGGAATCAACGACCGAATCGCTTTCCGGTCGGCCTGCGGGAAATGGGTCAACACGGTTTCATCGGTCAAGAGATCAAAAATGGCTTTCCTTTGCGCCATATCGGAGCGGAAACTATTGACAAGGCAGACCGCCCCTTCGCGGTAGGCCCGGACCAAGGGATGATTGTTTGGGTCGAACTGCACGACGAACTCCCGCGTCTTCATCCGCCGGTAAACAATGTCAATGACAAACTCACCCTTGCGCAGAATCCCGTTCTTGTACTCTAACTGTTCGGGAGAACAGACAATCGTCGGAACCCCATGCGCGGTGAAACTCTCGGCGAGTAAGTGGTACTCGCGGCTCTCGAGCGTCGCGAACGGGTGCTTCATTTCAAGAATCGCCACCTGCGGCGCCTTCTTGCCCCCAAACTCTTTGTAGGCCTTGAGCAGCGCGGCCTGCAAAAACTTCACCCCGCCCAACTTCGATAGCTTATGCTTCTTACGGAACTCTTTAGCCGGACCCGTTTCAAAAAACACATCGCCCAACACTTCGCTGTAAAGCACGCCCACGGGCGTCGCGGCGCTGTAATCGGAAAACCGCATGTGGCCGTTTTCGATTGCGGTATCGAGCAAACCAGTCACCGCAAAGTGCTTGTAACCAGGATTCACCGCAGCCAACATCCGCTCGGCGGGCAGCAGATCCATTCGCGCAAGCAAAGTCGCATCGGCCATCGCCAACTGCCGGAGCTTATCCACGGCCGACGCCAACAACTGACCCCCTGTTACCAAGGAATCAAACTGCTTCCGCGTCACCAGATTCGGCCGCAAAAAGGGCGAAACGGGACGACCAGACAGTTCCAGGTTCCGAGACCGCAAAGTAGCATGGAACTGCTCTACCCAGCCTAAATCGCGGAAAGGTTCTGTTTCGAGGATCTTGTGATAACGGGCAATCGCCTCGTCCACTTGGTTCATTGCGGTACGCCGAACTTGTAGTATCTCACACGATCGGGCTTGCTGTACACTCAGGATGCAACAAAATTTCGCATAAAGTGCTTTTTTTCTTTCACTTAGAGCCCTGTAAATTTCCCTGTGTGACAATGGGAGCAATGCGCCGTCTCCTGCTTCTTCCCGTAGTTGTCCTGCTTCTGACCCTGCCCTGCGCCGCCGACGAAGGCATGTGGCTGTTCAACAAGTTCCCCCGCGCCGCCGTCAAAAAGGCCTATGGGTTCACCGTCACCGACCAGTTCCTGAATCGCCTCCAACTGTCCTCGGTCCGTTTCAATAACGGTGGCTCCGGCTCCTTCGTCTCGCCGAACGGCCTGCTCTTCACGAATCATCACGTCGGCGCCGACTGCATCTACCAAGTCGCTACCAAACAAAACGACTACATGAAGAATGGCTTTGCCGCCGCCTCCCCGGCCGGCGAAAAGCCCTGCCCGAATCTCGAAGTCAACGTCCTGCTGAAAATTGAAACGGTCACCGGCAAAATCAAGGCCGGCACGACGGACGCAACGCCTCCCGCCGACGCCGCCCGCATGCGACGCTCGAACACGTCCGCTCTCGAAAAAGAATGCTCCGCCTCCGGTAACCGCTGCCAAGTGGTCACTTTGTACTCCGGCGGCCAGTACGATCTCTATGAGTACAAGAAATACACCGATGTCCGCTTAGTCTTTGCGCCCGAGGAAGCCATCGCGGCCTTCGGCGGCGATCCGGACAACTTCACCTTCCCCCGCTACTGCCTCGATTTCACGTTCTTCCGCGCCTATGAAAACGGCAAGCCGGTCCAAGTCAAGAACTTCCTCCCCTGGTCGAAAACCGGAGCCAAAAACGGCGAGTTGACCTTCACCTCGGGCCACCCCGGTTCCACCGATCGCCTCGCCACCTACTCCGATCTGGAATTTCAGCGCGACGTGGTCATGCCCTTCTCTTTGGAATCGAACGCCCGCTTGATCAAAAAGCTCCTGGCCTTCGGCGAACTGGACCCCGAAAACAAGCGCATCGCCCGCGACCTTCTAGCCGGCCTCCAAAACAGTGTCAAGGCGCGGACCGGCTTCCTCGGAGGCTTGAAGGACTCCGAACTGATGCGCCGCAAACTCGAGCAGGAAACCAAGCTGCGAAAGGCGATCGGCGACGACGACGCCAAACAAGCCCGCTTCGGCAAAACCTGGGACGAGATCGCCGCCGCCCTTGACGAGTACAAGGCCTTCTATGCGACCTATTCCTACCTCGAACGCGCCCCGGGCTCCGGCTCCGAACTGTTCGGCCTCGCCAAGGGGCTGCTGCGTTACAAGACCGAAAAGGCCAAACCGAACGGCGAGCGCCTTCGCGAGTGGAACGACGCCAATCTGGACGCCATGGAGCAGGGCCTCTATTCCGCCGCCCCCATCTATCCCACCCTCGAAAAGCTGACCCTGACCACGTTCTTTGAGAACCTCGTCACGACGTTCGGCCCCACCGAGCCATTCGTCATCCAGATCCTGGCCGGCCGCGCCCCCGCCGCCGCCGCCGAATTCTACGTGACGAACTCGAAACTGGCTGACGTATCCGTCCGCAAATCCCCGGCCGCTTTCGACGACCCAATGATGACCGTCGTCCAAGCCCTCGAAGGGCCTGCCCGCAACGCTCGCAAGCGGTATGAGGATCGGGTCCAGGCTGTCACCACCGCCAGCGCCTCCCGCATCGCCCAAGCCCGCTTCGCCGCCTATGGCGACGGGGAATACCCCGACGCGACCTTCACGCTCCGCCTTAGCTATGCCCCCATCAAGGGCTACACCAACGCGGCCGGCGTTGCGGTCCCTTGGGCCAGCGACTTCGCCGGGCTCTTCGCGCGGGCTACCGGCGTCGAGCCTTTTGCGCTCACCCCCAATTGGCTCGCGGCCAAGTCCACGCTGAAGCTCAAGACGCCCTACAATTTCGTCTCGACGGCCGACACCCACGGCGGCAACTCCGGCAGCCCCACCGTGAACACGAAAGGCGAACTCATCGGAATTCTTTTCGATGGGAACATCGAAGGCCTCCCCAATCAATACCTGTATCGCGATACCCGCGGACGCTCCGTCCACGTCGCCAGCCAAGGCATTGTCGAGAGTCTCCGTAAAGTATATAAAGCGAATTCGGTGCTCAAGGAACTCGGCTACTAGAAAAAGCATCTCACTGTCATGAAGAAACTACTTCTCACTGTGCTCCTCCCCTTGGCCGCGTTCGGCCAAGCCGGCTACAACGGCCCCGGCCGGTACGAGATCATGAGTAACGTCTCACGAAAAGTGCTCGACCTCGACCGCAACGACCAACGCACCGTCATCCAGTACGATAGCCGCAACACCGACAACCAGTATTGGGACGTCCAAGACGCGGGCGGCGGATTCGTCATCCTCCGCAACGGGATGAATGGCAACGCTCTGACCCAGACCCGGGCCAACAACTCCGAGCCCGTCTCCGGCCAGCCCGTCAGCAACAGCGACTCACAACGCTGGCGCTTCGAATCCGGCAACAACGGCTCGGTGATTATCGTCAACGCCTCCGGCAAGGCGCTCGATATCCCCGAAGGCTCCACCAACAATGGCGTTAAGATCAACACTTACGACCGCAATAACGAGATCAACCAGCAATGGAGCCTTCGCCGGGTCTCAAATAGTTACAATAACAACAACAACGACAATCAGGTCAACCGTCAGGGTAACAGCCGGTACGACACCAATAACAACGATAACTATAACAACAACAATCGCATAAACAGGAATAACCGAAACAACCGGAACGATAACTACAACAACAATGGTTTGCCGTCGAAGGGTGCCGGAGCCGGGAACCAGCAGAAGTATTTCGATCAGAAAGCCAACATGTGGAAGATCGACGGCAACGGGGCTTGTTTCTATACCGACACCGATTTTCGCGGCGAAGCGTTCTGCGTGGTCTCCGGGGATGAGCGCCGTCGTATGAGCAGCGAGTGGAACAACCGTTTCAGTTCAATCCGATTCTTCGGTCGTGCCTCCCGAGTCGAAGTGTTCGACCAGGATGACTTGCGGGGCCAGACCGAAGCGATCACTCGCAACGTGGCTAACATGGGCAACCTCAAACGCGGGAACTGGAACAACCGCGTTAGCTCCATTCGCGTCAACTAATGCGCTGGCTGGCAAAGTATTTTGAACTGGCCGAATTAGGCACGAACTGGCGGACGGAAGTCCTGGCCGGTTGCACGACGTTCCTGACGATGGCCTACATCATTTTCGTCAACCCTTCGATACTGGCGGCCACCGGAATGCCCCTGGCCGCCGTCACCGCGGCCACGTGTCTCTCCGCCGGCTTTGCAAGCATTTTTATGGGTGCCGTCGCCCGCTATCCGCTCGCGATGGCCCCCGGCATGGGCCTGAACGCTTACTTCACTTACGCCGTCGTTCTGGGCATGGGCGTGCCGTGGCAGACCGCCCTCGGTGCCGTGTTCGTCTCCGGTGCACATTTTTCGTGCTGACGCTAACCGGCCTCCGCCGCCGCCTCGTCGAATGCGTCCCTTCTTCGCTTTACGCAGCGGTCGCCGGCGGCATCGGCTTGTTTATCGCCTTCATCGGCCTGAAGAACGCAGGCCTCGTCGTCCCCCATCCCGCCACGGCGCTTGCCCTGGGCAATCTCCACCAACCCGGTCCGGTAGCGGCTCTCGCGGGTCTCCTTCTTACCGGCATCTTACTCATTCGCCAGGTCCCCGGCGCCATGCTCATCGGCCTCGCCGGCACCGCGCTCATCACCGGCTGGGGACATCCCCCGGCCGCCCAAGCCCCGCTTACCGCCATCGGTGCCACGGCGGGGCAACTCGATATCGCCGGTGCCCTCCGCCTCGGCCTGGCCGAAATCATCTTCGCGTTCCTCTTCGTCGACCTGTTCGATAACCTGGGAACGCTGCTCGCTGTGTCTAAGCGCGCTGGCCTGCTCGACTCGGCGGGTCGCATTCCGCGGGTCGAGCGCATTCTGCTCGCCGACTCGGTGGCCACCATGGGCGGCGCCCTGCTCGGGACCTCGACCGTCGTCAGCTACATCGAAAGCGCGGCCGGGGTGGCCGTCGGCGGGCGCAGCGGCGTCACCGCCATCGTCGCCGGCCTGCTTTTCCTCGCGTCGTTCCTGCTGACGCCCTGGCTCGGCACCGTGCCGCCGTATGCGACCGCTCCGGCGTTGATCCTGGTCGGAGCGATGATGATGGCCCACGCTTCCGAGATCGACTGGCGAGACTCCGCGATCGCGATTCCCGCCTTCCTGACTCTCGCCGCCATTCCGCTCACCTTCAGCATTGCTAACGGCCTCGCCCTCGGCCTGATCGCCCACACGCTGCTGACCGTCGCCGCCGGACGCGCCCGCCAGATCAGCCCGTTCCTTTACGTCCTCACCGCTATCTTGCTCGCCCGTTTCTATTGGGTGCCGGAGGGTCAATAAACAACGGCTCGGTCTCTGGCAACAGCATTACCCAAAGCGCGTAAATGCCTACGCACGTTCCCAGCGGAAACAGCAGCGCGGCAGCCGCGCCCGTCAGAATGCCGCCGGTGTGCGCCCACAACTGCCAGCGCAGAATTCCGCGTCCCACGAGGATCAGCGGGGCCGAAAGCACCAAACTGAAAACCACATAGACCATCAGCATCAGCCGCTCCAGCGGAATCGTGGACAGGTCATTCCGTTTGGCGTCTGGATCAAACGCCAGGAGTCCACCGAAACCTCCGAAAGCCACGAGTAAGCCGATCGAAACGACTAACCCAAAGACTCCGAAACCTATAAAGATCTTACCCACCGCCCGGATCTGCTCTTGCAATGAAAAAACTCCAAAACCCTATTCTACGCGACGACGACGCCAAAGCCACAAAAACAGCGTCACTGCCGAGATACCATACACTACCGCGTTCCATGGTCCCCTCTCCACCCACCGCCCCGTTGAGCGCCATTCCGATAGCGCCCAGTAGTGTAACGGGGTTAACGCCATCCAGATCGCCAGCGGCGGCACCGTCAAGACGGCCCAGTGCGGCAGCAACCAAGTCAGGTACCAGGGATGCACGTTCGCCGACAGCAGCAGGATCGCCAAGGTCGTCGTCAGCACGCTCCGTTCAAGCGGCTGCGGAATCAGCGCGATCCCTCCGACGAGCCCCATTACAATGTACTTCGCCGCGGCTTTGGACGGCGAGATCGCCTCGATCACCCAAAACAGGCTCGGGTTGTTCGACCACCCGCCCAAGAATCCGCTCGCAAAATCGGCGTTGTCGCGAATGTCGCTGACGTAAGGCAGGAACAGGACCACCGGCACGGCCACCGCCCAGGCCGTCCGGCGATCGGCTCGAATAAACGCCGGCAGCAGCAGAGCGGGCCACCACTTCACGGCGATGGCCGCTCCCAGTGCGGCCGCCGAACGGTAGCGCATCGCCAGCGCCAGACTCAGAATCAGCAGCGCGTCGTTGTGACCCATGCCGGCGAACTCGACGATCGCCAGCGGGCACCAGCCATAGAGCAAGGCCGCCCGCGCCCCGTGCCAGCGCGCCAGCAGCAGCAACAGCGCCAAATCGGCCAAAATCGAGGGAATCTTCTGGGCCCAAACCGACGAGGAGAGCCGCGCCATCTCCCGCTCCAGATTCTCGACCAGCGGCCCATAGACGGCCTTGAAGTCTTTTCCGTCCACGAGCGGAAACGTTTCGTCCTGTAGCGCGCTCCAACGGGGGTCGCCTGGACGTTCTTGATATGGGTTGCCGCCGGCCAACTGAAGCCGACCTTCCCAGCGGTAGCGGTAGAGATCGTCGGTAAACTCGGAGGCCATCGAGAACGTTATCAGGCGATAGGCCAGCGCGAACATCACTACAAATCGGGTCGACAATAGCCTGCCGGGGGGACAGAGTTTTGTTACAACGATCAGATATACTAGAGAGCAGAACAGGTATAGGGCAATCGCCGGGGTAGGGTTTTTGTGATCCCGCGCCGCGATCACCAGCCCAACCAGGCCACATCCCAGAATTGTTCCGCTCATACCCAGCGCGCGCATGAACACTACCTTAGCGTTATTCGTCACCAACCAGTCGACTTTCGACCAGCTCAAGCGAGAGATGCTCGACGACACCTTTGCGGGCGTCCATTCTCTGGCTCTGTTCGACTACATGCTGATCGTGCCGTATTTTGTCATTTTGCTCGTCCTGAGCTTCTATGGCATGCACCGCTATGCCATGATTCGCGGCTACTTCAAGTTTCGCGGCAACCTTCCGACCGCCCCGCCCCAACTCTTCGCCGAACTTCCTCCCGTTACGATCCAGCTCCCGCTCTTCAACGAGCGCTTCGTCGTCGAGCGCCTCATCGACACGATCGTCAAAATCGACTACCCGAAAGACAAGCTGCAGATTCAAGTCCTCGACGATTCGACCGACGAGACCCATCCGTTCACCGAACGCCTCGTCGCCGAGTATCGCGCGATGGGCCATCCGATTGAGTATCATCATCGGACCAATCGTCACGGCTATAAAGCCGGTGCGTTGCAGGAAGGCCTGAAATCGGCCACCGGCATCGTCGTCGCTGTCTTCGACGCCGACTTTGTCGTGCCCACCGACTTTCTGCAACGGACCATTCACTACTTCGCTGACCCGAAGGTGGGCGTCGTGCAGACCCGGTGGACCTACCTCAACCAGAGCGTCAACAAGCTGACCGAAGTACAGACGATGTTGCTCGACGGCCACTTTGTGCTCGAACACGTCGCCCGCGCCGGCGGCGGCCTGTTCTTCAATTTCAACGGCACGGCCGGCATTCTCCGCAAGGAGATGATCGAAGACGCCGGCGGTTGGCAGCACGACACCCTGACCGAAGATTCCGACCTGTCCTACCGCGCGCAGCTGAAAGGCTGGCAGTTCGTTTACCTGCCTGACGTCGAATGCCCCAGCGAACTCCCGATCGACATGCACGGCTTTCAAGTTCAGCAGACGCGTTGGTCCAAGGGCCTGACCCAATGCGCCGTAAAGCTGCTGCCGATGATTCTGAAGAGCGATCAACCGTGGCGGATTAAGCTGGAAGCGATCTGCCATTTGACGCCGAACATCAGCTACCCGCTCATGATTTTGATGAGCCTGCTGATGCTGCCGGTGATGATCTGCCGGTTCTACATGGGCTGGATGCAGATGGTCTTCGTCGATCTGCCGCTCATGATCGCCAGTTTCTGGTCGATCTCGGCGTTCTACCTGGTCGCTCAGCGCCAGTTGCACGGCAAGGGTTGGTCGAAGTCCATTCAGTATCTGCCGTGGCTGATGATGGCGGGAGTCGCCCTGACCCTGTCGAATGCCAAGGCCGTGATGGAAGCGCTGGTGGGCCATCAGACCGCCTTCGCCCGGACCCCCAAGTATGGCATCGGCAAGGTGGCCTCCAAAGAGAAGTACAAGAGCAAGATCGGTTCCCTACCCTACTTCGAACTGCTCGCTGGCACCTACTTTGTATTCATGATCTGGTACTCGGTCGAGACGTACAACTTCCTGGCGATTCCGTTTCTGTCGCTCTTTGTCGGCGGCTATTTCTGGGCCGCGACGAGCAAGTTCTGGTTCGAATACCAGAACAAGCAGGCGTTCGAAAAGGCCCGTCAGGTCCAGCTCGAAGCCGCGCGCTAGAACGGTCTTCCAGATCCCGATCATCTTCCACCAGCCGAAGCCGACCCGAAACAAGAGGGCCTGCCACTGTTGCCGTGGGCGAAGAACATCGGGCCGGGGGTGGTTCGTGAAGCAGGCAAAGGCGAACACCACGAGCCCGAGCGGAGCGCCCTTCAGGATCAACAGGGGGCGAAAGGGCGGGTAGATCGCCAATCGATAGGCCGTGATGCCGGCCGGAAAAGGCCCGTCAGGTTCAGCTCGAAGCCGTCCCTTAGAGCGTCCGGCCT
>Ga0163144_10011064_pt1 | contig 19135 bp, 22 predicted proteins | sample OliLak19BULKMAT1_FD_123175 | JGI IMG/M metagenome (GOLD analysis project Ga0163144, IMG submission 123175) | Freshwater microbial mat bacterial communities from Lake Vanda, McMurdo Dry Valleys, Antarctica - Oligotrophic Lake LV.19.BULKMAT1 | ecosystem: Environmental > Aquatic > Freshwater >... | reverse complement strand
TGTCGCCATCCGCATCCATATCCACCGGCATGCCGGGGTGCGGCTCGGCCCGGCTCGACGTCGAGAGTTCAGTTGCGTTCATCACGACCTCACTTGGCGGCGAATTTCTGGATGATCTTCTGGACTTTTTCTTCCAGGGTGCCCTTGGTGAAAGGCTTGACGATGTAGCCGTTGGCGCCGGCTTGGGCGGCGGTCACGATGTCTTCCTTTTTAGCCTCAGCCGTTACCATGAGTACCGGCAAAGACTTTAACGTTTCGTCGGCGCGGATCTGGCGCAGCAGTTCGAAGCCGTTCATGTTGGGCATGTTGATGTCCGAGACGACAAACTCGAAGCTACCGCCGCGCAGCTTGGCCAGAGCGGCGACGCCGTCTTCGGCTTCGTCAGCATTGGTGTAGCCGATTTCCTTGAGCAGATTGCGCACGATGCGGCGCATGGTTGAGAAGTCGTCAACGATCAGGAATTTCATGTCGGTTGCAGTAGTCATATTGTCTCCGGTCTGTGTTCAGGTATCTATCGGCACGGTACGTGATTTATTTAGCGCTGGCGACCACGGCGGGTGCAGAATTAGGTGCAGTGGCCGGCGCAGCAGAAGTTGTAACCGGTGCGGCAGCAGGCGCAGCACCATTGGCCGCCGCCGGCGCAACCGATGCAGGCGCAGGCGGCTTGACCGCGTCAGCCAATTCATCGGCATCTTCAATTTCTATCTGGCCACCGCCACGGGTCAGACGCGCTTCGGCTTCTTTGTTCATGACCACAATGGAGATGCGGCGATTGGACGGGTCCATCGGGTCTTGCGCATTGAACGGGGCCGAAGCGGCCAGGCCCACCACACGGAAAATCTTTGCATCGGTCATGCCCCCGGCGATCAGTTCGCGGCGCGAGGCATTGGCGCGGTCGGCGGACAATTCCCAGTTTCCATAGCCATATTCACCGTTCTGGTACCCATAGGCATCGGTGTGTCCGGATAGCGTGACCTTGTTGTCGACTTCATTGAGCACGGCGCCGATCTTGCGCAACAGGTCCCGCATGTAGTCCTTGACCACCGAACGGCCGGTATCAAACATCGGGCGATTCTGTTCATCGACAATCTGGATGCGCAGGCCGTCCTTGGTGATGTCAAGCCGGATCTGGTTTCGAAATTGTTTGAGGCGCGCATCATTGTCGATCATTGTTTCCACACTGCCCATCAGTTTGGCCATGCGCTCGGCATCAGTCTTGCGTAAATCTGCGCGCAAGGCCTTCAGGTTGATGCTGCGTTTCTCCGCTTCAATATCGCCCCTCTTCACTTGGCCGTTGGTGCGGGTGAGGTCGGTACCGCCGCCGTTCAATACGCTAGAGCTGTCACCCGAACCGGAGCCACCGGCCATCGCAACTTTCATCGGGTTGTTGAAATATTCGGCGATGCCGGCCAGTTCGCCTTTCGATGTCGACCCCAGCAGCCACATCAGCAGAAAGAACGCCATCATCGCCGTCACGAAATCGGCATAGGCTATTTTCCATGCGCCGCCGTGGTGGCCACCGTGGCCACGTTTCTTTACTCGCTTGATGACGATCGTAGGTTTTGCTTTCGCGGGTGCGGCGGCCATGAGAATCCCTGGATGTTTTTGATGGGTCGAGTGGCGGAACTTCTATGCGCGCTTCTGCTTCACGTGCGCTTCGAGTTCGCCGAACGTCGGGCGCTCGGTGGTGTATAGAACCTTGCGGCCGAATTCAACCGCGACTTGCGGTGCGTAGCCCTGCAAGCAGGCAAGCAGCGTGACTTTCACGCACTGCAGTTCTTTGGTCGCCTCTTCGAGTTTTTGCTGGATCAAGCCGGTCAGTGGACCAACGAATCCATATGCCAGCAAGATGCCGACGAAAGTACCGACCAGCGCCGCGCCGATTTTCCCGCCGAGGATCGCGGGAGGCTCGCCCACCGAGCCCATGACGTTGACCACGCCCATTACCGCTGCGACGATGCCGAATGCGGGCAGGCCGTCCGCGACTTTCTGGATTGCCTGGGCGGGAATGTCGCCCTCGCTGTGATGCGTGTCGATTTCATGATCCATCAGCGTCTCGATTTCCATGGGATTCATATTCCCCGACACCATCAGGCGCAGATAGTCGGTAATGAATTCCATGAGATGGTGATCGGCGGCAATTTCCGCATGGCGTCCGAACACGGCGCTCTCGCCCGGTGCCTCGATATCTCGCTCAATGGACATCATGCCTTCCTTGCGGATCTTGGTGAGGACGTCGTAGAGCAGCGCCATCAGCGCCATGTAGCGGGCGCGGGTATATTTCGAGCCTTTCAGCAGCGGCGGCAGCGAGCGGAACGTGGCTTTCAGGGTCTTTACGTTATTGCCCACCACAAACGCACCGATTGCCGCACCGGCAATGATCAGCAATTCAAACGGCTGGTACAGCGCGCCAAGTTTGCCACCGTGCAGCATAAAGCCGCCCAGCACGGAGCCCACAACCACCAGGTAGCCAACGATGACGAGCATGAAACGGTTCTCCAGGAATGGCGCGAAGGATTGCGCGGGGTGTGAAGCGATTACTGGAGAAGTTGTCGGCGTAGCTCAGGGAATCTTGAGGTGGGGCCGCGAGAATCCTGAAGCGGGGCGGGCGGAATTTATGCGTTGGTAAATTTGTCATTTCGACCGAAGGGAGAAATCTGCTGCTAGCATTTGCCAAACCAAAAGCAGATTTCTCCCTTCGGTCGAAATGACAAAAGTTTTTTCAATTACCAGATCAACAGAAGTTCCCTGAGGCAAACTCAAGCACTGGAGAGGTCTTCCGAGACGTTTTGCCCTGCAAACCCCGCCGCTGCTCGTTCTACGTTTTCAATTCAGTGAACCTGCGCCGCCGCCCGCGTCTTGCCCGCCCGCGCTGGCATGTTGCACAAACCACAAACATAGTTTGCCGTCAGTTCATTCGTATGCGTGACAAACTTGCCGCCACAGCACGTGCAAGAGGTGAGCTGTACCATCCCCGCGTCGACAAACTTCACCAGCCGCCAAGCTCGGGTAATCGTCAGCACCGCTTCAAATCCTAACGCCTTGGTCTTTTCGACATACAGCTCATACGCCTTGATCACCGCATCGATTTCATCGATCGCCGTGGATTTGTTCAGGTATTCGTAGATATTCAGGAACAGCGAGGAGTGGATGTTCGGCTGCCAGGACATGAACCAGTCGGTGGAAAAAGGCAGCATGCCTTTCGACGGTGACTTGCCCTGCACTTCTTTATACAGCTTCAGCAGTCGCTCGTAGGAAAGATTGGTTTCGCTTTCGAGTACTTGCAGGCGGGCGCCCAGTTTGATCAAGTGAACGGCCAGGTTAATGTCGCGGCTTTCGCCGACGATGCTTTTTTGTGCGCGCATACTAAGCTGCCTCCGCCATTTTGCCCGCCATCAGGATGCTGGCGTGCAGGTCATTGGTATTGTTTACTTTGCCGCTGGTTGTGAGCAGGTTCCAGACCAGCTCATCATCGAAGCGGAAGCGGCACATCAGCATGTTGCCGCTGGCGACTTTCATCAACTGGCCGGGCGTCAGGCCGCTGATCACGCTAGCCACTTCTTCCGACAGACCCAGGCGAAACAAGGCTTGCGGGCGATCGGCGCGAATCATATGCTGCGCCAGCATCAGGTAGCTCATGTTGGCTTCGCGGATTTCTTCAAGCAGTTGTTCGGGTTGCATGGTGGTCTCCCAGGGCTGAGTTGAATTCAAGATTGCGCGAGTACGGTCGTTATGTATTTGTTCTTGCTTTGCTTTGCTTCGCTTTGCTTTGCTTCGCTTTGCACGCCTGCCTTTGCGCTACCTTTGCGTCTGTGGCTGCTTCGGTGGGTGTTCTTTTGCGATGTGTGAATTCTGGCGGGACACGATCTTTTGCTGAATCCGAAAGCCGCCAAGAGTGCGGTCAGGGTTGTCCCCGCGATGCGTGTAGGGATTTCCTTTACGGCACCAAGCATGAATTTCAACCGATCAGACAAAACAGGCATTTACGCGTGTTTCCGAAAGAAAACTCTCGCTTCGGAAACCGGTTTTGCAAGCAGGGCATGCGCTGTATTTCCACCGTCACTAGAAAAACATTCAGCTTTTCCTAAAGTTAATCAAGCAACAACCCGATAAGGAAAGTACAGGTGGTTCGGTTTTGGTTTAGGGACCCCTCGGCAAGCCCGGCAGCATCGGGTAGACCATAAGCGCATGGACATCCATGCAAACGCGAATAGCACCCGAATGTTCGGACTTGTACCTTTTCTCTTCACCAAATAGGAGCTCAAAATGGCTGGTATTAATACAAACGTCGCTTCACTCAATGCACAACGCAATTTGATGTCCTCACAGTCGTCCTTGCAAACGTCAATTCAACGCCTGTCCTCGGGCCTGCGCGTCAACAGCGCCAAGGACGATGCAGCCGGTCTGGCGATTGCAGATCGGATGAATTCCCAAGTCCGCGGCCTTAGCGTCGCATCGCGCAACGCCAGCGACGGTATCTCGCTCGCACAAACAGCTGAAGGCGCGCTCGGCAAAGTCGGTGACATGTTGCAGCGCATGCGCGATCTGGCTGTACAGTCTTCCAACGCAACCAACACTCAAACCGACCGCAACTCGATGGACGCTGAAGTCACACAGCTAAAATCCGAAATCAACCGCGTCGCTTCGCAAACAACGTTCAACGGCGTAAAGCTCCTCGATGGTTCTTTCAGTGGCGCCAATTTCCAGGTCGGTGCCAATGCTGGAGAAACCATCAGCGTCGCCTCGATCACCAACGCACAAACCGCAGCACTCGGCGGCACGGTCAACGTTGCCACGGTTTCTGCAGCTGCAAGTGGCCTGTCCGGCTTTGCGACTGGCATCGTTGCAGGCGGAGTGCTCATCAACGGTGTGGACATCGGTGCCGTATCGGCTGCTGGCTCCGCGCTGGAACGCGCTGGCCAATTGGTCAACTCGATCAACCTGGTTTCCGGCCAGACCAACGTCGGCGCATCCTACGATGCCGCTACCGGCCAGATCACGCTGCGCAGTTCCACGGGTGGCATCACCATGACCGGCACAGCCAACTCTGCAACCGTCGCCGGCTTTACCAACGCAACCGGCACCGCTGCCGCTGTCGCCACCACCGGCATCACCGGGCTTAACGTGCAATCGTATGCCAATTCGCAACTGGCCCTCACGCAGATCGATGCAGCACTCACGCAAGTGAACTCGGCACGCGGCGATCTGGGTGCAGTACAAGGACGCTTCGAAAACGCGATCGACAGCATCAACGTCACGGCTGAAAACATCACGACCGCCCGCGGCCGTATCGTCGACGCGGACTTTGCGAAGGAATCGGCCAACCTGGCACGCGCACAGGTTCTCCAGCAAGCTGGTACCGCCATGGTCGCGCAAGCCAACGCGCTGCCGAACGGTGTGATGCAGTTGCTGCGCGGCTAATCGGCCGGGTAGCACTACGTAACCCAAGCTACAGGGAGTGCACCGAACAGGTGTCTCCCTGTTTCCGCATCGAATACGTTCGAACCCTGTTGCGCCAGGTTCTGTTTAACAGATATTGCAGCATGACCCGATTTTCGAGGAGCCACCATGATCACTCCCGCCAGCACCACCCCTATTTCCAGCGATACCAGCGCTGCTGCTATCACCGCGCGCATCGCTTTGCCGACCGCCACGCGATCAGCTGAGCCTGCAGTCGCCGCCAAAGCCGTTACCGTGCACAAGCAAGCAGACGTGCGCCGCGAACAACTTGACGCCGAGCTTGCCCACGCCAACCGAAAACTGGCCGCAGATGGTAATGAAGTTCGCTTCGAGTACGACCGTGAAGCGAGCAGCCTGATCGTGCGCCTGGTCGACACGGGCACCAAAGAAGTCCTCCGGCAGTTTCCGTCCAATGAAGCCCTGCACGCCGCGCGCATGGTGCAATCGGGGAAACCGCTCATCAGCTTTAAGGCCTAACGCCTACCGCAATAGAAAGAACTCCATGGCCCTCTCCGCACCCGGTATCGGCAGCAACCTCGACGTCAACAGCATGGTGTCCCAACTGATGGCGATCGAACGCCGACCGCTGACGCTGTCGCAGACCCGCGAGGCCACTGTGCAGTCGCAGTTGTCCGCGTACGGCATCCTCAAAAGCCAGATTGCCACATTCGGCGATGCGGCGGCGAAATTGGGCAAGGCGGAGAAACTGTTCGCGTTCAAGGCCAGCGTCGCGGATACAGAAGTGGCCACAGTAGCCGCTGGCACGTCTGTTGTGGCTGGCAATTATTCGCTTGAAGTAAAACAACTGGCCAAGGTAGAGAAACTGGCAACCGCCAACTTTGCCACGTCTACTTCGACGGTCGGCACTGGCACGTTAACCATCTCGCTCGGCACGTACAACAGTATTGGCAACACCTTCACCGCTGGCAGCACGCTGCCCCTGAGCATCACCATCGATTCCAGCAAAAACACCCTCGCGGGCGTGCGCGACGCCATCAATGCGGCCAATGGCGGGGTGTCCGCCACCATCGTCACCGATAACGTCGGCGCGCGCCTGGTAATTTCCGGCAAGGAAACCGGCTCGAACCAAGCCATCAAGATCGACGCTCCCGGTCTCGCCGCCTTTGCCTTCGACCCAACCGCGGTCGGCCTGCAATCGGTCACGCGGCTGCAGGGTGCGCAGGACGCCAAGATCATGCTCGACAACCTGGAGATCGTCAGCAGCACCAACCAGGTCAAGGGTGCCATCGACGGCATCACGATAAGCCTCACCAAAGCCAAACCGGGCGTGGAAACCACGCTTTCCGTTGCCCGCGATAACACCAGCGTTGCCACCACCTTGCGCGAATTCGTCACCGCCTACAACTCGCTCAACACGATGGTGCGCAACTACACAAAATACGACGCCACCACCAGGACCAAGGGCACGCTGCAGGGCGAAACCACGGCCGTCTCGGTCATTAACCAGATGCGCACACTGGTCTCCGGCGCGTTGCCCGGCGGCAGCGGCGACCTGACACAGCTGGCCGACATCGGCATCAACATGCAGTCCGACGGCTCGCTGAAGCTCGATGAACTGAAACTGGCGAAAGTGATCGACACCGGCTTCGACAAATTAGGTCGCCTGTTCCTCTCCTCCACCGGCAACACCGACACTTTCGCGACGCGGTTCAAGGCGTTTGTCGATAAGACGCAGGGGACCAGCGGGTTGATTGATTCCAAAACCGTGGGGCTGACCGCGCGCATCAAGCGCTTCGACCAGGAGCAGGAAAAGATCAATGACCGGCTGGTGACAGTGCAGGCGAGGTTGCTCAAACAGTTCAACGCGCTGGATTCAAAGCTGGCGGCACAGACGGCGATGTCTACGTACCTGACGAACCAGACGACGGCTTGGACGAATTCGAGTGGCCGCAATTGACCGGCGAATCAGCCTGGAAGGCCCGCTGGTGCTTGTGTTTGGCTCGACCACCGCCGGTACCCGGTCGTTCAAGCGAGGGGTGAAACGGGAAGTTTTTGAGAGGTCGACGAAAAAATCTTGCCTACTTCACCTCAACCAACCGCCCCCCGCGCCGATAAATAAAGAACCTACTCCTTCTGCAAAAAAAGACACCCATGGCACACCACGCCCGCTTCGCTGCAAATGCTTATGCCACTGTCGATGTCGCAACCGGCGTGGCCTCGGCTTCGCCGCACCGGCTCACGCTGATGCTGTATGACGCAGGGCTTAAACAAATGGGACTGGCCGAGGGCCACATGCAGTCGGGACGCATCGCCGAGAAGGGCTATGCCATCACCATGGCGATCCGCATCGTCGAGGAAGGGCTGAAAGGCACGCTGGATCTTTCGCACGGCGCACAGCAGGAAATCGCGCAAAACCTGAAAGCGCTGTACGAATACATCAACGGCTGCCTGCTGAAAGCCAACCTGCACAACGACCTGGCGCTGCTCGCCGAAGCCCGCACATTGCTGGCCGGCCTGCGCGACACTTGGGCGGCCATCGCACCGCCCCCGCACAGGCCAGTCCTGCCCGCCACCATGCGTGCAGAGTTCTCCAACCTCGGCATCGCGGCGGCCTGACATGAAACTTGATTTCGACGCTGGCAACGAAGCCGCCCAGCTGCTGGACCGGTGCGAGAACGTCGCCAATATTAGCGCCTGGATGCTGGCCGCCGCACGCCAGGGCGAATGGAGTGAAGTCGAACGCCTGACCAGCGCCGCAGGCCTCGTCATTAACGAAGTGCGCTTACTATCGATCAGCCTCACGCTCACTGCCGAAGAACGCAAACGCAAGCTCGCCTGCATGCAGCGCATCCTCGCCAACGACGCGAAGATTCGCGAACTGTCGCAGCCCTGGCTGAAGCGCGTCACGCGCTGGCTGCCAACTGGCGGAAGCTACACAGCCGGCGGACGTTTCGAAGGCATGCTGGGATGAACCGGGTCCGCGAAATTGATCGCGCTGGCAACGTCATGCCGGTAACACGTCACGACCCGAACGCGCAGCCAGAGCAGCACCGTTCCCCGGGCAGTCGCCATCAGACGGATGAGCAGCCCGGCGGACCGCTCGCGCCGAAGCCCTTACCGAAGCCCGGGTTCGGTGGCATCGTTGACACGTTCGCCGCCGGTCGGCGTAATAGCCTTCGGGAATATATTGCATGAGCCTTGGCGCCCTCCCCCTTGACGGGACAGATTCCGCGGTATCGAAAACGGCGAACCCCTTCGGCCAGGCGCGCGCGCAGATGCAGCCAGAAGCAAAGCCCGCCCATATCGTCCGCTCGATGACACCCGAACCGTTCGTAGGCGATCTCGAGCCCTTTCTTGTCTACTCCCGCATCGACATCCTCGCCAATATACGGGTGCTGATCGACCAGCAGGTGCGGACCACCGTCTACTTCAACCACAACGATGATTTCATCGTCACCCGAATCCTGTCGATGAATCCGGAGTTCGAGGAACTGATCTTCGACATGGCGGTGGAGCATCGGACCAATGAAAAGCTAATGGCGTCCAGCGGGTTAACGGTCGTTGCGCTGGTAAATCACATCAAAGTGCAGTTCTCGCTCAATCGCGCGGAAGTGACGCAATGGAATGACTCCCCCGCGTTTCGTGCGCGCACGCCGCGATCAATCCTTCGCTTGCAGCGTCGTGCGGCATTCCGCGCTGCTACGCAGATTACGAATAGTCCGTATGTGCTGCTACCACCAACGCTAGCCAGCAATGGCAAGCTGGATACTACCCATCTGCGGGTAATCGATATCAGTGCCACCGGCTTTGCCGTGGTGGCGCCTGTTGGCCACCCGGTGTTGGCGGTGGGCATGAAGTTGCAGCAGTGCCAGTTGCAGATGGCGGCAGATGATGCCTTCGACGTCGATGTGGAGGTCCGGCATTTGTCGGTGTACAAGGACGGGTTTGGGCGGGATATGTGCCGCGCAGGGTGCAGTTTAATGCGGATGTCCGGGGCGGCGGAGATGTCGGTCCAGCGGTACGTGAATAAGCGGGCAGTCGCGGCACGGTAGGGACAGTCGAGCATTGGCAAAGGGCTTGGGGCCAAAAATGGCTGGGGGTGCGCGCGGAATGGCGATCCGATGATTCTTTCTTTGGATCGGTGTCCCGCCGCTGCGTTGGAATTTCCATTCCCACTCCGTTCGCGTGGAGCTTGTCGAAGGGCCGGTATTCGCAGGGGCATCATCGCGAATCAGCGGTGCATCCGGGCCCATCAGGGCCCATCCATCTCAGGGGCAGACCAAGAGATAGTTACGGCTCAGCAAAAACTGCGAGCATAGAAACCCTAAACCTGCATATTCATCATCTCGCTATAAGCCGTCACCAGCTTGTTCCGCACCTGTACCACCGCTTGGAACGACAACGAAGACTGTTGCATCGAAATCATCGTCTCTTCCAGCGTGACGTTTGGGTTCTCCGCCTGGAATTCTCTCGCCATGAGCCGCGACTCGTTCTGCAGCTTGCTTACATTGGCCAGCGCATCTTCCAGCGACTTGCCGAAGCTGACGCCGCCAGTGCCACTGATGCCACCGGTGCCGGACAATTTGGAGGCTGTGTCGATGCCGCTTAAGGCAGAGGGCCTGCTGACCAGGGTGATGGGATCCATGATGTTCTCCTGACGGGCGCAAACGGCGCCATTGCTGAGGGTTGAACAATATCAGCGGGACCACAAACGGCAATCGCCGAAGTAAGCCGGTTTCCCGGCCCTTTTCTATGCTTAGGGTGAATGGACGGACGAGCACAATGACGTTCATCCCAAATCAATCCGTTCACCGACCAGGCCACCATGCCCGCAACAATTCCCGCAAACGCTGTACCAATTCCTGCGGCTGGCCGCAGCTTCTCGCCCGTCGGCCAGAAGAATATTCTGGTGCTGGGTGCCGGTCTCGCTCTGCTGGTTGCGCTGATTGCAGCGGCCGTCATGTGGAGCAAAACGCCCGACTACAAGGTCCTGTACTCGAACCTGTCAGACAAGGATGGCGGTGCGATCCTGGCGCAGCTGTCGCAGATGAATATTCCTTACAAGCATGCCGATGGCGGTGGCGCGATTCTGGTGCCGTCAGACCAGGTGCATGAAGCACGGCTGAAGCTGGCCTCGCAAGGCTTGCCCAAAGGCAGCACCGTTGGTTTTGAATTACTCGAGAACCAGCGTTTCGGCGCGACCCAGTTTCAGGAGCAGGTCAATTTCCAGCGCGGGCTGGAAGGCGAACTGGCCAAGTCCATTCAATCGATCTCCTCTGTCCAAAGCGCTCGCGTGCACCTGGCGCTGCCGAAGCAATCGGCCTTCCTGCGTGAACAACAGAAGCCATCCGCGTCGGTAATCCTCAATCTCTATCCCGGCCGCAGCCTTGATCGCGCGCAGGTCGCGGGCATCGTCCACCTGGTCTCATCCAGCGTGCCGGACCTGCCGATGAAGAACGTGACCGCGCTGGACCAGCACGGCACGCTGCTGTCCAGCGCCGCCGATGGCAGCAACAATGGTGGACTGGATCCAGACAAGTTGAACTATGTTCAACAACTTGAACAAAGTTATATCCGCCGCGTTACCGACCTGCTGGAACCCATCGTCGGTCGCAACAATGTGCGTGCGCAGGTGACCGTCGATGTCGATTTCTCGATGATCGAGCAGACCGCAGAAACCTACAAGCCCAACGTTGGTGAAGCCACCGTGCGCAGCAGCATGATGAAAGAAGCGCAAAACGCCGGGACCGCCGGCGGGCAGGGTGTGCCGGGGGCATTGAGCAATCAGCCGCCGCCGAATCCGACCGCACCCATCCAGGGGGCAAGCGGGTCACCGGGACAGCCGGTGAACGCCGCCAATGCCACTGGTCCGGGCAAGCGCGATGTGACCACCAACTACGAAGTGGACAAGACCATCCGCATGGAGCGCCGCCCAGTCGGCTCGGTGAAACGCCTGTCCGCAGCGGTAGTCGTCAATAACAACCGCGTGGTCGACAAGGAGGGCAAATCCAGCATGCAGCCGTTGTCGGACGCCGATCTCGCCAAGCTGACCACGCTGGTGCGAGAAGCGGTGGGTTTCTCGCAGGCGCGCGGCGACAGTCTCAATGTGGTTAACGTCCCGTTCAACGTCGACGCAAAAATCGTCGAGCCGGAATTGCCGCTGTGGAAGCAGCCGGAAAATATCTCGATGGCCAAGGAGGCCGGCAAGGGTCTCGCCTTACTCGTCGGCCTAATGGTGCTGATCTTCGGTTTCATCCGTCCCGCCATGAAGAGTCTCTCCGCGCGCCGTGGCCCGATTCCGCCCATGGACGCGGGCGGCGCGCTGGCTGCACCCGATGCGATCTACACCCCGGGCATGCAGATGGCGCATCTGGCTCAAGCCAGCACCGCCAATCAATTGCAGGAAGTACGTCAGCTTGCCAAGCAGAATCCCGCCACTGTGGCCAACGTAGTCCGTACCTGGGTGAATAAAGATGGCTGATGAAGGATTGACCGACGCCGCCATCCTGCTGATGTCCATCGGCGAGGAAGAGGCCGCCGAGGTTTTCAAATACCTGACGCCGAAAGAAGTGCAATCGCTGGGTGAAACCATGGCGAAGCTGAAGGTGGTCGACTCAGCGAAAGTCGAATCGGTGCTGACGACCTTCCAGGCCACCGCCGACGCGCAGCATTCGCTGGTATCCGACACTGACGAATATGTTCGCAATGTATTGAACAAGGCACTCGGCAACGAGAAGGCCAGCTTTCTGATCGACCGCATCCTGCAGGGCAAGGATGTGTCAGGCATCGAAGGTCTGAAGTGGCTGGACCCGGCCACCGTGGCCGAACTGATCCGCAATGAGCATCCGCAGATCATCGCCTCGATCCTCGTACATCTTGATCGCGACCAGGCCGCCTCGATCCTGGCGTTGATGACCGAGCGCACCCGCAATGACGCAATACTGCGCATCGCCACGCTTGACGGTATCCAGCCAAACGCACTGAAAGAATTGAATGAAGTGCTGACCAAGGTCCTGGCCGGCAGTGAAAAACTGAAGAAGTCGAAACTGGGTGGCATCAAGACCGCAGCCGAAATCCTTAACTTCATGGGTGCCAGTGTCGAAACCGCCACCGTTGACTCGATCCGAGAATTCGATGCCGACCTCGCACAGAAAATAATGGACGAGATGTTCACTTTCGATAACGTCAACGATCTCGATGACAAGGCGATGCAGCTGGTATTGCGCGAAGTGCAGTCCGAATCGCTGATCGTGGCGCTCAAAGGTGCCGATGTGGCGCTACGCGAAAAGGTGTTCAAGAACATGTCGCAGCGCGCTGCCGAGACGCTGCGCGAAGATCTTGAGTCCAAGGGACCGGTACGCGTATCCGAAGTGGAAGCCGAGCAAAAGGAAATCCTGAAGATCGTCCGGCGCCTGGCTGAGGAAGGCCAGATCGCATTGGGCGGTAAGGGGGAGGAGAGCTTTGTCTAGTCGATTCATTCCCCGCGATAAACTTTCCGCCGCCGTACCGTGGCAGATGGGTGCGTTCAGTGCAGTGGGACAAGAGACCCCCGCCAAACGCAGGAACGGGCTGGTGGACGATGTCGCCGAACGCGAACAGGCAGGTGCCGCCATTAATCACGCCCGCGACGAAGGATTTCGCCACGGCCTGCAGGTGGGATTCTCGAAGGGCCTTGCCACCGGCGAAGCCAACGCAAAGGACGCCAATCAGCAATGCGGCCTGATTCTGGCGGGATTACACGACGCCATGACTGCTCTTGATGAAACCGTGGCCAAGGACCTTGTTCAGCTTGCCATGGAACTCGCCAGGCAGATGGTCGCTACCCACGTGGCGAAGCATCCAGAGAGCATCGTGTCGGCTGTGCGCGAAGCCTTTAACGACATCATCTCCATCGCGCAACATCCGCTTCTCACGCTGCATCCCGCCGACGCCGACATCATCAAGCGCGATATGGCCGAAGAACTGGCCGCCCACAACTGCCGGATCGCCTGCGATGAGCAGATGGCACGCGGTGGTGTGCGCATCGACGACGCCAATTTCGAACTCGACGCCTCCATGCAGACTCGCTGGAAACGTACCATCGCCACCCTGGGCCTGGAAAATGACTGGCTCGCTTAATTCGTTGAGTGCCGACATGTCCGCCAACCCGAATCGCTTCGGCGCCTATCTGAACGCCGCGCAAACCCATGTGGCGGCTGCGCAACCGGTTGCCTTGCGTGGCCGTCTGACGCGCGTGGCCGGACTGGTGATGGAGGCGGTGGGCTTGAAGCTGCCGATGGGCAGCACCTGCACCATTATTCAGGAGCACGGCCCGCATGTGGATGCGGAGGTGGTGGGGTTTGCCAACGACCACTTGTTCCTGATGCCCACCTCCGATGTGAGCGGCCTGCTTCCCGGTGCACTGGTAGTACCGGGAGAAGCGCCCACACTGCCACCTGCCTTCAACCAGCCGAGCCAGCCGCATCATCCCTGGCGCCGCGCGGTGGATCGCACCCGACATCTGCCGATGGGTGATGGCTTGCTGGGCCGCGTGGTCGACTCGAACGGTGTTCCACTGGATCACCAGGGACCGCTGACCAATACCCAATTCCGCCCGCTGCGCGGACGGCCGGTGAATCCCATCGACCGTGAGCCGATTTCGCAGGTGCTGGATACGGGCGTGCGCGCCATCAACGCGTTGCTCACAGTGGGCCGCGGCCAGCGCATCGGCCTCTTCGCCGGTTCCGGCGTGGGCAAGAGCGTGCTAATGGGCATGATGGCCCGCTACACCACTGCAGACGTGATCGTGGTCGGTCTGATCGGCGAACGCGGCCGTGAAGTGAAGGAGTTCATCGAAAACATTCTGGGACCCGAAGGCCGAGCGCGCGCCGTGGTGGTGGCCGCACCGGCAGATACGCCGCCGCTACTGCGGATGCAGGGAGCGACTTATGCCACCGCCATCGCCGAACACTTTCGCGATCAGGGCAAACATGTTTTGCTGCTACTGGATTCGCTGACCCGCTATGCGATGGCGCAGCGCGAGATCGCACTGGCCATCGGCGAACCGCCTGCGACCAAGGGTTATCCGCCGTCCGTTTTTGCCAAACTACCGTCCCTGGTCGAACGCACCGGCAACGGTTTGAATGGCAATGGCTCCATCACGGCGTTCTACACTGTGCTGGCCGAAGGCGATGACCAGCAGGATCCCATCGCCGACAGCGCCCGCGCCATCCTCGATGGCCATTTCGTGCTGACCCGTGCGCTGGCTGAGCAGGGACATTTCCCGGCCATCGACATCGAGCAATCGATCTCGCGGGTGATGCACAGCATCGTCGACACCACGCAGGACGAAAACGCCCGCAAGTTGCGCATGCTTTATTCGCGTTACCAGAAGAATCGCGACCTGATCAATCTGGGCGCCTATGTTTCGGGGAGCGACCCGATGGTCGACGCGGCGATCGCGCTGTTTCCCCGCATCGAGGCTTTCCTGCAGCAGGGCATGCAGGAAAGTGCTAACGCCGCCGAAAGTCTTGCTGAACTGCATCTACTCGTTGGACAAGTACTACCAGCACGATAAAAAGAGCATCGCCACGTACTCAACTTAGAAAAGGACCTCACATGTCAACGAAACCTCCGCTGGACCTGATTATTCGCGTGTCCACCGAACGCCGCGACAGCGCAGCGCTGGGCTTGGCCGGTTCGCGCCGCCAGACAGACGAAGCGAGCCGCAAACTACGCATGCTCTGCCAATACCGCCAGGATTACCTAGGCCGCATGAATGCCAGTGACAGCTCGGGCAATACCGATCCGGTGCGGATGTCGAATGTCCGCGCCTTCCTCGACAAACTCGATCACGCGGTGGCCCAGCAGCAGCGCGAAATCGAGGCCTGCGAGTCGTATGCCAATGCCTGCTTCCATCTGCTGAGTGCACAAGCAAAGAAGCTGAAATCGCTGGAAATGTTGCGTGACCAACGCACCCGTGAATCCGACCGAGCCGAACGCCACCGAGACCAGAAACACAACGATGAATTTGCGGCGCGCGCTGCACGTAGCGGTGGTGCGTCGCTGGATTTTCGTTCAGCGTAATTTGAAATTACCCAAGTAGCGCTACCGTGGCCTTCAAGTCGCTCGGTTGACGTCGTAAACTTGCGTCGCGCCAGCGAAGGCTGGGACAACAGCTATTTTTTGCTTAACCGAGTGCCAAGACGCCCCACCTGAATTCCCCTGAGAGAGATTCCATGTTTGATGCATTGTCCGTTGTGCCACTTACGCCCGCGTCGAACGCGAGCCCGCCTGCTGCGAAAACTGCCTCGGCGCCTGCGAAAGATGGTGGCGACCGTGGGGGCTTTGCGGATGTACTGGCACGGTCGAAACAAGATGTGAAATTGGTGGATGTGGTAACGACCGCCGTCGCATTGCCTGACCTGGACGCTGGCAAGGAAGTCGCAAAAGATGTCGAGGCGACCAAGCCGGATATCGCCGCCGATGTCGCAGCGCTGCTGGCGATGATGGGCGCGGACAATACGGCCGCAATAGTTCCAGCAGCAATCTTGCCGCCCCCCCCTATCCCGCCTGCGCCGCCATCCACAACAGGTGATAGCACTGAGCGCGATGGTGAAAGCGCCACACCTGCGGCAGTCGTCGCCATTGGCTTGCCAAAAGCGGCTAAATCTTCAAAAACGGACAACACAGCGATCTTGCCGTACCCGCTCACCCCGCCGAGCCCCTTACCCGCAACAGATCAGGGCGGTGAGCGCGCTGGTGAAAGCGCCACACCTGCGGCAGTCGTCGCCATTGGCTTGCCCAAAGCGGCTAGATCTTCAAAGACGGACACGGCAGCGACCAAGCCGGTTGCATCAGAGCAGGCTGCGAATAGAAGCTCGGAAGAGTCGGCACAGCCACCCGCCAGCAGCCCCTACGCGCGCACTGACGCGTTCACGCCGGTGGCTGCGGCCCCCGTCTTACCAAAACCCGGCGCCGAACGGGAACCTGCGACCACGCTTGCGCAAGGCGCCTCAACCGAGATGCCAGCCGCCATCAACGTCGCCGCAGTCGGCACCATTCCCATATTCACCCCGCCAACCGCAGCTCCTGCCGCCCTCGCGTCACTGGTCCCCACCCACCTCGAAAGTCCCTCCTGGAGCAAGGACTTCGGCCAGCATGTGATCCGGCTGGCGGTAGATGGCCAGCAAGCTGCGGAGATTCACCTGAACCCACCGGATCTGGGACCAATCAAGGTTTCCATCGACATGAAGGGTTCGGAAACGACACTGCAGTTCTCCGCAGAACACGCCACCACCCGCGATGCACTGGAAGCCAGCCTGCCTCGACTGCGCGAGATTTTTGCCGCCGGCGGGCTCACGCTGGCAGAAGCAAATGTGGACAGCCAGCCGCAATCGCAAAGCCAGAGCGAGGCCGGTTTTTCGCAGAATCCCTCCAGCAGCCAACAGGGCGGCTTCGACTGGGTACAGGCCATGAAAGACGCAGGCCGCCAGGGCATCCAGCTCGAGCTCGACGACAGCCCGGCAGCCGCCGCATCGGCGCTACCGGTGCGCACGTCCAGTTCCCGGGTCGATCTCTTCGCCTGACGGTCGGCGCGCCCGACAGGGTCCGCGCCATTTTGTAAGGCACAAAGTAAGCAGGTTTTTCCAGCCTTATCGTGAGATAGGGCAGGCGGTGCTTTGCCCATAATTCTGTGCATGACGGTGCGATATTCAACAATCGCACCCCCGTTCAACTCATCCACGAATCCACCTCAGGCAGGAGTACTTCATGTCAAACGCAACAGCCGCAGTAGCCCCCACAACCGAAGGCGCCGCCGCCAAACCGAAGAGCAAGAAGATGCTCATCATCATCGCCGCCGTGGTGTTGCTGGCAGGTGGCGGCGCGGGCGCCTATTTCATGATGCAGAAGCCCCAGGCCGAAGAAGCCAAGGCCGCCGCCGACAAGCTGCTGCACAAGAAGATGGTGTACCTGCCGATGGACACCTACACCGTTAACCTGCGCGATGCCGATCAGGAGCGTTTCCTGCAGGTCACGATCAATCTGGAACTGGCCGATAACCTGGTGGCCGAAGCGTTGAAACAACAGATGCCCTCCGTGCGTAACCGGGTGCTGCTGCTGCTCTCCAGCAAGACCTCCACCGACCTGCAGCCCCGCGAAGGCAAGGAAAAGCTCGCCAACGAAATCGCCGAAGAACTGCGCAAACCGCTGGAAGGCACCACGCCGACCAAGGGCGTCGAGCATGTCCTGTTTTCGCATCTCGTGATCCAGTAGGACTGCCATGGCCGACACCCATTATCTCTCGCAAGAAGAGGCTGACGCGCTGCTTGACGGCGTCACCGGCGAAAGCCATGTCACCGCCGAAGAAGCGCCGGTCGGAGGGGTTCGTTCTTACGACATCGCCAGCCAGGAGCGCATCGTCCGCGGACGTATGCCGACGCTCGAGATCATCAACGAACGCTTCGCACGCAATCTGCGGGTTGGCCTGTTCAATTTCATGCGCCGCAATCCGGAAATTTCCGTGGGTCCGGTGCGGGTGCTGAAGTACAGCGCATTCCTGCGCGACATCGTGGTGCCCACCAACATCAACATCATGCAGATGCGACCGCTGCGCGGCAACGGCCTGTTGATTTTTGATCCGAAGCTGGTGTTTACCGTGATCGATAGCCTGTTCGGCGGCTCGGGACGCTTCCACACCGCGATCGAAGGCCGCGATTTCACGATGACCGAACAGCGCATCATCCAGCGCCTGCTGGAAGTCGCGTTTACCGAATACACCAAGGCCTGGTCCACGGTCTATCCGCTCACCTTCGAATACGCACGCTCGGAAATGCACACCCAGTTCGCCAATATCGCCACGCCTTCGGAGATCGTCGTCACCACGTCGTTTTCGATCGAGCTGGGCGATTCCGGCGGCGAAATGTTTATCTGCATGCCTTACTCGTCGCTGGAACCGATCCGCGACCTGCTCTACACCAGCCTGCAGGGCGACACGCACGAACCGGACAAGCGCTGGCTCAACATGCTCACCAAGCAAGTGCAGGCAGCAGAGATCGAACTGACCGCTGAACTCGCCCACAGCCAGGCAACGGTGGAACAACTGCTCAGGCTCAGCGTCGGCGACTTCATCGAATTCGACCTGGAGCCGTCCATTGTCACCAAGGTCGACGGTGTACCACTGTTCGACGCGGACTACGGCGTCGTCAACGGCCACTACGCCATCAAGATCAATGAATTCCTGACTTCCCCGCAGGACACTTCACGGGAAAACACCACCGCAGGAGCAGACCATGCCTGAAACAATCGAATCCCCTGTAGAAGCCGACGACTGGGCGGCCGCCGTTGCCGAGCAGATGGGTGCCGCCAAGCCCACCGAGCTGACCGACACGCCAGCCACCACCAAGGCCGCAATTTTCCAGCGGCTGAGCGGATCCAATACCGAAGTCCACAACGACATCGATATGATCCTCGACATTCCCGTGCAGCTCACCGTAGAACTGGGCCGCACGCGCATTCCGATCAAGCACATCCTGCAACTGGCGCAGGGCTCGGTTATCGAACTCGATGCGCTCGCCGGTGAGCCGATGGACGTGCTGGTGAATGGCTGCCTCATCGCGCAGGGCGAAGTGGTGGTGGTGAATGACAAATTCGGCGTACGCCTGACCGACGTGACCACGCAGTCGGAACGCATTCGTCGCCTCAAACGATAAATCGGCCTCAAACGATAAATCGG
>Ga0163144_10011063_pt1 | contig 19135 bp, 14 predicted proteins | sample OliLak19BULKMAT1_FD_123175 | JGI IMG/M metagenome (GOLD analysis project Ga0163144, IMG submission 123175) | Freshwater microbial mat bacterial communities from Lake Vanda, McMurdo Dry Valleys, Antarctica - Oligotrophic Lake LV.19.BULKMAT1 | ecosystem: Environmental > Aquatic > Freshwater >... | reverse complement strand
GGCGGTTGGTCTGCGAATACTACGACGGTTTCAGCTTCGGCCGCTTCTTGAAGCAATATCCGCAATTCAAGGGACACATCACCGACCTGCTGATCGGCGATCTGTTCAATGATCACGTCGAGGAAGTGATGGGACCGCTGGACGACGTACGGGCGCAGATCAACGCCGAGCGGGCGGCGAAAGGGGCTGCAATGAAACCGGCCGAATTGGCGACTGCGCGGTAAGAATTTGTCTTAACGCGGAGTTCGCGGAGGAGAAACGCAGAGGGCCGCTAGAAACTGGGAAAACATTGCTTGGTCGTCACCACGATTCGGGTATCCTCAAATCTCGGCAAATTTTTCGCGCGAGATGTTCCGAGATTTTGTTGTGACGGGGAACAGCGGAGCGTTGTCCGTTTTGGAGATTGCCCCACCACGAATGATTTCCCCCCCTTCGCGAATCAATTCGCACCGTTGATTGAGCAAGTGGCGAATAAAGTCGCGGCGCTTCACAGTTGAATCGCCACCTCTTCAAAGACCTCGCCCCCTTCCTTGCGGGCGGTTTCGCGATTCAAATCCAACGCCTCGCTTAACGCCTCGCGAAGGTTACTCAGCAATTCGTCTCGCGTGATTCCTTGGCAATTTACGTCGGGAATTTCTTCGATCCAACCAATCCACCATTCGCCATCTCGACGAATGATCGCGTTGTATGGGGGGATGAGCATAGGTCACACCTCTTGTTTTGACGCAATTTGACGATTGCCAAATAGACCATCATCTATTTGGCAAGTTAATCCAGAATTTTTAACATGTTTCTTAATTATACGCGGCATTCAACGCCGTTCCAAGCATTTGCTGGGTTAGAAGCGAATAATGAGAGCAATCATTTTTTCGCTTTTCGCTTTTCATTTCTCCACCTCATTCATCGCTCATCGTTCATCGTTTCCCCGCTACCGCCACCGCTGGCTCGGGTTCCAGGGCCAATAGCTGGTGCGGCGGCCGCCGAAGCGGAGTTCGGCCCCGGCGGTCACGGAAAGTTGATTCTGCGTGGCCAAGCCCGCCTGCCCGCCGAAGATCAGATTGTCGGTCACGTCGAGCCGCCAGGTCCAGTATTGGTTCATGCGATATTTGAATCCGCCTCCCCAGGGGATTTGCAACACGGCTTCGCTCCGCCGCACGTCGCTGATGACATCGGTGTAATCGAAATCAGCCAGTCCGATGCCGACTTCGACATAGGGCCGCCAGCGCGAATCGCCCCAGGGATAATAAACGAGGCTGCCGTCCCAGAGCAGCAACTCGTTATTGAAACTGTCGGTGCCGGGGCTTTGGAGAAAGTCGATGCCTTGGGAGCTAAACGCGAGCCGCGACTCGACTCCCCAATAATGGTCGTAATCCCAACCGAGCCGCGCGCCCCAGAAGAACGCGCTGCCGAGATTGATCTCGTCGGGGATCAACGTGTCGCCGCTAATGCCGCCGATGAATCCGCCGAGGTAATACGGCCGATTGCGCCACGATCCGGCGACGAGCGGCTCGCCCGCGCCGGTGTAGCGTTCATAGGCTTCGGCCTCGAAGATATGCGGCAGCCAACTGTTATCGTCGCGGGGCGGCTCGGCGGCGACGGCTTCATAAGACTCCGAAACGGTCGGCAGATGTTGCGGCCCGCGTTGCGCGGCCGGTGACTTGGGCAGAATCGGCGGCAGCACGGGCAAAGGCTTGGGGATAATCGACGGAGGCACGGCCGAGGGAGGATCGGTCGCCGGCGCGGGCGGCATGAACGGGTCGTCGCTGGGCAATGGTTGCAGTTGTTTCGCCGAGGGAACTTGAACCAAGCGTGGGTTACCGCGCGAGGAAACGGGCTCGCGCAGTTGCCACGGCTGGGGAGATTCGGCGTCGGGGGTCGATACATCGGCCGCAGCGGGTTCTTGCGTTGGGGCGGTCGAGGCTCGCGGCGTTGACGCCGGCGGGACTGCCGATTGCGGCAATTCCGGCAAGCGAGGATCCGCGTGCTGCTCGGATTCCCCTTCCGACAGCGGCGAAACGGCCGCCGCGGTGCGAACGGCCGAGCCGCGCCGCGGCGCGATGCGCTGAACGGCAGGACGCCATTGAATTGCGGCGGCGGACGTTGGGTCCGCGGGTGATTCTTGATCGACCGTGGAGTTGGCTGGGGCCAGCGGCACGGAAGTGGTGGATTTGATCCGCAATTCATACGGCACTGCGGAGAGCGGCGCTGCGGCGTTGCGTGTTTCAATTGGCCGCGCGGCGACAATCGAACCCGCGTGGGGCGGCGCGGTCTGAGCGATGAGCGTCAGCGTGGCGCAACACGCCAGCGCGCACGCACCTCCCGCCAACGCAGCGGCGCGGCGACCGACGCGACTCAACGAGAAGAGATTTCGCACCCGCACTGCTCCGGAACGCAACGAGAGGCAGGGCCGCGCGGGGACAAAATTCGCGCGCGTCGGCCCGGAAAAGCGTCCCGATTATGCGAACCCCGCGCGGCGCCGTCAAGCACAGTCCGGCCCGCGCGGACTAGCGCGCTAGCACGCGTTGGAGAGAGCGAAGGAGCAAAAAGCCGCTAGCGAAAATTCTAAAATTCGTAAAGCACGACAACTAGGATGGCCTTAAAAAGGCAAATGTAGCAACATTGTGAAGTTGTCGCGGTAGTATTCGATTGAACACAAATCTTACCCCTTACAATATTTTAGCATTATTCACTTGCAGTACCGTTATTACCGAGATCGCCGTCCTTGCGTAGAATTCCCAGGTAAGCATTTCCAATTATCCCAGATAACGACCACGTTAGCGCACAGCTACATGCCCGTCACGACATTAATTCCCTCCGCGTGTTCCACTTTCCCCTCCCTGGAGGGGAAGATCGCCGCGCGGACGTGGGAAATCGGCCGCGAGTTGTTTGCCGCGATCGACCTGGCTCGGCCGCGCTGGTGGCGCCGCGCCTGGTGGGAAGAGCGGCTGATGCATTGGGCGTTGGCCGATGATGAGGTCAAGGTTCAGGCGTTTCGGTTCGTCGATGTTTTGCCCGCGCTGACCGATAACACGGCGATCCTGGAACACCTACGCGAATATCTGCTGCCCGTGAGCGACAAACTTTTCGGCGCGGCGCGACGGCTCTTTCCGCTGGCCGTGTCGAACGACGTCACCGGCCGGGCATTGGCGGCGATCGCGCGTTACGGGGCGTTGACCCAGGCGCGGCGGTTCATCGCGGGGACCAACGTGGGGGAAGTTCTGGCCACCGCGCTGCGTGAGCGGCAACAACGCCGCGCCTTCACGCTGGACCTGCTCGGCGAGGCGGTCACCAGCGAGACCGAGGCCGAACGGTATCTGCAAGCGTATTTGGCGATGCTCGAACGCCTCTGCCCGGCGGTCAACGCCTGGGCCGAAGCGCCGCAACTCGACCGCGACGCGCGGGGAGCGATACCGCGCGTGAATGTGAGCGTGAAACTCTCGGCCCTCGACAGCCAGTTCGACGCGATCGATCCCGAAGGGACGACGCGCCGCGTCGCCGCGCGGCTTCGCGAACTGCTCCGCGCCGCGGCGCGCGGGGGAGCACACGTCCACATCGACATGGAATCGTACAAAACCAAAGCGCTCACGCTGCATATCGCCCAAACAGTGTTCAATGAGCCGGAGTTCCGCGACTCGCCCCATTTCGGCGTGGTGATCCAATGCTACTTGCGCGACGCCGAAAGCGATCTGCTCATGCTTCGCGATTGGGCGGCGCGGCGCGGAACGCCGATCTGGGTCCGGCTCGTCAAAGGGGCCTATTGGGATTCCGAAACGGTTCAAGCCGGGCTGCTCGATTGGCCCGTGCCGGTCTGGACGCAAAAATGGGAATCGGACCTGTGCTACGAACGGATGACGCGGTTCGTGCTGCAAAACGGGCGGCATTTGCGGTTGGCGCTCGCCAGCCACAACGTCCGGTCGTTGGCCCACGGCATCGCCGCGGCCGAAGCGCTCGAAATCCCGCCCCAGGACTATGAGTTGCAAATGCTCTACGGCATGGCCGATTCCGAAAAGGACGCCCTCACCGCGCGGGGTTTGCGGTTGCGGATTTATATGCCGTTTGGCGAGCTGATCCCCGGCATGGCGTATCTGGTCCGGCGGCTGTTGGAAAACACATCGAACGATTCGTTCCTGAAAGCGGGCTTCGCCGAAGAACGGCCGGTGGAGGAATTGCTCCGCGATCCGGCGGAACGGAGAGATGAGGGACGAGGGGCGAGGGACGAGGGGCGAGGGAAAATACAAATCCCAGAGTACGTAGTACTGAGTGCTGAGTACAAAAATAATGCAACCTTACCTCCAGCTTCATCTACAACCTTTCAACACCTCACGACCAGAGATCAAGCACCGGGGGACTCACGTCCCCCGCTCGAGAATTCCCCCCTCAACGCCCAACGCCCAATCCCCAACGCCCAATTGTCCCCCATGCATCCGTTTCGCAATGAACCGACGGCCGATTTTGCCCTGTCCGAAAATCGCGCGCAAATGCAAGCCGCGCTGGCCGATGCGCGGCGGCATCTGGATCATCATTGGCCGCTAGTGATCAACGGCGAAGAGATTACCACCACGAATCAACTCGTGTGCCGTAATCCATCGCGCTGGTCAGAGGCGCTCGGCACGGTCAGTTCCGGCGAGCGCGAACATGCCCAACGCGCCGTCGCCGCCGCCAAAGCGGCCCAACACAGTTGGCATAAGCTGGGTTGGGAACGGCGGGCCGAACTGCTCCGCGCGGTCGCGCGCGAGCTTCGTTTGCGGCGGTGGAAGCAAGCCGCGTGGCAAGTGCTTGAATGCGGCAAGCCGTGGCGCGAGGCCGATGGCGACGTGGCCGAGGCAATCGACTTTTGCGAATACTACGCGCTCGGGGCCGAACGGTTGGCGGGAACGCAAGGCGTCGAACTGCCGGGCGAGGAGAATCGGTTCATCTACATTCCGCACGGCGTGGCGGCGGTGATTGCGCCGTGGAATTTTCCGCTGGCCATCCTCTGCGGCATGACGGTCGCCGCGCTCGTGACCGGCAACACCGTGGTGATGAAGCCCGCAGAGCAATCGTCGCTGGTGGCGGCGCAGTTTCAAGCCGTTCTCGAAGCGGCCGGCATTCCCCCCGGCGTGGTGAACTTCTTGCCCGGCCGCGGCGAAACGGCGGGGGCCGCACTGGTCGAGCATCCCGACGTGGGGATCATCGCGTTCACCGGCTCGCGGCCGGTGGGTTTGGCGATTAACGCGCGTGCGGCCGAACTGTCGCGCAGCGGCGCGCGGCACGTCAAGCGCGTGATCGCGGAATTGGGAGGGAAGAACGCGATCATCGTCGATGACGACGCCGACCTCGACGAAGCGGTGGTCGGCGTGCTAAAAAGCGCGTTCGGTTACGCGGGGCAGAAGTGCTCGGCCTGTTCGCGCTGCATTGTGATCGGCTCGGCGTATGAGCCGTTCCTGACCCGGCTGATCGAAGGGACCAAAAGCCTCACGCTCGGCCCGGCCGACGATCCCGCGACCGTGATCGGCCCGGTGATTGACGAGGAATCGCGGCGGCGGATTTTAGAGTACGTCGAAATCGGCAAGCATGAGGGGACGCTCGCGCTCGCCGACGATCCGGGTCCGTGGAAACAACTTGGCTCGTATGTCGGTGCGCATATTTTTACGAATGTGCCGCCGCGCGGGCGGCTGGCCCAGGAAGAGATTTTTGGCCCGGTCTTGGCGGTTCTTCACGCTGCGAATCTGGACGAAGCACTCGCCATCGCCAATGACACCGACTACGCGCTGACCGGCGGCTGCTACTCGCGCAGCCCGGCAAATTTAGAGCGCGTCTGCGAAGAATTTCAGGCGGGCAACCTCTACCTCAACCGCCCTTGCACCGGCGCGCTGGTGGGGCGACAACCGTTCGGCGGATACCGCATGTCCGGGATCGGCAGCAAGGCGGGCGGGCCGGATTATCTGTATCAATTTGTCCTGCCGCGGACGATTACGGAGAACACGCTGCGGCGCGGGTTTGCGCCGGAGGTGGAAAGGGAAGTAAACGATGAACGATGAATGATGAAGTGGGGGACAAGGGGCGGGGGAAATACGGAATGCGAAGGGAAAAGGAAAAAGGTGGCGGAGGTCACCAGTTTTTTTCATCGTTCATCGTTTCCCGTTTGCAGACGCGCTCCGCTGGCGCGTCGCGGCTAACCTTTTCTCCCAACGCCCAATCCCCAATCCCCAGCTCTCAACAAAACTCCTGCGACACCGGCTTGATGACCAACTCTGGAATATGCGCCCGCTGGGGCAAGCCCGCCAGGAACACGGCCGCAGCCGCCACGTCGTCGGCTTGCAAGATTCGCGCGCGGTGTTCTTCGGTCACCGGCGAGGGGCGGTTCTTGAGGATCGGCGTATCGACTTCGCCCGGATAGATATTGCTGATCCGAATGCCGTTGGCCGCCTCTTCGTTGCCGACCGCGATCCCCAGCGCGGTCATCGCGAACTTCGACGCGCAATACGCCACCCCCCCCAACCGAATCGCCCGCAACCCGGCGACCGACGAGATGTTGATGATCAGTCCGTCCTTGCGGGCGCGCATCTCGGGCAAGACGGCGTGCATCAGGTTATAGGCCCCGGTGGCGTTGATCGCGAGCAGGTCGTCCCACTGTTCGGGGGGCATCTCGGCCATGGACCGCTGCTTGATGTTCACGCCAGCGCCGTTGACGAGAATGTCGATCCGGCCGAGTTCCTTGCGGCCCCATTCGACGAAGCGATTCGCGCTCGCGCGATCGGCCACATTGACCTCATGGCAGATGAGCGCGGGTGGCTTAGTCCACGTCGCGGCGGCGGCTTGGAGCTTGGCCAAGTCGCGCCCGCCAATCGCCACGCGGCAGCCGGCCTCGGCGAATTGCAACGCGGTGGCCAAGCCGATGCCGCTTCCCCCACCGGTGATCAACACGGTTTTGCCGGATAATGAGTTCATCGCTTGAGATTTCCTGTGCAAAGAAAAGTAGGGTGGTGCCAGCCGCAGAAAGTCGTATTTGGCTAGTTGACGTTATCGGCGCAGGTCCACCATGTTGATGCTCTCAACGTCGCTGCATGGCGGACCGGCGCAAAGTGAAGATCATACGCCAAAATTGTCATTTGGCTGCTTGCTCCACCCTACGAACTCCACCCTACGAACGTGGCGAATGACACCCATTTCAACCGCCTCCCCGCCGAAATACAAGCGGCTTGCTCCCCGCAGCGCTTCCTGCCCATAATAGATCTGCGTTTTCCAGGGCAAAATTCTCTCTCACGCCGGGCCGCGCGGGCGATATGCAACTCGACTCTCCGCAAATCGATACCCGCATCGAAATCGTCACGCCCGAGAATATCGCGTTTCAATATCGGCTGGCGGGACCGTTTCGGCGTTCGACGGCGATGTTGATTGACTACGCATTCCGCGGCCTGATTCTGTTTTTGGTCTTTTGGATCGGCGCGCTGTTTAGCGCCTTCACCAACAATCTGGTCATGCTGGCGATCGTGTTCTGCCTGTCATGGTTCATCATCTCGTGGTTTTACGGCGGAATCTTTGAAACGTATTGGAACGGCCAATCGCCGGGCAAATGGCTGACCGGGATTCGCGTGGTCGGCGTGAACGGCCAACCGATCCAGGCCTGGCAGGCCGTCGCCCGCAACGTTCTCCGCGAGGTAGATCTGTTGCCGTATGTTCCGTTAGCGATCTTGATGTCGCTATTGGGGAGCGGCGACTCCGATGACGAGGTCGCATTCATCATCCCGCTGGGCTTGGTGGGGCTGGTAAGCTGTTCGTTGAATTCCAAATTTCAACGGCTCGGCGATTTGGCCTGCGGCACGATTGTGATCGTCGAGGAACAAAGCTTCACGGCCGGTCTGATGCTGCTCCGCGAACCGGCGGCCATGCAGTATGCCGCCGAGTTGCCGCTGGAGTTGCGGGTGACGCGGAGCATGGCCAAAACGCTGGCAAAATATGTGCAGCGGCGAATGATGTTCACTCCGCTGCGGCGAATGGAATTGGCGCGGCGGTTGGGCGAACCGTTGCGGCACAAATATCCAATCCGCGCGGACGTGACTGACGATCTGTTATTGTGCGCGATTTATTTTCGGACCTTCATCGCCGACGCGGCCAACAATCCTGGACGGCCCGAACCGCCCCGCGGCAACGGCGTGCGGCCCAACGGTAACGGCGGCACGCTTCCGCCGCCGGCGGGTTACGGGCAGCATACTGGGCAACAATACGGACAACCTTATGGCCAACCCTGGCCGCCTAATCCATATTAACCCGCAGCGTCAGCAAGGGGGCTAACGCAAAGCTTTCCCTTGCTGACGCGGCGGGTTGTGATTTTTAGTCAATTGGGCCAAGCATGAAAGTTGTCGCGATTCTTGAAACACGGCAAGCGCAGTGGCGCGAATTGGAGCGGCTCTGCGCGCTGTTGGAAAGCTCGCCCCGCGCGACCAACAGCGCCTCGTATCGCGCTCAACAAAGCCTCAACGGTCCCCCCGCGTTTCGGATGGCGTCGCTTTATCGCTCGGCCTGCGCCGACTTGGCCTTGGCCGACTCGTATCAACTTCCCCCCAACACGGTCAATTACCTGCATCAATTGGTCGCGCGGGCACACAATCATTTGTACCGCAGCCGGCGGTTTGACCTGAAGGGCTGGTGGAAGGAACTCTTTTTCAACGTGCCGCAGCGGCTCTTTCGCGACAATTATTTGCGGCTGGCGTTCGTGTTGTTTTGGGGCTTATTCATCACCTCGATGCTCTTGGCGAAAAATTCGCATGACTATGCCGAAAAATTGATCGGCGAATCGCAGATCAGCAACCTCCAGGAAATGTACAAAAACCCCCTCGACGGCCGCGACGCGGGGACCAACGCCGGCATGTTCACGTTTTATGTGATGCACAACGCCGGCATCGGCCTGGAATGTTTCTCCTGGGGCTTGCTGCTGGGGATCGGCGGACTATTCAAAACGGTCTTCAACGCGGCCTTTTTGGGGGGCATCTTCGGGTACATGGCCAGCCTCACCACGCCCGAGCGCAATCATTTTTTTGAGTTCGTGACGGCGCACGGGCCGTTTGAGTTGACGGCGATCATTTTGTCGGCGGCGGCCGGGATGCGGATGGGGTTTTCGTTGATCTCGACAAACGGTCTGAGCCGCTCCGCGGCGTTGACGGCCGGCGCCAAGGAGGCGTTTCCCACCGCCTGCGCCGGAATGATTTTGTTTATATTGGCGGCGATGATCGAAGGATTTATCTCCCCATCCAGTTTGCCCTATTGGGTCAAGGCGGCGACCGCCGCCGTGACCAGCGGGCTATTGATGTTTTACTTTTTGTACCTCGGTTACCCCCGCGCGGCGGAACATGGCCGACCTGAATAACACCTTGATCGCGATCCGCGAGCGGTCGCTGTGGGAGATTTGCGATCTGGGTTTGCAAGTCGTGCGGGGACACGCGCGAACGCTATTGTTGGCGGGGGCTGCGGGGATGGTGCCGTTCGCGCTGTTCAACTGGTGGTATTTGCGGAACCTGCCGTTGGATACGCAGCCGGCCTCGCTGATGTATACATATCGCCTGATCTTGTTGATGTATTACGAACTGCCGCTGGCGACCGCGCTGTTGACGTTGATTTTGGGCCAGATCATGTTCCAGCGGCTGACCAACTTTCGCCGCGCGCTGGGCGAATGGCGCGGATCGCTGCCGCAACTTTTGTGGTATCAGGGATTCTTGCGATTCTTGCTCTTCCCGCAAGCGTTTTTTTGGGACGCGGCGCGGGGGAATTTTAACGTCTTGTTGGCGCTGCTGATGCTGTCGTGGCTTTTTGCGATGGGGCGGTTGGCCTACTTGAACGAAGTGATCCTGCTGGAACGAAATCCGTGGCGCGGTCAGAAAGGGCAGCTCTCGACCGGTCAGCGGAACAAGGCGCTGCACGGCGGCGATTTCAACATGATCTTCACCCGCGGCGCCGCGCTCTGGCTGGTCGAGCTCCAATTGGTGCTGGTTTGCTGGCTGGGAATCTGGTTTTTCCGCGGGCAGTTCAGCGCGAAAATGGAACTCGGCCCGACGATGTACACGATTCTCTTTCCGCTCGTGTTTTGGTTGGTCTCTATCTATTTGACCGTGGTCAAGTTTTTGTGTTATCTCGATCTGCGGATTCGCCGCGAAGGGTGGGAAGTCGAACTGGCACTGCGTGCCGAAGCCGAACATCTGATGCGCGGCGGACCGGATGCCGTGACCGCCGCGCCGCGCACGGGCACCGCCGTCCCCGGCGCGCGGCTGCAAGTGGAGGCGACGCCATGAATCGCTGCCGTTTGTTATTCGCATTGCGGGCTTGGATTTGCGTAGCCGCGTTGTGCGTCGGCTTGTTAGGATGCGCTATCGCGGCCAATGCCCAAGATCCGTTTGGCGACGACGGCCACGCGCCGCGCGGCGAAACGGCCGCGTCGCCGCCGGCGGCCTCCAACGACCCGCCGGTCAAAGCGGGGCGCAGGGCACTCGATTCGCTTTACGACGCGAACTGGTATGACGATCAAACCGACGACGTCCGCGGCGTCAATCCGCCGTTAAAACCGACCCCGCCGCCGCAACCGCAGACCTCCCCCTCGTCTCCGACCAGTCAAGGGAGTTGGGAATTTTTGCAAGTCTTGTTTTGGATCTTGATCGCCGCCGTGCTGCTGCTGGTCGCCTGGATGATCCTCCGCGCGTTTCTCGACAAAGATAGCGCCCGGTATCAAGCCGTTTCGCGGAATCCGGGCACGATTTCGCAGGTCTCGCGGCTGGCCGAATTGCCTCTGGAGGTCAACGCCGAGGTGGGGGATTTTCTCAGCGAGGCGCGGCGGTTGACGGAGACCGGCGATACGCGCCGCGCGATCATCTATCTCTATAGCCACCTGCTGCTCAAGCTCGACTTCGCCCAGGCGATCTACCTGACCAAAGGGAAGACCAACCGCCTCTACTATCGCGAACTCTTCGCGCGCCGCGAATTGACTTCTTATTTCCACCAAACGATGACGGCGTTTGAGGAATCGTTCTTCGGCGACCACGCCCTGAGCGCGGCGCGGATGCAAAAACTGCTCGCCGCCTGGCCGGAGTTTGAACAACTGCTGACGCCGCCGGCGGGAGGCGCGCGATGAGGCCGCCGTTCATCGCGCTGTTGAAACCATCGCAACCGCGGATTCCGCGGGCGTGCCTGCTTTTCCCGCTCGCCGCGGTCTTGATGTTTTGCTCCGGTTGCGATCAAGAGGAGCTGATCGATCATCGTTACGGCCGCAGCTTTGAATCCAGCGTGAACGGCACTGCGGTCTTGGTCGAACTCTTCAAGCAAGCCGGACATTCGGTCCATGTCCGCGGCGTTCTCCGTCCCGAATTGCAGCGGACCGCCGAGGTGATCGTCTGGATTCCCGACGATTTCGCCCCCCCCAACGCCCAGACGCAAAAATGGCTCGATGATTGGCTCGCCGCGCAAGCGGACCGCGTGTTGATTTACGTCGGTCGCGATTTCGACGCCGAGCCAAGCTACTGGTCCGCGGTCAAAGCCCGCAAACTCAGCAACGACCCGAGCCGCGTGGCGCAGGAATTGAGCAACGCGCAAAGCCGCGTCAACGGCGAACTCAGCTCGCAAAAACTGCCCGAATCAACCCCCTGGTACGACAAAAACGCCGGCACGCGGGCCGCGGCTTCACAACCCAACCGCATCAACGGCGATTGGTCGGTAGGCGTACGCGCGGCGGGCTGCGAACTCGATTTACATAGTCATTTGACGACCGGCTACCGCCTCAAGCCGCTCCTCACCGTCAACGGTCAATCGCTCGTGACCAAGGAAAGCATCACGGCGAAAAACTGGAATACGCAAACTTACTCATCAGAAAGCTGCCGGATCGTCGTCAACAACGGTTCCTTCCTGCTCAACTTTCCGCTGGTCAACAAAGAACATCGCAAGCTCGCCGCACACCTGATTAACGAAGTCAATCAAACCGGCTCGAATCGCAAAGTGATCTTTTTGGAAAGCGATTACCGCGGGCCGACGATCCACGACACCGACAGCCTCGATCAACGCCCCAACGGCTGGGAACTGTTTCAGGTCCAGCCGCTGGGAATGATCCTGGCGCATCTCGCCTTGATCGGGATCATGTTTTGCTTCGTCCGCTGGCCGATCTTCGGCCGCCCGCGCGAACCGCAGCGCGATTCAAACCTTGATTTTTCCAAGCATCTGGCGGCGTTGGCGAACCTGCTGCGGCGGACCAACAACCAGGAGTACGCGCGTCAGCGCCTGGCCCAATATCAAGCCGTTTGCCGCGAGAAAGAACGCTCGACTCCGCCCCCCGTCGTCGCGCCGGGCACCACTGGCGTCCCGCCAGTGCAGTAGATCCTAACGTCCCGTTGGGACCTGAGCGAATGTAAGACGGAGTTGCACTTCGCCTCATGCTGTTTGCCTGTCGGCATGCAATTCCGATCTATGGCGTGTTTGCGTTAAATTGCGGATTGAAATGCAAAGTGTGACTGCCGCTAATTCGTTTCGCTGATTACAATATCGCTGCCGGTTTGTTTGATCCTTGCGCCCGATTAACGCCCTCGCGCGGCTCGCCGCTTCAAAAATCACTTTCCGCCTTTCCACTTACGAACCAGCCCATGACCGGACCCGAGACTCGAACCGCGCGGCTGATCGGCGGCAACAAGGTGGAATTTCAATGCGCCAAGTGCGGACAATCGCTGCAGATCGGCATTGAGAACGCCGGGCGGCAGGCGCAATGCCCCGGTTGCCGCAACGTGATCAACGTGCCGCAACCGCAACAGTCACCCGCCGCGCCCGGCATGGCCCCGGTGACGATGTTGCCTGACGACGGTCCCGGCAGTTACGGCCAGCCGACGTATAACGGCGGCGGCCAAGCCCCCGGCGGCGGCGCATTCCCGGCGAATACATACGCCGCGCCGCCGAATCCCGCGTATGGCCAACCGCAACATTATGTGCCCCAACAACAGTACTCGCCCCAACAGCAGTATGCGCCCCAACAACAGTACGCTCCGCAGCCGTATGCCCAGCCACCGCAACAATACGGCCAACCCGCCGGTCCCCGCCCGGGAGCCGGTCCGCAATCGTTGCCGGGGTTATTGCTCCCTCCGGAACTGGCCGCGCGCGGGCCGACGCTTTCACTCGCGGCCGCGCTGGGAAGCGGCGGCGATATGTCGCCCACGCAGCGGACGTTTGAAAAAATCGTCACCGAACTGCGGAAGATTTATATCGGCCAAGAGGAGCTGATCCTCGGCACGTTGATCGCGCTATTTTCCAACGGCCACGTCTTGATCGAATCGGTCCCCGGCCTGGGCAAAACGCTGTTCGTCCGCGCGCTGGGGCGAATCCTCGGCTGTCAGTTCGGGCGAATTCAATTCACGGCCGATCTGATGCCGTCGGACATCACCGGCTCGGTGATCTTCGACATGAAAACGCAAGAGTTCCGGTTCCATCCCGGACCGGTTTTCACGCAGTTGCTGCTGGCCGACGAAATCAACCGCTCGCCCGCAAAAACTCACGCGGCCCTGCTCGAGATCATGCAGGAATATCGCGTGACGGTCGAGCGGACCAGCCACCGGATCGATCGCCCATTTTTGGTCCTGGCCACGCAAAACCCGATCGAAAGCGAAGGGACGTATAACATGCCCGAGGCGCAGCTTGACCGCTTCATGTTCAAGCTGTTCGTCAATTACCCGGCGGCCGACGAGGAGATCCTGGTCCTCAAGCTGCACGGCCAACAGGCCGACGTGGACGCGCGGTTGAAAGACGAAGTGCAAACCGTGACCGGCCCGACCGAAATCAGCGAACTGATCCAAGCCCACGCCAAAGTGCGGATCGACGACAAGCTGTTCCACTATATCAACACGGTCGTCCGGCTCACGCGGCAGTGGCCGCAGTTCCACATGGGCGCTTCGCCCCGCGCTGGTTTGGCGCTGGTGCAAGGAGCGCGAACGCTGGCGGCGTTTCACGGCCGCGACTATGCGGTGCCCGACGACGTGATGCAGATCGTTCTGCCTGCGCTGCGGCACCGCGTGGTCCTGACCGCCGAAGCCGACGTGGAAGGACACAAGGTCGATGACCAGTTGCGGGCGTTGCTGGGGTCGATTGAAGTTCCGCGGATGTAGGTTGGGGAATGGGGTTTGGGCGTTGGGGGGAAGGGAGCAGGGGGTATATATTCCAGACTCTAACGAACAATCCGCGCTGAAAGCGTGAAAGAACAAAGCGCAGCGCCGCCCTGGGTTAGCAGCCAAAATCCTCACAACAACACTGAAAGGGTTGCAACCGCGTTGGTCTATGAAAGAATGGGAATCGTCTGATAAGAACGATGAATGATGAACGAGGAATAAGTGCGGGAGACATCTTCCCCCTTTTCCCTTTTCCCTCCGTTTCTATCCCCCTTCTTCATTCATCACTTTTCACTCCCGCCCGAAACATTCCTCGTTCCTCGTTTCACTAGCGCCTGTTGTCTAACGCCGGGAACTGCGGTAAAGTTTAGAGTGAAGCTTGTTTGGACAAACATTTCTCGTTCCAACCCGCTTTTTGCCCGTTTTACAACCACTGGCCGAGCCTTTCGCCAGCGGTAAAAATGAGTAGGGGAATAGCTACCCGCGTGATTTTCCCCCCAAGCAATTTCCCATCCACCGCTCCTAATTCCTTATTGTTTTCCATTCGGAATCGCGCCTTCCACTCGCCTCTCGCCTCCTTCCTGCATTCTGCATTCACTTCATCGCTCATCGTTCATCGTTTCCCCCTACTCGCCCCCCCCCCATGCCCACCTCCGCCATCCCCTATCACGGCGGCGATGCCGCAACCGTCGAAAAGCTCTGCCGCGATGCCCGCTCGCAGCTTGACGCCCAGACCGTCGAAATCGTCCAGTGGCACTTTCACGATTCGACCGGCTGCCCCTTCTGGCTCGACAAGAAAAAGGAACTCAAGTTCGACCCCCTCAAAGAAATCAAAGGGTGGGACGATCTGAAAAAGTTCCCCGAGTTTCAAGACGAGTGGCTTCGCGGCGGGCCGGTGCGGCGGTGGGTGCCGCAAGCTTACGCCAACAAGCCGATCTACGTCTTCGAGACCGGCGGCACGACCGGCATCCCGAAAAGCCGGATAGGCATCGACGATTTTCGGATCGATTACTCGATGTTCAGCGACACGCTGCCGGACGACAAATTTCCCCATGGAGCGAACTGGCTGATGTTCGGCCCCAGCGGTCCGCGGCGGCTGCGGTTGGCGGTCGAACACCTCTGCCAACACCGCGGCGGGATTTGCTTTTGCATCGACCTTGATCCGCGCTGGGTCATCAAGCTGATCAAGAAGGGGTGGATGGAACACCTCGAAGAATACAAAAAACATTGCATCGACCAGGCGCTGACCGTGCTGGGGGCGGGGAACGACATCAAGTGCATGTTCACCACGCCCAAGCTGCTTGAAGGATTGGTCCACGCCTTGGAAAAGCAAGGCAAGACGCTCAAAGAGACGGGCATCACCGGGATCTTTAGCGGCGGGACCGAGTTCACGCCGCAATGGACGCGGTTCGTGACCGAGGAATATCTCGACGACATCTACATGACGCCGACCTATGGCAACACGCTGATGGGCCTGGCCGCGTCGCGCCCCGTGGTACCGGAGGAAGGGTACAAAATCAGCTACTACGCCCCGCAACCCCGCGCGGTGATCGAAGTGGTCGAGTTCGGCGATTATAATGCGGCCGTCCCGTACGGCGGCACCGGGCGGGTCAAACTGACCACGCTGACCAAGGAATTCTTCGTCCCCGGCTTCATGGAACGCGACGAAGGAGAACGCGAAGGGCCGTATGTGAAATACCCCTGGGACGGCGTGAGCGGCGTGCGGCCGTTCCACGAACTTGCGGAAGCGACGACGGTGGGGGTTTATTGAGGGAAGGATGAAGGCAGAATGCAGAATAGGAATCGGTTAGCCGCGTCGCGATAGCGGAACGCGACGGCGGTTGTTTAACCGCGAGACTTGGCGAGCGCGCTGGTTTGAAGGAAAAAGGTGGAAGAGGATGCCTTTTCGCAGCTAACCAATGACAGCGGACTACAATCGGTTGCAGGCAGGAGCATTTCCGTGAAGGTCCGGGAAATCTCAAATTGCTCGACGATGATGGTTGGCAAGTCGTTCGACAACGAGGCAGCCATCGACAATTGCAACATGGCACAAAAAAGGAACTGTCACTGTCGCCGGAAAACCGGGTGATGATTTGCATCCGAAAACCGCCGCTTCATTTTTCAAGCAAGCAGGTATCTGACTCTCAGGTTAATTCATGCGTTACCTCGTCATGATCCGCAGAACCGAAACAGGCTACAGCGTCGATGTTCCTGATCTGCCGGGTTGCGTGGCAACCGGTTCGACCGTCGAACATGCCCGGCAACGAATTGCCGAGGCGATTGAGATGCATTTGGAATTGATGCGGCAATCGGGCGAGACAATCCCACTGCCTGCACAACATATTGATTTCGCAGTCGATGCGGATTCAGCGGAAGAATTGTGCACCTGGGTCGAGGTGGAAGCTGTAGAGAACGCAGCTAATTGATTTCAAGACTTTATCAATGCGTCATCTCATTCACAAAATTGCTTGCGGTTGCTTTGCGTTGTTGACGCTGGGGTCGATTGTTTTATTCGCCGCGCCCCCTGACGATCCGGGAATTCTCAAGCAAGAACCCGTCACCGACTCGAAAAATCCCCAACCCAAACCCTTGGTGGACTTCGCCGAAGAGTTTGTCCGCTCGATGCGCGAACTCGCCAACTCGCCCGCCACCGAACAAGAACAACAGCAGCAAGCCGTCGAACTGGCCAAGCGCTTCAACGCCAAACTCGAACCGCAAACCTGGACCATTCCCTGCACCATCAACCACATTCGCAAAGCCGACAAGCCGGGCAGGTACCTGATCGAATTCGATCCGCCGGCCGAATTGACCGGCGTGGCGTTCCATTGGCGATTCCGCTCGCTATACACCATGCCGCTCGCGGCGACGGAAGCCAAAAAATACGCCCCCGGCGATCAGATCGTATTCACCGGCAAGCCGGAGTTTCAAACGAAACAGGACCCCAACTACTTCTTCAGCATCTCGCACGAAAAACAATGGGACCGCGCGGGTTTTATCAAATTGGAATCACTGGAAGTGAAGTTGCAGAAGGTGGAGAAGTGAGGGGCGACCAAGGATGTAACTAGCGTACTATGAACAGCTACTAGAATTGTAACTCCTTCTGGACCCACCGAATTGACGGCCCCTTAGATAGTCCTCTGGCTCCATCCTCCTCGCGGGGAGGGCTGGGGAGGGGGTTGAATCGGCCACATGTACTGCGATGAAAACCAACGCAATTTTGCCCGGCGACAATAACATACGATGCCCGACGCGCCACATGGTTGGAGTCGCGCGGGTTTCGTGTGCTCCGGTTCTGCAATCAGACCTTGGATGACAATCTTGAGGAGGTGGTAGAGGAGATTCGGCGGGCGTTAATAAGTTGACGAATGGCCCCCCTCCCCAGAGGGGGAGGGAGCCAGAGGACTGTTAAGGGGCCGACTTGGTATAGTGCCCAGGGTAATCGCGCAACGAGCTACCCTGGGAACAGTTTAGATAGAATACTTTCGTTGAATGGCACTGCTGATACCTCACCCTTCTTTCCTAGCCCCCAGCCCCTCCCTCCACCATGCATCTCCCCGTCCTTCGTTGGGGCAAGCCCTACGATTCGCTTGAAAAGGCGTCGCTGGCCCATTTCCTCACCGGCGAGCCGATCGCCCAGATGTCGTTGGCCAACGGCGCGATGATCCAGCGCGACATCCGCTTTGCCAAGCGGGCCCGGCAGGTCCTGCGCGATTTCACCATCGAGGATCTCATCGCCCGGCTCAAATCGGCCGGTGAACATTACTTGAACGGCACGCTCCCGGTGGGCGACGGCACCCAATCGCCCGAGCAATTCGTGAAGGCCCAATCCGGCAGCACCGGGCTCCCTGAGTCGCTCGCCCGCGGCAACATGACCAAGAACCATTTCGTCCTCTCGCAGATGGACCGCGTGCTCGATTGCCTGACCCGCGGGCTCCCCCTTTCGATCCTCACGCGCGGCTACGGCGTGGAAAACCGCGGCGTCACCGTCAGCTTTCAGGCCCAATGCAACGCGATCGGCCTGGTCCTGCCGAGCAACTCCCCCGGCGTCCACACGCTCTGGCTGCCGGTCATTCCGCTGCAAATCGGCCTGGTCATCAAGCCGGGCAGCAGCGAACCGTGGACGCCGTATCGCATGTTCGCCGCCATGACCGCGGCGGGCATTCCGGCCGAGGCGATCTCCATCTATCCGGGCAGCAACGACGTTGGCCCGGCCGTGCTGAACAATTGTGACCGCGCGATGATCTTCGGCAGCGCGCGGACCGTCGAGCAATACAAGGGGAACCCCAAGGTGCAGGTCCACGGACCGGGCTTCAGCAAAATTCTGCTCGGCGACGACGTGGTGGATCGCTGGCCTGACTATCTCGATCTGATGGTCGAAAGCGTGTTCGCCAACAGCGGCCGCGGCTGCATCAACGCCTCGGCGATTTGGGCCAGCCGCCACACCAAAGAGATCGCCGCCGCCATCGCCGAAAAAATCGGCCCGGTCGAAGTCAAACCGCCGGAAGACCCGGAGTGCAAGCTGGCCGCGTTCACGATCCCCGGCGCGGCGGCGTCGATCTGGAAGATGATCGAAAAAGACCTGGGCGAAAGCGGCGTGACGGACCTCACGTCAAAATATGGCCCGCGCTTGGTCGAAATGGAACGCTGTGCGTACCTGCGGCCGGTCGTGGCCCATAGCACGAGCACCGAGGCGAACATCGTCAAAAGCGAGTTCATGTTCCCGTTCGTCACCGTGGTCGAATGTCCGCAGGCGCAGATGCTCGACAAGATCGGCTACACGCTGGTCGGCACGGCGATCACCGACAACACGGCCTGGCAGCAGGAGTTGACCGACGCGGTGCAAATCGACCGCCTCAACATTGGGCCCATCCCGACGACGCGTCTCGACTGGCTCCAGCCGCACGAGGGGAACATCATCGACTTTCTCTACCGCGCGCGGGCATATCAATTGCCGAAAGAGCGGCTGGCGATGATGGGGTGATAGGGGGGTAGGGAAGGTGACAGGTGTCGGGAGGCGGGTTTCGGGGAATAGGGAG
>Ga0163144_10011061_pt1 | contig 19144 bp, 30 predicted proteins | sample OliLak19BULKMAT1_FD_123175 | JGI IMG/M metagenome (GOLD analysis project Ga0163144, IMG submission 123175) | Freshwater microbial mat bacterial communities from Lake Vanda, McMurdo Dry Valleys, Antarctica - Oligotrophic Lake LV.19.BULKMAT1 | ecosystem: Environmental > Aquatic > Freshwater >... | reverse complement strand
GCTTTTAAACGAGCTTCGCAAGTTATCGTCGTCCATTACTCCTGACGATAGACGCACGCAGTGCACATGCGCGAAGGGCAAAGGCTCCGCTGGAAGTCGGCCGTTAAGCATCAAGGCACGCTCAACGAGCTTTAGCCACTTCTTTGCGTGGCCCGCTCGAATCGTCCAGTGCGCGCCGAGCAGCTCGTTTGGCGAGCGAGGCAATCCCGCCATGGCGAACGCTATTTTGTATCTACTCGTTTCTACTTCGCTCATGCAGTTGCCTCACTAAGTTCAATGCGCCCTTGGGCAAGTGCCGCATATTCTGGGTTGATCTCAATGCCGATGTAATTTCGCCCGTGCTTCTTTGCGACAAGCCCAGTGGTACCAGCGCCAAAGAAAGGATCCAAGACAGTATCGCCCGGTCTAGAGCCCGCGAGAATGCACGGCTCGATTAGGCCTGGCGGGAATGTCGCGAAGTGAGCGCCCTTGAATGACTTCGTTGTTACTGTCCAAACGCTGCGCTTTTGTCGAAAAGGGGTAATTTGACATTCGCTAGGGAGCTTAAAGCGTTTAAGATCCTCTGCGCTCGTTCCGTTGGGTTTATTTCGTGGGCGAGACCTTCCCTTTGCCCATTCAACACTTGGTTCTTTAATTGCGCCAATATCGAAAAAATACTTCTCAGACTTCGCGAGCAGAAATATATATTCATGTGCCTTTGTGCATCTATCCCGCACACTTTCTGGCATCGGGTTTGGCTTGGCCCAGATAATGTCCTGGCGCAAATACCAGCCGTCAGCCTGAAGCGCAAAGGCCACACGCCACGGGATGCCAAGCAGGTTCTTTGGTCGCATCGTAAGTCCACTATTACCGCTCGAATAGCTATCGCCCAGATTAAGCCAAAGTGTGCCGTCAGGCTTAAGCACTCTGCGCACCTGCTCAAAGATCAGCCGCAAATTACCCACGTACTGCTCAGGCGTTTTCTCTAAGCCCAGCTGGCCCTCATGCCCATAGTCGCGTAAACCCCAGTAAGGTGGCGACGTCACGCAAGTCTGCACGGATCCATTCTCAAGCTTCGCTAGCTCTTGAAACGAGTCGCCGACAATGATCATTTCGAGCCTCGCTTCCTGCGTGTGCGCTTCGGAGTGTGGTGAGTGCGAGAGATCCGCTGGAACGCGGTCGTTGCTAAAGGGGTTCATTGAGTTTCTCCGTGGTGTAACACCTGAAGAGATTACATCATCAGACGTTAGCGTCTAGGGCTTTCGCAATGCGACTTGCACTTTCTTCCGTATCCATAATGAGTATGGCGGACTTCTTCGCCATAACCTTAAGCCACACGAGACGTGAATCAATCTTCGCTGCTGCTGCGATCCCGTCAACCTCTGCACGAGTAAGCCACTTGGGTTTTCGCCGAATAGTAATAACGAGGGTGCCCTTTGCATTCACCCGCCATGCAAAAGGAGGTGGTGTTTTCTTCACCGCCGCCGTTCGCTTTACTCGACGGGGCGTATTGAGTCCGCGCACATAGACTTTAAAGGCCTCCGCAGTAAATAACTCAAACGCGCAAGGGGAAAGGAGCGGTATCCAGTCCTCCTTCATACGACTTCTCGGACAACGATGGGACGCTCGGGCTTAGCGAGTTTACGCTTTACCTTTTCGATGATGGCGCGACCTCTGGCCTCTTCGACTGTCTCTGCCATATCACTCGGAAGAACATAATAAGCACGAACTTCGACGGCTCCTTTACGGGAGGGCAGGCCCATGAGTCTACGAAGAAGCCCACTCATGGTTTCGTATGGACGTTTCTTTTCCTCAAGTGTCTTTACTAAAAGGGGATCGATTCTGATTACACGTCCAGGTTTCTTTTTCGCTTTCACTTTTGCTTTCACTAAAATCCACTCCTGAGTTTCTTGCGTGATCTGCCGTAACTCTCTAAGGTAGACCCCGTAAGTTCGCGCAGTGCTGCATCGGCGAGATCAAATGTCATGGTGTCAAAGGCGGAGATTGATGCAGCAGCGAAGGTCTTCGTGGCATCTCCCGTGTAAACATGCACAGTAAGTGAGCCACGATAGGTCATGCCCTTTGGGACGGCACCGATCTCTTCGAGGTTTCGACCAACTTCACGTATCACCTCTCGCAGTTCATCAATATGTTGCGAGGCTTCGATGCGGACACGTTCAACCTGTGCCTTTTGTCCTACGTCAGTAATGAACTTCGAAGTAAGTAGGTCATTGGTGACTTCTCGGATTAACTTTTCTCTCTCATCTTTACGGTTTGCCATGGCATAAGGTGTAACATTTTCCCTTACCTGATCAAGGGAAACCCTTCTTGATGCGCTGAATCTCTCGAGCCAGAAACTCGAGCGTGTCGTAGTCTACGTTTTCGTGGTAGTATTTCGCCCGGTCGCACAGACGCAGCAAACGGATCTCGAATTCTTCGATGTCCTTAAGTGTCGCCGCGAGTGCCATATGAGTAATTTCCTCATTAGTCGGAGACTCGCTACGGTCGAGCCATTCGTCGAGTTCACTAGCGTCCTCGCTCAGCGTATCCTTGAATCCGCCCACGTTGGGTCTCCTTTGAGGGGGTGAAAGGACGGTGTTACACCATTGTCCCCTCAATACGCAAAGCTATTTGCTATTTTTCTTTATCTTACCACGTTCTTCTACGCGCTTTATCGCTTCACTGTTTGCGCCCGAGAAGGAATTAGCGCCAGCGGCCTGAAAGTCATCCCATGCATTTTTCATTTGATCGACCATGGTCGGTTCTTTCGCACGTCGAGCAGCTTCTAGTTGTTCTTTTGTCGGATAACTGTGTGCCACTCAAGGGCTCCTTCGTTTGGATTAATCCGACCAGTTTACCCTAAGGAGCAGCAGGACCGAAAATCATTTTTTCAGCCTCAATGACATGACCTTTGGCCAGTAGGGCATGAAACTCATCGAAACTCTCACATGCGATGTATTGTCCGCCAGTGGGATAGGTGGCGGGCAACTGGTAAGCGTATCCGTCCGGGCAGTGAGTCGGTGGACGTCCACCAACCTTCGCATCTGCACTAAAGCGCGGCACGAAGAGTGAGGCGAAATAAACAATAAACACAGCGAGTAGGAGGTGACGTATCATGATTTCTCTCCGAGCAACCGTCGCATTAGTCCATCGTACATCTGTACCGTGTCGGTAAGACGTTTCATCCACGAAAAGAGAAGCTTCGTCTGTGTCGCATCGAGGTGAAGCTCTCCATGGACGTTGATCTTCTTTTCCATCTCTTCCTGTATTGATTTAATTTCAATTGCTGTCATGGCGTTTCTCCTTCTCCCACTATGGCAAGAATAACAACTGTCACGACTGCACCATAGCCGATGATTCTCCACGTCTGAAAAGAAAGTGAGGCTAATTCCGGTAACTGTTTAATGATCGCCTGTATGCTTAGTAATAGTGGCTCGCTGAGCATGAGACCAAAGCCGAGAATTACGCCAACTACCAGTACCATTCCCATGAGCGTAATTAGTTTGATTGAATTATTCATAGTGTAACCTCTCCGGATTTAACCATAACTGTAAATCCTATGTGTTTAATCGCCTCAACGTTTAATCTCGTAAGTGTCTTTTGCCCGAGTAACTCAGCAAACCTTCGGGCGAGATCATTCATGGGCCGAATTGTTTCGCGCCCATAGTGGTTTACGACGAGGACCTCTAGTGTGCCATGGGGTGATGTCATACCTTATCCTCCTCTTCACGATCGACTGCGCTCTGGTATGCTCGATCGTTATCGTCATTCGGTGAGCCTTCACTACGCGTCCGCTCTACAAGTTCGTTGCGATCTTCCTCACCCAAGTTCACCATGTAGTCATCTATATATCCGTCAAGTTGTGACTCATGGACGACATGCCCGCCCATGTCCTCGAAGAGATCACCACCACGGCGAATAAGTTCGCCCGCATCGCATAACTCTTCGATCAGTGCATCACGTATTCGGTCAAATTTCATTTTCGTCTCCTTTGTATAAGTTGAGCCACAAGTACAATTGTAAAACTCGAGTCCATCCATGGTGCCTAAATTGGTGTCGAGACTCGGATCTAAGGGCCTGGTACAGGTTGGGCAGGGTTTCATTCGGTACCGCCCACATACTCAAAGCGAAATCTCAAGCCCTTCTGTACAATGCGAAATTCAAGCATCTCAACGTCGTTTTTCCAAACGCGCCACTGAATGGTGCCTATTTTTAGGGGCACGCACGCACCGGGCCTTGAATACCAGTAGCGCTCAACTAACTTGACGCAATCGGCGAGTGATGGTGCTGACGCGAGAAGTTTCGGTCTCACGTTTGAGTTAATCATTCGGCACCCCCTGTTGCTTTAGCTATAGCGTTATATGCCTCACGCAAGTCGGCGGATCGGCCACCATCGGCGGCCAGCGCTTCTGCAAAATCTATAAGTCCATGGAGCGCCTCTAGTAGTTCCGGCGCCGATGCTATTAGACGGGCGTCTGGGCTAATAGTTTCGGTACTTCGAGCGAGTTGCTCAAAAATAATCTCACCCGTAGAAGTAGCAACGAAACATTTATTAGTTCGAGAGTATGCTTTAGCAGTCCATGGTCCTGGAGTGTGTTTAGGCTTATTCATTTTCAGTCCTTTCCAATAGTGCGTTCTTAAGTTCCGAAACTAATGAGTCAACTAGTCGCATGCGTTCCTCTTCGTTCGACTTGAATTTAAAGAGCGCTCCAGCAGCAGATTCAGCGAGTGAGTCAATGAGAAGACTCGAGCCTTGCCGTGACTGAATCTCGTTAAGCGTCTGTACGTCACGCTTCACGTTGTCTAGGTCGCCGTATTTCGTGACGATGCTTGATATGTATGAGTTATTCATTTTCAGTCTCCTTAGTAAAAACATTGACTTCGTCTTGCGTGAGATCTCGCTGGCCCATTGACTTCATATACGGTTCCCAGCCTGTTTTTCGCTTCGAGGCATAGGGCATATTTGAAACGTGTCCACGCTCAAGGGTAAATGGCACAGCCGCGCACGGCATACAGAGCGCCGTTGAATTGGAATACTTTGGTCTTATTCACCTTGGACCGCCCGCTCTATTTCAGAATATAAAGAGTCATCTTGAGAATCACTCATTGTAAAACCCATTTCCATGAGGTTGTCGCGGTGGCATTCAAACAATTGGTCAACGTCTCTAGTCTCAAGTTCCTTGAGTTCACTTGATACGAAGTCGAAGAATTCATTTCTCATTTTCAGTCCCCTTAGTTTCAACCACGAAATAATCGTCGTGAGCGTTATTCTCACTCGGTATAAAAGTATCAATCCACGTCCATGCATCGTCGAATGAATCGAATGTTTCGCCGCCTGTATTCACTTCGTTATTCGCCCAATCCACGATGCGCCATTGAGTGAGGTTATTCATTTTAGTACGCCTCTCTTAAGTTGCCCGCGAACGTCTTGACGTCCTTATTTCGAAGCAACTTCTTAAGCTTCTCGCCGAGTGATTTGCAGTGTTTAAAGGTGATATCAAATTCGAGCTTATCGTCGAATTGACGATGATAAGGGGCGTCCTTAACACATACGCACATTCGAATATTAAGAGTGAATACGCCGCGCTCTAGGCCCGTTAACATACAGTCTACAGAAAATAGTACCGTGGCCTCGGAGTCGTTTTGCCTGTATTCGTCGAATTTCTCGCGCTGATCATCAGTCCACTTCGACTCATCCTTAGGATAAGTCGGACGGTCGGCGAGAAAATATTCGACGTCCATTTTACGGTATCTCTCAAGTGTCTCATCGGCCTTATCAAAACCAGTACCCTCAATTGAGGCCATGAACTGGTCTGTAAACGCTATGGCTTCGAGGCCGCCTAGATTGTGAGAATGAGGAATGAAGCCGTCGCGACTACGACATTCAAGTTCTGAGATACGGTCGTTGCTGTAGCCTAATTCGGTGAGGAATTCGTGGATACATTCCTGTATGCCATCAGCGACGCCTATTTCTACATTTATGCGTTCAGTCTTTAAAGCGTGATTCATTTCAGTCATCCTTTGTTTAGGGCCGGTGGCCCTGTTAATACTAAAAAAACCTTGTCTCTGTACGCCTAAATTAATTCGTGTATTTGGTCTAAGCATTGGTTAATCAACTCTTCCAAAACTTCGCATGCGGGTTCAGATTTGAGTTTAGTTTTTTTATCGATACTGGAAGCCCCGCAAACATCGGAATGACGTTGGTCGTAAGATGCGTCGCCGCTTCGGATAATCCAAGACGGCGTAGTCTCTTCGAAGTCTACACACAAGCGTATGTCAATGTCTTGACCGTGCCCTAGGGTAGATTGGATATCCTTAAGGTTATCGCACATAATTTGGTAATCCGTACGGAACATGGTTATCGCTGAATCTAGTTTATTCGTAAATGGTTTCATGTAAATATCCTTTGTTTAAAGTTAATTAAGCCTTGTTATCGCTCACCTGGACTAGATTCGGCTCACCAACCCAGTCGCACATGTCCTGCAACGTTGCGTGATGTGTATGCCCGTTTCTGAGCGGCCTCTAGTTGAGTTCTAAGGTCCATGTTACTCGCCCTCAACAGTCTTAATGAGGGCACGGCTAAACGAACGAGGGTTGCCACGGTGAATGTAAATGGCCGGAAACATGTCTCGCTCAGCGACCTGTAGCGCATCTTCTAAGGCGTCCAGATCTGGATGTAATAGGTGAATACCAATGGCATTACGATCACTCTCTTTAGCGACCTTAATTTGAATACCAAGCTCGGCGGCTAAATCGATCAGGTCTTGACGTCGGCTACTTAGTTTAGAGGCTCTCATTCGTTCTACTCCAGGTTTCGACCAACATTCGCGTTGGTCACGCACTCACTCAATGCACTGGACGGGCCAACACACCACGCGAGTAATTCCGCGCACTTAGCTCCACCCAACCTGTCAAACTTATTGACACCCGTGAGCCTCAGGACGAGACTCACCCCAGCTAAACCCCTAAAACAAGGGCGCTATTCACAACTCTGTCAAACCTTCAGTCACTGCACAAGACGTCGCCACTCAATCCTTCGTATGCACGAAGTACCCGCCGGTCACTGGATTAAGCGTCACGATAAACCGTTCTTGTGCGTCCGCTACGAGTACGTCTCTAATATTAAGGTCAAGTGACCGACACAGTCTCCCAAACCTCGCACCAAGGTGTCTAAGCGGTACAGGCGCTTGCGTGAGAGCGTACGCCTCGTTCACGTACTCCCTCGCCCGTCGCCTAATCTCTTCGAGCCTCTTCGCGCTCTCTTCGTCACTCACGGTCACGGTCACAGTCACGGTCACTCCTATAGTATGTCACCCCAGTGACAACTACGGTCACTGGGCGGTCACGGTTGCGGTTGCGGTGACGTATAACCTACAACCTACAACCTACAACGCGCAACCTGTATTTCGCCCCCCTCTCTACGTCAACTTCCCGCCATTCCTCTCGTCTACAGAGGGGTTTCCAAATAGGGGTCTGTATTAAAAAAAAAACTTCGAGGTATCCGTAGATAAAAAAAGTTTTAACGGCGTGACGCATTGCAAAATCTATGCCAACACACTGTGTCAAAGTGGTGCACAGAGGGGGTAAAAGTACAGGTTGCAGGTTGCAGGTTGCAGATTTTGACACTGTCAATAAGTTTTACAATACGACTTAAGTCCCCGTGATCATTGGTGAATGTAGTTCACGTTCGCGTGAACGCCCAAAAGTTTTACAGTGTAACTAATACACCGCGTAATGATTCCGCGCACTTAGACGCGGCACGGTATCTGCATTACATATCAGCAGTTCAAGGCGAGAGAGCCATCGAAAGGTGCGGAGCACGTGGGTTCTCCAACATGTTTTGGGCCGAGGTGCGTCTTGACAACGGCGAACCCCCGCCCTACGGGGTGGCACGGTGACCCGGCGAGCTTGTGCTTAGGCTATCAACCTCCCACTAGCGTGAGTGATTTTAGACTTGACACAACGCGTTACCCTCTCGACCCACGCGCACGTTCGTGTAACATTAGGGGAATGAGTGACGTTGACGACGAGCTAAGTGATTGGAGTGACGCTCCTGCGGCGGTGACACGGTCGGCCTTCGCTGCTCCTCCCGCGACGAGTCCGCCGATTCCGTCAGTTTCGTCATCTCCGCCAGTTTCGTCAGGCTCATTACTAGAAACCGAAGCCTTTAATGAAGACGCAGTGCGGCAAACCCTCTCCAACGGAGTCCTTACTCCGAGGCACAGGCGCTTTTGCCAACTAGCTGCATCGGGTAAATCAAACAACGACATAGGTGCGGAGCTTGGATATACGGCGGCGTGGACTTCTACGTTGCTAAAGAGTCCTTATATTGCGGACGAGATCGTTCGCCTGCAGGACAAGCTGTTTGAGGATTCCATCGGATCGAGACTTAGGTCCTTTGCCGAACCCGCTCTGCAAAAGCTCGAAGAGTGTCTGAAGGACAAGAAGAATATCTATAAGAAGTCCGAGCAGCTTGATATTGCGAAATGGCTCGTTGAGAAGCTCGACGGTAAAGCGACGCAAAAACACGATATCGGTGAAAACGTCCTTGGCGTCTTGATGGACCGTCTTGATGGAATGAAACAAAGCGGGAAGATATTTGCGACAGATCGCCAACTCAATGCACCGCTCCGGACAGTCACCGAAACAAAGCCGCGCACGGAAGAGGATCTGCTCGAGGACTGGGTTACGGATTACAGTGTAATTCGCAGTTGACGGGGCGCATAGCGCAGTGCATCAGGACCATTTTCACCTAGTCACCCTGTAAATCTTTCCCTAGGCTCGAATGTAAGAACTTACATTACAGTAGTGTTACACCACACGGGGCCATTCATTTGACCGAATTACCTGACGATGCGCTCGAGCGGTATGCGCTCTTTCGCGATGATCCTTGGATGTTTCTGAAGTATTGCGTCTGGACGTCAGACGAAGTCGATCAAGAAAATCCCATCAAGCAATTCCCGACACATTTGCTTTACCTGAAATTCCTGACACTCATGTGGGTACAGAAAAAGAAGCTCGCCATTCCGAAGTCTCGCCGCCTCACCGTCTCATGGACCTTCATCGCACTCGCACTCTGGGACGTGATCTTTCATAAGGGCCGAAGTTGGGCCTTCGTCTCAAAGAAGGAGGAGGACTCAAAGGAACTCGTCCAGCGGGCAAAGTTCATCTACGATCACATTCCTGCAAATATGATTTCGCCCGACTTACTGCCGAAACTAAAACGCGGAGAAATGCAGTCATCTCCTCCGGTGATGGAGTTTCCCGACATTTACTCGAAAATTATGGGCTTCCCGAGCGGAGGAAACCAGCTTCGTCAAAGGGGTTTCTCCGGTATTCTCGAAGACGAATGCGCCTTCTGGGAGGATGCGGAGGCCTCGTATGCGTCAGCAGAACCGACCGTCAAGGGCGGCGGTCGCATGGTCATGGTCTCGACCCGATTTCCAGGCTTCTTCAAAAAAATCGTCTACGATAAGCTCGATGCGAAAGACTTGAACTTCGCCGACATCCCCCCAGTGACGCTGAAGTCACCAATGGAAGGGGTTGAAGTCTGGGAGAATCCCCGCAACGAATTCACCGTCATCGACCTGAGTCACAGGGCCAATCCCGCCAAACGCTCAATTGAATTCGAGGAGGGACTAAAGAAGACTCTCCCTCTGCACATATATCGGATGGAGTATGGAAAGAGTTGGGCGACCTTTGAAGGTAAGCCCGTCTATGAGGACTTTAATGAATTCATCCATGGAGTGAGAGTTCGACCAAGTGTCCATGTAGGACTACCCCTCTTGCTCGGATGGGACTCATCGGGTCTCACTCCCGCATGCGTCCTGGCACAACTACAAGGCGAAACTATCGTCATAATTCGAGAAATCATAGGCTCCGGCATGGGCGCAAAACGCTTCATTCCTTACGTTACGCGAGAAATACTCCTTCACTACCCGCAGATCACTGACATAACGGCGCAGACTATTTCATTCTTCGATCCAGCGGGGTTTAAGAAGAACGAAATCACCGAGGAGACCTACCTCCAGTCACTCATGATGGGTGGATTCAGACAGATCCGTCCGGGTCCAATGACATGGAAGAAACGAGTTGAGGGAGTAACGGACTTTCTCCTCGGACTTTCGTCGGGACGTCCACGTCTACAAATCTACGAGCCCGATTGTCCCGTTCTCGTTGCGGGGTTCAAGGGTGGATTTCGCTACCCCGACAAAGTCATCGACCTTGAGCCCGACAGAGTTCGCCCAATGAAGGACATTCACTCGCACCCGCACGATGCACTTCAGTACTTATGCGGCGGACTTAAATCCTATCGCAGCGAACATTACAGTTCCGCACCAATCCCCGCTCCGACTTATGGTTTTCAGCGTCATAACGATACCCCTAAACCCGAATCACTTCTCCCTAATATGAGGAAACCAAATGGCAATGACAGATAAAGAGATTATCGCGTTCGTACTTTCATGCAGAGACGAGGCCGAAGAGGCAAAGCGCGATCGCATGAGTCGCAATCGTGAAAACTACGACATGTTTCACTTGCGTCACGACTTCAGTCATAAGCGCGAAGGACAGAGTCAAGAAGTTCTCTCGAAGCAAAGTATGGCAGTGGAGCAAAATAAGTCCTTCTTCCAGCAGGCACTCGCAGATCTAGGCGATTGGTGGACTGCCGAAGCCTGCTACCCGGACACCGAACAAGGAATGGTCGTTCGTCCACACGAGATCACTAAACTAACTAACTATATGATGACTCAGTCGGGATATTTCGCCCACGTCGGAAACTCCGTCGAGAGTGCAATGCTCGCCTCACTCGTGATCTCAAAGACCTCCGGGAAACTCGTTCCGAAGCCGCGCTTCATTGCGCGAAAAAAGGGACGCGGTAAGTCCTTTCGCCGTTGGATCGAGAAGATCGAGAACAAAACATGGGAGATCATGTTCTCACTTGTGCGGGCGGAGAACTACTACCCCGATCCGACCGGGCGAAAAATGTACGAAATCGAAGATTCATTTCCTGACTTCTATGAAGTCCTCGCTCTCGCCGAGGGAGATAATGCAATTTACGAAAGTGACATAGTTAAAGGACTCTCACGATCGGGCGCTGCAGACAGTGCAGAAAAGGCCGATGTTGCACGAGAAGTCGGACAGAATACGACGAACTCCGGCCACCGTCCAACTGTGAAGGTGACAGAATTCTGGGGCACCGTCATTGACCCGACCACGGGGGAGATCGAATACGAAAACGTCGTCATTACAATTGCAAACGATACGGATTTAATTCGCCCGCCAACTCCGAATCCTCTCTGGCATCAACGCTCACCCTATACAGTCTCTCCTCTCATGGAAGTCGCTAACTCCGTATGGCATAAGGCCCCGATGGACGCACCAACACAGCACAATCGCGCACTCATCGAGATGTATAATCTCATGGTGGATGCGGGCATGATGCAGGTACATGCGGTTAAGCAGATCAGAAAAGATGCGCTCGATAATCCGGGCCAGGTCGCCGATGGGATTCAGCCCGGAGCCACACTCGCTGTAAATTCCATGCTCCCCTATGGAGCAAAAGTAATGGAAGACGTCACAGCAGTACAGATCCCGAATGAAGCCTTTAACGTCTACAACATCATGAATCAGGAGTTTAATTCGTCAGCCCTCACGAACGATCTTCGTCAGGGAGTGATGCCCTTTCGTGCAGTAAAGGCGACTGAAGTCGTCGAAGCAAGTCAGTCCATTACGTCAGTATTTCAAGGCATGGCGAAGAACTACGAGAGCAGACAAAGTCAGAAGGAGATCGAACTCGCCTGGATGACGACGGCACAGAACTGGGACATGATTGACCGTGAGGTTTTCATTTCGCTCTTTGGTCCTCAACGAGGTGCGGAGATGGCCGTAATTCCCGCCGAAGAAGTCTTCGCTTCGACAGTAAATGGAGTTCGTTTTCGCGTTTACGGGATTACGATGACGCTTGCGCGGGCGCAGGATTATACGAAACTCACGACACTCCTTCAGACTATTTCGGCATCGCCCCCACTCATGGAGGCCTTCTCGCAGAAGTATGACCTCACGAAGTATCTCGAAGAAGTCATGACGTCGCTCAGTATTGATAAATACAAGCTCGAACACCCGAAGGCCGTACAGGCGACAATGAAACCGGGTGAGGAGGAGCAACCGATGGACCCAGGAAATCAGGGCCAGCCCGATACAATGAGCCAAGTTCCGGGTCCGGACATGCAAGGGGCCATGCAGGAAATGATGGGGACACCGTCTTTTCCGCAAGCGGACTTTCCCGGCTCCCCTGCCACTAAGGGGATGTAATGAGAGACGGAGTAAGTCGAGAAGACGAAATACTAGACGCAAAGACCTTCTATCTCGCGGGTCCCGTACTAATGCCGCTGCTCGAGCGCATGCGCAAGGTCGCATTCGAGCGACTCATGGCAAAGTACCGTGACGGTGACCAGAATACGCTCAACTTAGTCGCTGAATTGAGCGTAATTACGAACATCATGCGCGACATTAACCAGAAAGATCAATTTTACCGCACTCTAGAGGAGAAACGAAATGTCTGAAATGCTCAAGGAACTCGCACGAACAAGAGAAGACGCTAAACATACGGCGGTAACGGGAGAAGGCGGATCAGCGGAGTTGAGTGATCTTCCTGCGGGATCTGACCCCGTAGAGGTCCAGGCGCAGGACGACGCTGCTCCGGAAGATGTAGTAGAGGAGACAGAAGTAAAGGAGGACGCCGAAGAAGAGACGCTGATTCGTATCGGTGACCAGACCTTTAAGACCCAGTCCGAGGCAATAAAGTATGCAGAAACACTTGAGCGCGAAAAAATCGTTAACGAAGCCTACAATGAAGGAATTCGCGAGACTCTTCGCAGTCAAGCTCCCGCGCACGTGCCTGAAGAAATAGAAGATACATTCGAAGAGGAGTTCTACGCCAATCCGAAGGCGAAGCTCAAAGAAATGAAGGCACAGGCAACTCAAGAAGCCATCGCCCTGATTCGCGCAGAAACTCAACGTGAAACGCTCTGGAATCAGTTCCTTAGTGATTACCCAGACGTTCGTCGCAAGGATGCGGAGCGAATCTTTGGTGAAAATGCCGACGTGTTTGGAAAAATAACGGACATTAAAAAGGGCATGCAGTTACTTGCGCAAAAAACACGCGACGAATACCGAGAAATCATGGAAATACACAAACCTAGAACGGAACTGACGTCGAAGAAAGTGACTGCGACTGGACCCAGTGGAGGGGCGGCGAAAAGTGTAACACCGGAGAAAAAACAAGATCGCCCCTTGAGTTTCGCAGAAGAAATGCGCAAGATGAGAATTCAAAGATAATTTAAGCTATCCCCGGCGTCACGGTTTGACACCATAGGGGGACCTAACCAAGGAAGGTATCAATGGCAGCTCATAGTTGGGTTAACGACGGCCCCAGTGGCGTCTACAAGAATCATGATCTAAGCTCTAAGATCCGCATGGCCGCAATCAAGGAAGCCAAGTTCATGCAGTTCGTTAAGCCCGAAGAAGGCTACGGCAAGAAGAAGGGCGAGTCCGTTACGATCACTCGCGTTTCTAACGTAACCGTTCCAAGTGATGATGCTCTCGTTGAGCTTTCGCGCATTCCTGAGGACACGCTTTCTTTAAGCACTCAGGCAATTACCGTAAGTGAGCGTGGACGTGCGATTCCTTACACGAAACTTGCGATTGATCTTTCTTGTTTTGACCTTGCTAATGCAATTCAGAAGAAGCTCAAGGATCAGTTAAAGTTGCGCATGGACATCAGTGCTGCTGCAGCTTTCAAGGCCGGTAAGATCCTTGCGATCCCCACTGGAGTGAGCGAAACGACTTTTGAGACAGACGGCGCAGCATCTAATGCAGCAACGTCGAACCTCAACATGTTCCACGTGGAATCAATCCGCGATTACATGTTCTCGACCTTAAACATCGCTCCTTATATGGATGACGATTACGTATGTATTCTGATCACTCAGGCAAAGCGCGGTCTTATGCGCGATCCGGCTTGGGTTGACTGGAAAAAGTACACCGATCCCGCTGCGAAATTTAACGGCGAAGTCGGACGTATCGAAAATACTCGTTTCGTAGAAACGAACCACACTTCGGCACTCGCACAGGACATGGGTACTGGCGACGTAATGGGTGAGGCTGTATTTTTCGGCGAAGACCCCGTAACGATGGCTGTAGCTGAAGACCCGCACCTAATTGCAGAAGAGAACGTCGGACACGACTTCGGTCGCTCTAAGTCTGTTGCATGGTACGGAATTTATGGCTTCGGACAGATCTGGTCTGATTCTGCAAACGCTGGCGAAGCGCGTGTAGTTTACATGACCTCGTCAACTTAACAGTAAATGAAGGAGAAAATTAAATGAGCTACACTACTAAAGGCAGTCACTTATCGTTCTTCACTCCTATTATAACTTTGGCGCAAGCTGCTGCTGAAGTTCTAAAGGAAATGGACATCGGTGCAACTGCAGCAGATCACGGCGAACTCGTATGTATTCGTTCATGCTTCGTAACCCAGTGTGGTTTTGCTCTCACGAGTGAAGCCGCTTCTGGTACTTCTGCCGCACCAACTGTGATTTTCACTAAGCGAATCACTCCCCTCTCGGCAACGGGAGAGGCTGTTGTTGCAACAGTAACTGTTGCTAGTGGCAGTGGAATCGGCAAAGTAGCTTACGAGAACAACACCCCGGTGAAGTTCAACGTCGGCGACTCAATGGAGATCAGTCACACGATTGGCGTCGGTACTCCGACCGGCCAAGGTGTTTACTACTTCATCTGCGACGAAAGTGCTGATGTTGCTTCATCGAATTCTGACATGATCGCTGGTTAATTCGATCTGCGGTCTCTCTCGGGGGGCCGCACTTCTCTTCTAAGGAGCTAATATGGCAGATATTGCAGCAGGTGACGTCACATACTCAATTTTGAATCAACGCAAAACCTCTGGTTCACGTAATTCGAATCGTGTTCGTATTTCCTTCGGGGACAGTTCCCTTACCGTTCCGGCTAACGGAATCCCCCTCTCAAAGCGTAAGATGGGCTGTCCTACGATAATCGAGAGCATGGTTGTAGTTGATCAGGGTGTCTCTGGGTATCGTTTTCAGTACGACCAGAGCACAGAAAAACTTGTTGTAATACAAAGTCCTGCACACGCTCATGCGCTAAAGATTATTGGCGGACGGTCGGCGGCTGGTACTGCAGCAACTGCATATTACGCAACGGACATCTTTGGTAAAGAAGCTGCAACGGACACGACAATTACCGCTGCTGATTCTGCTACTAAAGGCGGTGTTCTCGCCTCTGCTGCTCTCGCAGGAAGTGAAGCATCAGCCGTTGCAATTGCCGCACAAATCATCGAAGTAGAAGTCATCGGCTGGTAACACCGGCCCTTGACATGGTTTCCCTCGGTCGGGAGACTCGGGGAAACACCATTCGAGGAGCAGTTATGGATAAAGAGCAAGAAACCAAGCCCACGGGCTTCGACCTTAAGGTCACTTATCGTGACGAAAAAACAGGTCTCGTAATAGACAATGACTCCTATACTTTACGTGTCCTTGGTAGCGCAGACGGAAAGACACGTTTGTGGGAGCGTCCCAAGGGATCGGGCAATCTCTTTGACCGTAAGGGCAATTCAATTGGTCGCTGGGTAATTGATCCGAAAACCAAAAAGGGCCAACACGAAGAAAAGGCCGAGCACATTGCGTGGACACGACCCGAGACGCAGGATCAAAAACTTGCTCGTTCACTCAACGAAAAGGATCAAAAGATCGCCGAACTAGAACGCGAGCTTCTGTCCATTAGCGAAGAGAAGACGAAGAAGGACACAAAGCCGTTCACGAAACCGGGAGCCTAAAGCACTCCCCTCTAGGAGGATTCTTTGGCTCAGTTTCGAACCTCTGCCGACATCATTGATTTAGCATTGCAGAATGCAGGAGAGGTCACTTCGGGGACCTCTTCTTATGAGGCGCAGGCGCTTAATTACCTAAATCGCGTACATATGGCCATAATTGCGGGTGGAACTATTCCACTCGGAAAAGACCAGACCGTTGAGATCGATGAAGTATGGCCTTGGGCTAAGGCAAAGCGACCACTCATTATTGAGCTTATTCCGAAATACATCACAGGGACCGTTTCCCTTACGACCGGAGACTCAAGCGGAGTCTTCTCCGCAGCGCCAACCCTCTCGATGGCGGGACGCCATATCCGTATCAACGGACGAGAGGAATGGTTTAAGATCGCAAGTCATACGGCCTCTTCGACGGCATTTGACCTTGATGGACAGTATCCGGATGAGACGGGCGCGGCTCTTTCCTTTGAAGTTGCGAAACTCGACTACGAGCTAATCCCCAGTTATATCGTCATTGATTCAAGCTGTAATAAAGTCCAGTTTCAGGAAGCCGCAGGGACAACGCTCACTGCAACGCTCACTTCGGGCACATATACGCCCGATGAACTCGCAGCACAGGTGCAGATACAATTGCTTTCGACCGGAGGCGCTCCGGCCTATACCGTTACGTACTCGAGCACTACACGAAAATTCACTATCGCTTCTGATCGCGCATCAAGTGCGGTTTTCGTCCTTGTCGGAACAGGAACGCAGACGGAATTCTCCGCTCATCGCATTCTCGGATTCGACGACGTTGATTCAACTAATGTAGCGTCGATTACCTCGACTTACGTCCTCGGTGGTATTGCCCGCCTCATCGAACCCTTTCGCATGCACAAAGGATCGGGCGAGGGAATTCGCGGCACCGACTCGGAGTCCTTTCATCGTAACTACCCACTCTCGACCATTGGCGAGTCACTCCCTGATCGTTTTACGGTGATTAAAGAAGACCCCGATGGGACACTTACCGTTAGGTTTAATGGCTTTCCGCAGTCTCGCGTAAGGATCGAAGTTGAGCACGTTCCCGTTCCACGGGACCTGAAGGATTCGTCCGCCTCCGTTCCACTCATTCCGCGAAAACACATCGACGTTCTCGAAGACGCCACGACCTTTTATATCATGATGAACAAGTCAGATGACCGGGCACAGGTCTATGCAGGACTTATGCAAGGCAAGCTCAAGGCTATGGTCGCGCAAAATCGCGGAAGCCTTCTCCGTGCGGGAGAGAACTTTGGTCAATTCGTCGCCCGTCGTGACATGGTTAAACGTGCTCCTCGCCGCATGTTCGCGTATCCGTCGAGCCAGCCTGCGACGTCTGCGGACTCCTCTACTCCTATGGTGACAGTAGTGAAGTCCTACACGAGTTTCCAGACTGCAGCACTCACGACAACCGTTACAGCCCGCACTCTCGCTGCGAATCGAACCCTCTTTGCCGTTATTATTAAACACTCAACGGTGTTTGCAGGGGGAGCAATCTCCGCCCTCACTCTGTCAGTCGGCATTGCCGGAGATACGACAAAGTTCATCAACTCCTTTAACGTAATGCAGGCGGTTTCGGACTCCGCACAAGACTCGAACCTTACGGTTTACTTTCCCGCCACTGCGACGCCCCTTATTATTACAGCGACTGCAGTCGGAGCGAATCTCGATGCACTTACTGCGGGCTCCGTAACGCTCTACTTCCAAGAGGTCGTGACCGAATGATCCATTTAATCCTGTCCCTCATGCTTGGTCTTTCTGCCGAAGCGCAAAATCTCTCCGGGAAAGTACTTCGTCTTTCTCCGACGACACTTCCCGCTACGTGCACAATAGGGGACATTCGCGTAGACTCGGCAAATAGCTATAAGGTCTCTTCCTGCACGGCGCTTAATACATGGACGCCGATTCTCCCTCCTATTGTTAATGCGGACATCTCTGTATCTGCAGCAATTGATGCAAGTAAGATTGCGGACGGAACGGTCTCTTCGACGGAATTTCAATACATCAATTCACTGACGTCGAATGCTCAGACGCAAATAAACACGAAGGCCTCAACTACTGATCTAAGCACGCACGAGGCCGACACCACGAGCATTCATGGCATTACCGATACGTCAGTACTTGTAACACTCGCAGGCGCTCAGACTTTAACTAATAAAACGCTAACGTCTCCGGCTATCGCTACGCCCACAGGCTTAGTTAAGGCCGATGTTGGCCTAGGCAACGTCGACAATACGTCGGATGCGACAAAAAATGCTGCCTCCGTAGCACTCACTAACAAGACGCTAACCGCCCCAGTAATTAACTCGCCCACTGGCTTAGTTAAAGCTGACGTGGGTTTGGGCAATGTCGACAACACGTCTGACGCCACAAAAAATGCTGCAAGCGTTACCCTCACTAATAAAACTTTGACCTCGCCCATACTCAATATTGCAAACTTCACTGAGCAAGGATCATCGCCAAGCTCTCCGAGTGCTGGGCAAAAGCTCCTTTACGCAAAAACCGATGGCAAGGTGTACACGAAAGATTCGGCAGGGCTAGAGTCGCAAGTCGGCGCTGGCGCTGGCGGTTCGGGCAAGAACTACCTGCAAGACCTTTTCTCGGGCGAGAGTGTAACGGGCATAAATCGCTATGCCGACGCCGCCGCAGCGTCTCCGGTTGATGGCACGGGCGGCACAAGCTCTTTAACGGCAGCGGCTTTAAATACCTCAACGCCACTTCGAGGCTTAAGCTCGCAGCGCCTGTCTAAGACTGCGGTTAACGAGCAAGGCGAGGGTTGGAGTTACGACTTCACGCTTGACCGTGCGGACTATGAAGGAGCTAAGCCCGTCGTAGTTTCGTTTCGTTATAAAACTTCAGCGGGTTATGTGAACAACGATGTTCGCATGTTTGTATATGACCGCGATGGCGCGACACTTCTTAACGTCACCTCCCTTACGGGCGATGGTTCCGTTGCAGCAAGCACGAGCACGACTTTGTACACTGGCGTGTTTTATCCAAACAGCGCGAACAATGACTATCGGCTGATCTTTCACGTCGCTGGCACGACCGCTGCGGCGTGGGACGTTGATGTTGTCGATTTAAGAGTAAGCCCTGATCAAACAGTTCCGGGCGCGATTGTTACACCTTGGGTGGCGTACACTCCGACTGGGCTTTTCGATACAAATACGACTTACACCGGAGTGTGGCGACGCGTCGGTGACTCTATGCAGATTCATGCCCGCATGGCTTTCTCAGGGGCCGCCAATGCCGTTGCAGCTAACATCGACCTACCCGCTGGTT
>Ga0163144_10011060_pt1 | contig 19145 bp, 16 predicted proteins | sample OliLak19BULKMAT1_FD_123175 | JGI IMG/M metagenome (GOLD analysis project Ga0163144, IMG submission 123175) | Freshwater microbial mat bacterial communities from Lake Vanda, McMurdo Dry Valleys, Antarctica - Oligotrophic Lake LV.19.BULKMAT1 | ecosystem: Environmental > Aquatic > Freshwater >... | reverse complement strand
TGTTCGGTTTGGGTGACGGTCTTCCAGTATAAATCTATCCCAATCTCACCCACCGCGTCCACCTTAGGATGCTGCGCCAGGTCGCGCAGCGCCGCCAGAGTCTCGGCCGAAAAACCCTGCGTGTAGTTCGGGTGCACGCCCACGGCCGCGCGCACGTTTGGGTAGCGCTCGGCCAGCGCCACCGCGCGCCGGCTGGTGTCTAAGTCTACGGCGGGGATCAGCACCCGCATTACGCCTTGCGCCAGCGCCGCTTCAAGCACCGCCTCGCGGTCGGCGTCAAACTGCTCGAAGTCGAGGTGGCAGTGCGTATCCACCAGGCGGGGCAGCGGTTCGGCCGCCATCGCCCGGCGCTAGGCCGCCTTCAGGCCGGCCAGGTTCAACCCGGCGTGCAGGACAGGCTGCACTTGCGCGGCGTCAAGCACCTCGCAGTACACGCGGATGATCGGCTCGGTGCCGGAGAAGCGGATGAGCATCCACCCGCCGCCCTCAAAGTTGAACTTGAAGCCGTCGGTGGTGTCTATGTTCGCCACCTTCAGCCCGCCCAGCACCATGCCGGCCGTGGCCGCCTGCACCCGCTGACGCACGCTGTCGCGCTCGGCGGTCGGGAACTGCACATCTACCCGGTCGTAGTAGTGCGCGCCCACCTTGGCGAAGAGCATCTCCAGCAACTGCGACGGCTTCAGGCCGGTCTGCACCATGAAGTCGAGAAACAGCAGGTTGCCCAGGATGCCGTCGCGCTCGGGCACGTTGCCCTTGAAGGCGTAGCCGCCGCTCTCCTCGCCGCCGAGGATGGCGTCGGTCTCTATCATCTTGGGGGCCACGTACTTAAAGCCCACGCCGGTCTCGTACACCGGCACGCCGTACAGCGCGCCCAGCTTGTTGAGCATGGTGGTGGTGCTGAGGGTCTTGACGATTGGCCCGCGCTGGCCGCGCACCTCCAGCAGGTAGAGCGCCAGCAGCGCCATGACCTGCAATTGGTTGAGGAAGCGCCCCTGCTCGTCGCCGATGCCCATGCGGTCGGCGTCGCCGTCGGTGATGAGCAGGACATCCGCGCCCAGCTTCACGGTGGTCGCTAGGCCCACGTCCACGTTCGGCGGGATCGGCTCCGGCCGGCGCATCTCGGGAAAGACCGGGTTGCGGTCGGCGTGAATTTCGTGCACGGTCGTCGCGCCGCCGGCCAGCAGCCGGGGGAACCAGCCGCCGCCGTTGCCCCACATGGCGTCTACCAGCACTTCCAGCCCGGCGGCCTTGATGCCGTCCAGGTCTACCAGCTTTTTGAGGTTCTCAATGTAGGCCGGGGCGGCGTCGAACTTGGCGATCAGACCCTTAGCGGCAGCGTCGGCATAGGCCAGGCGCTTGACGCCCTCGCTGCCGGGGATGGCGGCCTCGATTTGTTTCAGCCCGTCCGGGTCAATCGCGCCGCCGTTCGGGTCGCGCACCTTGAAGCCGTTGTCGGCCGGCGGGTTGTGCGAGGCGGTGATGTTGATCGCGCCCTTGGCCTTACGCTCGACCACGGCGTAGGCGATCACCGGGGTGGGGGTCGGGCCGTCGGTCAGCCAGACCTTGAAGCCGTTGCCGGCCAGCACCTCGGCCACGGCGGCGGCGAAGGTCTCGGAGGCGAAGCGCTTGTCATGCCCCACCACCACCGCCGCGCCGGCCCAGCCCTTGCCGAGCAGGTAGGCGGCGAAGCCCTGGGCGCAGCGGCGCACGTTGGCGAAGGTGTAGTCTTCGGCGATGACGCCGCGCCAGCCATCGGTGCCAAAACGGATTACGGCTTCTTCCAACATAAGGTGCGCCTCCCAATCCGAAGCGGGCTAGACCTCGCGCCCGTTCTTGAGCGCGTCGAGGTCCGCATCCACCATCATGTGAATCAGCTCGCGGAAGTTGACCTGCGGCTCCCAGCCCAGCACGCGCCCGGCCTTGCCGGCGTCGCCCACCAGCAGATCAACCTCGGCCGGGCGGAAGAACTTCTGATCCTGGACGACGTGGCTGTGGTAGTCGAGGCCCACATGCCCGAAGGCCACCTCGCACAACTCGCGCACGGCGTGCGTCTCGCCGGTCGAGACCACATAGTCATCAGGCTGGTCCTGCTGGAGCATCAGCCACATGGCCTTGACGTAGTCGCCGGCGTAGCCCCAGTCGCGGCGCGACTCGAGATTGCCCAGCCGCAGCTCGTGCGCGCGGCCGAGCTTGATCAGCGCCACGCCGTGCGTCACCTTGTGGGTGACAAATTCCAGCCCGCGCCGGGGGCTCTCGTGGTTGAACAGAATGCCGCTGGAGGCGTGCAGATGATAGCTCTCGCGGTAGTTGATCGTGATCCAGTGGCCGTAGACCTTCGCTACGCCGTACGGGCTGCGCGGGTAGAGCATGGTGCGCTCGGTCTGCGGCACTTCCTGCACCTTGCCGAACATCTCGCTGCTGCTGGCCTGGTAAAACCGAATCTTGGGGTCCACCAGGCGGATGGCTTCGAGCATGCGCGTGACGCCCAGGGCGGTGAACTCGCCGGTGAGCACGGGCTGCTTGAACGAGGTCGGCACGAACGACTGCGCGGCCAGGTTGTAGACTTCGGCCGGCTGATACTCCTTCAAGATATCCACGATGGACATCTGATCGAGCAAATCGCCCTGCGCCAGCGTAAGGTCGTTCTGGATGTGCTTGATGCGGTCGAAGTTGACCGTGCTCGAGCGGCGCACCATGCCGATGACCTGGTAGCCTTTTTCCAGCAGCAGTTCGGCCAGGTAAGAACCATCCTGACCCGTAATCCCCGTAATCAGCGCAGTTGGCATTCCCTCTCCCTGAGTCCTTTAGTGCAGCCCGGCCGCCACGCCCTCGGCCACGCGCGCGCGCTCGTAGTTCAATAAGTCGAGCAGGGTCTGCGCCAGCGGCAGGCGCGGCTGCCAGCCGGTGCGCGCCTGAAAGCGGCGCGCGTCGCACACCAGGTCGGGCAAGTCGCTGGGGCGCAGCCGGGCCTGATCGAATTCAATCGCGATTTTCGCGGTCGAGAGGCCCAGCAGCGTATCCAGCAGGTGGGCAATGGCCCACGACTGCCCGCTGCCCAGGTTGTAGACCTCACCCGGCTCGCCCTGCTCCAGCGCCAGGGCATAGGCCCGCACCATATCGCGCACGTCGGTGAAGTCGCGCCGGGCGGCCAGGTTGCCGGCCTTGATGACGGGCGGCTGCTGCCCGGCCTCAATCGCCGCAATCTGCGCGGCGAAGTCGGCGGCGGCAAAGCGCCGGTTTTGGCGGGGGCCGATGTGGTTGAAGGGCCGCACGCGCACGACCGGCAGGTGGTGGCTGAGGAAGTATTGCAGCCCGAGCATGTCTTGGCCCACCTTGCTGACGCTGTAGGGGCTGTCGGGGCGCAGCGGGCTGTTTTCGTTCAGCGGCAGATCGGCCGGCCCCACCACGCCGTACTCGTCGGCCGAGCCGATGACCAGCACCAGCGGCCGTTGGCCCAGGCGCACCAGGCCCTCCAGCAGGTTCACTTGCGCCCGCAGGTTGACTTCGAGCGTCTCCCAGGGGTCTTTCCAGCTATCGCCGACGTGGGCCTGCCCGGCCAGGTGATAGACGCGGTCGGGCTGCACGGTGGCGAGCAGGTCGCGCGTGGCGGCCGGGTCGCGCAGGTCTACGGGCAACAGGCGCAAAGCCGCTGAGTGGTAGGGCTGCCGCTGACCGTTGCGGTCGCAGCCCCACACCTCGGAGGCCGGCTCGTCTCGGTTGTCACGCTGGGAGAGCAAATGGTCGGCTAGATGACTGCCCGCAAAGCCGCCCACGCCCGTAATGAGTGACCGCAACCTGCCTCCGGGGCCTTACGCTGGTCTATGTGTGATTAATTTCCCAGATGCATTTTATTATATCTTGTTTTGAGAATAACAGAAAAGTGAAAACGGTTGGGCCGTAGCGCGGCGCGAGTCCGACGCTGGCCTCTGACTTCCGACCTCCAGTTTTTCCGTGTGTTTTGACAGAACGGGCGGGTTAGGTATAATGGCGCGTACCCTTTACCCCTGCTCCACATTGTTCCGGAGGTTGTCGCACGTGACCGAAGCACCCGAACTCCAGCCGCCCCAACGGTTGGAGGATTTACAACGCAAGATGAAGTTGACCGGGAAGGTCAAGAAGGTCGAACTGTTTGGCGCCTTTATTGACGTGGGCGTCGGGCGCGACGGCCTGGTTCACATTTCGGCTCTGAGCAAGAAGCCCGTTAACAAAGTCGAAGACGTGGTCAAAGAAGGCGACACCGTCACCGTCTGGGTTCGCCGCGTGGATCTCCAGGCGGGCCGGATTGATCTGACGATGGTCGAGCCGACCGCGATGGACTGGGAAGACATTAAGCCCGGTGCGGTGATGACCGGCAAGGTGGTCAAGATCGAGCGCTTCGGCGCGTTCGTGGAGCTGGGGGCCGAGCGCCCCGGCCTGATCCACATCAGCGAACTGGCGACCTACCGGGTGGAAGAAGTGACCGAGATCGTCAAGCTTAACCAAGAGGTTGAGGTGAAGGTGCTGGCGGTGGACGCCCGCAAGAAGCAGATCAAGTTGAGCATCAAGGCGCTCGACGTGTTCGAGATCGAGCCGGACGAGAACGAGGAAGTTCCGCTGACGGCGATGCAGATCGCGCTACAGCGCGCCCAGAGCCACCCAGGCCCCGGCGCGCAGGCCGGCGGCCGGACCGCTCGCGACAAGCAGCGCCAGCGCGAGGCTCAGGAAGACATCATGAGCCGCACGCTCGCCAGCAAGCGCAAGTAGGCGGCGCACTCGCGGGGGTCTTTCCAACGGGTGGCCGTCAACGTTGCGACGGGTTCTCACCGCACCTGATGGTTGTGACAGCCACTATCTGACAGAAACCAAAATTTTAGGGCATGGTGTGGGTTTGCCCACACCATGCCCTAAAATTTTGGTGGCTGGCCCAAAACGGCTGCGGCCATCAACTGCGAGCAAACCCGCAGCCATTGCCTGACACGACAAAGCGGGCCACCTGAGTGGCCCGCTTTTGATTCGCGGCAAGCGCCGGTTGAGACGGTCGGGCGCTAGTAGTCTTCGTCCTCGTCTTCCCACAGGTCTTCGTCTTCTTCGTCGTCGTAGTCGTCGCTCTCTTCGTCGGTTTCTTCTTCGAGGTCTTCTTCTTCCCACTCCTCGGTGGTCTTGTCTTCGGCCTCATCCACCCGCGTGTAGGTCAAGCAGCCGGTTTCCGGCTCCAACTCGATGGCCGCTGCGCCGCAGTACCCATCTTCTAAGAATACACAGTCTTCATAGTGGCAGCGAATGCGGGGCATAGGCGCCTCCTCTTTCCCGGGAACGGGGTAGTAGTTTACACATCTCTAGTCTGGGGTTCCGGCCGCGAGCGCGCGCCGCAGCCGGCCGAGGGCCAGAATCAAGATGCCCGTAATCAGTAAAGCTGAGATCACGCAGTAGGGACAGACTGCGTACAGGACGAACAATTCGACGTAGGTAAGATAAGCTGAGTATAGGGTTCCTGTCAATGCCAAGCCAAAAACGGCCAGCGGGCCGTAAGTTCGCAGCGCCGGCGACCGGTGCTCCAGTACTAATAGCCCCGCCAGCAGCAGGTAAGCCGCCAGCCCAAACAGCGCGATCGGCACCCCGCCGACCTCGGAATAGGCCGAGCTATTGACGCTTTCGCAGTCGCCGACCCCCGAGCAAAAGGCCGGCGCGTGGGCGACTTTGATGTAGGCCAGGTAGGCCGAGTCCAGCGCGCCCAGCAGCGCCAGGCCGACGCTGACCCAGCGGGCGCGGTCGGCGGCGAAGGCGGCGGCCAGCCGGCCGGGGGCCGGGTTAGGCATCTTCATCCGGCGCGGTTTCGCCCCCATCGAGCAGCCAGACGGTGAAGTGCGCGCCGGCCGGGGCGTCTTTCAGCCCTTCCGGAAGGATCAGCAGGCCGTTAGCCCGTGCCAGCGCCGAGAGCACGGCCGAGCCTTGATCGCCGGCCGGGCGGGCCACGTAGCCATCGCCCCGGCGGCTGACGATCACGCGCAAGTAAGTCTCGCGCCCGTCGGACTGCATCGGCTCGAGCAGCGCGGCCGAAATCGCCAGCTTGTCCCAGCGCCGCCGCCCGGCCAGCTTGAGCAGCGCCGGGCGCACAAAGACCTCGAACGCCATCAGCGCCGACACCGGGTTGCCGGGCAGCCCAAAGAACGGCACACCATGTACCTGCCCAAAGGCCAGCGGCTTGCCGGGCCGCATCCGCACCCGCCAAAAGTGCAGACGGCCATCGGCCTCGATAGCCGCCTTGACTACATCGTAAGCGCCCACCGACACCCCGGCGGTCGAGAGGATCAGGTCGGCCCCCTGCTCCTGGGCGGCGGCTAGCGTGGCGCGCACCGCCGCCAATTGGTCGCCCACGATGCCCAGCCGCAGCGCGCGCGCCCCGTACTGCTCGGCGGCCGTGGCGATGGTGTAGCTGTTGGTGTCGTGAATCTGGCCGGGGGCCAGCTCGGCCTCGACCGGGCGCAGCTCGTCGCCGGTAGAAAACACCGCCACTAGCGGCTGCCGGTAGACCCGCACCCGGCCAAACCCCAACGCCGCCAGCAGGCCGATGGTCGAAGCGCCCAGCACTGTGCCGGCCGCCAGCACGGTTTGCCCCGCGTGCAGGTCTTGCCCCACCGGGCGCACATAGGCGTCGCGCTCCGGCGCGCGATTGATCGTCACGGTGGCGGGCGGCGGCTCACCGGCCCGCTGGCGGCGGTCGTCAGTGTCCTCCACCGGCACAATCGCGTCGGCCCCCGGCGGCACAGGTGCGCCGGTCATAATCCGCGCCGCCGTGCCTAGCGCCAGCGGGGCCGGGAGTCCCCCGCCCGCCGGAATGTCGGCGCTGACGGGCAGGTTTACCCCGGCCGTGGCTTCGGCGTGGCGCACTGCGTAGCCATCCATGCCGGAGTTGGCGAAGGGCGGCAGGTCGTGCGGGGCAGTCAGGTCCACCGCCAGCACGCGCCGGGCACAGGCCGCCAGCGCAATCTCTTCCGAGTCCAGCGGCGCAAAGTGCTCCAGGATGCGGGCGCGGGCCTCGCTGACGCTCAACATTTGCTGTACGTTGCTCATGGGCCGGCCTGGTAGGTTGATGCTAGGGGTAAAGGCGGCGGCATTATAACACGCGGACGCTGCCCGCCCGCCGGCTAGCCGGGCCGCCAGCGCCGCGCTTCGATGACGTTGGGCAGCTGCTCGATGCGGGCCAGCACGCGCGCCAGCACCTCGGTGTCGGCAATCTCCATCGTCACTTCGAACGTCGCCAGGCTGTTCTTGGTGGCGACGCTGATGGCGGTCATGTTGATGTGCTCCTCGGCCACCAGCGTCGAGACGTCCTTCATCAAGCCGTCGCGGTCGTAGGCCATGATGCGCACCGCCACCGGGTAGGTCTGCTGGGCCTGGCCCCACGAAACTTTGATGATGCGCTCGGGCTCTTTTTGGTAGAGCACGTTCGGGCAATCCCGCCGATGAATGGTGGCTCCGCGCCCGCGCGTGATGTAGCCGACGATTTGGTCGCCGGGCACCGGCTTGCAGCAGCGCGCCAGGTTGGTCAGCAGCCCGGCCGTGCCGAGAATCGAGACCTCATCTGAGCGGACGAGGCCGCGCGGGGCAATGGTCGGCAGCACCTGGGCATGCACCGCCGCCACGCGCTCTTCATCCATCAGCCGGGCCGCGATCTGCCGGCCGTGGATGTCGCCCGCGCCCAGCGCAAACAGCAGGTCTTCGGGCTTGGCGTAGTCGAAGGTGCGCGCCAGGCTGTCGTAGCTGTAGGTCTCGATGCCCAGCCGCTTGAGTTCTTTATCCAGCAACTCGCGCCCCTGGGTGATAAGCTGCTCGCGGTCCTGCCGCCGGAAATATTGGCGGATCTTCTGCAACGCGCGGTGCGTGCGCACCAGCCCCAGGTCGGGGTTGAGCCAGTCGCGCGACGGGCCGCCGCGCTTGGCGGTCAAGATGGTCACCTGCTCGCCGGTCTTGAGCTTGTAGTCCAGGCCGACCAGCTTGTCGTTGACCTTGGCCCCCCGGCAGCGGTCGCCGACCGAGGTGTGCACCTGGTAGGCAAAGTCAATCGGGGTGGCCCCGGCCGGCAGGTCAATGATGTCGCCGTGGGGGGTGAAGATGTAGACGCGCTCCTCGAACACATCGCTCTTGAGCGCGTCCACGAACTCGCCGGCGTCGGCCACGTCTTGCCGCCATTCCATCAGGGAGCGCAGCCACTTGATGCGCCGCTCGTAGGCCTCGTCGCGCTTGGCGCCCTCTTTGTAGCGCCAGTGGGCGGCGATGCCGTACTCGGCGCTGGTGTGCATCTCCGGCGTGCGGATTTGCACCTCCAGCGTCTTGCCGTCGTCGTAGCGCACGGCGGTGTGCAGCGACTGGTAGAAGTTGTCTTTGGGGGTGGCGATGTAGTCGTCAAACTGGCCGGGGATCGGCCGCCACAGGTTGTGGATGACGCCCAGCGCGTAGTAGCAGGTGGGATTGTCCTTAACGATGATGCGCACGGCGCGCACGTCAAACACCTGGTCGAAGCCGACCTCTTTGCGCTCCATCTTCTTGTAGATCGAGTAGATGTGCTTGGGCCGGCCCGAAATCTCGGCTTCGATGTTGGCCGCCGCCAGCGACTGGCGCACCTGCCCCAGGATGGCGGCCATGGTGCGCTCGCGGTCGGCCTGGTGCTCGGAAATCTGCCCGGCAATCTCGCGGAAGCGCTCGGGGTTGGTGTAGCGGAAGCTCAGGTCTTCTAACTCCGACTTGACCGACCAGATGCCCAGCCGGTTGGCGAGCGGCGCGAAGATTTCCAGCGTCTCGCGCGCGATGCGGGCCTGCTTTTCGGGCTTGACGTGCATGAGCGTGCGCATGTTGTGCAGCCGGTCGGCCAGCTTGATGAGCACCACGCGCACGTCGTCGCTCATGGCCATGAAGGTCTTGCGCAGGCTCTCGGTGTGCCGGTCGATGGGGGTGTTGCCGTCTTTGGAGACGCGCGGCAGTTGGGCCAGCTTGGTCACGCCATCCACCAGGGTGGCGACCTCCGGCCCGAAGTTCTGGCGCAGGTCTTCGAGGGTGTAGGGGGTGTCTTCGACCGTGTCGTGCAGCAGCCCGGCCACGATGACGGCGGTGGGCATGTGCTGCTCGGCCAGAATGTAGGCCACGTTCAGGCAGTGCTGCACGTACGGCTCGCCCGAGGCGCGATCCTGGCCGCTGTGGGCCAGTTCGGCGGCGTCATAAGCTCGTTCGATTAGCGCCCGGTCGGCCGGCAGCAGGCCCGGCGGCAGCGCGTTCAAGAGGGTTTCGAGTTTCACAGTCTACTGATTGTAATGGCCGCCAGGATGGACGTAAAGGGCGGCGGAGGTGAGAGGAGGTTAGAAGGTGGAGGTCAGAGGTCAGAGGTCAGAGGTCGGAAGTCGGAGGGGACTCAAGGGCCGGAAGGGCGGAACGCTGCCGACTGCCCCCGGCGCGCTGGGGCGATTCGGTGTATCTTATGCGGGTTCTGGCACCACCGGTCAGTTTGCGAAACGCCGGTCACATCTCATCCTTGCTCAAGGAGCCTGCAATGACCCTGCGCCGCTTACGCCCCCTAGCCCTGCTGGCCGGCCTGCTGCTGGCCGCCTGCACCTTCCAGGTGAACACCACTGTCACCCCCAGCGGCGCGGGCGAACTGCGCAGCGAGATCGGTTTTACGCAGTCCGACAAGGACATGCTCAAGACCCTCGACACCTCGCCCGAAAAGTTCTGCGATGAAGCGCAGACCGGCGGAGACTTGCCGGCCGGCAGCCCGGTGACGCTGGAGGAGCGTGGCGACGAGACCTGGTGCGTGGTGACCGTGCCCTTCAAAGACCTGGCTGAACTGCGCACCGTCGCCTACGACTCGATGGAGGGCTTGACCATCAACGAGTTGGAGCTGACGCCCACCAGCTTCACCTACGATGTGGATATCGCCTTCACCGGCGACCAGGGCAGCCAGTTGGGGGCCGATCAGGCCATCTTCCGCTGGCAGGTGACCGCGCCGGGCACCATCACTGAGAACAACGCCGACGAGGTAGACGGCAACACCCTCACCTGGAACCTGGGCATCGGCGAGAGCATCAACGTCCGCGTGGTCAGCGCCATCAGCCCGGTGGATGCGTTGGTCGGCGGCAGCGGGCTGCCAGGCTGGGTGATCCCCGCTGTAATCGGGCTGTGCTGCTGCCTGCTGCTGCTGGTCGCGGTGGTGATGGTTGTGGTGGTCGTCATGCGCCGCCGCCAGGCCGACAACCCCTCGCCGCCGGCCGCGATGTAGTTCTAGCACATCTTCCGCTGTATTCCACCAGGGCCGGGATCATCCGGCCCTGGTTTGTTGTGCGTACCCGTCGCAGCCAACCCCGTTGGCACTGATATTGCACATTCCTCGGCTATGGCGCTCACCGGCAAGGGTTGGTTCATTTGGCAAATTGCGCGCTGCGAGGGCGGCGTGCCGGCGGCGATTGCCGACCGGGCGGTGGCCTCGGGCACGACGCATGTGCTCCTCAAAGTCGCCGAGCGCACGTACACCTACAACATTGACCGGCAGGGCCGCGACCGGGCGCTGCCGCTGGCGGCCGAGCTGCGCGAGCGCGGGCTGCAAGTGTGGGGCTGGCATTACGTCTACGGCGACAAGCCGGTGGAAGAGGCCGAGATCGCGCTGCGGCGCGTGGGCGAGTTGGAGTTGGACGGCTATGTGATTGACGCCGAGAGCGAGTACAAGCTGCCCGGCAAGGCGGCGGCGGCGCGGCGCTTCATGGCGACGCTGCGGGCCGGGCTGCCGGCCAACACCCTGGTGGCGCTGTCGTCCTACCGCTATCCCACTTATCACCCGCAACTGCCGTGGGCCGCGTTTCTGGAGCAGTGTGATCTGGCGATGCCGCAGGTCTACTGGGAGCAGGCCCACAACCCGGCCCAGCAGCTAACGCGCACCGTCAACGAATACAACAACCCGGCGTTGGTCGGCTTTGTGCGGCCCGTCATCCCCACGGGCGCGGCTTATGGCACAGGCGGCTGGCGCGCTGCGCCGGTTGAGATTTCCCAGTTCCTGCGGGCGGCTGTGCAATTGAAGCTGCCGGCCGCCAACTTCTACAGTTGGGACTACGCCACCTCCGCCGGCCACACCGACCTGTGGGACGCGGTGGCGAGTTTTCCGTGGCTAGACAGCCTCGGCCGCCAGGACGTAGACGGGCCGGTGAACCGCTACTTTGCGGCGCTGAACACCGGCGACCTAGACCGAGTGTTGGCCTGCTACACGAACAACGCCGCGCTAGTCACGCCGGAGCGCACCCGCGTGGGGCGCATTGACCTGGCCGAGTGGTATACCGGCTTCCTGGCCGACCTGCGCGGCGCGACCTTCACCGTGCACTCGTCTGGCGGCGACGGCAACACGCGCCACCTGACCTGGACTGCGCGCTCGGACCGCGCGCAGGTGCTTGACGGCGAAGACACCTTTGGCGTGGTGGAGGGTGTGATCGTCTATCACTTCTCGCGCTTCACGCTGACGCCCACGCCCGACGCCACGCTGATGCCGGCCGTCGAGGCCGACGCGCCGGTGGCGGCTGGAAGCGTCTAGAGAAAACCATTTGCCACGAATTACACGAATTCCACGAATGGGATAAGGGAGCTACCCGGCAGCGGCAGAGTCAGGGCGAAGCAATCAGCAATCAAAAATCAAAGATCAGCAATCGCCCACTGGCCTCATCGCGCCGGGTCGAGGTCCTTGATCGTCGCCCCCGGCCGCGACTGCTGGGCCGACTGCGTCAGATTCTGCTTCAGGTTCCACAGCCGTTCGCTGAGCGAGACGTGGTAGATGTGCGGGTTCACCAGCCGCTTGACGCCGGGGTCGAGGCGCTCCAGGTCGGCCAGCCGCGCCGCGCGCATGGCCTCAATGTCGGGCAGGTCGTAGACCAGCTTGCCCTCGTCCAGAATGTCCACCAGCAGCGGCTCGACCGCCGACAGTTCGTCGCGGCGCAGGCTGCGGTAGCGCGTGTGGGTCACAGGGTGATGCAGCACCAGCGTGTCCATGGCGCCCGGCTCTTCTTCGCTCAGGCCCAGCAGGTCGGTCGTGGCCCGGCCGCGCTGATCATACAGCCGCCAGACGCGCTTGTGGCCGGGGTTGAGGGTCTTCTCCGGCGTCTCTGAGACCTTGATAGCCGGAATCCACTCGCCGCGCTGCTGCAGGGCCACGAGCTTGTACACCCCATCCAGCGCCGACGAGCCGCGCGAGGTGATCAGGCCCGTGCCCACGCCATAAACCAGCCTACTAATCAACTGGCCGGCGTCCACGCCATACTGCGGGGCCTCGTCCTGTATCTGCGTAATGATCTGCCAGATAATCAGCTCGTCCAGGTTGTTCGACAGCACGATGCTGGTTTGGTCGAAGCCGGCCGCGTCAAGCTGCTTGGCCGCCTGGATGCTGAGGTAGGCCAGGTCGCCCGAGTCCAGCCGGATGCCGACGGGGGTGTGGCCCTTGCGCCGCAGTTCCTCGAACACGCGGATGGCGTTTGGCACGCCGCTCTCCAGAGTCGAGATCGTGTCCACCAGCAGCAGGCAGTCGTCGGGGAAGACCTCGGCGTAGGCGCGGAAGGCTCCCAATTCGCCCTCGCCCAGCGCCATGAAGGCCTGCACCAGGCTGTGAGCGTGCGTGCCCTTGGGCGGATAGCCGAGCACATGCGACAGCCCGACGTTGGAGCTAAAGTCGGCCCCGCCGATGAGCGCCGCCCGGCCGCCGGCATTGACGCCCTGGGCGTGGCCGCGCCGCATGCCAAATTCGAGCACCACGCCGCCGCGCGCGCTGGCGTGAATGCGCGCTGCCTTGGTGGCGATGAGGGTTTGATAGTTGAGCAGGTTGAGCAGCGCCGTCTCGAGGATTTGCGCCATGCCCAGCGGGCCGCGCACCACAGTCAGCGGCTCGTTGGGGTGCACCACCCGCCCCTCCGGGATGGCCGCCAGGCTGATGGCGTCGAAGTTGCCGTACTCGCTCAGCCAGCGCAGAAAGGGCTCATCGAACATCTGCCGGCCGGTGCGGTCGCGCTGGCTGCGCAGGTGCTCGAGGTCGGCCGGGCGCACGCGGGCCTGTCGCATCCAATCCAGCATCCATTCCAGCCCGGCGTTGATGCAGTAGCCGGCCTGGTGGTCGCCATAGTCGGGGTAGTGGCGGAAGAAGTGATCGAACTGCGACGGCGTCTCGTGCAGGCCCAGGCGAAAATACACCTGCGCCATCGTCAACTGGTACTCGTCGGTGTACAGAATGCCTTCGGCGGTCGCTTCAGACTGAGGGTTCATAATTTCATTCAGTGGTGCGCCGGAGCGCAGCAAGTCTTTCTTTGTTGCCTATTCCCCCGGCCGCTCGTAAAACAGCAGCAGCGTCGTGCCGTACTTGCGCTCGTCCACCAGCGTCAGGTTTTGCAGCGTCTGGGGCGTGTACTCTTTGGGGTCAATCTGCGCCACCACCACGCCGTCGGGGTTCACCCACGCCGGGCGGGCGTCGAGCACGGCCAGCGCCTGCACCCACAGCCCCTTGTACTGCGGCGGTGCGACGTGAACGTAGTCGAAGCCCTCTTTCGGGTCGTTGCGCAAATAGATAAAGACATCGGCCCGCAGCACCTTGCCCTGGCGCTCGAAGCCGACGTGGCGCAGGTTGGCCTCAATCGTCTTGACCGCCTCGCGGTCGCTCTCGATAAACACGGCCTTCTGTGCGCCCCGGCTGAGCGCCTCAATGCCCACGCTGCCGGTGCCCGCGAACAGGTCGAGCACGGTCGCCTGCTCCAAGTCGCCCGCCAGCAGGTTGAACAGCGACTCTTTGGCCCGGTCTGAGATCGGGCGCGTGCCCTCACCGGGCACCAGCGCCAGCCGGCGGCCCTTGGCCGTGCCTCCAATAATGCGAATTCCTGGCATCCCTGCGCCGTGCCTTTCTCACTTACGTCCGAATAAACAAAACGGCGCGCCGCCCCCGTGCGCAGCACGCCGTCCCTGCCTAGCTGCCCGCGCGGCCGACAGCGGTCAGCCGACGACCGGCACCGGGTCGGCCTCCAGGTGCCAATTGCCCACCTGAATCTGGTTAATGTGCCCACGCGCCAGCCGCGCCAGCATCGTCCCGCGCACGGTGTTCTCCAACTGCGCGGCCAGCTTGATGACGGTCTCAAACACCGGCACGGCCAACAGCCCTTGGCCAGACTCTTTGTAGGCCAGCGCCAGCCCATAGTGCGCGTCGAGGAAGCTGTTGTCGAGCGCCAGGGCCGCTTGGAAGGCCTTGATCGCGTCGTCGTACTGGTGCCGGCCGTAGTACCCCCAGCCCAGGTTCGATTGAGCTTCGACGCTGGTCGGGTTGGCGTTCGCCACCGCGCGGTAGTTGGCTAGGATGTTGGGGACGGCGTCGGGCATCGGTCAATCCTTCCTCAGGCGGGCACAGCTTACCTGCGATTATACTCTGCCCACCGCGCCGCGCCAACTACAGTCGGCAGTCGGCAGAAAAATCGGGAATGCGTTACGGCTTGACTTCAAAAGAATCGGTCAAGATCACTCCATCCACGCCCAGTGGGTGGCCGGCGTCGTCGAGTAGTTGCATTCGCAGGCCGGTGGCGGGGTCCCACAGGCCCGCCACGACCTGGTAGCGGCCGGGCGGCGCGTCGGCGCGCAGTAGGGCGTCGTGCTCGTCGCGCACATAGCGGTCGAGCGGCCAGCGGCCGGTCGGGAAGTCGGCCGGGTTCCACTTGTCCGACTGGCCCCACAACTGGCCGTCCGGCCCGATGAAGTGGACAAACACGCGCAGGTTTACAGGGATCGCCGCCAGCGCCTTCCAGTACAGCGTCACCGGCACGATCTCGCCGGCCCGCGCGGAGGGTTGCGGCAGGTCATAGCCCAACAGCGCCACGTTGTCTTCCAGCGGCGCGAAGCGTTGGCGTTGGGCCACCAGCACCGCGTGGCCGGTGGACTGCACCTGCCACCAGCCCGCCCCATCGGCCACCTGGCGCAGGCCCCACCCGCCGAGCACCACGAGCGCCAGCACCACGGTCGCCGGCCGCCACGGCAGCAGGTCGCGCGCGGGCCGCGTAATCGGCAGCCGCAGCCGCCAGATCACCAACCCGGCCAGCGCCACCAGCGCCAGCCCGCTCAGGCTCCAGCCCAGCAGGCGCGGCCAGGTGTCTTCGAAGCGCACCAGCACCTCGTGCTCGCCGGCCGGCACCCACAGCGTAATCCAGCCCTCCGGCTCGGAGAGTGCAATATCTACCGGCAGGCCGTCCACATAGGCCTTCCAGCCGGGAAAGTAGAAGGTGAACAGGCGCAGCACGAAATCGTTATTACCCTGCACACGCAGCCGGTCATGCTGCGGGCCGTGCTCCACCACGTCTACCGTCGTGCCGGCCGGCAGCGTCACGTGGTTGACCTTATCCACCGGGCCGGTCGCGTACGAGTCGATCAGCGACATCTGCGGCGGCGGCACCACCAGCGCGCCCACCGGCAGAAAGTCGTTGGCCGAGGTCGTGCCGATGCCGCGCCCGTTGAGTTCAGTCGCCAGGATGCGCTGCGCGTCGGCCGGGCCAAAGTCGGGCCAGGCGGGCGGATAGAGCAGCGGCATGGCTGCTACGAGACAGCCGGCCACTGCCAGCGCGGCGGCCGTCAGGCGCGCATGCCGCCACTTGAAGCGGTCGGCCCAGCCCAGCGCCGCGCCGGCCAGGATGCCGGTGACGACCGCCGCCGGCCCGAGGAAGCGCGACGGGAATTGAAAGTAGGCCATCGGCGGGATGGCCTCCCACACGTTGATGGAGGCCGGCAGCATCAGGTACACGAGCGCCAGCGCCGCGAAGGCGAAGAACAGCACCGACAGCCGCCGCAGCCGGGGCCGAAAGACGGTCAGCAGGCCGAGCGCCGCCAGCACCCACTGGGCCACGCCCAGGCTGTAGTTGAACCGCATCTGGGTCGCGCCCAGGTCGAAGGCCAGCGCCGGGGCAAACAGCTCGCGCACGCTGATGAAGTAGCGCCGGAAGTCAAAATAGGTGCCGCTGGCGACGTTGCGGAACTGCACCGCGTCGCGCTCCAGCACGGCGGGCAGCCACATGAAGGCGCTCAGGGCCAGCCCCAACGCGACCGCCACCACCAGGGCGCGCACCACCGTCCAGCGCACCGCCGCCGTGGAAGGCTGCTCGCCCTGCACCCACGCGCCGAAGAACATCTGCCCGAACAATACGTCCCACGCCAGCCAGACGAGCAGCAGCCCGAAGAACACTAGCGCCATCAGGTTGTGGGCGGTCACCAGCAGCGCCAGCATGACGGCCGCGATGACGACGTCCCCCGGCGAGGCGGTGCGCCGCAGCCGCGCAAAGGCCCACAGCACGCCCGGAGCCAGCGCAATCGCCAGCGTTTCGGGCGCATCGCCGCGCCCGTGCGGGTCAATGTAGATGATGTAGGGCGCAAAGCAGAAGGCCGCCGCGCTAACCACCCCGGCCAGCCCGCCCCAGCGGTCACGCACGAATAGGTACATGCCGGCCGCGCCCAGGTAGGCCGAGGCCACCAGCACAAACTTCACGCCGGCTACGGCCGGAGCCAGCGCCCCGCTGAAGATCGCGCCGTAGGCCGCGCCCAGGTAGTACGACAGCGGCGCGTAGTAGTTGAAGACCGGGTAGCCAAAGGCGTAGAACAGGTCGGGCGCCCAACGCAAATATGACACCCCGGCGCGCCAGGCGTCAAGGATCTCAAAGGTGCGGTAGGCGTGCATCTCGGCGTCGGTGAAGGTGGGCAGGCTGCTGCGCGTCAGCAGCGGCCAGGCCGCCAGCGTCGCCAGCAGCAGCACCACCCCCAGGCCGGGGTCAAAACGCAGGGTTGATTTAGTAGGCGTGGGCATTACGGCAACGGGGGCTGCGCGACGCTGGTGCGTGCGCGGCCCCCGCCTGGTGTCCGTTTCTAATGTCGGGCGAGGTTAGGCCAACAGGCCCGGAATCTCTTCCGGGTGCCCGGCCACCTTGACGTGCGCGGCCTTCAGCGCGGCGATCTTGTCGGCCGCCAGCCCCGAGCCGCCCTCGATAATGGCCCCGGCGTGGCCCATGCGCTTGCCGGGCGGCGCGGTCTGCCCGGCGATGAAGGCCACCACCGGCTTGGTCATGTGGTCGGCGATGTACTCGGCCGCCTGCTCCTCGTCGTTGCCGCCGATCTCACCGATCAGCACCACCGAGTCGGTCAGCGGATCGTCGTTGAACAGCTTGAGCACGTCAATAAAGTTCAGGCCCTTCACCGGGTCGCCGCCGATGCCGACGCAGGTAGATTGGCCCTTGCCGGCTTCGGTCAGGGCTTTAATCACTTCGTAGGTGAGCGTGCCCGAGCGGGCCACAATGCCCACGTTGCCGGGCACCGCCACGTGGCCGGGGATGATGCCGACCTTGGCCTCGTCCGGCGTCAGCAGGCCGGGGCAGTTCGGGCCAATCAGGCGCACGTTGTTGTGGTCCAGGTATTGCCGCACCTTCATCATGTCCTGCACCGGCATGTTCTCGGTGATGGCGACGATCAGCTTGATGCCGGCGTCGGCGTCTTCGTACATGGCGTCGGGCGCGAAGCGGGCCGGCACAAACAGCAGGGCCGTGTTCGCGCCGGTCGAATCCACCGCCGCCTTGACGGTGTCGAAGACCGGCACGCCCTCGACCCACTCGCCGCCCTTGCCGGGTGTGACGCCCGCCACCACTTTGGTGCCGTAGGCGATCATTTGCTTGGTGTGAAACAGCCCCTCGCGGCCGGTCATGCCCTGCACCAGCAGGCGCGTGTCTTTGTTAACCAGGATACTCATGTGTCGTTTGCCTTGAGATATGCGTCGCCGGCGCTAGGCGGTCACCGCCGCGGCAGCCGCCACGGCCTTGTGGGCGGCATCGGCCAGCGAGGTGGCGGTAATCATGTTGGCGTCGGCCAGGATGCGCCGGCCCTCTTCTTCGTTGGTGCCCACCAGCCGCACCACAAACGGCACGCGCTTGTGCAGCGTCTCCAGCGCGGCGATGATGCCGTGCGCCACCTCGTCGCAGCGGGTGATGCCGCCGAAGATATTGATGAGCACCGTCTTGACCTTGGGGTCGGAGAGGATGATGCGCAGCGCCGCGCTGACCTTATCGGCCTGCGCCCCGCCGCCGATGTCGAGGAAGTTGGCCGGCGAGCCGCCGAACAACTGCACAATATCCATCGTGCCCATCGCCAGCCCGGCCCCGTTGACCATGCAGCCGATCTCGCCGTCGAGCTTGACGTACGACAGGCCGTATTTGCGGGCCTCAGTCTCCTGGCTGGACTCTTCGTCCAGGTCGCGCATCTCGGCCAGGTCGGAGTGGCGGTAGAGCGCGTTGTCGTCCAGCACGATCTTGCCGTCCAGCGCCACCAGCCGCTTGTCGCCCGTGATCACCAGCGGGTTGATCTCGGCCAGCGTGGCGTCGGTGTTCTTGTAGACCTGGTACAGCCCTTGGGCAATCTGCTCGAACATGCGCCAATACTCGCGCGGCAGCTCAATCGCCAGCGCGATGTTGCGAATCTGGTAGTCGCGCAGCCCAAGCATCGGGTCTACGTACTCGCGGATGATCTTGTCCGGGTCGGTGCGGGCAACTTCTTCAATGTCAATGCCGCCCGCGGCCGAGGCGATCATCACCGGGCGGTGCGAGGCGCGGTCGTTGGTCAGGCCAAAATAGATTTCTTTCTTGATGTCGGCCGCCTCGTCCACCAGCACCTTGCGCACCGGCAGCCCCTTGATGGTCATGGCGAGGATTTTGGTCGCCAGGTCTTCGGCCTCGCCGGCCGACTTAGCCAGCTTGATGCCGCCGGCCTTGCCACGCCCGCCGACTAGCACTTGGCTCTTGACAACGACGCGCCCGCCCAACTCGTTGGCGATGTCGCGCGCCTCGCTGGCGGTGGCGGCCACCTTGCCCTTGGGGATGGGGATGCCGTGCTTGGCAAAGATAAGCTTCGATTGATACTCGTGCAGTTTCAATGCAGCCTCCGACAACTAGGCGATCAACATAAAATGGTGCTGCCCGCCCCCGTGACGCCACCAAGTATTGTAACACTTATGGGCAGGCTGAATGCGAGCGCAAGGGCGGAGCGCTGGATCGCGGAGTATATCAAGGGGAGATTCCTCACCCGCTTGTAGGCAGCGCCACAATCACCTACCTCAGGCGGGCCGTCCTGGCGCGTGCTTCAAGCGGGTGAGGAATCTC
>Ga0163144_10011059_pt1 | contig 19146 bp, 17 predicted proteins | sample OliLak19BULKMAT1_FD_123175 | JGI IMG/M metagenome (GOLD analysis project Ga0163144, IMG submission 123175) | Freshwater microbial mat bacterial communities from Lake Vanda, McMurdo Dry Valleys, Antarctica - Oligotrophic Lake LV.19.BULKMAT1 | ecosystem: Environmental > Aquatic > Freshwater >... | reverse complement strand
GTTGGGACGTCAATTCTTGTCGAGACCAGACGCCGCCCGGTTGGCGACACGCTGGCGGCGTCGTGTTCGAGCGTCGGACGGCTCCAGGCCCAGCACCCCGCGGTGGACCTGGCCCACCGACGCGGCCGCGGCGCGCGGCTCGAGGTGGCGAAAGACGCTGGCAACCGGCGGCGCGGGCTCGGCCCGTTCGGTCAGCGATGCAAACGGACTTGCTCTCCGCGCCGCCGCGGAACAGGAAGCCGTCCGGCTGCATGAGGCGGCGGATCTTGCCAAGCCAGCGCTCTGGCGGGCCGTCAGGCCCTACGGGAAGATGCCCAGCTCGGTGTAGCTGCGGGCCACCTTGTGGATGGCGTTGACGAACGCCGCGATCCGCAAATCGGGGATCCCCTTGTGGTCACGCTGCGTCTTCAGCAGGTCGTGGAACGAGGTGATCATGGTCTCCTCGAGTCCCGAGTTCACCAGGTCTTGTTCGTCGGGTCCATGCGCGAATGCGGTTCGCTCGGCGTCGGAGAAGGTCTTGCCGGTAGCTTTTTCGATCACCTTCAGCACCGCCAGTTCATTGGCCATCTCGTGGCGTTTCTCGAGGCGGCCGAAGCGCACGTGCGATAGATTCTTCAGCCATTCGAAGTACGACACCGTGACGCCGCCGGCGTTGCAGTAGATGTCGGGAATCACGAGGATGCCCTTGTGCCGGAAGATCGGGTCGGCCCCGGGCGTGGTCGGGCCGTTGGCGCCCTCGAGAATGATCTTGGCCTGGATGCGAGGCGCGTTCTCGGCGGTGAACACGCTTTCGAGTGCGGCCGGCAGCAGGATGTCGCACTCCATTTCGAGTGCCGCCGCGGAATTGGTGATGTTGGTGGCGCCGGGGAAGTTGAGAATCGAGCCGGTCGCCTTGCGGTGCTGAAAGATTTCTTCTTCGTTCAGCCCCTTCAGGTTACTGATGGCGCCCTCGCGCTCGGCGATGGCGACGAGAATGGCGCCGCCTTCGCGGCAGAACTTCGCCGCGTGGTAGCCGACGTTGCCGAGACCCTGGACCACCACACGCTTACCGTCGAGGCCCGTGCTGAGGCCGAGGCGCTTCATCTCGCCGGCTTCGTTGCAGGCCTCGCGCACCGCGAAGTAGAGCCCGCGGCCGGTGGCTTCCTTGCGGCCGCGCACGCCGCCCTGGGTCACCGGCTTGCCGGTGACGCAGCCGAGCGCATCCAGCTGGCCGGGATTGAGCGCGGCGTAGGTGTCGGCAATCCACGCCATTTCGCGTTCGCCGGTGCCGTAGTCGGGGGCCGGCACGTCGATGCCGGGTCCGAGGAAATTCTTCTTCGCCAGTTCGTGGGCGTAACGGCGGGTGATGCGTTCCAGTTCCTCGGGCGTGTAGTTCTTGGGCTCGATCTTGATGCCGCCCTTCGCACCGCCGAACGGCACGTCGACGATCGCGCACTTGTAGGTCATCAGTGCCGCGAGCGCCATCACTTCTTCTTCGTAGACGTCGGGGCTGTAGCGAATGCCGCCCTTGACGGGCGTCTTGTGATGGCTGTGCTGGACCCGCCACGCGCGAATCACCTCGATCGTGCCATCGGCTCGCCGGAGGGGGAAGTCGAAGCGGTAAACACTGTTGCAGCGCCGGATCTGTTCCAGCAGACCCTCCGGGTAGGTCGTGAACTTCGCTGCCGCGTTGAAGTACTGGGTGACCTGATCGAAAAAGTTGGCTGGTCCGCTCATGACTCCATTGTAGGGCCGGGATCCGGGATCCGGGATCCGGGATCCGGGATCCGGGATCCGGGATCCGGGATCCGGGATCCGGGATCCGGGTGGTACACTGAGCCCATATGTCGTCTGTTGAAGAGATTCGTCCGGCCCGGCTGTGGCGCCTGATGCCACTCGACCTTCGCGTTGCCGCCGCCGGTGCTTTTTGGGCCGATGATCAAGCCGCGCTCGAGCAAGCCGAAGCCGTGGCTCTGATTGCCCGCCAGATCAAGTTCCGGCCCAAGAGCGTGATGACGCTCGGCCTCGACAAGCGTGCCAAGCACCTGGGTGGCCTGGTCCAGATTTCCGACCTGCTCGCCGCGCGCCTGGTCATTTCCTACCATCTCGAGCACCAGCGGCCCATGATGGGCGCGTTTCTCGACGCCTTGGGCATTGCCCACGAAGACGGCCTGATCAAGGACGAATCGCCGACGAAGCCGGACGATGCGACGCTGGATCAGGCGGTGACGACGCTGTCCGCGGCGTATCCCAAGGCCAACGTCGCCCGCTACTTCTGGGCGCTGCTGTGGCAGGACCCGGAAACCTGGGGCGGCCTCAAGGGCCGGCCTGAACTCGCGCTCGAATAGCCCGCCAGGTAGACCTCCATGGACGCGTTCCTGACCGCCGATGGCCTAGCTGCGCTGCTGACCTTGACCGTGCTCGAGGTCGTGCTCGGTATCGACAACGTCATCTTCATCTCCATCCTCGCCGGCAAGTTGCCGGCGGCCGATCAGGATCGCGCGCGCAGGGTGGGCTTGATGGGCGCCATGGTCATGCGCATCCTGCTGCTGATGTCGATTGCGTGGATTGTCCGGCTGACCGCGCCCTTCTTCACGATCATGAACCACCCGTTTTCGGGTCGCGACCTGATCCTCTCGGCCGGCGGCTTGTTCCTGATCTACAAGGCGACCCACGAGATTCACGACCGGCTCGAAGGCGAGGAAGGTCACGTCTCGGCGCGGGTGGCGCCGACCTTCGCGGCCGTGATCGGCCAGATCATGCTGCTCGACATCGTGTTCTCGCTCGACTCGGTGATCACCGCCGTCGGCATGGCCGACGACCTGTCGATCATGATCGCCGCGGTCGTGATCGCGGTCGGCATCATGATGTTCTCGGCCGGCAGCGTCAGCGGCTTCGTGGAACGCCACCCGACCGTGAAGGTCCTGGCACTCAGCTTCCTGCTGTTGATTGGATTCTCGCTGATCGCCGACGGCTTCGGCGTGCACATCCCGAAGGGCTACATCTACTTCGCGATGGGCTTCTCGGTGTTCGTCGAGGCGATCAACCTGCGCTCGAAAAAGACGGCCAAACCGGTCAAGCTGCACGAGCCGTATCAGTAGGCCGGGGTCCGGGATCCGGGGTCCGGGATCCGGGATCCGGGATCAGCGATTAAGCTGCGCGCGGATCCAAGCCACCACCTCGTCCTGGATGGTGGTGTGCACCGACGCCTGATCCCGCCCGCTCGACTTCAGTACCGCAAACGAGTGGTCGCCGCTCTCCACCGTCAGGATGGTGATGGGTGGTGCCGGGTTAGCGTCAGCCAGCGCCTCCCGAATCTCGTCCGGCCCGCCAAACGGATCGCGCGTGCCCTGGACGATCAGTGTCGGTACCGTCAGCGTCTTGAGGTGGGCGACACGGTCGCCGGTTCGCTTGCCGCGCGGTGGCGCGAGCGGATAGCCAAAGGCGATGATGCCCTTCGGCGGCGGGGCGTCTGGCCAGCGATCGAGCGTGGCTCCCAGGTGCGTGGCGATACGTCCACCCATGGACTTGCCGCCGATGAAAATGTCGGGTCCGGCTTCAGCCGGATTGACTCCCTTGAGACTGCCGTGCTTCACCGCGCTTGCGATCACGCGCCGGAACGCATCGTCCAGCACGGGCGCGCGGTCGGGCGTCTTGCGGCGCTTCTCCATGTAAGGGAAGTTAAACGTCACCACCGAGACCCCGCGTGTGCACAGGGCCGTCGCGTAGGTGGTCATGAACGGATGCAAGTGTCCGGCGCCGGCGCCGTGCGCGAAGAGGAAGAGCGCGTTCAGCGCGGACTCTGGCTGTGCCTGGTAGAGCGCGGCCGAGACGGGCGTCTCTTCGCTGGGAATGTGAAAGGCAACCGGACTCACGATGCTCTCGTTATAGCATCTTCGGCAGATGACCCGCCCGCAGCCGCTGAGCTTGACCAAAGACGCGCGAACCATCGAGGTTCGCACCCACGGTCGTTACCTGAACGATTCACGCGAAGGGGCCGTGGCCACCCTGGTGGGGTTTCATGGCTACCAGGAGAACGCGGCGATTCACCTCGAGGTGTTACGACGCATCGCGGGGACGCGGAACCTGAACCTCGTCAGCATCCAGGCGCTCAATCGCTTCTACACGCGCGCCAACGCCGTCGTCGCCGGCTGGATGACCAGCGAAGATCGCGAGCTCGCGATCACCGACAACATCGCCTACGTTGCTGCCGTGCTTGCGGAAGTCGCGGCCGACAGCCGTCTCGCGCGGCCGTTGGTGTATTGCGGCTTCTCCCAAGGCGTGGCCATGGCCTATCGCGCGGCCGTCTTCGTGCCGCGTCCGTGCGACGGTGTGATCGCGTTGGCCGGCGATGTGCCGCCAGATGTCGTGCCGGTGGCGACCGGCTTGCCGGTGACGTTGATCGGGCGGGGCACCACCGACGCCTGGTACACGGCGGAGAAAGCCGCCACCGATCTGGCGGCGCTACGCGGCGCCGGCGTGACCGCCTCGGAGTTCGTGTTCGACGGCGGGCACCTGTGGGACGAGATGTTCGTCACGAGAGCCGGCGTGTTCATCGACGAGGTTAGCGCGGCCACTGGGCGATGATCGCGGCGACCAGCGGCCCGGCGGCAATGACGAGTGCCTGCCAGGAGACGCGCCTGACTGCAGGCTTCGTGGTGCGATGATTCTCGAATCCGAACCAGGCCGCCGCCGCTCCGGCTGCCGTGAGCGCTCCTGCCAACAGCAGTTGGTTGGTGAACAGCATGGGGCCCAGCCGCGATCCCAGCACCAGCAACGCGACCGCCAGCACCGGGACTGACCAGGCAAGGGCGTGGAGACCGCTGCGGCAGAGCGACGAGATGTACAAGCTGCCGACTGTCAGCAGCGCGATCACGCCGAGATGCCAGGCCCGGACGCCGACCGCTCCGGACGCCAACAAGGTCGGCACGCCCACCGAGACGGTCAGGGCCAGGCTGAGCACGATCGCCAGCTTCACGGACCATTGCTGCCACGTGGCGATTGGCAGCAGCGTCTGCCACTCGTGCGTGCCGAGTTGGCGTTCCTCGGCACTCGCCAGTGATCCAACCAGGACGGCCAGTGACCCGTAGTAAACAAAGCCGACGGCGTTCAGAATGTCCCTGGCATCGGGGTCGCTCCGCCACAACATGATCAAGGCCCCCCATCCCACCGCAAACATCGGCGTGACGACCAGCGTCAGTTGCTGCAGGCGCAGTTCCTTGAGCGTCAATAGCCACAGGGGATGCCGGCGGGTCGACCTCGCAGGCGAGAGGGCAGCAGCAGAGGGTCGAGCCGGCCACCAGCGGTCCAGCTCGACGATCGAGGCCGGTCCCGACACGGCTTCGAGGCGCATGAACAATCGGAACCCGGCAATGGCCGCGATCAGCGTGCTGCCTGCCAGGCCGGTGATCAGTACGGCCGCGCGAAACGCGGCCTGATGGGCGCCGCGGTCGTCAATCGAGCCGTAGCGAAGCACCAGCGCCACTTCAGCGGCGATATGCGCCAGCGCGGCGATCGAGCTGGCGAACAGGATGCCGGCCAGGGGGCCGCGACACACCATCGTCAGCCACGGCGCGGCGACGAGGCCACACAGCAGGCTCAGGAACGGGGCGTCGCTTGGTCCGCGATTGCCCGTCGTTGGCAGCACGGGGTCGGACGCAGCAGATTCAGCAGGCACTTGATGGTGGTGGTCTTGCCGGCGCCGTTACGGCCGAAGAATCCGTAGCAGCGTCCGGCCGGCACGCGCAACGTGAGGCCGTTGACGGCGTCGGCGCGGCCGTAGCGCCGGGTGAGTTGGTTGAGCTCGATGACAGGGGCGTCGTTGTCGTAGGGGCGCACTTCAGTGCGCCCGTCTGGATTGATCATCATGAGTTCCCGGCGCGGGTGCGCTTGTGTTCGAAGGCGTGAAACCGCTCTTCAGCCAATCGCAGGAAGTCGCCCTTGCTGATCTGGAGGTGATGCGCCTGGACCACCGCCTGGTCGATCTCCTCGGCCACCAGTTTGAGGCGCACGTCCTTCTTGAACGGCGACCCGGCCTCGAGAATGAAGCAGCCTTTGCCGGCCACCGTCTCGATGACGCGCTGGCTTTCAAGCTCCGCGTAGGCCTTGGCGACCGTGTTGCGGTTGACCCGCAACCGTTCCGCGAGGGGGCGAATCGAGGGCAGGGGTTCACCGGGCTGGACCGCGCCCGATGCGGCCGCAGCCTTCACCTGGTCCACCAACTGCAGGTAGACCGGCTTACCGGACTTGAAGTTGAGTTGAAACTGCATTGCCCTCAGCCATCTGTCATAGGACAGTGGGACAGTTTCCGGGTGGCTGTCAACTGCCGCGCCGACCGCGTCGATCCACTCGTGGCCTTGCGCGTGGACTAGGTGCGCTGGCGGCGCTCCCTGATTCGTGCGGCTATCTGTGCGGCGAGCGCACCCACACCTTGCGGCCGCGCGACAGCGCGCGGTCGCTCAACTCCACCACCTCACGCCGCATCACTTCGTCCGGTTCGACCAGCGCGTTGAACGGACGGAAGCGCTCTTTCTGATCCTCGGACCACGTGCCCGGACGCAACAGCAGGCGCACCACCGTGAACGGCAGGTCATCGGGTGGGACGATCGCACTTTGTGCCGAGGGCATGGGCATGGCGCTCCAGTAGTTGTAGGTGTGGGCCACGCCGTGACTCTTCAGTACGTCGTGATAGGCCGGCGTCAGCAGGCGCTGATCGCGTAGTTCCACGGCGTACTCGAACTGGCGCGGGAGCTGCTCCAGGAAGCGATTCAGCCGGGCGACGAAGTCGGCGGGCTCGAGCCGGCGATCGCGTGGGAACGGGGGGAACTCGAGAATGAATGGACCGGTGTGCGCCGCAAAGGCCAGCGAGAACGGCTCAAGCAGTTCGCCGATAAGTCGATCGGCCGACAAGAACTCGGGGTTCACCGTCCCCGCTCCGGGCGGGCCCATCGTCAGGGCGGTCACTCCCGCCGGCGCCTTGGTGCAGCAGCGAAAGCCCCCGGGCAGTTGGTCGGCGTAGCGCCGCAGATCCTCGATCGGGATCGGGGCGTAGTAACTGCGGTCGACGCCCACGGTGCGCAGCAGCGGATGCCGGGCATACTCGCGCAGGCCGCCCTTCGCAATCGACGAAGACGACACGGCGCCCGAGTAGACAAGACCTTTCCAGCCTGGGAAACTCCACGAACTGGTGCCGAAGCGGATGTCATCCGGCAGTTGCCCGGCGATCTGCTGCGCCTCGGCATGAACGGCGGCCAGCGCGGCGACCGACGGATCTTCCGCCTCGATCGGCGACAGGTCGAATAGGGAAATCTGATCGCTCATTCGTAACGCAACGCCGTCATCGGATCCACGCGCGCCGCGCGCCGCGCCGGCAGATAACCGGCGGCAAGTGACACCGTGACCATCAGGACCACCGCGGCGGCGACGGTCCAGGCATCGGTCGGTGACAGGCCGAACAGCACGGTCGCAACCAGCCGGCCAGCCGCCGCTGACGCGGCGATACCGATCACCACGCCCGCCGCGACCATGACCATCGACTCACGTAGCACCATGCCAACGACGCCGGCACGCTGCGCGCCTAGGGCCATGCGGATGCCGATCTCGTTGGTGCGGCGCGAGACGCTGTACGACATCAGCCCGATCAGGCCGATGCACGTGAGCAGCAGCGCCAGGCCGCCAAACAGCGAGTAGGCGAGTGCAAACAGGCGCTCCTGCGCCATTCGCGCATCGACCTGATCGGTCTGCGTTGTCATGCCGGTCAGCGGGACATCCGGATCGACCTGGTGCATGGCCGCCCTCAGTGTTTCGGTCATCCCCACCGGATTGCCAGCGGTCCGCGCGATCACCGTGAGCTCCCTGGCTGACGCCGGCACGGTTCGATACAGCGTCGGCGGCGCGGCGTCGCGGAGGCTCGCGTACTTGGTGTCCCTGATGACGCCGATTACTTCCATCTTCCCGGCCGTCTCTGGCGAGAAGCCAAACCGGCTGCCAATGGGATTGCTGTTGGCGAAGTACAGCTTCGCGGCGGTTTCGTTGATGATCACCGTGGTGCCGGGCGCCGCCGCATCGTGCGCGGTGAATCCTCGGCCCACCAGCACGGGAATCTCCATCGTCGCAAAGAACTCCGGCGACACCGACATTGAGTGCATGTCCCTGCCACCGGTGTGGCCCTGGATGTGAATCTGCGTCGTGCTGCGAGCGCCCGACAACAGCGGGGTCCGGGTCAGGGCGACCGACTGCACACCGGGCAACCCTTCGAACGTCGTCCGCATTCGCGCGAGGACCTGTGTCACCTGTTCCGGACTGTAGCGGTTCAAGTGGGGGTTGATCCGAAACATGATGAGGTTGTTCGGGTTGAAGCCGACGTCCACCGACGTGAGGTTGTTCAAGGTTTGCAGGAACAGCCCGGCGCCGATCAGCAACACCAGCGATACCGCCACTTGCACCACCAGCAAACCCTTGCTCAACCACGAGCGAGGCCCGACGACGCTGCGACCGGTGTCTTTCATGGCGCCGGCGAGGTCCACGCGGGTGGCGCGGAACGCGGGAATCAACCCAAACACGATGCCGGTGACAATGCTGACGGCGGTGACAAACGCGATCACGCGGGCGTCAATCGGTGCGTTCTGGCCGAACGGCAACAGGCTCTTGCTCCAGTAGCCGACGACGATTCCCAGCACGCCACCAATGCCCGACAGCAGCACGCTTTCGGTCAGCAGTTGTCGGATGAGGCGGCCGCGTGATGCGCCCATCGCCAGGCGCACCGAGATCTCGCGGTTGCGCGCCGTCGCCCGCGAGAGCAGAAGGTTCGCGACGTTGGCGCAGACGATCAAGAGCAGCAGTACAACCACGACGCTGACGATGGCGACCGAGCGCCTCGCGAGTGGGTCCGGGTCGTAGATGCCGTGGCGGCCCGAGTCGGCAAACAGCGGCGGCACGCGCGTGTCTTCGCGCTGGTTGTCCGACAGTTGGCGCTGCTCGGAGGTCAGGCCGGCCATGTACGAGTCCATGCCCGCGCGGATTGAAGCCTGAAAAGGACCGCCGAGATTGCCGGTGATCTGCTCGTAGGTGACGCCCGGCTTCAGCCGTCCCATCAGCTGCAACCAGTAGCTGGTGCCGTCGTTCATGCGCGCAGCCTGGCTCGGGTTGAGCACCGCGTCGACCCACAGCGGCACGGTGACATCGGGCGCGACGGCGCCGAGGCGCTGGACACCGGTAAACGAAGCGTGAGTCACGCCGACGATGGTCACCAGCGTGTTGTTCATGCGCACGGTCTGACCGATGACGTTGGCGTCAGACCCAAAGCGGCGCCGCCAATGGGCTTGGCTGATTACCGCCACCGGAGGCGCGTTCGGGACATTGTCAGCCTCGACGATAGGGCGGCCGAGGGCCATGGGAACTTGCAGCGCGCTGAAGTAGTTGCCCGAGACGATGAACGCCGTGGCGATCTCGGCCGTCCCATTCACCACCACGTTCAGGGTGTCGGATGGCGAGAATGCCGCCAGCTCGGTCATGGTCCGGTTGGCGTCGCGCAGAGCCAGATACACCGGATGCGGGAACGTCGAGGTGACCTCGAGGCCGCGATACTCGTTCGAGAACCCGTAATCGCTCGTGTTCCGGCGCAGGTCGTTGTCACCGGCCCACTTCACGCGCACCAGTGCTTCGGGATTGGGCAGGGAGACGTCCTGCAGCATCAGCCCATTCACCGCCGTGAACAGCGCGGTGTTGGCGCCTATGCCAAGGGCCAACGACAGCAGGACCACGGCGGTCCAGCCCTTGGTGTGGAGCAACATCCGGCACGCGTATCTCAGGTCGTGAAGCATGGCGTCTCCTGCGCTGTTATCCTACTGCCGGGTGTTATTCGATCTGAACGAACTGGGCTGGGATGCTGAGTGGGCCCGGGTCTTCGCGCCGCACGCGGCCGAGGGCCTGGTTCCCGCGCGCGTCGCCATCGAGTTCAACTACATCTACCGGCTCTATGCCGAGTCGGGTGAGCTGCAGGCCCAGCATGCCGGCCGCATGCGGCACCAGGCCGAAGGCCGCGAGAACATGTCGGCCGTGGGCGACTGGGTGGCGGTGCTGCCGACCCCCGGCGAGGCGGCCGGTACCATCGAGGCGGTGCTGCCGCGCCGCAGCCGGTTTTCGCGCAAGGTGGCGGGCGAGACCACCGAAGAACAGATTGTCGCCGCCAACATCGACACCGTCTTCATCGTGATGGGGCTGGACGGCGACTACAACCCGCGGCGGCTGGAGCGGTACCTGCTGATGGCCTCCGAGAGTGGTGCCCGCCCGGTCGTGTTGCTGAACAAGTCGGATGTCGCTGATCATTTGGCCGAAGACTTGGACGAGATCAAGGGCCTCGGGGTTGGAATACCGGTGCACGCCATCAGCGCCCGCACCCGAAGCGGCATCGAGGTGATTGAGAATTACCTCGGTCCCGGCCGCACCGGCGCCCTGCTCGGCTCATCGGGCGTCGGCAAATCGACCATCGTCAACGCCCTGATGGGCGAGGAGATGCTGAAGACGCAGGACGTGCGCGCCAGCGACTCGCGTGGCCGCCACACCACGCGCCATCGCCACTTGATCCTGTTGGGCGAACGCGGCTTGCTGATTGACACGCCAGGCATGCGCGAACTACAGCTGTGGACCCAGTCGGAATCAGTCCGCGAGACGTTCGAGGACGTCGAGAGCCTGGCGGGGGGATGCCACTTCACCGACTGCCAGCATCGTGAGGAACCTCGCTGCGCGGTGAAACAGGCGATTGCCGGCGGCACGCTCGCGGCCGAACGGCTGGAGAGTTACCTGAAGCTGCAGGAGGAGGTGCGCAGCCTCGACGTGCGCAAGGACGCGCGCGCGCAGATTGACGAGAAGCGCAAGATGAAGACGGTCAGCCAGTCGCTGAAGAAGTTATATAAGTCGCGCGATCGGTAGGCGATTAAGGGACGAGGCGCCGGCGTTCGATGTCGCCTGGAATGACGCGCGCATCGTTCATCGCCGACCCCAGCGTCTGCCGCACCGCGTCGGCGTCTTCGCTCGTGGGATAGCGGCCAATCAGCACGCGCCGGCGCAGGTCGCCGGGTCCGATGACCACATCCAGGAAGTACACCGGCAGGCGCTGCGCGCGCAGCGCGGTCTCAAGCTGAGCCACCTGCCGTGCGGTGTCGAATGTGCCGATCAGGATTGAGAACGAGCCCGCGATGGCGGGCGGCGGTCCAATCTCGGGTGGCCCCGCGGGCACCGACACGGCCGCAATCGGCGCCGGGAGAGGACGCGCCGGCGCCCGGCGCGAGGCCGGCAGCGGCGCCGCGCCAAACAACTCCACCGGGTTGCCGAGGAAATAGAAGAACGCGCCACCGCCGGCCATCAGCACCAGCAGCAGCGCGAGCAGGAGGCCGCGCGTTGACGAGCGCGTCGCTGCGGCCGAGCGCTCACCGCGGACCTTGCCCCTGGGAACCTCGAGGCCAATCTGCCCCACGGCCGCTACGACCTGTTCCTCGGTGATGCGGCTGGTTTGTGCCTCGCACGCCACCATCAGCGCGCGGTCGCAGATCAGGTTGATCACGCGCGGCACGCCGCCAGAGACCGCGTGCACCAGGTCGAACGCCTTCGGCGTGAACGACACCGAGGTGGAACCGCGCGCCACCCACAGCCGGTGGGTCACGTAGGCTTCGACTTCTTCCCGCGTCAGCGCCTTGAGCGAGCACCGAATCGAAATCCGCTGATCCAACTGCCGTAACTCGGCCTTGTGCAGCAGCTCTAGGAGGTTGAGCTGTCCGACGATGACAATCTGCAGCAGCTTCTGGTCGTTGGTCTCGAGGTTCGAGAGAATGCGGATTTCCTCGAGCACGTCGGTCGAGAGGTGCTGGGCCTCGTCGATGATCAGCACGGCGCTGCCATGCAGCGGGACGAGTGACAGCAGGAAGTCGTGCAGCGTGCGAATCAGTTCGTGCTTGCTGGCCGTCGCGAGGCGGCCAGACTTCAGGGCGTCCTTCGAGACCACGCCGAAACTGAGCAACACCTCGCGGAGCAGTTCTTCAACCGACAGAAACGGGTTGAGAATCAGCGCCGTGAAGGTAGTCTGGTCAAACTGTTCGAGCAGCGTCCGGCACAGGGTGGTCTTGCCGGTACCGATGTCGCCGGTGAGGACGATGAAGCCTTCTTTACGGCGGATCGCCTGCCACACTTGTTGCAAAGCAACATCGTGGGATTCGCTGCGGTACAAAAACCGCGGATCCGGGGTCAGGCTGAACGGCGGTTGAACGAACCCGTAGTACTCCTCGTACATGCTGCTTGGTCTGGCAAGCCAAGCGAAGACGTATGGAGAAGGAGCCCGCTTGCCGGACACAGCATAACAGGAACGGACAGCTGCGTCACAAGTGGTCGAAATCGAACAGCTGGGCCGCCATGGTCATGCCGGTGGATTCCACCAGCTCGCGACGGACACGATAGCCGGTCTCCTGGGCGGCGATGGTTTCCCACCCCGTATTGGCGACAGCGCGACTGGGGTGACCGATGCGTTTGTAGAGGGCGACCAGGGTCTTTTCGCTCACCACCAGGTCGTCGCCGGCCACTTCCACGGCGTGCTGCAATTCGTGGGCGAGCGAGGCAATCAGTTGGTCTGAGGTCTGATCGGCGCTGAGCGTGGCCCGTAGGTAGCGGTAGGGCCCGGCCTGGGTCATCCACGTCAGTTGTCCGGACAGGCTCGACTTGATAAACGGGCTGACCGTCACGTACACGAAGACGTGGCGGGCTTCGATGCGGTCCACGAGCGTGCGCATGGTTTCCGAACGCGCCATCCCGTCGCGCAGCGCCTGCCTGCTGCGCGGGTCTTGCGGCCGGATGCGTGGGCCGTCGTCGCGCGACTTGTCGGGCGTTGCGGCATAGACGTTTGAGACCAGCAATGCGGAACACAGAACGGCGCTGAACAACCCACGCATAGTGTCCTTCCGCCCGTCAGAACGTCTCGACCGTCGCCTCCAGCGGTTGTTGCAAGTCGTGCACTGGGACTGTAGACGGGTCGACACGGCAGCGGGTTCGGCGCGCGCGCGAGTTTGCGGTGATGAGCGGAGGGACGGATAATGCGCGCATGAGATCGCCACACCTCATCACACTGCTGGTTCTGTTGTTCTTCCCAGGAATCGTGGCGGGCCAAACCCGCCAGGCGGTTATCGAGACCACGGCCGGAACGATCGTCCTGGACCTGCTCGCCGAACGCGCACCTAATCACGTGGCGCTGTTCATCAAGACGGCGGAGTCGGGCGGTTACAACGGCACGACGTTCTTTCGCATGATCAAGTACGGGATCATCCAGGGCGGCGATCCGGTGACGAAGGATCCGGCGGTGCGCGCGAAGTACGGCAGTGGCGGGCTGAACCTGCTGAAGCCGGAAATCTCTGACGAGAAACAGACGCGCGGGGCTGTGTCGGCGACACAGATTCCCGGCAAGCCGGAGAGCGCCGGCACGCAGTTCTTCATCGCCGTGTCCGACCAGCCGGGGCTCGACGGCCGTTACACGGTCTTCGCGCGGGTCAGCGAGGGGATCCTCGTCGCGCAGAAGATCTCCGAGACCGCCGTGGATGACACCGGCCTCGCCGTTGATCGCGTCGTGGTCAACACGGTCACCATTCGCGCCCGGCCGGCCGACGTGCCGGAACCGTTCTCAACCGACACCATCGAGGAGCTCGCGAGGTATCGCGCGGTGCTCGATACGTCAATGGGCGAAATCACGCTGTCGTTCACGCCCGACCAGGCGCCGAACCACGTGCGCCACTTCCTGCGGCTGGCGCAGGCCGGCGTCTACGACGGCATGAGCTTTCATCGCGTCGTGAAGGGCTTCGTGATCCAGTCGGGCCACCTGCCGACGCGGACCGCACCGCTCAGCGAGACACAGCAGAAATATGTCCGGCCGATGAAGGCCGAGTTCAACAATCAACTACACGTGAAGGGGACGCTGTCGATGGCGCGGCTCGCCGAACCGGATTCGGCCAGCGCCTCGTTCTTCATCGTGACGGCGAAGGCCGAGGCGTTGGACGGCAAGTACTCGGCGTTCGGGATGGTCGAAAGCGGTCTCGACGTGGTCGAGAAGATCGAGGCCGTGGCCGTGAACGGCGAGACGCCCGTAGAGCGCGTCGAGCTTCGTAAGGTCACCGTCATCCGCAAGTAGATCTGCGGTGGAGGCAACCCCTTCGTGGGGTTGCCTGGGCCATCAGGAAAAGGGCAGTCGTAGTTCGCCCCACGGCGGCGTCTCGTCGCCTTCGTCCGTGCTCAGGTTGTGGACACCGACGCCGAGCAGGCGGACGGGTCGCGCGCCGGCTTCGGTCTTGGCCAGCAGCGCCAGCGCTCGGGCAACCATCGATTCGGTGTCGTCGGTCATCTGCGGCGTGCTGTGGCTGCGGGTCACGGTGGTGAAGTCGTCGTAGCGGACCTTGATGGTCACCGTGCGCGCGGTGATGGCCCGCGTGTGCAGCCAGGCGGCGACGTCGCGCGCCATTTTGTCGATCTCCTGACGAATCTCACTCATTCCCGATAGGTCGCTCGCGTAGGTCCGCTCTGAACTCGATGACTTCGCCGGCCGGTTGGGCTCCACTCGGCGCTCGTCGCGCCCGTGTGCCAGGTCGACCAGCCACGGCGCCAGGCTGCCGACCACCGCCTCCAGGTCGGCCAGCGACCGGTCGCGGACATCCGTCAGCTTCGAAATGCCGTGCTCGCGCAACTTCGCGGCGGTGACGGGGCCCACGCCCCACAGGGCATCCACTGGCAGGCCCTTGAGAAATGTCTCGACCCGCTCGGGTGCGACCACCGTCAGGCCGTCGGGCTTCTGCCACCCCGATGCGATCTTGGCCAGGAACTTGTTGGGGGCGACGCCGGCGGACGCGGTGAGGCGGGTCGTGTCCTTGATCGCGGTCTTCAGGCGCTTCGCGACCGTGACGCCCAGCGTCTCGCCCCAGCTGTTCTCGGTGACATCGAGGTAGGCCTCGTCCAGCGACAAAGGCTCCACCAGTGGCGTCACCTCGCGATAGAGCGCAAACACCTGCTGCGACACCGCTCGATACTTCTGAAAATCAGGCCGCACGATGACGAGCGATGGACAGAGCCTGACCGCGCGCGACATGGGGATGGCCGACCGCACACCGAACGTACGCGCTTCGTAGCTGGCCGCGGCCACCACGCCCCGCGAGGTCGGATCGCCGCCGACCGCGACCGGCCGGCCGCGCAGCGCCGGGTTGTCGCGCTGCTCGACGGAGGCATAGAACGCATCCATGTCGAGGTGGAGGATCTTGCGCACTACTGACCTGTGGAACCGAATCCGCCTCGGGTTGGTGCCACCATTTCCGTGACTTCTTCCCACTCCACCCGCGGACAGGGGAGCACCACCCCCTGGGCGAGGCGATCGCCCTTGCTGACTTTCACCGGCTGGTCGGTGACGTTCAACAGTTGGATCTTGATCTCGTCGGCCGGGCCGCAATAGTCGGCGTCGATCACGCCGACGCCGTTGGCGACCATCAGCCCGCGCTTCAGCGGCGTGCTGCTGCGGGCGAAGATCCCCAGGAAATAGCCGTCCGGCACGCCGATCACCAGCCCGGTCCCGACTAACTTGATGCTGTGGGCGGGAATCTCCAAGTCCACCGAGGCGGCGAGGTCAAAGCCGGCGGCGCCGACGGTGGCCGGTTCGGGCAAGCCAATTGATGAATCCAGACGTTTGATCTTGAGACGCATTGAGGAATAGTAGTGCCAGAAGGGCGGCACTTTAGTGCCGCCATGCGAATTGCCTGGGAGAGCCGAATGAATCGCCTGAGTTCTGCAATTGTTGCGTTGGCACTGATGGTCGTGGCGCTGGTCGCCATTCCGCGCGCGCAGGTGGCGGCACCACAACCGGTGGCGGCCGTCGCGCCTGACCTGGCGCTCGATCGCCCGTTGCCGGTCGATCCTGCGGTGCGCTCCGGCCGGTTGCCCAACGGCATCCGCTATTTCATTCGCCAGAACAGCCGGCCCGCCAATCGCGTCTCGATGCGGCTGGCCGTCAACGTCGGCTCGTTGCAGGAAGAGCCCGACCAGCGCGGCCTGGCGCACTTCATCGAGCACATGGCCTTCAACGGCACCGAGAACTTCAAGCCCGGTGAGCTGGTGTCGTTCCTGGAGTCGATTGGCGCGCGCTTCGGCCCGCACGTGAACGCCTCGACGTCGTTCGACGAAACCATCTACATGCTCGACATCCCGACCGACCGTCCGGGATACCTCGAGCGCGGCATGCTGGTGCTGCACGACTTCGCCGCCGGCCTGTCGTTGCTGCCGGCCGAAGTGGAGAAGGAACGTGGCGTGGTACTCGAGGAGTGGCGCGGCCGCCTCGGCGCCGGCTCGCGACTGACCGACAAGCAACTGCCGGTGATCTTTCAGGGGTCGCGCTACGCCGAGCGTCTGCCCATCGGCCTGCCCGAGGTGTTGAAGAACGCACCGCGCGAACGTCTGCTGGCCTTCTACCAGAAGTGGTACCGGCCCGACAACATGGCGGTGGTGGTCGTGGGCGACCTGCCCGTGGCCGAGGCCGAGCAGCTGATCCAGAAGCGCTTCGGCGTGATTCCGGCGGCCACGGGCGCGGCCTCGTCGGTTGACGCCAGCGTACCCGGTCACAAGGACACGTTGATCAGCATGTCAACCGATCCGGAGGCCCAGGGCTGGTCGGTGTCGATGGCGTTCAAGGACACGGTTGACGTCGACAACACGGTTCGCGGCTACCGCAAGCAGCTGGTCGAGCAGCTCGTGTCGCAGATGTTGAACCTGCGCCTGGCCGAGATTTCGCGCCGGCCCAACGCGCCCTTTCTGGGCGCACAGGCCGGCGGCAGCAGCATTGGCCGCACGCTCGAGCTGTTCGAGATCGAAGCGGCGGTGCCCGAGGGCCAAATCACCGAGGGCCTGGCCGCGCTGATGCTCGAGGCCAAGCGCCTGCAGCAGTTCGGCTTCTCAGACGAGGAACTGAACCGCGCCAAAGCCGGTCTGCTCGCCGGCTACGAGCGCGCGTTCAAGGAGCGCGGCACGTCCGAGAATCCAGGCTACGCCAACGAGTACGTGCGTCACTTCCTCGAGCAGGAGCCGATTCCGGGCATCGAGTTCGAGTACCGCATCGCGTCCACCTATCTGCCGACCGTGACGGCCGCCGAAGCGTCGGCGCTCGCCAGGGGGTTGATCACCGACGAGAACCGGGTGGTGCTGGGTGTGGCGCCGGAGAAGAAAGACACGCCGCCGCCGTCACCCGAGATGTTGCGGGCCGCGATCACGCGCGCCAGTGCGGCGCCGGTCGAACGCTGGGCCGATGCCACGTCGGGTCGCGCGCTGGTGGAGAAGGCGCCGCCGGCCGGCACGGTCGCCTCGCGCCGGGAGGTGGCCGAGGTCGGTGCCACCGTGCTGACGCTGTCGAACGGCGTCGAGGTGTGGCTGAAGCCCACCGACTTCAAGACCGATCAGATCCTGTTCACGGCGTACGCTCTTGGTGGTGCCTCGCTGGCGGCTCCGGCCGACTACAAGAACGCCAGCCTGGCCACGGCCATGGTCGGCGTGGGCGGCCTCGGCGGTCTCAGCCCGGTGGATCTCAGCAAGCTGCTGTCAGGCAAGATTGCCCAAGCCTCACCGAACGTCGGCGACTACTCGCAGGGCGTCAATGGATCGAGCACGCCGAAAGATCTGGAAACCGCGCTGCAGCTCAATTACCTCGCGCACACCGCGCCCAACATGACGCCCGAGGTGCTGGATTTGATCAAGCGCCGCCTGTCGGGTTCGCTGCAGAACCGCGATCAGAATCCGCGCGCGGTCTTCGGCGAGAAGGTCGAGCAGGTCAACACCTCGAACCACTACAGCGCTGCCGCGCTGACCATGGCTGACGTGCCGCTGCTGAACCTCGACACGATGAAGTCGTTCTACGGCGCGCGCTTCGCCAATGCCGCCGACTTCACCTATTTCTTTGTTGGCGCCTTCACGGTGGATGACATCACCCCGCTCCTCGAGAAGTGGGTGGCGACCTTGCCATCGCAGGGCAAGAAGACCTCGGCGTTTCGCGACATGGGCGTGACGTTCCCCATGGGCGTGGTGACGGAAGAAGTGAAGAAGGGCAAGGAGCCGGCGAGCCAGACAGTATTGTCGTTTTTCGCCGACCCGGGCTTCGACGAGTATGAAATGCATCGTGCTCGCGCGGCGACGCAGGTGCTCGGTATTCGCTTGCGCGAGATCCTGCGTGAGGAACTCGGCGGCACCTACGGCGTGTCGGTTGGCTTCAATAACTCGCCACCGCTCAAGGGCTACGGCGCCATGGTCATCCAATTCGGCAGCTCGCCCGAGAACGTTGACAAGCTGGTGACCGCGTCGTTGAAGGAGATTGAGCGCCTCAAGGCCGAGGGGCCGTCGCTGGACGATGTGAACAAGGTGAAAGAAATCGAGCGTCGCGACCTCGAGACCAACGCCAAGCAGAACTCGTATTGGATGGGCTCGTTGCAAACCGTCCACCAGTTCGGCTGGGACCCGTCGCGCATCAACAAGCGGCTCGAGCGCACCGAATCGCTGACCCCGGACATCATCAAGACGATGTTCCAGAAATATTTCCCGATCGACCGTTACACGCTGGTCACGCTCAAGCCAGAGGCGTAGCGGAAAGCGGGATCCGGGATCGGGGCTCGCGTCGCCGCGGTCCTGGTGCTGCTGGCTATTGGTGGAGGCAACCCCTTCGTGGGGTTGCCTGCCCGTAGTGAGATTCGTGGCGGCAAACCTTTAGGTTTGCCGGCCTCGTCATGCGTGCATCCCCCGGAAAGGCATACTGCCGATCCAAGTTGCCCCCGACACAGGAATGGCGCTTTCCACCTATCCCCGGATTTCCCGGCAATTGGCGCCAGCACCAATGCCCGGATCCGGATGTCGTGACATCCTGGTGACTCGCACGGGCAGAAGGACTTGCCCCCTGATCGAATGGCGGCAATAATGCCCGCGAGTCGTGGGTGGTTTCCTGCTGCGAGCGGCTGCGGCCTGGGCGACTGACCAGCAATTGGCGCCATCCACCCATATAAAGTTAGCCACTCCAAACGGAAGATCGGAAAATGACGGCGTATACTCGAAAGAGCCGAATCGGAGAGGGTTAGCCATGGGCGACAAGATTCCGGGTGTACATTCGGATTACGACATTCTCGGGGG